>ENA-UOJR01000728-UOJR01000728.1-human-gut-metagenome-genome-assembly--contig:-C115P-NODE-728-length-38113-cov-50.276630_pt1 | contig 38113 bp, 37 predicted proteins | sample MGYA00242354_ERZ723901 | MGnify/ENA metagenome assembly ERZ723901
AATTTACAAGGTGCACGCTCCAACCGCGGAACAGGTGTTATCTTAGCACGTACCTTACCGTTTGTCAACACCTTTTTTCAGATATTTCGACGCTTTCTTTCTCACGCTCTTTACAATCCGCAAAAAGGTAATTGTTTTCAATGGTTTGCGGGCATTCCGTTTTTACAGAATACCCGCAAGAATTTTACTTATGCTGCATTTCGACCGATCAGCGCGTCATATCGCATCAGCAAAAGCGCGACCTGCGCACGGCTGACGGCCTGTGTCGGATACCAGACGCATTCCTTCTCCGTAATGAGCCCGTTGTTCCATGCCCAGGTCACGGCGTCCCTTCCACTCTCCGACACTTTCGGTGCATAGGGATAGCCGTCAAGCGTCCCGGAAACCACCGGTTCGCCCGCCAAGCGATAGAGCACAATGATCGCCTGCTCACAGGAAAGAAAGCTGTTGGGATCAAACGCTCCGCCGTTGCCGCCCATCAATCCCTCGCCGACCATCCACTTGACGTAGTCATAGTACCATTCCTCACCGGTGAGATCACTGAAGGCCGCATCCGTTTCCGTCGGCGTACCGCCGGCAAAACGGTACATGATCACCGAAAACAAATACCGCTCCACGCCGTACTCCGGCTGAAAGAGTTTTTGCGCATCATCGCCGCTCATCACACCGGTCGAAACAACATAGTTGACCGCATCGGCATACCACGCGTCAGACGCAACGTCTGTATAGGTATAGGTCGTCTGCGTGCCATCTGCTTCGACGGTGATATCAACGCCGCCGTTTTCGTCAGCTGTCATCGTGCCGAACTGCGCGCGGACATCATTCCCCGCAGCGCTCGCATCGTCAAATAGATCAGCCACCGTATCCTGCGATTCTTCCTGTCGGGCTTCCTGCTTTGTATCTTTCTTCCCGCAGCCTCGCGTGATCAGCACGATGACTATTACCAGTACCACAAGGATTGGGATAAGCAATTTCTTCTGCATGACATCCTCCTGTTGCTGAACATATTATAGTATGTTAGCATACCGCCCCATCTGTTGCAAGTTTTTTCCCAATTGTTCACAAAACGTGCACATTCCCTTGCGCTCACCTCCTCGTCGGGCGCGCATAGAATGAAACGCAGGAGTTTTCCTGCCCCGAGCTTTAGAAGGAGGGTATTTTGATGAATCGTTTTCAGAATTCGTGCGGCTGCGCAAAGCCGTGTTGCCCGCCGCCCTGTCCCGCACCTTGTCCGGTGCCGTTCCCGCCGGTCTTCCCGCCGCAGTATGTGCAGGGGCCGACGGGGCCGCAGGGCGTACAAGGGATCCAAGGTGTACCCGGTCCGATCGGTCCCACGGGGCCGCAGGGTGTGCAAGGGCTGCAAGGCCCCGCTGGTGCAGTCGGTGCAACCGGCCCGACCGGGCCCGTCGGTCCGCAAGGCGCTCAGGGCTTGCAGGGACTGACCGGCGCCGTAGGCCCCGCGGGACCTGCCGGTGCAGCCGGGCCTCAGGGTCCCATTGGTCCCACCGGGCCTCAGGGGCCTGCCGGCGCGGTCGGTGCAGTCGGTGCAACCGGCCCTACCGGACCGCAAGGGCCTGCCGGTCCTGCCGGTCCGCAAGGTCTTGTCGGCAGCGACGGAGCGCAAGGGCCGATCGGCCCCACCGGGCCGCAGGGGCCCGCCGGTCCCGCAGATACGCGCGTAGCCGCGGCAGTCGCAGATGCAACAGGCACCGAGGATAGCGTCACGCAGTTCAACACACTGCTTGCAAACCTGCGCGCGGCAGGTCTGCTCGCAACCTAAGCAAAGGCGGTGCGGCGCACGCCGCGCCGCCATACATATAAAATAAGAAGGTGATCCCCATTTCCTACCGAATCTGTGTTTACGCCATCTGCAAAAATGAGTCGCAATTTGTTGAGCGTTTCATGGACTCCGCGTCCGAAGCGGACGACGTCTGTGTGCTCGACACTGGCTCGACGGACGATACGGTCAAAAAGCTGCGCGCCCGCGGCGCGCATGTTTCGCAGAAGATCATCGCGCCGTGGCGCTTTGATACAGCGCGCAACGAATCGCTGACGCTCATCCCAAAGACCGCCGACCTCTGCTGCTGCATTGACCTTGACGAGCAGTTCCGCCCCGGCTGGCGCAAAAAGCTGGAGGAAGCGTGGCGGCCGGACACAACGCGCGCTCGTTACCGCTACACATGGAGCTTCCTCCCCGATGGGCGCGAGGGCTGCGTGTTCTGGGCGGATAAGATCCACAAAAACGGCTGCTACCGCTGGAAGGGCGCGGTGCATGAGGTGCTGGAATACACCGGCGAGGGTACAGAGCAGTTTGTTGACGCTGAGGGTGTGCAACTCGACCACCATCCCGACCCCAGCAAATCGCGCGGGCAGTATCTGCCGCTTCTGGAGCTTGCAGTGCGCGAAGAGCCGGACAACGACCGTGACCGCCACTACCTCGGGCGGGAATATATGTTCCGCGGCGAATGGGAGCGCGCCGTCGCCGTGCTGAAAGAGCACCTTGCGATGCCGCGTGCCGTCTGGCGCGATGAGCGCTGCGCCTCGATGCGCTACATTGCGCGCTGCCTGCGGCAGTTGGGGCGCGACGAAGAGGCCGCACTCTGGCTGCACCGCGCCGTTGCCGAAGCGCCGCACCTGCGCGAGCCGTACCTTGAATTCGCAGACCTGCTCTACGCGCAGCAGGACTGGTACGGCGTTATTTTTATGGTAAATCGCGCGCTCACGATCACGGAGCGGCCGCGCACCTACATCTGCGAACCCTTCGCCTGGGGAAGCTACCCTTACGACCTGCTCTCGCTCGCACACGATCATATCGGGCAGGCACAGCAAGCACTCAGCTGCGCGGAAAAGGCACTGTCCCTCGCGCCGCAGGATAGGCGGTTGCAGAAAAACTGCGCACTGCTCCAAAAAAAGTTACAGGAGGAAGGCCGGATTTAGCGGCTTTCCCCCTGTTTTTTTGTTGATTTTTCCGTCACTCTGTGATATTTTGTTAAAGATTATGGACTGAAGGTGAGAAAAATGGAGCTTTTGGAACATGAGGCGTATAATCTGCCCGAGCCGCGCGAGGGCGAATCACCCGCGCCCGACCCCGACGCAGGCAAGCACGCTTTTGAGGTTTTCTGCGACTGCATCACGCTGGACGAGCAGCTTGTCGCCTACCTTATCGACGTTTTGAAGCGACAGGACAGAACTGCGTTCTATAAGCTTTCGCAGGTCACAACACACTTGGACCTTGACCCGCGTGAGTTCCTCTACTGGCTCTCCCATCGCGAGGACTACGGTTCCACTGACGAACGTGCCTGTGCCCTCATCATGGACGCCTGCTTCACTCGGCTCTATGAAGAGCAGCAGGGCGAGCTTCTGGGCGCGCTGCTCTCGGGCGACCGGCAGACCTTCGAGCTTTTCCGCACGGAAGCGCCCGAGCTGCGTCAAGTCCCCGCCGCGACCTATGAATGGTACAGCAGCAACTATCTCAACCGCGACTATCCGCTGCGGTTTATTTTACGATGCAACGGCGTTGCATTTCCCGACACGCCGGAGGAGGAGAAATGAACAGAGATGAAATGTATTTGTCGCTCGGTGTGAGCGAAAAGGTGCTTGCCTTCGGCGAGGCCGTGCTTGAGGAGCTCAAGCCCCGCTTTGCCGAGATCGACGAGATCGCCGAGCTCAACCAGGTGAAGGTCATCGCCGCGATGCAGAAAAACCGCGTGAACGCGACGCACTTTGCCGCCTCCACCGGCTACGGCTACGACGACGAGGGCCGCGACAACTTAGAGCGCGTGTACGCCAGCGCCTTCCACACCGAGGCCGCGCTCGTCCGCCCGCAGATCACCTGCGGCACGCACGCGCTGGCCATCGCGCTTTCCGCCAACCTTCTGCCGGGCGATGAGCTGCTCGCCATCTCCGGCAAGCCCTACGACACGCTCGAAGAGGTCATCGGCATCCGCGAAAGCCCGTGCTCGCTCAAGGAGTACGGCGTTTCCTACGCGCAGGTCGACCTTCTCCCCGATGGCGGCTTTGATTTTCCCGCCATCGAGCGCGCGCTGAACGATAAGACCAAGCTCATCCACATTCAGCGCTCCAAGGGCTACTGCCCGCGCCCGACGATCTCCGTCGACGCCATCGGCGAAGCCGTTGCCTTCTGCAAGAAGCTGCGCCCCGATGTTGTCATCATGGTCGACAACTGCTACGGTGAATTTGTCGAGGCGAACGAGCCGAGCGACTTCGGCGCGGATATGATCGTCGGCAGTCTCATCAAGAATCCCGGCGGCGGTCTTGCCCCCATCGGCGGCTACATCTGCGGCACGCAGCAGTGCGTGGATCGCTGCGCCTACCGCCTCTCCGCCCCCGGACTCGGGCAGGAGGTCGGCGCAAACCTCGGCCTCATGCCCGCGCTGTATCAGGGTTTCTTCCTTGCGCCCAACGTCGTTTCCGGCGCGGTCAAGGGCGCAGTGTTTGTCGCGGCATGCTATGAAAAGCTCGGCTTCACGGTCGTCCCCTCCTCCAAGGAGACGCACCACGACATCATCCAGTGCGTCGAGCTTGGCTCGGCCGAGGGCATGGTCGCCTTCTGCAAGGGCATTCAGGCTGCCGCCGCGGTGGACAGCTACGTTGACCCCGTGCCCGCGCCGATGCCGGGCTATGATTCCGACGTCATCATGGCGGCGGGCGCATTCGTGCAGGGCAGCTCCATTGAGCTCTCCGCCGACGGCCCCGTGCGCGAACCCTACGCCGTCTACTATCAGGGCGGCCTCACCTGGTACCACGCCAAGCTTGGCGTGCTGCTGTCGCTGCAAAAAATGCTCGACGCCGGACTCATCACCCTGCCGTAACGAAATCCCCCCCTTCGAAAAGGATACCGCTTTTATATGCTCATTCGTAGAACGCCGCTGACAAACCGGCATTTTCGCCGCCGTCCGCCCCCGCGTACTGTTTGTTTTTTCATCTGACCAAAAATCCAACAGTACAAAGGAGTTTAACAATTCAATATGTGGTTCTGGCTTTCTCTGATCGCGCTGCTCTGCTGGAGCGGCAGCGACCTCTTTTCCAAGATCGGCTGCCAAGGTGAGGACGATCACCTCGCCCACCTCAAGATGGTCATCGCCATCGGTACGGTGATGGGTCTTCACGCCGCTTACGAAATTTTCATCGGCGGCACGGTCATCAGCTTTTCCATCATTCTGACGTATCTGCCCGTGTCGCTGCTGTACATCGGCTCGATGACACTCGGATACCTTGGACTGCGCTACATCGAACTGTCCGTTTCTTCCCCAATCTGCAACTCCTCCGGCGCGCTCGTCGCCGTGATGACGCTGCTCTTCCTCGGCGGCGAGGACTACTCCCCGCTCGCCATCGGCGCGATCATCCTCGTGTGTTTTGGCGCGATCGGTCTCGGCGTGGTGGACGCCACGGAGGACCCCGAGCTGCGCGCCGCCCGTCAGGCCGAGGGCAACCGCAAGTATTCCAAGAGCTTCCTGGCTCTTGCCCTGCCGGTCGCCTACTGCCTGCTCGATGCCGCCGGCACCTTTGCTGACAACCGCGTGCTCGAAACGCTGAATGAGGGCAGCGCAAACGTCGCCTACGAGCTGACGTTCCTCTGCGCCGCTGTGCTGAGCTTCCTCTACGTTGTAGTCATCAAGAAGGATCGCCTGCTGCCCAAGCGCGAAGCGCCGAAGTACATCGGCGCCATCTGCGAAACGGCCGGTCAGTTCGCCTACATCTATGCCATCGCCGATACGGAGCATCTTGCGATGTCCGCGCCGATCATCAGCTCCTACTGCGCGGCAAGCGTGCTGTGGAGCCGGCTCTTCCTCAAGGAAAAGCTCTCGTGGAAGCATTACCTGATGATCCTGTTTGTTGTTATCGGCATTGCCGTGATGGGCGTGTTCGACATTTGATCTTTATGCATAAAAAAGAGTGTTCCCGCCAAGGCGGGAGCACTCTTTTTCTTTTTTCAAGCCTTTTTGATGGGGTGGCGGAGAACGGTCTTCCGCTTTTCCGCCACGACGCGGCGCGGGTCGGAGAGATAGATCTCGTGGTGCAGGCGGACGTCGTTCAGGTCGTTTTTATATCCGTTTTCGCGCAGAAATGCGTCCATCCTCGCAACGGACTCCGGTTCATCATCGAACGAACCCACGTGCATAATCTGCACGCAGAGGCCCTCGTCGACGGTCAGAAATTCCGCTGCCGAGCAGTCGAGCTTTTTCTTCTTTGCCGCCGCCTCGACCGCCCAGTCGAAGTCCGCTTTCGTGATGAAGTCCGGCAGACGCAGGACAGAGATCCAGCAAAAATCCGATTTTCGCCCGTAGTCGATCGTCTCCGTGTCCGGCATCTGCCAGAAACCCTCAAGCGGCGGCACGACATAGTCGAAAAAACCGTCGATCTCGTGTCCCGCGCGCTTGCTCATTTTGAGCGAATAGGCCACGGCGTAGAGAACACCGATGGCGCGCTGATACGCACCGTTTTCCTCGTTCGGGTCACCTTGCCCTCGCACAGCGATATAGTTCGCGCGCGGCACGGTGACAATCTCCGGTTTTGCCTTCGGCAGGTAAAATTCTTTATATTCTTTTTTGAAGTCAAAGGGCATGGCTTCTTCCTCCTCACTCCAGCGGGATATCCAGCACGCTGACGCCGCGCCTGAAGGCGTATTCGATTGTCGAGCGCGTGCCGCCGCGCAGTCCGTCGTTCACGGCGATCAGCAGGCTCGCGTGGTCGACCATGTAGCGGTTGCGCCGCTGCATGCAGCCCGGCGTGTAGCTCTGCTGCACCATTGTTTCATAGTCGCAGCGCCGCAAAATCTCGCGGTAGCGCGATCGCTGCGCTTCGCTCCAGCCGTCCGCCTGCGTAGGGCAGGGGATCGCTGCTTCGAGTGTGACGTGCGGGTAGTGCTTTTTCAGCGCGAGCACGGTTTCTGCAAAGTAGAGGTCGCAGCCCTCGGCCATGCCACAGATAAAATGCTCCATTCCCTCGTGAATGGCACTCTCCACCGCCGCGCGCAGCTTTGCCTTGAGCGCGACGCAGCGAAGGTCGTTTTCATTTTCCCCCCAGGGCAGTTTTCCCGGCCGATGGCCGGTAAACGCGCAGGAACAGGGCTTTCCCCGCATTGGCATCGCCTCCTATTCTTTTTCCATTATAGAACATTCGTTCGCCTTTGTAAAGCATTTCCCTCTTGACAAACTGAAAATTTGTCGTATACTCAAGCTATCAACTGAATCACTTGTCTTCGAGGCGGGGTGAAACTCCCCACCGGCGGTTACAGTCCGCAAGCGGTATTTTTTTATCGCACGAACCGGTGAAATTCCGGTACCGACGGTCACAGTCCGGATGAGAGAAGATGTGCTACGCGCGATCTACCACGCAATTTTCACGCTCTTTTGCGTCATGCACCTTGGAAGACTTGTTCTTTCAGGGGAAATGACAAAAAGGAGTGTATTTTTATGTCCGAATCCAATGCCAGTGCCATCTCCACCCCCCGCGCGGTCAGCCGCACCCACAAGCTCACGGTGACCGCCATGCTCTCGACCGTCGCGTTCCTGCTGATGTTCATCGAGTTCCCGATCCCCGCGCTCATCCCCGCCTTCGTCAAGCTCGACATCTCCGATCTCCCCGAACTGCTTGCGGCGTTCTCGCTAGGCCCCATCTACGGCGTCGTTGTAACGCTGCTCAAAAATGTGCTCTTCTCCGTGCTGCACGGCACGTCTTCCGCCTATGTGGGAGAGCTGTTCAACTTTATCATGGGCAGCGTATTTTCCTTCACCGCAGGCTTCATCTATCAGAAAAAGAAGTCTCGCAAGAGTGCGCTTGTCGGTGCGCTCGCCGGCGCGCTGCTGATGGCAGTGCTGTCCGTCCCCTTCAACTTCTTTGTGGTCTATCCCGCCTATGTTGTGTGCTACAATCTGCCGCTCGAGGCGATCATCGGCATGTATCAGGCCATTCGTCCCTCGACCAACGGCCTTCTTGAGTGCCTGATGGTCTTTAACATGCCCTTCACCTTCGCCAAGGGTATGCTCGATGTGGCGCTGTGCTTCCTCATCTACAAGCCGCTCTCCCCGCTGCTGCACAAATAAGGAAGCTGCCAAATCTGAAAAAAGGAGATATTAATCCATGGCGTTTGACTGGGGCATTCTGCACTGGATCCAAAACACGATCGCCTGCCCGTTTCTGGACGCTGTGGTGCCGAAGCTCACGATGCTCGGCAATGCCGGCATCATCTGGATCCTTGCGGGGCTGGCTCTGCTGTGCAGCAAAAAGTACCGCCGTCAGGGTGCGCTCGTGCTGATGGGTCTGCTCGCAGGACTGCTTGTCGGCAACATTGTGCTCAAAAATCTGGTTGCGCGGCCGCGTCCCTGTTGGCTCGATCCATCCGTGCGGCTGTTGATCGCCTCACCGACGGATTATTCCTTCCCCTCGGGGCACACGCTGTCCTCGACGATCGCCGCAACAATCCTGACGAAGACCGACAGGCGCTTCGGCTATGCGGCCATTCCGCTCGCGGTGCTCATCGCACTCTCCCGCCTGTATCTTTATGTTCACTTCCCGAGCGACGTGCTGATCGCTGCACTGCTGGGGCTGCTCATCGGCGAGCTGACCTTCCGCTACGGCGGCAGGCTCCTTGATAAGCTGCCGCATAAAATCGCATAAAAGAAGAACCGCTTACCGAGTAAGCGGTTCTTCTTTTATTCTTTTCTTGCCGCAAGGAAAAGGTTCGGCGGCGCAGGAAACAGGCTCTCCCTCGCCAGCACGGAAAATCCCGCGTTGGCGACTTCCCTTTCCAGCGATCGCATCGTATCGAAAGAAACATAGGGCCGCTTGCCGGTCTTGTACTCGAACCATTTCGTCATGCGCTCGCGCGTGATGCCCTCGCCCAAGCAATCCGACACCAGAAGTAGCATTCCCTGCGGTTTGAGCAGCGCGCGGATGCGCGCAAGCGCCGCGGCACGATCCTTGATGTAAAGCAGCACATTGCAGGCCATCACCGCGTCAAAGCTCTCCTCCGCAAGGCAGGTATCAAACAGATCCGTCTGCGTAACGGTCACATTCTCCATCCCCTGCGCTTCGGTTTTTTCCTGCGCGCGGCGCACCATTTCGCCGGAAACGTCGATCGCGCGCACGGACTTGACCGCGGGCGCGACCGCCAGCGTCACGATCCCCGTTCCGCAGGCAAAGTCCAACACAGTGTCCGTCGGCTTGAGATATTGTTTGAAGCGATCCGCCGTCATTTCATAGGCTTTCGCATAACTGGCGCCGACTTGCGCATCGTAATTCTGCGCGCGGCCGTCCCAAAATTCACTCACCGTCGGCATACTGTTGTTTCTCTCTTTCTCGTTTTGTTCAGGTGTTTGCTTTTCCGCCCTTGCATACCACGCGGACCCCGTCACTGTGTGTAAGATAGGCCATCGGGCCATAGGCCTTGATGCCAAACTCCAGCACGTCGCCGACGTGGATCTTGTCCTTCACATTCTCAACGTCGAGGATCGTGTGGTCGGACGAGGCACCGATGACCTCAACGCCCTCCATGCGCGGCACAAGGTCAAAGCAGTTGCCGTAGTCCACGCGCCCCATGGCAACGATCGCACGGCGGCGAATGCCGCGGTCTTCATAATGACCCACCTCGCCGAAGGCATTTACACCCAACTCACCGACCGGAAAGCTCGGTTTGTCGCGGCACTCGATAACCTCAGCCTTAATCGTTAGCACGTCCTTATGTAAGAAATCAGGGGAGAAATTGTCTGACTCGCCAAGCAGTCCGATCTCACCAAAGCGCAGCAGGTTAATGCGGTAAGGCATCGTGCCGTTCAAAGCCATATAGGCAGAGGTCGACGCGCCGCCACTGACGTAATCAAGCGGCCTGCCGATCTCGCGCTCAATGTCCGCCGCCAAGCTGACGAGCGCCTGCATATTTCGCTTGGTCGGCACAACGGAGCCGTAGCAGCTCAAGTTCACGCCCACGCCCGCAAGGCGCAGGTTTTTGAGCTTATTTTCCACCTCAAGTGCAGCGTCCAGCGCGTCCTCTTCATTCCAGAAGCCCTCGCGCAGATCGCCGAGGTCCATCATCAGGATCACTTCATGTATTTTATTCTGCCGCTTCGCCTCTTCGTTGAGTGCGCGCAGCACGGTGATGTCACTTTGCAGGCTGATGTCGCTCAGCTCCACCACGTCCGGAAGCTCCGAAAGCATGGGAATGCGAATGAGCATCAGCGGTTTTTTGGTGAGTCCCGCCTCGCGCATGATGCGCAGCTGACTCACGCGCGACGTGGCAATAAACTTCACGCCGCTTTCTTCATAAACGCGCACGATCTCAGGCAGTGCGGACACTGCCTTCACGACGCCGGCGACCTCGATGAGAGAATCATGGCAGCGCTCTACGAGCGCTGCCAGATTCTCTGCCAATAGATCGAGATCGAATTCCACACAGGGATACAGATTCCGATTCATTGTCATAATTGTATTTCCTTATTAAGAGGTTTGCGTACTGTTTGGGATTATGTTTCTGTCAGGTGCTCACTTCGCAGCCTTCTTAGCCTTCTTGAAGGGCTTACCGGCAAGATCCTTGAGCGTCCAGCCGATCAGCACGCACAGCCAGTTGATGATGGGCATGAGCCAGTTGAAGATGGCCCAGGGACCGTAACCGCCGGCGCCCCAAGGAGCGATGTTCAGGGTATCCTTAATGAACACACCGCAGGTGTTCCAGGGGATCAGAGCGGAGGTAACGGTACCGGCGCCCTCAAGAGCAGAGGACAGAACCGCCGGGTGCACGCCCATCTTGTGATACTCCTCGGCATACATACGGCCGGGAACCACGATGGAGATGTACTGCTCGGGCATGGTGGCGTTGGAGAGAACGCAGGTCACTTCGGTCAGGCCAACGAGAGCCGCAGGGCCCTTGGCAAACTTCTTGAGGGAGTTGACGATGACCTCGAGCTGGTGGGTCTCCTCCATGATACCGCCGAACATCATGGCGATGATCGTCATGGAGACGGAGGACATCATACCCATGATACCGCCGCTTTCCAGGAGTCTTGTCATGGTGTAGCTCGTTTCGGGAGAAAGACTGGCTTCGAACATGGCGAGCGCTTCGTCGGAGAAGTAGTAGCCGTTCTTACCATAATCGAAGATGGTACCAAGCGTGCAGGCCTCAGGCTGGAAGATGAGACCCAGAATGGCACCGACAACAATACCGAGGGTAATGCCGGGGATCGCGGGAACCTTCAGGGCAACTGCCACGATAACGACGACCGGAGGCAGGAGTAGCACAGGGTTGATGTTGAAGATACCGCCCTCCGCAGCGTTCAGCGCGTTGGAGAACTCAATCACGCGGGACATATCTGCGTCGCCGCCGTGATACTGCACAGCACCGAGGACGCCAAAGAATACCAAGGTAATGCCATAAGTAATCACAGTGGGCAGGATCATGGCCTTGACGTGGGTGATCACGTCCGTACCGGCCATGGCGGGAGCAAGGTTCGTCGTATCGGACAGCGGGCTCATCTTATCGCCGAAGTAGGCGCCGGAGAGAACCGCACCGGCGGTCATGCCGGGGCTCATGCCGAGACCGAAGCCGATACCCATCAGGGCAACGCCCATCGTACCCATCGTGCCCCAGGAGGTGCCGGTGGCGAGTGAGGTGATGGAGCAGATCAGAACGCAGGCAATGAAGAAGATCGCGGGTTTCAGAACTTTCAGGCCGTAGTAAATCATGGTAGGCACAACGCCCGCATTGATCCACACGCCGATCAGGATACCGACGATGATCAAGATGCAGATGGACTGCAATGCTTTGTAGATGCCGTCCATCATGGACTTTTCAACTTCATCCCACTTGTAGCCGAGATGCAGTGCCATGATCGCGGCAGCCATCACGCCGACAAACATGGGTACATGCGGGTCGACACCAAAGATGATAATACCGACCGCCAGAGCGGCGACCAGAACTGCCAGTGTCAACAGGGCTTCCCCTAGTTTGGGCATTCTCTTTTCCTTACTCATAGTGTTACCAACCTTTCGAAATTTTGGGGGTCACTTTGCTACTTGCATGGATATCTATGCACATACTTTAGCACAGTATCGCAAAAATAGCAAGTTGTTTTTGAATGGTGAACGCAGTTTTACGGTAATGCCTTTTCTTCTTCAATTCTCGTGGTATCTACCAATGCAGATCTTGGATAGCACTCCTCCTTTTAATTTTACAGCAGCACAACACATAAGGGTGGGATTGCACTCTGCAAAATGCAGAAAATACCTCGCTCTCCGGCCCACCGATCCCCCATCGGCAGGCCGGGGATGAGGTCGTGTATACTTTCCGGCACGGCACGGGTATTTACCCGTGCCATGCCAGCCTCGCAGGCAAGAAATGCGAGGATCGTATCCTGTTTTTACCAGCCGAGCTTGGTCATGGCATCATCGACTGCCTTGATGACGATGTCAATTTCCTTCTCGGTAACGATCAGCGGCGGGACAAAGCGCAGCACGTTGCCGTTGGTGTTGTTGATGAGAACGTTGCTGTCCTTGAAGCACAGGTCGACAACGGGCTGGCCGGTGGGATGATTGAGCTGGATACCGTCGATCAGGCCGAGGCCGCGGATCTCGTTGACCGCGTCGGGGTGGTTCTTCTCGATGACCTTGTGCATCTGGTCACGGAAGTACTCGCCCATCTTGCGGGAGTTCTCGATGACGCCGTCGTTGATCATCACGTCGAGCGTGGTGGCAGCGAGCGCGCAGGCGAGAGGACCGCCGGCGAAGGTGGAGCCGTGGGTGCCGGGCGTCAGGGTCTTGGCAGCATCACCGCGGGCGCAGACAGCACCGATGGGCACGCCGGAACCGAGAGCCTTTGCCATGGAGCAGGTATCGGGCTCCACGCCGTAGTTCTGGTGCGCGAAGAGCTTGCCGGTACGGCCGGAACCGACCTGAACCTCGTCGAACATGAGGAGGATGCCCTTCTCGTCGCACAGGTCACGCAGGCCCTGCAGGAACTCCTGGGAAGCGGGACGCACGCCGCCCTCGCCCTGAACGGGCTCGGTCAGGATCGCGCAGACGTACTCGTCCATGATGTCCTTGACGGACTGGAGGTTGTTGAACTCGGCATAGCGGAAGCCGGAGGGCAGGGGCTCGAAGTAGCGATGGACCGCATACTGGCCGGTGGCCGTGCAGGTCGCGAGGGTACGGCCGTGGAAGGAGTTCTTCATCGTGATGACGACGAAACGCTCGGGGTGGCCGTGATCCTTGGCATACTTACGGGCGAGCTTGATCTGGCCTTCGTTGGCCTCAGCGCCGGAGTTGGCGAACAGAACCTTGTCGAAGCAGCTGTTTTCGACGATGAGCTTCGCGGTCTGGACGGCAGGCTCGTTGTAGAAGTAGTTGGAGCAGTGCAGGATCGTGTGGGCGCGCTCTTCGAGGCACTTGACGATCGCGGGATGGCAGTGACCGAGACCGTTGACGGCGATACCGCCGATGAAGTCGAGGTACTTGTTGCCGTCCTTATCAAAGACGTAAGCGCCTTCGCCGCGCTCGATGGAAAGGGGCATACGGACGTGGTTGCCATAGAGGTACTTGTCGCCGTTCTCGATGACTTCGGCGTTGGTCTTGAACTTTTCGATCATTGTATATGTCCTCCTATAATAAATTGGGTGTATGTTTTACCATTTGATGCCGACACTCGGCTGTGCGGTACCGATCGTGGTACCGGTGCCCTCATCGGTGAAGGCTTCGTAGAGCACGGAGTGGGGCTTGCGGCCGTCGATGATGTTGACGCTCGTCACGCCCTCTTCGATGGCCTGCACGCAGCAGTCGACCTTCGGGATCATGCCGCCGGCGATCGTGCCCTTGTCCTTGAGCGCCTTCACGTCCTGAATGTTCAGGTAGCTGATAACGTCGCGGACCTTGATGTCATTGCACAGACCCTCGATATCAGTGAGGATCACGAGCTTCTCAGCGCCGAGCGCAGAGGCAAGCTTGCCTGCGGCGGTGTCGCCGTTGATGTTGAAGGTGTGACCCTGACCATCGGTTCCAACGGGAGCGACAACGGGGATATAACCCGCGTCGAGCATGGCGAAGATGGGCTTGGGGTCGACGTAATCCACATCGCCCACGTAGCCGTGCACCTCGTCGCGCTGGTGGCAGTGATAGATGTCACCGCTGACGCCGGAGAGACCGACCGCCTTGCCGCCGAGCTTGTTGATGAAGCCGACGAGCTCGGTGTTCACCTGGCCGACGAGCACCATCTCGACAACACGCATGATCTCGGCGGAGGTGTAGCGCAGGCCCTCGATGAACTCGACGGGGATGTTGAGCTTTTCGAGCATCTTGTTGATGCCGGGGCCGCCGCCGTGGCTGAGCACGGGCTTCATGCCGAGGAGCTTGAGCAGCACCACGTCGTGCATGACGGCGTCCTTGAGCTCTTCGTTGATCATGGCGTTGCCGCCGTACTTGATGACGATGATCTTGCCCTGATATTTCTGCAGGTAAGGCATCGCCTCCATCAGAGTTTCGACCTTGTTTGCGATATCGCTCATGGGTGTGCCCTCCTTCGAAAATTAGGTGCGGTAGTCGCCGTTGATCTTGACGTAATCGTAAGTAAGGTCGCAGCCCCAGGCCTTGGCCTCGCCGTCGCCCTGATAGAAGCGGACGATAACGGTGATGTCATGCTCAGTGAGCACCTTCTTGGCGAGCTCTTCGCTGAAGTCGGCGCCGAAGCCGTCCTTCATGACCTGCACCTCGCCGGCAGCGCTCTTGATGATGCAGTCGGCACGGGTCGGGTCAACGTCTGCGCCCGAGTAACCGGCAGCGGCCATGATGCGGCCCCAGTTGGCGTCGCGGCCAAAGACGGCAGCCTTGAAGAGCATGGAGCCCGCGATGGACTTGGCGACCAGGCGTGCGTCGTGCTCAGTGGGAAGGCCATAGGCCTCGACCTCGATGAGGTGGGTCGCACCTTCGCCGTCGGAAGCGACGCGGCGAGCCATATCGGTGCAGATGGCGAGAACGAGGTCGGCCATTGCCTTCTTGTCTTCCTCGGTCTTGATCTCAACGCCGGAGGCGCCGTTGGCCAGCAGGAAGATGGAGTCGTTGGTAGAGGTGTCGCCGTCGACGGTGCACATGTTGAAGCTCTTATCCACTGCTGCGGAGAGCATCTTCTGCAGGTCGGCGGGATCGGCCTTGGCGTCGGTCGTCACATAGACGAGCATGGTCGCCATGTTGGGGTGGATCATGCCCGAGCCCTTGGCCATCGCGCCAATCTTCACCGTGCCGGTGGAGAGCTGCAGCTCATAGGCGCACTCCTTGCGGACGGTATCGGTGGTCATGATGGCGTAAGCTGCCTCGGAACCGTTCTCCTTGGCGAGCTTGCCGGGAATAATCTCGCGGATGCCCTGGAGCACCTTGTCGACCGGAAGTCTCTGGCCGATGACGCCGGTGGAGCAGACGAACACTTCGTCCTCGCCGAGGCCAAGGAGCTTTTCCGCCTCGCGCTCAACGGTGCGGGCGTCTTCGATGCCCTGCTTACCGGTAGCGGCGTTGGCATTGCCGGAGTTGATGACGACAGCACGAGCCTTGCCCTTTTTCAGGATCTCACGGTCGAGAATGACCGGAGCGGCGCAGAACTTGTTCGTGGTGAAGCAGGCCGCGCAGGAGCAGGGCAGATCAGAGTAAAGGACGGCGACGTCGGGCTTCTTGTTCTCACGCTTTTTGATGGCGGTATAGGTAGCACCTGCGGTGAAGCCCTGCGGCGTGGTCACGCCGCCCTCGATCTTTTTCAGATTGGACATGTGGGGGATCTCCTCTCTTATATGTTAGTTTAACAGCACTCTTGCCAAAATCGGGTCGAAACTCGTCGAACCGGAAATTACGGATACATCGGGGGCATCATGAGGCCGGTGGTCTCGGGCAGGCCCATGATGAGGTTCATGTTCTGAATGGCCTGGCCGGCAGCGCCCTTGCCGATATTGTCGATCACAGAGGAGACGATCAGGCGGTGGGTGCGGGCGTCAAAAGTCGGGGTCATCTCGCAGAAGTTCGTGCCGTAGACCCACTTGGTCTGGACGGGCATGCTGGCCGGGAAGACCTTGACGAAGGGCTCGTCCTTGTAGAACTCCTTGTACATCTCGTAGACTTCCTCGTTGGTGTAGTCCTTGTCGCAGGTGGCATAGATGGTGACCTCGATACCGCGAACCTGGGGCAGGAGATGCGGCTGGAAGTTGATGTATTGCCAGGTCTCGGGCTTCATCAGATCCTTGCCGGTGATGTAGGCGATGTTCTGCTCAATCTCGGGCGTGTGGCGGTGGCCGCCGCCGAGGGCGTAAGCGCAGAAGTTGTTCTCCGCCTCGGTGAGGAGCTTGTTGAGGGCGGGACGGCGGCCTGCGCCGGTGTAGCCACTCTTGGCATCGATGACGATGGTATTGTCAACGATGTGACCGGCCTTGAGCATCGGCTGCAGGCCGAGGGTGGAGGCGGTGGGATAGCAGCCGGGGTTGGCGATGAGCTTCTTGCCCTTGGCAAGATCACGCATGACCTCAGGGATGCAGTAAACAGCGTCGTGGGTCATCTTGGCGTCCGGGTGCTTCTGGCCGTACCACTTCTCCCAGACGTCGACATCGCGGAAGCGGATATCGGCGCCGATATCGATGATGGCGCAGTCCTCAGCAAGCACGATCTCCGCCCACTTGGCCACGTCGCCAGAGGGGACCTGGATCATGATGACATCGCTCTTCTTCGCGGTCTCGCGGACGTTCTCCTCCGTGAGGTCCATGATGACCTGATCATAGAAGCCGCGCAGAGCGGGATGATGCGTGGAGATGGCATCGCCGGCGCCGTAGGTATCGAGCACGTTGACAAGCTCTCCCTCGTGGTGGTTGACCATCATGCGGAGCACTTCGCCGCAAACATAACCGGTAGCACCGATGCAGGAATAATGGATCATGTCTGTTTTCCTCCTTGTTGATTCGACATTTTGTCTGACAATTTTGTACTGCTTGGAAAATCCCGTGTGTAGGCATTGAATTTTCTTTGGTGATATTGTATAATCCAAAAGCAGTTTTGAAAAGCGAATATATTTTTATATGCGCATTCCAAAATGGAATCTTTGAGATATTGTTGATTATTGAGGGCATTTATAATGAGTATTCGTAAATATATTGCCTATCTCCGCACTGTGGAGACCGGCAGCATCACTCAGGCGGCGAACGAATTGGGCTATACACAGTCCGCCGTGAGCAAGATGATCTCCGACCTTGAGCAGGACTGGCAGGTCAAGCTCTTAACGCGCAACCACTCCGGCATCGAGATCTCCTCCGACGGCATGGTGCTCCTGCCCACGATCCGCGAGATCGTCAAGGACTACGAGGACCTCAACTTTGCCGTGTCCGAGCTGCATGGCGTGCAGTCCGGCACGCTGCGCCTCGGGTGCTTTACAAGCCTTGCCGTCAGTTTGCTGCCGGAAATTCTGAAGGACTTCCACCAGACGTATCCCAACATTCAGATCCAGCTGATGACTGGCGAGTATTATGAAATTTCCGAATGGCTGCGCCGCGGCGCGATCGACTGCGGCTTTCTTGGCATCCCCGCCTCCAACGACTTTGAGACGACGCCCATCCTGCACGACACGATGGTCGCCATTCTCCCAAAGGATCACCCGATGGCGGACGCGTCCGTCTTCCCGCTCGAGCAGCTGCCGCACGAGAATTTCGTGCGCCTGATGGAGATCGAAGACTACGAATTCAACCGCCTGCTCGACCAGTGCAATATCCACCCTGAGATCACCTATGATACAACAAGCGATTTCGCCCTCCTTTCCATGGTCGAAGCGGGACTCGGTGTGAGCATCGTCCACAGCCTGATGCTCAAGCCCGAGCGCTATCATGTCGCCGTGCTGCCGCTCAATGTCAAGCAGTCGCGCGAGATCGGCATTGCGGTCAAAAAGGGCTTTCTGCCCTCGACCATCACGCAGCTCTTCCTTCAGCACGTGATCGACTACACGCGCAGCATCGACGAGAACAGCGCCAGACGGTGATCGAACTGTCAATTTTGGGGAAAACTCGTCTTTCCAACCGCAGGTTGGAACAAACAGCCGTCGGTTCAACCACCGCGCCATTGCCAAACCGGCCTCCCGCCCCTATACTGAGCCCATACCGGTGACCCAAAAAGGCCATGGCCGAACACACAGGGCAAAGAAAACTGAGCACACGAAAGAGAGGTTAGACAATTGGAAGAACTGACAATGGGCGCGCGTATCTCGGCGCACCGCAAAAATAAAGGACTCACGCAGGAGGCACTGGCAAACACTCTCGGCGTGAGCAATCAGGCCGTTTCCAAATGGGAGAGCGATGTCTGCTGTCCCGACATCGCGCTGCTGCCGCAGCTTGTCGACGCGCTGGAGATGACGCTCGATGAGCTCTTCGGCCGCGAGAGCAAGGCGGCCATCGCAAACGATCAAATCCTGCCCGTGGCGGCGGAACTGCCGTGGGAAGATGACGACAGCATCCACGCCGTGCTCTTTCAGGGGCACCGGCTGCTCCAGCCGAAGGAGGGTAGCCTCTTCCGCCGTGATAAATACGATGAAATTCGCAAGAGCGTCGAGCTGCACTTTTCCGGCACGGCGCAGGATATTTACAGTGACTTTTCCGTCGTCTGTACGAATTCGATGATTCAAGGAAGTGTGAGAGCCGGCGACGGCGTCACCTGCACCGATGTTGGCGGCGATGTATCCGCAGGAGACAGCGTGACCTGCGGCAGCGTCGGCGGCGACGTGCAGGCAGGCGATGGCGTCACCTGCTCCGGCAATGTCATGGGCAATGTCCGCGCGGGCGACAGCGTCAGCTGCGGCAGCGTCGGCGGCGATGTGCAGGCAAGCGACAGCGTGCGCTGCGGCGATGTGCAGGGCAACGTCCGCGCAAGCGACAGTGTGCAGGCAAGCGCCATCGGCGGCGATGTGAACGCCGACAGCGTCCGCTTCACAAAGGACGGTAAAGGCTTTTCCTTCACCTCCCGCTGAAGCAGCGCGAACGCGCGGCGTCCTGACCGGCGCCGCGCTTTTTTCCTTGTCATCCCCCGCCTTTTGTGTTACGATATGCTTGAGAAAGAAAAAGGTGGGAGCATCATGGAAAATACCTTCAAGAGTTCCGTCTTCGGCGGCTTCAACCGCGATGACGTGATCCGCTATATCGAAAAAACCGCGCTCGAGAGCAAGCAGCAGATCGAGTCTCTCGAGCAGGAGAGCGACGGCCTTTGCCGCGAGAATGCAGAGCTTCGCGATAAGCTTGCCGCCGCCGAGCGCGAGCGTGACAAGCTTGCAGAGTCCTACGACACTGCGTCCGGCGCGCAGGAAGCTCTCAAAAAAGGACTGACCGCCGCGCAGGAGACCATCACCGAGCTGCGCGCGCAGCTTGAAGAGAGCGCACAGCGAGCCGCCTTCGCGCAGAAGGAGCACGAGCGCCTGCGTGAGGCGCAGAAGGCCGAGCACGAGCGTGAGATGCAGAAACTGCAAGCAGAACTTGAGACGCTGCGCGCGCAGGCCGAAGAATACGGCCGCGTGAAGGCGCACATCGCCGACATTGAGCTTTCCGCCCGCGAGCGGGCCGACGCACTCGATGCCGCCACGCGCGCCAAATTGCAATCGCACATCGCCGCCTGCACGCAGCAGTGCGCGCGGGTGCTTGCAACGCTCGGCAATACCTGTGAGAGCGTTTCGACCGCGCTGCGCCACGCAGACGCCGCCGTGTCGCAGCTGCCCGGCGCGTTCACCACGCTGGAAGGCCAGCTCGACGAGCTTAAAAAGTTCGAGCAGTAACAAAAAACAAAGAAGGAGTGCGTTCCCGTCGGGAACGCACTCCTTCTTTATGATAAAGCTGCGTACTGGTCAAAAAGCTCTGCAAATTCTTCTAAACGGTCGCGCAGGTCATCGCCCGCCGCGGTGCGAAAGTAGAGCACCTCTCCCCCGCGGCGCAGAATGAGAAACTGCGTATCTCCGGAGGTATTTTCCGCGTAGTACGCCTCGTCAAAGCTGTCGAGCGAAAGCGTCTGCGCATCGCTTCCCATGAAGTAGTCGCGCAGCTCATGCGTCAGCGGAACGGCCAGCACAGAAATGCGCGGGACGTAGAAGTCAAGCTCCGTGCTGTACTGCATCCAAGTGTCGATCGTTCCCGCATACGGCGTTTCGCCGACAGAGTACACGTGCCCGCCGAGCACCGTCGAGAGATCGCGCACACCATACCAGTCCGATCCCCTTTCGCCGCCGAGCATCTCGGTCCCGATATACGGCAGCGGCGGCTCGTCATAGCTGTCGCCGTAGGCCGTATCGTTCACTCGCCAGAAAATCAGCGCGAGCGCCAATACACCGGCAATGATCGTAAGCGCGCGGTCCGCTTTCGCCCAGCGGTTGCGCGGCATCTTCTCCACGCGCTCGCACGCCTCCATCGCGCGCTTGAGCGTCCACATCTCGTTTCTCTCCTTTGCCTCGCTCAGGATACCGAGGATACTGCCTAAGATAATGGACACAAACTGAATGACCTCGCTCTTTTCCATCGTGAGGAACGACATCACCGGGAGACTCAAGGCACTAAAAAGGAAATAGACGAGCCAGATGTCCACCACTAGGAAGATCATCGGCAGGAAATAGCTGCGGCGCAGCTTTTTGCGCAGCGTGCGGTAGCCGTAGCTATCCGTGCAGGGGCGCGGCGAGGGCGCACGCGCACTCATACCTCCGCGCCAGATATAAAAGATGCCGTCCTTCGTCCGGCAGACATAGTCCCAGCCCATCTGGGCGCGTGTTTCGCGCGTCCGCTTGTCGGGGTCGGCATCGTCCAGCGCAGGTTCGAGGTGATAGCGGCATTCGCACGGCTCACCGATCACAAATTCATCTCCGCGTAGGAGCAGCTTACCCTCCGCCGCACGCTCGGAAAGCCACTGCTCGATGCCGCGCGGATCGTAGGCGCTGACCTTGAAGCGAATGTTCCGGGTCTTGGGCTCGTCAGCTTCAGCCGCGGTCTCGCTCTTCTCCGGGAGCTCCGTTGCTTCGCGCAGGTTCTCGTTCATTTGCGTCCACTCCCCTCTTTTCTTCTATGCAGAGTATAGAGGAGCGCGCGGGTTTTTTCAAGCAAGTTCAGCGAGCATTGGGAAAAAGTGCGCGCAAGTTTAGTGTTACATCGCAAAAAGGCAGGAAGTTCCTGCCTTTTTGCGCTTCACAGCAGGATTGGCTGAAGCTGTCTCCCCGCCATCGCCGCCTCGAGCGTCGGCATGATCTTGCGGAAATCCGCAATGAGCGATGTGGGCTTTTCCACAGCATTATCCTGCCCGAAGGGGACAAAATAGTAGTTTTTTCGGTTCAGGAGCGTGGCGATGTTCCCTGCGCTTGCGGAAAGCCCATCGTTCGTCGCCAGCGCGAGCACGACGGGCTTGCCGTTTCGCAGGTGTCCCTTCGCCGCCATCGTTACCGGCCCGTCCGTGATGCCGTAGGCGAGCTTAGCAAGCGTATTGCCCGTGCAGGGCGCGATGACGAGCGCCTCCATCGCCCCCTGTGGGCCGAGAGGCTCCGCCTCCACGATATTCCGCACGGCACGGCGCCCCGCGACAGCCTCCACGCGCGTCACAAAGTCCTCCGCCGTGCCGAAACGCGTCGAATACTTCGCCGCGTTTTCCGACAGAATCGGCACGATCTCGTGCTCGCGCGCGACGTCCTCGTAAATTTTCAGCAGCCCGGGGTGGTTGCAGAACGAGCCGCAAAAAGCAAATCCGATTTTCATGTATCCTCCTCCATGAGTCGCGTCAGCGTTTTTTGAATGGCACGCGCCGCTGTCTCCGGCGCAACGCGCCCCGGCAGTCCCGGCGCGCGCAGATAGGAAAGGCGCAGTCTTTCCACCGCGTCCATGTCAAAGCCGCTCGCACCCGCAAGCTCGATGAGCAGGCAGTCTCTCGGAAGCTCTGAGAGCAGCGCCTCGTCCAGCACCTGATGCGGCACGGTGTTGAACACCACGCGGAATACCCCCAGCGTACCAGAAAGCCGGTTTGTGTGCAGCGGCGCATAGCCGAAGGCGTCGATCCACGCAAGGTCGGAACGCTTGCGCGCACTGACGCTCACCTTCGCCCCCAGCGCGTGCAGGTCGTGCGCAAGCACCTTTCCGATGCGGCCAAAGCCCACGACAAGGCAGGGCGTACCATGCAGTGTGACGCTTGTATGCTTCATCGCCGTTTCGATCGCGCCCTCCGCCGTTGGGACGGCGTTGCGCACGCTCAGTTCCTCTACGGCAAAATAGTCCGTGATGTGCAGCCCCAGCGCGTCCGCGAGCGCCATCGCCTCCCCGCTCACGTTTCCGGCAAAGATCCGATGCTCCGGCCGCAGTGCGCGAAAAAGGCGTTCAGTCGTCAGCTCCGTGCCGCTTAGGTATCCGTTTTTCTCCATTGGCAGCGGCAGGACAATGACCTGCGCCTTCAGCGCATCGCACAGCGCCTGTGGGTTCGGCGCGCCGGAAAGCTCCCACGAGCAGACCTCGTACCCATCCGCCGCCATCATCTGCGCGAGCAGGCGCATCCGCTGATCGCCGCCCAGGAATGCTATCGTCTGATCCATCTCATTCCCCCTTTTCCATAAAGGGTATGCGCGATGCGGCCGGAAGTTTCCTCTCTGCGTGTCGTCCGTGCATTTGCGCCTGCACCCGCGGAACATAAAAAAGGAGCCGTTTCCGATTTGGAAACGGCTCCCCGCTCTGTTTAGTTTTCCTCCGGCAGCAGGATACGAATGGTCGTCCCCTTGCCCTCCTCGCTTTGAAGCTCCACCGTGCCGCGGTGATACTGCACGGCGTGCTTGACGATGGAAAGGCCGAGTCCCGTACCGCCGCTTGCCTTCGAGTGGCTCTTGTCCACGCGGTAAAAGCGCTCGAAAATGCGCTCCTGATGCTCCGGTGCAATGCCGATGCCCGTGTCGGAGACGGAGACGACCGCCTTGCCGTCCTGTTCGCCGACGGTCATCTTCACGCTGCCGCCCTCAACATTATATTTGATGGCGTTGTCGCAGAGGTTGTAGATGACCTCGTACAAAAGCCGCCGTACTCCGTCAAGGCAGGCCGTCTTTCCCTCGACGGTGACAGAGACGTTCTTCTCCGCCGCCGCGGTTTTGAGATCGTCCGCCGCCTCCTGCGTCAGCTGTAACAGATCGACCGTTTCGCGCGGCATGACGTCGCCCTCGTCGAGCTGCGACAGGCGAATGATATCGCCGATGAGCGTGACAAGGCGCTGCGCCTCCTTGCGGATATGCCCGATAAAGCGGGGAACGTCCTCCTGCTTCACCATACCGTTTTCCAGCAGTTCCGCACTGCCGATGATGCCCTGAAGTGGGGTTTTGAGCTCGTGGGAAACATTCGCCGTAAATTCCCGGCGCGTCTGCTCCGCCGTTTCGCGCTCGGTAATGTCAAACGCCAGCAGCACCGCGCCCACCGCCGCGCCGATGCGGCTGACGTCGAACTGCCAGATCCTGCCGCCACGCTCCACACGCGCTTCACTGTGGCCTTCCTCCATGGCGTCCTGAATGGCAAGACTCACATCATGGCTGCGGTCGATGGTCAAAAAGTCCTGCCCGATACAGCTTGCATCTGCGCCAAAAAGCTTTTCCGCCGCGGGGTTGATGCTCAGCACACGCTCCTTCTCATCAAGCAGCACAAGGCCCTCGCGCATGCTGCCGGTGATCTGCGAGAATTCCGTCTGCTGGCGCTGCAGCTCGTCCATCTGCTCGTCGATCTGCCGGTGCTGGCGGTTGATGCGCCCAAGCAGCGGAGCAAGCTCCTCGTAGGCGTCGTTTTCGAGCGGGTGCTCAAGGTCAAGCTCATTGAGCGGTCTCACAATACGGCGCGAGAGGCTCTTCGCCAGAACGCCGGAGAGGATCAGCGCCACGATCAGCACCACAAGAATGGGCTGTATCATGCCGACAAGCAGTACGCCCGCCGTCGCGCGGCTGATGGAAATGCGCAGAACGCTCCCGTCTGAAAGTTTTTGCGCGCTGTACATCGTTTTTTGCAGCAGCGTGGAGGAATAGCGCGAGCTTTCGCCCTCGCCGTATTCGAACGCACGCTTCACCTCTTCGCGGTCGGCGTGATTCTCAAGGCTCTCCGCATCGGTCTCCGTGTCGAAGATCACCGCGCCGTCCGGCGCGATCCATGTCAGGCGATAGTGTCCGGAGGAGAGCTTTTCGAGATAGTCCGTCCCGTTTTCCTCCACAGCGGCAGCAGCAAGCGCCAGTTCATCATGCAGCTGCTTTTTTTCGACGCTGCCGAAATATTCGTACAGGCAGCCCATGATGACAAGCAAGCTCGCCAGCAGCACCGTTCCGGCCACCGCCAGAATGGAACGGAAGATTTTTTTGGTCATGCCTTTCCCTCCATGCGGTAGCCCACACCGCGCACGGTCTCAATCTTTTCACCGTAAGTGCCGAGCTTCTGCCGCAGCGTACGAATGTGCATATCCACTGTGCGCGTCTCGCCGCAGTAGTCGATCCCCCACACATCGGCCATCAGCTGGTCGCGCGAAAACGCCGTGCCGGGATGCGAGAGGAACAGCCGCAGCAGTTCGAACTCCTTATAAGTCAGCGTGATGTTTTCGCCGTCCGCCGTGACGGTGCGGCTCTCCTCATCCAGAACAAGTCCGCCCAGGCGACGCTGCTGTGGCACGCTCCTGGCTCCGCAGCGCCGCAGCACCGCCTTGACGCAGGAGACCAGCTCCATCACGCCGAACGGCTTGACGAGGTAGTAATCCGCACCCAGATCAAGGCCGCGGATCTTGTCATACTCCGCGCCCTTGGCCGTCGCCATGACGACCGGGATATCGGAAAGCCCACTGTCCGCGCGCATGCGGCGCAGCAGTTCCATTCCGTCGATGCCGGGAAGCATCACGTCCAGCACGACCAGTTCCGGTCTTTCCGTGCGCAGCGCCTCCCAGAACGACGTGCCGTCTTCAAAGCCTCTTGCTTCAAAGCCGGTCGATTGCAGGGCATATACCTCAATATCGCGAATGCTGGCGTCATCTTCCACGCACCAGATCATCGTTCACCCCTCCTTATGCTCTCCTGTCACAGAGAAAATGACCCACTCGGCAATATTCACCGCATGGTCGCCGATGCGCTCAAAGTACTTGGCGATCATCAAAAGGTCGAGCGCAAATTCACCGTCGGTGGGATCCTGCGCAATGCGCTCGATGAGTCCCCTCTTCACGCGGGTGAAATAATCGTCTACCACATCATCTTCGGCGATGACCTGCTCGGCAAGCGCCGTATTCTGCCGGACGTAGGCGTCCACGCTTTCCGTTACCATTTTAATGGTGGAGCGCGCCATTTCCCGCAGCAGCGCGCTGTTTTCCGCACCGCGCCCACCGAGGAAGGTGACGATCTCTGCGATATCCTCGGCCTGATCGCCGATGCGCTCCATATCCGTGATCATTTTGAGTGCCGCCGAGATCTGGCGAAGATCCTTTGCAACAGGCTGCTGCTGCAAAAGGAGCTTTAAGCACAGCGATTCGATCTCGCGCTCCTTGCGGTCGATCTCCTCATCGAGCGGCGCAACGCGCGCAGCCAGTTCCGTGCTCCCTTCAGTGAGTGATTGCGCCGAAAGCGCGATGACCTCCTCGCACAGCGCGCCCATTTCAATCAGCTCGCGGTTGAGCAGCGCAAGCTGTTCATCAAACCGGCTTCTCATCAGCCAAACCTCCCCGTGATGTAGTCTTCCGTCCGCTTGTCCCGCGGCTGGGAGAAAAGCTTTTCCGTCTCGCCGTACTCCACAAGCTCGCCGAGCAGGAAAAACGCCGTGTGATCGGAAATACGCACCGCCTGCTGCATATTGTGCGTAACGATGACGATGGTATAACGATCCTTGAGCTCCATGGCGAGTTCCTCGATCTTCGAAGTCGAAATGGGATCGAGCGCGCTCGTCGGCTCGTCCATCAGCAGCACCTCCGGCTCGACCGCAAGCGCGCGGGCGATGCACAGTCTCTGCTGCTGGCCGCCGGAAAGACCCAGCGCATTCTTTTTAAGGCGGTCTTTGACCTCGTCCCAGATGGCCGCCCCGCGCAGCGACTGCTCCACGATCTCATCGAGCTTGGCTCTGCTCTTCACGCCGTGCGTGCGCGGGCCGTAGGCGATGTTGTCGTAAATACTCATGGGGAAGGGGTTGGGCTTTTGAAAGACCATTCCCACCTGACGGCGCAGCTCGCTCACATCGACGGACGGTTCAAAAATATCCTCACCCTTATATTTGATGCTTCCCGTGATCTTCACATCGGGGATCAGGTCGTTCATGCGGTCAAGCGTTTTGAGAAACGTCGATTTGCCGCAGCCGCTCGGGCCGATGAGCGCCGTGATGCTCTTTTCAGGAATTTCGATATTGATATCCTTGAGTGCCTGATGGCTCCCATACCACAGGCACAGATCCTGCACAGAAAGGATACTGTTCATCGTTCTCTTTCCTCTTTCAATACGTCTTCAAAGGCGAGACTGTACCAATGTGCCTCGCCGCGTTTTACTGTTTTCTGCACGCAGTCGTCGCAGAATTTTGCTGCATCTTCGAGTGCGCGCGGCATCGTTTTGCCATTCATCAGTGCGCCGCAGAGGGCAGAGGCGAACACATCGCCCGTGCTGTGCAGCGTCTGCGGAATGCGGGGTCTGAAAATTTCCGTATATTCCCCGTCCAGACGCGCACAGTAGCCGATCTCCTCGCCGCGGCGAACACCGGTGATGATAACATTCTCCACGGGGAGCTTTTCAAGCAGTTCATTCACGTCCGTGTCCATCGAGCAGCCTGCAAGGAGCGCCGCCTCCGTGCGGTTGGGCGTGATGAGCCGGGCCGCCTTGCAGAGCGTGCGCATCGCCTGCACGTATTCCTCCGAAAAGCAGCCGTAGAGCGCGCCGTTGTCGCCCAGCACCGGGTCGACAACGATCAAGGTGTCCTCGCCGCCAAAATCGCGCAGAAAGCTTTCCGCAAATCGAATCTGCTCCGCCGAGGCGAAAAAGCCGGTGCAGATGCCGTCAAATTTGACGTCGAGTTTCTTCCAGTGTGCGGCAAAGGCCTTCATCTCGTCCGTCATGTCCCGCATGACGTAATCGCCGAAGCCGCTTGCCGTATGTGTGGATAAAATCACCGTCGGCAGCGGAACGGTCTCCACCCCGCAGGCAGAGAGAATGGGCATGGCAACGCTCAGCGAGCACTTGCCGAAGCACGACAGATCGTTTAACAGCGCCATGCGCTTCATACCGCTTCCGTTGACGGGTCGAATCATTGTTGTTTCCTCCTGAAATAGCTGCCGACGAGTGCCGCGGCCAGATTAATGAGCATGGTCAGCAGCATCAAGATGGCTGCGATGGCGAACACCAGTCCCGTATCGCTCGACTCCTTGGCGTAAAAATAAAGTGCCACGGTGAGCGTCGCACCCGCGTTGTGCAGCCCCTCCCAGAAGCCATAAAGCATGTGCGCAGAGCCCGCCGTAAAGAGCAGCGCCGCCGATTCGCCGAGAATGCGGCCGACCGACAGAATACAGCCGGTCACAACGCCGTCCACGCAGCTTGGCAGCACCACCGTGCGAATGGTGCGCCATTTGCCCGCTCCAAGGCCGAAGGCACCCTCGCGGTAGCTCTGCGGCACGGTTTTGAGACTCTCCTGCGTGGTGCGCATGATGGTCGGCAGGTTCATGATCGTAAGCGTCAGCGCACCGGCAAGAAGCGACGTGCCGTTTTTGCAGAAGATCAGCATACCGACCAGGCCGTAGATGATCGAGGGGATACCCGAAAGCGTTTCCGACGCATATTCGATGGCGGAGACAAGCTTTTTATTCGCGGCGTATTCGTTCAAATAGATCGCCGCGCCCACGCCGAGCGGCAGCACGATCAAAAGCGTTGCAATGACGATATAAAGCGTGCTCAGAATGTCCGGCAGGATGCCGACGCGGTTTGCAAGATAGCTTGGCGCGGTGGAGAGCATCTCCCATGTGATGTTTGGAATACCATTGCCCAATATATATCCAATCATAAACAGAACGAGCGCGCAAGTCAATACCGCAGCGGCACCCATCAGCAGCTTCATCGCCGTAATATACGCCTTACGGCGAGCGGAGGCACGGGCCTTGAGCATTTAATCCCCCTCCTTATCGCGCTTCAGGAAGAAGTTGAGCGATGCATTGATGAGCAGAATGAAAAGATACAGCACGAGCGCGATGGAAAACAGCGCCTGGCGCTGGAGGCTGCCCGGACCCGAATAGGCCATCTCGCTTGCGACCGCCGTGGTAAGAAAGCGGACGCTTTCAAAGATCGATGTGGGCATATTCGACACGTTGCCTGAGACCATCATCACCGCCATCGCCTCGCCGATGGCGCGTCCCACGCCGAGCACGACCGCCGCGGCGATGCCGCTCTTCGCTGCCGGAACGGAGACGCGAAAATAGGTCTCGATCGGCGTTGCGCCCAGTGCGAGCGAGGCGTCCTCGTACTCCTTCGGCACCGCGTCGAGCGCGGTGACGCTCACCTTGATGATCGACGGCAGGATCATCACCGCCAGCACGAGGATCGCCGCAAGCAGGCTCGCGCCATCTGGCAGATGAAAGGTCTTGCGAATGGCGGGCACCAGCACCAGCATGCCGACCAGGCCGTAAACCACCGACGGGATCCCCGCGAGCAGGCTCACTGCGCTGTTGAGCGCACGCTTCACGCCCTTGGGCGCGACCTTGGAAAGGTATACCGCCGTCAGAAAGCCGATGGGCACGCCGAGGACGATCGCACCCGCCGTGCCGTATACGCTCGTGAGAATGAAGGGCAGGATCCCGTAATGCGGCTGTGCCGCCGTGGACTCCCACACCTTCCCCGTCAGAAACGCGCCAAGGCCGATCTTCCGGATGGCAGGAATGCCGGAAATCACGAGATAGACCGTGATGAGCAGCACGCAGCCCACCGTGATGAGGCCGAGAACGAGAAACATACCGTGAATGACGGCTTCCCATATTTTTTTCTTCTGTGCCATAAGTCGTTTCCTCTTTACCCGGTCAGGGAGGCGGTTTTCACCGCCTCCCTTCAGATGCTTCTCTGTTAGTTTGCTGCGACTGCACCGGCATTGGCAATGATATCGGCAACCTCAGGGGAGATCGCGTAATCGAAGAAGGCCTGTGCCGCGGGGGAAAGCTCGGTGCCCTCCTTCGTCACAAGGACGAAGGGACGCTGCACAACATAGCTGCCGTCCTTGACCGTTGCCTCGCTTGCCTTCACGCCGCCGACGGTCAGCGCCTTGACGCTCTCGCCCACTGCGGAGAGGGAGGCATAGCCGATGGCATTGGGGTTCTGAGACACGGTGTTGATGACATCGCCCGTGGAAGTCAGCTCCTGACGGTAAGCACAGGCGTCCTTGGTGCCGGTGATGGACTCAAAGCCGTCGCGCGTACCGGAGCCTGCCTCGCGGCCAATAAGTACGATCTCGGCGTCATCGCCGCCGACGTCCTTCCAGTTGGTGATCTCGCCAGTGTAGATCTTGGCGATGGTATCCACGTCAAGGTCGGAAACGGGGTTCTCGGGACTCACGACAATGGCGATGCCGTCGTAGGCAAGCACGGTCTCCACAAGGCCGGAGGCCTTTTCATCGTCCTTGAGCGCACGGCTCGAAAGGCCGATGTCGCAGCGTCCCTCGGTAACGGCCTGAATGCCGCTGCCCGAACCGGTGGGGTTGTAGGTGAACTTCACGTCCTTGTTGGCGGCCATGAAGGACTCACCGAGGGAGTTGATGACTTTTTCCATTGAGGTCGAGCCGTCGGTCGAAACGGTGCCGGAGAGCGCCGCGGTGGTGCCGCCTTCCTCGCCCTTGTTGTCATCAGAGGCATTGTCCTTGCTGCCGCAGGCGGTCAGCATACTCAGCGCCATGACGGCAGTCAGTGCAAGAGTAAAAAACTTTTTCATTTAAAATACTTCCTTTCGTTTTTTCATGGATCTTTTTCCTTGCTACAGTTGCCATCATAAAAGCGGGTTGTAAAATCAAAAAGTCTGCTTTTGTAAAATCACTGTAAAAGGGCAAAAAAGGACGTTTCCCAATAGAAAACGTCCTTTTTTGAGCATTTTTTTCTTTACGTCCAATAGCTGAAATTCGTGATCTCATATTCTGCCGTGCGTTCGCCCGCGGCGTCGTAGGCCGAGAGCACAAAGCGGTCATACTCCCCGTCGCTGCGCGGCTTTTCGTCCAACCGATAGGTGCCGAGGAAATACCGCCGCCCGCCATCTTCGATCAGCTCGTCCACGGGGTAGACGCATCGCGTCTGATAAACATAATCCTGCATCTCCCCGTCCCACTTGTCCCGGCGCATCTGACAGATCTCCACGCGTGCAACGCTGCTGTCGTCGATGCGCCCGAACAATTCCAGCGTACCCTGTCCGCCGTGCGGCCACCGGCTGCACCCGCCAGCTTGAAAGGGTTTCCCGTCCGAACAGTCGAGCACGGTGCCGTTTGCTTCCTGCCAGAGGAGGCCATGGCGATCGACTTCCGCGCACAAAAGTGCATTCTCTCCCGCCATCAGGTAATACCGCCGCCCCGCCTGTGTGCCGCAGGACGCCACAACGTGCGTTTCCTCATAGATGCCGTGGAACTCTTCCAGCATGTGTACCGCCATCATCGGCGTAAGCTTGGCGTCTGCAAGGAAGAGGTACAGTACTGCCGCACAGAGCATCACCGCAGCGGCGCGCACCGCGCGGCGCAGACGAGAGGGCTTCCGTTTGATTTTTTTCATGTCTGCACCACCCTCTCCGGCAGTGGGATCTCCACCTCAATGCGCTCGCCAAGGCGGTCATAGATGAGCGTTATATAAGTATCGTCCGGCGCAATGGGTACGTAATGCTCCGCAGTATGCACCCAGAGCGTGCCGCTACAGCCGCCACAGCTCGAATACCCATACTCACTGCCTTCAAAAAACACCTCGCCGCGCTGATTCTCCAGCCGCAGCTCCTGCAGCAGCCGCTTGTAAACGACACCGCCCGGAATGCGGTCGTAGCCTCTCATCTGCACCACGGCAAGCTGCGCGCCCCGGATCTGATCATACGCTATGCCCGTAGAGACCCTGTCCACGCATACAATATCGTTTCCGATGGGAATTTGCACATTCAGTGTCTCGCTGCCCCACAGCTCGATCCAGTGAAATCTCTGCTCGCGTGCCCGGTAGCGGTCGCTGTCGGAAAAGCGCGGCGACTTGACCATCTCATTTGCGATCAGCACGCACAGCACCGCCGTTACCGTGACCATCAGATAGCGTGCGAGCACCAGCCACCACCCGCGGTAGCAGCGGCGCAGCGCCCGCCCCGTCTCCTCGGGGCTGCCCATCAGCATCACCGCGCGTTCGCCGGCCTCGTCTTCCCCGTAACCGAGCGCCGTCAGCGCCTCGGCATGATCCTCGATATGTCCGGAAAGCTCAGCACGCAGATCGCGTGCCTCGCCGCTCGTCAGTCGTCCGACCTGCGCGAGCACGCGGTCACAATACTCGTTTCTATCCATAGCCTCACCCTTTTACGCAAAGTGCAGCACGGCGTTCACCGCCTCGGAATACTCCCGCCAAGATGCTTCCTCTTCCGTGAGCGCTGCACGCCCGGCGCGCGTGAGGTGATAGTATTTGCGCACGCGGCCTGTAGGCGCAGTCTTTTCATAGGCCTCCACATAGCCCTCACGCTCCATGCCGTGCAGCACGGGGTAGAGCGTCCCCTCCTTCATTTCGAACACATTGCTGGAGCGGCGCGCCAGCTCCAGAATGATCTGATAGCCGTACATATCCTCGCCCGCGAGCAGCTTGAGCAGCAGAAGCTGCGTGTGGTCAATGCTCTTTTTCTTCATCTCGCACCTCCTGTAATACATAGAGTCTCTATGCTTGTAGTATACATAGAATATCGAGGTATGTCAATCTCAATTGTAAACACTTGTTCATTTTCTTAACAAACCCTGAACTTTACCTCTTGCACATTCACAGCCTATAATTAGAATAATAACTTACAAATTGGCGGGACTCTTTCACCGCCCCATCGCATCGACATGAAAAGAGGGGTTCCCAATGAAAACATATCAGGCTGGCATCGACGTAGGCTCCACCACGGTGAAGCTCGTTGTTCTGGACGAAAACGAAAACATGATCTTCGGGCAGTATCAGCGCCATCTTTCCCACACGCAGCGCGCGCTGTCCGACCTGCTCAAGCAGGCGCACAAGGTACTCGGTGAATGCGCGCTCTCTCTGCGCGCCACGGGTTCCGGTGCGATCAACCTCGCCAAGGCGCTCGGCGTGCCCTTCGTGCAGGAGGTCGTGGCCGTAGCGCAGGCGCTGGAGCGCGCCGCGCCGCAGGTAGACGTTGCCATTGAGCTCGGCGGCGAGGACGCCAAGATCATTTACTTCAAAGGCGGGCTGGAAGAGCGCATGAACGGCGTCTGCGCCGGCGGCACCGGCTCGTTCATCGACCAGATGGCTGCTCTTTTGCAGACCGACGCCTCGGGGCTTGACCGCGAGGCCGCGCACTATCAGCAGATCTATCCCATCGCCGCGCGCTGCGGCGTATTCGCCAAGACGGACATTCAGCCCCTCATCAACGAGGGCGCGACGAAAGCCGACCTCGCCGCCTCGATCTTTCAGGCGGTCGTCAACCAGACGATCTCGGGTCTTGCCTGCGGCAAGCCGATCCGCGGTCACGTTGCATTCTTGGGCGGGCCGCTGCACTTCCTTCCCCAGCTCAAGGCCGCGTTCATCCGCACGCTGAAGCTGACGGACGAAACGACCATTGACCCCAAAAATTCCCATCTCTTTGCTGCCACGGGCGCGGCCATCGACGAAACGCCCGCCGAGGCGCAGCCGCTCAGCATGCTCATCAGGCGGCTCGACAGCGGCGTGCAGATGGACTTTGAACTAAAGCGCCTGCCGGCGCTCTTTGCAGACGAAGCTGATTTGGAAGCCTTCCGCGCGCGCCACCACACGGCAGTTGTGCCGCGCGGCGACCTCGCCGCCTACGAGGGCGACTGCTTCCTCGGCTTCGACGCAGGCTCGACCACGACGAAGCTCGCGCTCGTCGGCACGCAGGGCGAGCTGCTCTATTCGTTCTACGCGAACAATCAGGGCAATCCCATCAAGACTGCCATGCAGGCGGTACATACGCTGCGCGAGGCGATGCCCGTGGGCGCGCGCATCGCGCGCTCCTGCTCCACCGGCTACGGGGAAACGCTGCTCAAGTCCGCCTTCTCACTCGATGAGGGCGAAGTAGAGACCATCGCCCACTGCACCGCCGCGTCGTTTTTCGATCCGAAGGTCGACTGTGTGCTCGACATCGGCGGGCAGGACATGAAGTGCATCAAGCTCAAGGACGGCGCGGTGGACACGGTGCTCTTAAACGAGGCCTGCTCGTCCGGCTGCGGCTCGTTCCTTGAAAACTTTGCCAACTCCCTCGGCATGACGGCGCAGGAGTTCGCGCACGAGGCGCTCTTTGCCAAGGCTCCTGTGGATCTCGGCACGCGCTGCACCGTATTTATGAACTCCAACGTCAAGCAGGCGCAGAAGGAGGGTGCAAGCGTATCCGACATCTCTGCCGGTCTCGCCTACTCCGTCATCAAAAACGCGCTCTACAAGGTCATCAAGCTCTCCGACGCGAGTGAACTCGGTTCGCACGTCGTCGTGCAGGGCGGCACGTTCTTCAATGAGGCCGTGCTGCGCGCGTTTGAGCGCATCTCCGGCGCGCAGGTGACCTGCCCCGACATTGCGGGCATCATGGGCGCATTCGGCGCGGCGCTGCTCGCGCGCGACCGCTACCACGGTCAGAAAACCACGATGCTGCCGCTCGAAGAGATCGAGCAGCTCACCTACAAGACCTCTGCTGCGCGCTGCCAGGGCTGCCAGAACCACTGCATGCTCACGGTCAGCATCTTCCCCGGCGGGCGGCGTCATGTGAGCGGCAACCGCTGCGAAAAGGCGCTGCGTGGCGAAAGCGCCGCCAAGAGCGGTGAAAATCTCTTTGCCTACAAGCGCGAGCGCATGTTTGCCTATCCCCCGCTCGAGAAGGAAAACGCGCCGCGCGGAGAGATTGGCATTCCGCGCGTGCTGAACATGTATGAAAACTATCCCTACTGGGCAACGTTCTTCCGCAATCTGGGCTTCCGCGTCATTCTCTCCCCGTTCTCCACGCGCGCAGTTTATGAGCTGGGCATGGAGAGCATCCCGTCGGAGTCGGAGTGCTATCCCGCTAAGCTCGCGCACGGCCACGCCCAGTGGCTCATCGACCGGGGCGTAAAGACCATCTTCCACCCCTGCGTGTTCTATGAGCATCAGGAGGTTCCCGGTGCGCAGAACCACTACAACTGCCCCATCGTTGTCTCCTATCCCGAGAACATCAAGAATAACGTCGAAGCCGTGACCGACGGCTCCGTGCGCTACCTCCACCCCTTCCTTGCCTTTACGAATGAGAAGGTCGCAGCCGACCGTCTCGCGCAGTTCTGCAAGGAAACGTGGAACATTCCCGAGCGGGAAACGCGCCGCGCCGCGCACCTTGCGTGGGAAGAGCAGCAAAAGGCAAAGGCCGACGTCCGCGCCGCGGGCGCGAAGGCGCTCGCCGACATGGAGAAAAACAGCGGCAGCGGCATCGTTCTTGCGGGCCGCCCCTACCACGTTGACCCTGAGATCAACCACGGCATTCCCGAGCTCATTGCGGCCTACGGCCTCACGGTGCTGACGGAGGACTGCCTGCCCATCGATTTTACCCCCAAGCGCCCCGTGCGCGTGAACGACCAGTGGGTCTACCACTCGCGGCTCTACACGGCGGCGGAATTCGTCTGCGGGCGCGACGATCTTGAGCTCATTCAGCTCAACTCCTTCGGCTGCGGACTCGACGCTGTGACGACCGACGAGGTCTGCGAGCTTTTAGAGCAGGGCGGCAAGCTCTACACCTGCCTCAAGATCGACGAGGTCAACAACCTCGGTGCGGTGCGCATCCGCATTCGTTCGCTGCTTGCCGCCGTCGCCATGCGGCGCGAACGCGGCATTCATTCGACTGCGCACGTCAAGCCCTATGAGCGCGTGTACTACACCAAGGAGATGCAGCGCGAGCGCTATACCATTCTCGCCCCCCAGATGAGCCCCATTCATTTCGATCTTCTGGAGCCCATCTTCCGTCACTACGGCTACAATTTTGAAGTGCTGCAAAACGACAACCGCAACGCCATCGACGTCGGCCTCAAATACGTCAACAACGACGCCTGCTTCCCCTCGATCACAGCGGTCGGTCAGCTGATGGAGGCTGTGACCTCCGGCCGCTACGACACCGACCATCTCGCTCTCATCATGTCGCAGACCGGCGGCTGCTGCCGCGCGAGCAACTACATCGCCTTCATCCGCCGCGCACTCAAGAAGGCAGGTCTCGAGCATATCCCCGTCATCTCGCTCAACGCCAACGGCATGGAAACGAACGAGGGCTTCCGCATCTCCCCCGCGCTGCTGCTCACGGCGGCACGCGGCATCGTGCTCGGCGATGTGCTGATGCGCTGTTTGTACCGCGTGCGCCCCTATGAGCTTGAAAAGGGCAGCGCAAATGCGCTGCACCACAAGTGGCGCGACATCTGCATCGAGTCCCTCACGAGCGCGCACCCGAAGTACAGCTACGCGCAGCTCTGCCGCGGCATCGTGGAAGATTTTGACGCCTTCCCCATCGACGAGACGCTGAGAAAGCCGCGCGTCGGCGTTGTCGGCGAGATCCTCGTCAAATACATGCCCCTTGCCAACAACCACGTTGTCGACCTTTTGGAGCGCGAGGGCGCAGAGGCGGTCGTTCCCGATCTTCTCGATTTCTTTGCCGCCACCATCTATGAGCAGGACTTCAAGCACACCCACCTTGGAAAGGGGTGGACTGCTTCGGCCAGCGCCAAGCTCGGCATTCCGGCACTTCAGCGCATGCGCCGGCCTGCCATTGAGGCGCTCAAAGCCAGCAAGCGCTTTACCCCGCCCATGGCCATCGGTCATGTCGCCGAGCTTGCCAAGCCCTTCCTCTCGATCGGCAATCAGTACGGTGAGGGTTGGTTCCTCGCAGGAGAAATGGCAGAGCTCATCACCTCCGGCACGCCGAACATCGTCTGCATTCAGCCCTTTGCGTGCTTGCCGAATCATGTCGTCGGCAAGGGCGTCATCAAGGCGCTGCGCGCGGCCTATCCTGGCGCGAACATCGTCGCCGTGGACTATGACCCCGGCGCGAGCGAGGTCAACCAGCTCAACCGCATCAAGCTGATGCTCACCGCGGCGCAGCGTGCGCTGCACACACAGCAGCCAAGCGCGCCGAAAGAACCGCCGCAGCATCCCTCGTCCCCGTCCATCAGCCTGCCGCATCCCAAGGTCGCCATGCTGTGAGCGCAGAAAACGGGTGAAATTGAAAAATAGGCTTGCTTTTCGCGTCTTTCTATGGTACTATGAGTACCTATGAATATAGCGTGATCTCACGTTCAACAACTTGGAGGTTTTCACCATGACTTTACTCGTTACGATTCTTCAGCTTCTCTGCGGTCTCATTGTCATCGGCATCGTTCTCTTCCAGAGCGGCAAGTCCGCGGGCCTAAGCGGTGCGATCGGCGGCGTGGCCGATTCTTTCATGGCCAAGAACAAGGCCAAGAGCACTGATGCCCGTCTTGCGCGCGCCACCAAGTGGGTCGGTGCTGCGTTCATCGTCCTGACGCTCGTGCTCAACATGCTGTAAGAGCAAACAAATCCAACGAAAAAGGGTGTGGAAAGCAATGCTTTCCACACCCTTTTTTCTATCGTTGCCAAGGCTCTCCCGCACATCTCTTCGATCGCCTCAGTTGGCGTTTCAAAGATGATAAAAAGCCCTTTTGTATGGCTTCGCGATCTGCCATACAAAAGGGCTTTTTACTTACGGTTCAGTGACCTGCAAGCAGAGCCTGCTGATCTTGTCAGTCGATTAGACCAGCTCGATCATAGCGGTCTCGGCAGCGTCGCCGCGGCGAACGCCGGTGCGAACGATGCGGGTATAACCGCCGTTGCGCTCAGCATAGCCGGGAGCGATCTCCTTGAACAGCTTCTTGCAGACATCCTCGCGGGTGATGAAGCTCATCGCCTGGCGGTAAGCTGCCAGATCGCCCTTCTTGCCGAGGGTGATCATCTTCTCAGCCATGGGCTTGATTTCCTTGGCGCGGGTGACCGTGGTCTCCATCTTGCCGTTATCCAGGAAATCGGTGACCTGCTGACGGAGCATCGCCATACGCTGATCGGTAGTCTTACCGAGCTTACGAGTTCCGGGCATATTGGTTTCCTCCTTGTAAGGATAAGTTGTCGGCCGTCGTTCTACGCGTGGGCGTAGGTGCCGGTCATTAGTTGTTGTCTTCGCTGGCCAGGGACAGACCCATCATCGCCAGCTTGTTGATGACCTCTTCAAGACTCTTGCGGCCGAGGTTTCTCACCTTCATCATATCGTCCTCAGTCTTGGAGATCAGATCCTCGACCGTGTTGATATTGGCACGCTTGAGGCAGTTAAAGCTGCGCACGCTGAGATCGAGCTCTTCGATCGTCAGCTCGAGCACCTTGTCGCGCTGTGCCTCAGCCTTTTCCACCACGGTGGACTTGCTGCCCATCGCGTCGGAAAGGTCGGTGAAGAGCGAGAAGTGGTCGCAGAGGATCTTGGCGCCGAGAGAAACGGCGTCGCGCGGACTGATGGTGCCATCAGTCCAGACCTCGAGCGTCAGCTTGTCGAAGTCGGTCATGTTGCCCACGCGGGTGTTTTCCACGGTGTAGTTGACCTTGTACACGGGCGTGTAGATCGAGTCAACGGGAATGACGCCGATGGCCGTCTGGGCCGTCTTGTTGCGGTCGGCGGACACATAGCCGCGGCCGTGGGAAAGCGTCAGCTCCATGTTGAGCGTCGCACCGGCATCAAGCGTTGCGATGTGCAGCTCGGGGTTGAGCACCTCGACCTCGCTGTCGCACTTGATGTCGCCAGCCGTGACCTCACACGGACCCACTGCCTCAATGTAGACGGTTTTGATGCCGTCGGCATTGTGCAGGCGGGTGATGAGGCTCTTGACGTTGAGCACGATCTCCGTCACATCCTCCTTCACACCGGGGATGGTGGTAAACTCGTGCTGCACGCCGGCGATCTTGATAGAGGTCGCCGCGGTGCCGGGCAGGG
>ENA-UOJR01000780-UOJR01000780.1-human-gut-metagenome-genome-assembly--contig:-C115P-NODE-780-length-36134-cov-17.321766_pt1 | contig 36134 bp, 34 predicted proteins | sample MGYA00242354_ERZ723901 | MGnify/ENA metagenome assembly ERZ723901
TATGAAGTTCTGAAAACTTGCTCAGCGGGGCGAAAAGACTTTTTCGACACGCTGAAGGCCGCCCGATCAGGGCGGCCTTCTTGTCTGCGGCGGCTGCGGGGAGTATGCTGTTGCATAGATCAGAAAAAAAGCGGTTCTCAGAGACCGCCGTCAATAGAATGGGAGGATACAGATGGAGACACAGGAGCGCTTGCGCCGGATCGACCCCGCCCGGCTGGCAGCTTTTCAGGCGGAGCTTTTGCGGAAGGAATACAGCGTCGGAACCGTGGAGAACTACCTTCGGGCAGTCCGGGCCTTTGCCCGGTGGAGCGGCGGAATGGTGGACCGGGGTCTGGTCCTGACATGGAAGGCGCAGCTCACGGCCCAGTACGCCCCCGCCACCGTCAACGCCATGCTGGCAGGTATCAACCGCTTTTTCGCCTTTATGGGCTGGCCGGAATGTAAGGTGAAGGCGCTGCGGCTCCAGCGCCGCAGCTTCCGGGAGGCGGAACGGGAACTGGACCGGGAAGAATACCGCACGCTGGTCCGCACCGCCAGAACGCTGGGGAGGGAACGGCTAGCACTGGTGATGGAGACTATCTGCGCTACGGGCATCCGGGTGGGCGAAGTTCCGTATATCACGGTGGAGGCCCTCCGCCGTGGAAAGGCGGTGGTGGCCCTGAAGGGTAAGGTCCGCACGATCCTGCTGCCGGAGAAGCTGTGCAAAAAGCTCTTAAAATACGCGAAACGGCAAAAAATCACCTCCGGTGAGGTATTCCTCACCGGAGGCGGAAAACGTCTTTCCCGGGTGCAGATCTGGGCGGAGATGAAGCGGTTGTGCTGCGCTGCCGGCGTGGCGGCGGATAAGGTCTTCCCCCACAATCTGCGGCACCTGTTCGCCCGGACCTTTTACCGGGCCTGTCAGGACGTGGTGAAGCTGGCGGATATTCTGGGCCACAGTTCCATTGAGACCACCCGGATCTACCTGCTGACCACCGGCACGGAGCATCTGCGGCGGCTGGAACGTCTGGGGCTGCTCTGTTAGACAAAATAACCCTTTTGTAAATATTCGCCCTCTGACGAGGGCCGCAGGCCGCCCACGGAACCAAACGAATCGGGGTGGAAGCGAAAAAAGCCGCACTGAATGAGATCGGTTTTGAAACTTTCAGGACCGATCTCATTCAGTGCGTTCAAAGGGGGATTTCCCTTGCTTTTTCCGCTGCTTTTCAGTAAAATTAGGTTGTCGATGTGGGGCGGCGCTTTTCTTTTGGCGCTGCAAAGATAACAAAAGGGTTATTTTGTATACGCCTCACCGGCCTTGATTTTTCCCGCCGGGACCCCCGGCGGAGAAGGGGAGGTCCCGGAATGGGGTATACATTCAAACGGCCGGACCCGGCGGCCATGGAGCGGATACTGACTCGGTTCCCGTACAGCCCGGAAGGGGCCATTCTCCGTCTGGCGTGGCTGGAGGGCCTGAGCCGGGAGGAGATTGCCGCCCTCACCTGGGATCAGGTGCAGTTTGAGGACAATGCCCTGACCCTTCCGGATCGGACCGTCCCGCTGGCCCCCTCCGCAGAGGACTGCCTCCGGGAGCGCCATCGCCTGTACGCCCAGCGGGACCCCCACGTCATCATTTCCGACCGCTATCAGCGGCCCATGCCGCCGGAGTCCGTCTCCCGGCTGGCCCGGACCGCGCTGGATACCGAGGGCCAGAAGGTCAGTCTCAAGGATCTCCGCCAGGACTTCGTCATCCGCCAGCTTCAGACTCATGACTGGACCTACGCCGCCCGGGTCAGCGGCATGGCGGTCTCCACCCTCCGGGGTTCCTTCTCCCAATACTTTCAGGAGCGCCAAAGCGCCGCGCCGGAGCTGCCACCGGACAGCGAATACCTCCTCTGGCGGATCGTCCAGCAGGAGGGCAGCTCCGTGGTAGGACTGGCCCTCTGGATGGGCTGGAAGCTCCAGATGCAGCCCGGAGAAATTCTGAATCTCACATGGTCTCAGGTAGACTTGGACCGGAGTCTCCTGCGCCTGCCGGACCGGGAAATCCCCATGGGCAGCCGCCTCAGCCGCCTGCTGGGAGATGTTTACGACCACCGCAAGGACCCCGCTCAGGACCGTGTCCTCCTGACCCCCGGCACCGGAAAGCCCATGGACCTGGCCCGCCTCTCCACCGTGATCCGCACTGCCCTGATCCGGGGCGGGCTGGAACAGCTCAGCTTAGGGGATCTGAGCCGCCTCAGCCGCCGGGGCAGCCAGCGGCAAACCGTGCTGGCCCGTCTCTCCGCAGTCGGCTCCCTGACCCGCGAGGAGGTCATGGACCTGCTGGGCGTGTCCAAAAGCGCCGCGCTGAAGCTGCTGAACCAGCTCCGTCAGGACGGAGCCGTGGTCCGTATAGGCGGGTGCTACTACCCGGCGGGGGCCGTGGTCCTGCCGGAGGACCAGTCCGCCGCGGTGACGGCCTACCTCGCCGCCCACGGCACCGCCGTCCGGAAGGAGCTGGCGGAGCTTCTGAACCTGCCCCCCGCCCAGTGTACGGCGCTGCTGCGGCGCATGGTAGACCGGGGCGAGCTCCTCCTCACCGGCAAGCGGTACGCCCTGCCGCCCCAGAAAAAGCCCCCTGAAACGAACTGAATATTGCCACGTTTGCAAACAACAAAAAGTGCGGAAATCACGTTATTTCCGCACTTTTTTACATCTGCATTACGAACCGGGCGAATCTATTTACATCCCGGCCGGGGCCTGTTACATTAGGCTTGCGAAACAGAACCGCGGGCAAACTGCCTCCAAGCTCCGTGCTTGGTGTAGGCCTGCACATCGCAGGTTCGGCTAGCCCCGACACGAAACCCGGAACCCGGGGGCGGGGACTCCAAGGCGCTGTTTCGACATTTTATAAGGAGGAAACCCCATGAAGAAGTTCCTTTCTCTGGTACTGGCTCTGGTGATGACCATGTCTCTGGTCACCGTCAGCGCTGGTGCCAAGGACTTCACTGACAGCAGCAAGATCCAGTACGCTGAAGCTGTTGACGTGATGTCCGCCGCTAAGGTTATCGACGGTTATACCGACGGTACCTTCAACCCCACCGCCACCCTGACCCGTGGCGCTGCTGCCAAGATCATCTGCAACCTGATCCTTGGCCCCACCACCGCATCCGCTCTGGTTGCTGACGCCGCTCCTTACAAGGACGTCCCCACCAACCACACCTTCGCTGGCTATATCGCTTATTGCCAGAAGGAAGGCATCATCTCCGGTTACGCTGACGGCACCTTCCGTCCCGCCAACACCCTGACCGGCTATGCCTTCATGAAGATGCTGCTGGGCGCCCTGGGCTATGACGCCGAGGTCGAGCAGTACACCGGCGCTAACTGGTCCATCAACGTTGCCAAGCGCGCTCTGAACATCGGCCTGGACGATGATCTGGTGGGCGATTTCAACGGTGTCAAGGCTGTCAACCGCGAGGAGGCTTGCCTGTACGCTCTGAACACTCTGACCGCTACCATGGTCGAGTATGAGAAGAACTCCACCGTCACCGTTGGCAACATCACCATCAAGGATCAGTCCTCTGCTAAGGACATGGTCAACACCGGCAAGACCGACGGTAAGATCTTCAAGGCTGACGGCAAGATGCAGTTCGCCGAGAAGTATTTCGACAACCTGTCCGTCACCAAGGGTTCCGACGATTTCGCTCGTCCCGCCAACGTGTGGAAGCTGAAGGCTGAGAAGATCGGCACCTACGCTGACACCGCTGATCTGACCTACACCAAGTCCGTTGATGTCTGCGACATCTACAAGGATCTGGGCCTGGGCTCCAAGATCGAGAAGAAGGACGTTTCCGTCTATGTGGACGGCGTTGTTGATCCCGAGAACAAGATCGTCCCCATCGCTATCACCAAGGATAACGATGATGACAGCTATGGCGCCAACGGCGTTCTGACCGAGGTCTTCTATGATGACGATGCTGATACCGTCACCATCACCGAGGTCAACACCTATGTCGGCGAGATTTCCAAGACCGTCAAGGCTACCTCCAAGAAGGATGCTTATGTTGTTGTGATCCCCGAGGGTGTGAAGCCCACCAGCATGAAGAACAGCGAGGAGTTCGAGACCACCGCTTCCTTCGATGATGACGCTTATGTCCTGTACACCTACTCCGAGGATGCCAAGGAGATCAAGTCCGTTGAGGTTGCTAAGTCCGTCTCCGGCGAGGCTACCCGCATTGAGAACAAGGCCAAGGTTTGGGATGCCAACAAGGCTATCTACATCGAGGACACCGCTTACAAGTTCTCCAACAAGGCCGACGGCGTGAAGCTGGATGATGCCAGCGTTGGCAACGAGTACGATGTCTACCTGGATGCTTATGGCTATGCCATCTATGTTGAGGAAGTCGAGGAGATCGGCAACTACGCTCTGCTGGTTGACTATCAGAACAAGACCAACTTCAACTCCAACAAGGCTATGCTCGTCTTCGCTGACGGCACCGAGAAGGTTGTTGAAACTGCCAAGGATTACAAGGGCAATTCCAATAAGCTGGAGCTGGGCACCATTGTCACCTACAAGGAAGACAACGGCGTTTACACCCTGAAGCCCGTGGCTAAGACCATTGCTACCGGTACCTTTAGTACTACCAATTCCGCTCCCTATGAGGGTACCTCTGAGCCCATGAACAAGGGTGTGAATGGTGACTTCAACCTGACCAGCGATAAGGCCGGCGTTCAGATGACTAAGACCAAGTTCTACACCATCAGCAAGTCCGGCAGCAAGAGCGTGGCTGCAAGCGATACCACTGGTACTAAGAACGTTCAGACCAACTCCAAGACCATCTTCGTGGTCTACAACATTGATGACGATGATTACACCGTCTACACCGGCATCAAGAATGCTCCCAAGATCGCTTCCACCGCTACCAAGAACGTGTCTGCCTATGCTTATGTCAAGGGCGGCATGACCAAGGTGATGTTCATCTATGCGGATGATTCTTCCATCATCTCTGACAGCAACAAGAAGATGGTCTTCCTGGCCAACGAGTCTGTCTCCAACCTGATCCACACCAAGAACAGTGACTACTACACCTTCAACGCTGTGATCAACGGCGAGATCAAGGAAGTTATGGTCGACTGGAACGTTGAGGTCAACGGCAAGACTCTGGCTTCTGCGGATGTCAAGTCCCTGAACGGCCTGTTCGAGAGCTATTCTGTGGATAAGTACGGCGTCATCACCCGTCTGACCAGCTACAGCACCGATGCTTACAATAACACCGATGCCAAGCAGGTCTTCAACAACACTCCCAAGATCGAGGGCGTTGACAGCAGCAACAATACGGTTACTGCGGTTGCTGCCAAGAGCACCATCGGTATCGACAAGAAGAGCGCTGACTACACCGTGCTGGTGAAATATGATGACACCACCAAGGACTTCAAGCACACCATCACTGTTGATGACAACGCCAAGGTCTACGCTGTGGACGAGGATGGCAACATCACCGAGAGCAGCTACAAGGCCATCACCAAGGACACCAACGATATGGTTTATGCCGTGATCGAGGACTATCTGGTGAAGGCTCTGGTCATCGAGGATGTCGATGATGGCAAGGCTCCCGAAGTTACCGAGGGCAACGGCACCTTCGACGTGACCGTTTCCAAGAATCAGGCTGGTGCGCTGGGGCTGTCTTACAGCAACTATGTTGTTGAGGGTTATCCCAATTTCAGCACCGCTTGGGAAGGCACCAAGGGCAAGGTTACCGTGACTCTGGTGGTTGACGGCGAGACCTTCACCCAGACCACTTCTTACAAGGGCACCCAGACTGTTCAGTATATGCTGGACAACGCTAAGATTCCCTCTATCACCCTGGACCTCGCCAGCGGCGGCGTCAAGGTGAAGGCCACCGTGACTGTCACCTTCGACGGTATGAACAACGATACCTACAAGCTGGTCGGCACCTCCGGTCTCTCTATCCTGGGCTAATCTCAGAATAGTAAAACAGCTTGTAACAAGTTGAGAAATCCCCCGGACGAAAGTCCGGGGGATTTTTTTGCCTCAGGCATCCATCTGGTACAGGGCCAGAACCCAGTATAGGGAATTGTCGGTGTTCAGTTGGTACTTTGCGTTATTGCTGGATACAATGGAAAGCTGATTGCCTGACCAGGACAACAATGCATCCCGGATCTGCGCACTGCCGCTGTCATAGACGATCAGACTGCCCTCGGATGCGCCGCCCTGCGCAGCAAAAAAGGTGCCTCTGCCCCGAACAAAAAAGACCGTGGGCATTTTGGGGAATGTGATTACCGTGGGGTATTCCTCACCTCGTGTTCCGGTACCGGTATAAGTGGAAATCCCTATTTGACAGTTTCCGCAGCTGGCCAGCGCCGTTTGCAGCGCCGCCGCTTTGTCGGCATTGCCTTTCAGCGCCGTGTCGATCTTGTCCCAGTTGTCATTGAATTCCGTGTGCAGGATGCGGTCCTCCGGGTCCCAGCGCTTCAGGCCGTAATTGCTTGTGTTTTCCATGCGATTCCTCCTTGTTATGCAGCCGTAACGAATTGCGTCCGCCATATTCGCCTCCGTTGCCCGCGAAACAAGATCGCACGAGTTGCCGCAATTACAGCAACAGCTTTCATATATCCCCCAAAGCATGACAAAAAAAGCCCCGAAGTTTTTCCTTCGGGGCTTTTTCAGTCGATTGATTCGATTCAGCTGCTTTTAGTCGGTGACGTAGGGCAGCAGAGCGATCTGACGGGCACGCTTGATGGCCTCAGTCAGCTCACGCTGATGCATGGCGCAGGTGCCGGTGGTCCGACGGGGCAGGATCTTGGAACGCTCAGAAATGAAACGACGCAGCTTGGCGGCGTCCTTATAATCAATGCACTCGCACTTCTCGGCGCAGAACTGGCAGACCTTACGGCGCTTGTTGCCGCGTGCGGGACGGGCGGGACGAGCTTCACGATCGAAAGCCATGATTGCTTCCTCCTTATAGTAATATCAGAACGGCAGTTCGCCGTCATCCTCGCCGATCTCGGCGAAGTCAGAGCCGCTGGCGCTGAAATTGCTGGGAGCGGCGCTGTGGGAAGCGGGGGCGGGAGCATAACCGGGGTTGTAGCCGGAATTGTCGCCGCCGTCGCGCTTGGAATCCCCGAAATACACATTGTCGGCCACGACCTCGGCACTGCGGCGCTTGCCGCCGTCCTTGTCGGTCCAGTCCCGGATCTGCAGGCGGCCCTCCACCACGGCCATGCGGCCCTTGGTGAAGTACTTGCTCACAAATTCGGCGGTGTTGCGCCAGGCCACGATGTCAATGAAGTCCGTTTCCTTTTCGCCGGACTGGGACTTGAAGTCCCGGTCAACAGCCAGAGAGAAGGACGTCACCGCCGTACCGCTGCCGGTGCGCCGGAGCTCGGGGTCACGGGTCAGGCGACCCATGAGAATGATTCGATTCAGCATGTGCTGCTCCTTTACTCGCCCTTGCAGACGATCAGGGAACGCATGACGCCCTCGGCGATTCGCAGCTTACGATCCAGCTCGCGGGGGAATGCCGGGCCGCTGACGAAGGTCATGAGCACATAGTAGCCCTCGGTCTTGTAGTTGATGGGATAAGCCAGCTTGCGGTTGCCCCACTCCTCAACCACGACGTCAGAGCCGTTCTGCTCGGCCAGGGACTTGAAGTTCGCAACCTGAGCGGCGATAGCCTCCTCACCCTGTGCAGGGTCGAGCACATAGACGACCTCGTAATTGGCAGTAATCTTTGCCATATTTGCACCTCCTTTTGGACAAATGGCCCTCATTCTCAGATGAGGGCAAGGATTTACTTACATATTGCAAGCCTTATCATTATATCCGAAATACAGCAAATGTCAAGGAAAATATTGAATTTTTTCGAAAAAATCCGAATTGATGTAACTTTCCCCGGGAAAACGGTTAAAAAAGCGGCAGGCCCCGGAAATCCGGGGCCTTGTTCCACTCAACCGCTCAAATATTCGTTGGGGTCTACGGCCTTGCCGTCCTTGGTGACGGCGAAGTGCAGATGGGGCTGTCCGGACTCCGCCGCCGCAGTGGTCCCCACCGCGCCGATGATCTGCCCGGCGGACACCGGGTCCCCGGCCTCCACGTTGGGCTTGGCCTGGAGATTGGCATAGGTGGTCTGATAGCCGTTGTCATGCTCCAGCACCACGGTGGTGCCCATCAGGGGATCGTCCGTCACCGACAGCACCGCCCCTGCGGAGGCCGCCAGTACCGTGGTTCCCTGCTGGGCGGCGATGTCCACGCCGTTGTGGGTACGCCAATCTCCCAAAGTAGGACTGTATACCAGCTCCTCCATGGAAAAAGCCGTCAGCACATCCCCTCGGAGCGGGGCCACCACCAGACGGGGTGCTTCCGCCGCCACAGGCGTGTGATCCACCTCCACCTCCGGCAGCTCCTTGGTTTCCTTTGGCGGGACCGGCACCGGCGCCGGCTCCAAAGTCTCCACTGTCGGAAGCCGCACCTCCGGCATTTCCACCGGCTGCGACACGGGGACCTGAGGCGTCACCGCCTGCTGGGGCAGCGGGTCCTCCCGGTCCTGCAGCAGGACCCAGCCGCACACCCCCACCACCAGCAGGCACACCGCCAGCGTGCCGTAAAAGCCAATGCCCGAAAGTACGTTTTTCACCTTGTTTTCCATACAATACCTCCCTTCCTGTTCATAGGTACGGAAGGAGTATGGTCAAAAAATCCAAAGGCTATACCAAACCCGGCAATTTTCCACTGTCAGCGGCGCGGAAATGAGAAAAAAGCTTTTTTTCTCCGATACGATGTGGTATAGTTGGGAACGTACACAGAACTTCGCGTGGGAGGGGATCTCATGAACTACACCGGAAGCATGATCCTGTTTATTTTTCTCGTCCAGTTGGCGGCGTACACCCTCAAGTGGCTCATTGGGTTCGGGAATCCCCTGATCTCCGCACCGCTGCTGGCCATGCGGCTGGACAACACCCTGATCACACCGGGCAGTCTGCTGCCGGACCTGGTCATCAACGGTCGGATCACTTGGCAAAACCGGAACAACTTCCGCTGGCGGGCCATCCTTCCCCTGCTGCTGGCCATGGTGGCCGGGGTGGTCCCCGGGACCTGGCTGCTGCGCTTCTCCCTGCCTTGGATTATCAAAACGGTTTTGGGCGGCGTTGTGGTATTTCTGGGACTGGAAATGGCCACTCGCCGGCTGCGCCCCATCCGCCCGGACCGTCGGGAGATCCCGTGGCTGCGGTATCTGGTGGCCTTCTTCTCCGGTATGTGCGCGGGGCTGTTCGGCATCAATATGTTTCTGGTAGCCTACCTTCAGCGCACTGCCAAGGATTACGATGAATTCAAGGGCAGCATTTGCTTCCTCTTTCTGGGTGAAAACCTGTTCCGCACCGGGCTGTATCTCTGCACCGGGCTCCTGAACCGCTCCTCCCTGTGCTTCAGCCTGATCTCGCTGGCCGCCGCCTTCTGCGCCGCCCGGCTGGCCCGGCTCCTCTCCCCTCACATCAGCGGAGAGCGGCTGCAAAAGCTGTCCATCGTGTTTTTCCTGCTGGGCGGCGTCAGCATCATTGTGAAATCCATTTTGCTGCATACATAAGAAACGCTCCCGCGCCTTTTCGGTGCGGGAGTGGTTTTATCTCAAATTCGGAACAGCCGTCTGCCGTTTTCCCACGTCACGCGGGTCATTTCCTCCGCCGTCACGCCCTTCCACTCCGCCAGTTTTTCGATCACATAGGGGAGATACCGGCTGTCATTCCGTTTGCCCCGCATGGGTACCGGAGCCATATAGGGAGCGTCCGTCTCCACCACCATCCGGTCCAGGGGCGTGATGGCCGCCACCTCCGGGGCCCGCTTGGCATTTTTATAGGTGATGGGGCCGTCAAAGCCCAGATACCACCCCCGCTTCAGCAGCTCCGCCGCCATCTCCGGCGAGCCGGAAAAGCAGTGGAACACGCCGGTGACGGTGGGAAATTCCCTGATGATGGCAAGGCAGTCCCCGTGGGCTTCCCGATCATGGACGATCACCGGCAGATCCAGCTCCGCCGCCAGTGCCAGCTGCTTGCGGAATACCGTCTGCTGAAACGCTCTGGGCGGATTGTCCTCCCAGTAGTAGTCCAGTCCGATCTCCCCGATGGCTACCACCTTGGGCCGTTCCAAAAGCTGCCGCAGCTCCGTCAGGTCGCCGTCCTGAAAGCCGTCGCAGTCCTCCGGATGGACGCCCACGGCGGCGTACACATGCGGGTACCGTTCCGCCAGCTCTGCCGCCGCACGGGAGGAGGGCAGGTCGCATCCCGGGTCCAGCACCAGCCCCACGCCGACCCCCGGCATGGCGGAAAGGAGCGCATCCCGGTCGCTGTCAAAGCGGTCCGCGTCATAATGGGCATGGGTATCAAAAATCGGCATAATCCTCTACCTCGTTCGTTTTTTGCTCCAGTATACACGGAAAGCGGCCGTTTGAAAAGAAAAACCGTGGGAGGACCCACGGTTTTCCGAAGTTCATTCTGTTGGCTCCTTGGGCAGCGTCACCGTGATCACGGTTCCCTTCCCCGGCTGGCTTTCCAGCCGGAGGGTACCGTGGTGATACGCTACGGCGTGTTTCACGATGGACAGCCCCAGCCCCGTGCCGCCAATGGCCCGGGAATGGCTCTTATCCACCCGGTAAAACCGCTCAAAGACCCGGCTCTGATCCCCCTCCGGGATGCCGATGCCGGTATCCCGAACCAAGAGGGTCACGTCCCGCTCCGTCTCCGCCACCTCTACGGTGACGCTTCCGCCGGGGACGTTGTACTTCACGGCGTTCTCGCAGAGGTTCCGGGCGATCTCGTACAGCAGCCGCCGAACGCCGAAAACCGTTCCGGCGGTGCCGGTCACGGAAATGTGCACCGCTTGTGCCGCCGCCTGTGCTGTCAGAGAGCGGGCCGCCTCCTGCGCCAACTCCAAAACGGATACCTGCTCATGGGGCAACGCACCGCCCTCGTCCAACTGGGACAGGCGGAGAATATCGTTGATCAGCGATACCAGCCGGTCCGCCTCCTGATGGATGCGGCTCAGGAACCGGGGCTGATCCTCCGGCTTCACCAGACCGTTTTCCAGCAATTCCGCGCTGCCAATAATGGACTGCAAGGGCGTTTTCAGTTCGTGAGACACGTTGGCGGTGAACTCCCGCCGCATCCGCTCGGCTTCCGCCTGCTCCGTCACATCAAAGGCCAGCAAAACCGTACCAAGCACCTTGCCGTTGGATTCGATACGGCTGAAATCAAGCTGGTATTCCCGGCCTCGCCGCTCTGCCCGCAGCTGACTGTGCCCGGTCTCGGCGGCGTCATGGATGGCGGCGGTCAGGTCCGGATGGCGATCCACTGTCAAGAAATCCTGTCCTACGCAGGTACCGTCCGCATGAAACAGTGCTTGGGCCGCCGGATTGATGCTGAGGATGCGCCCGCTGTGGTCCAGCAGCACCAGACCTTCCCGCATACTGCCGGTGATCTGTTCAAATTCGTCCTGCCGCTGCCGGAGGTCTCTGGTCCGATGGCGGATCTCCTGCTGCTGGGCGTAGACCCGCCCCAACAGCGGAGACAGCTCCTCATAGGCGTTGTTGTCCAGCGGGTGCTCCAGATCCAGCCGGTTCAGCGGCTCCACCACCCGTCTGGCCGCCCGGCTCGCCAAGAGTGCGGAAAGTCCCACCGCCAACAGCGCCACCACGATGACGGCGTGAAGCATCCCAAGAACCAGCATCCATACCGTTTTCTGACTGCCGGAAATGCGGAGCACAGAGCCGTCCGTCAGGCGCACCGCCTGATAGAGCATCTTTTCCGTCAGCGTCTCGGAATAGCGGGCGCTGCTGCCGCTGCCGCCGGTGAGCGCCTCTCGGATCTCCTCCCGCTGGCCATGATTTTCCATGGGCTGCGTATCCGTTCGGGTGTCATACAGCACTGCGCCGTCCGATGCCACCCAGGTCAGCCGCTCCGCCGTGTCCCGGACGCGGGCCAGATAGTCCGCGCCGTCCGCTTCCACCGCCGCCGCAGCCAGTGTCAGTTCTGTCTGAAGCTGCTGTTCCCGCACCGTGCCGAAATAGGTGTAAAGGCAGCCGGTGATCACCAGCAGCGATGCCAGCAGCACCGTCAGTGACGCTGCCAGAGTCGAACGAAAGATCTTCCCGGTCATAGGCCGGTCTCCATGCGGTAGCCCACGTTCCGAACGGTCTCGATCAGCTTGCCGTAGGCCCCTAACTTCTGCCGCAGGGTGCGGATGTGCATATCCAGTGTGCGGCTGTCATCCATGTACTCCATATTCCACACCTGTGTGAATAGCTGTTCTCTGGTGAATGCCATTCCCGGATGGGACAGAAACAGCCGCAAAAGCTCAAACTCCTTATAAGTGAGCTGGAGCCGCTGGCCGTCCGCCGTCACGGTGCGGCAGTCCAGGTCCATAGAAAGGCCCCCGGCAGAGAGCACATGGCCCGTGTCAGCGGGATGACACCGCCGCAGCACCGCCTTCACCCGGGACACCATCTCCATGACGCCGAAGGGCTTCACCAGATAGTCGTCTGCCCCTAAGTCCAGACTTTGAATTTTGTCGTATTCCGCGCCCTTGGCCGTGGCCATAATGATGGGGATGTCCCGCAAGGCCGGCGCGGCCTTCATCTTTTTCAGCAGAGACACACCGTCCTCCCCCGGCAGCATCACATCCAGCAGGACCAGCTCCGGCGTTTCCGTCTGCAGCGCCTCCCAGAAGGATGCTCCATCGTCAAAGCCTCTGGCCTCAAAGCCGGTGGATGTCAGGGCGTACAGCTCAATATCCCGGATACTGGCGTCGTCCTCCACGCACCAGATCATAGCAATCTCCTTATGTCAGTGTGATTTCGTCCTTGTGGGTCCCGGTCACGGAGTAAATGACCCACTCGGCAATGTTCGTGGCGTGATCGCCGATACGCTCGTAGTACTTGGCGATCATCAGCAGGTCCAGGGCGTATTCGCCGTCTGCCGGGTCTGCCGCGATCTTTCCGATCAGGCTCTGCTTGACCCGGGCAAACTGCTCGTCCACAACATCATCCGCCGCGATGACCTTTTTCGCCAACATTATATCACATTTCACATAGGCGTCCACACTTTCCGTCACCATTTGTATGACAGCCTTTGCCATTTCCTTCAAAAGGGCGTCGTTTTCCGCCTGCCTCCCGTCTAAAAAGGCTACGATCTCTGCGATGTCCTCCGCCTGATCGCCGATGCGTTCCATGTCGGTGATCATCTTCAATGCGGCGGAGATCTGCCGCAGATCCCGGGCCACCGGCTGCTGCCGCAAAAGCAGCTTCAGGCAGAGGTTTTCGATCTCCCGCTCCTTGTGGTCGATCTCGCTGTCCAGAGGAGCTACCTTGGCGGCCAGCGCCGTGTCCCCCTCCGTCAGCGCCTGAGAGGACAGGGCGATGACCTCCTCGCACAGCGCCCCCATCTCGATCATCTCGTGGTTCAGCTGTAAAAGCTGCTCGTCGAATTTGTTGCGCATCTTACCCAAACCTCCCGGTGATGTAATCCTCCGTCCGCTTGTCGGCGGGGGTGGAAAACAGCTGCTCTGTCTTGCCGAACTCCACCAGCTCCCCCAGCAGGAAAAAGGCGGTGTTGTCGGAAATACGGGCGGCCTGCTGCATATTGTGGGTCACCATGACCACGGTGTACCGGCTTTTCAGCTCCGCCGCCAGATCCTCGATCTTGGAGGTGGAGATGGGGTCCAGAGCGCTGGTGGATTCGTCCATCAGCAGCACCTCCGGCTCCACGGCCAGGGCCCGGGCGATGCACAGCCGCTGCTGCTGACCGCCGGAAAGCCCCAAGGCGCTTTTCTTCAGCCGGTCCTTTACCTCGTCCCAGATGGCGGCGGAACGCAGAGAGTTCTCCACGATCTCGTCCAGCTTCACCCGGTTTCGGATGCCGTGGGTCCGGGGGCCGTAGGCCACGTTATCGTAAATGCTCATAGGGAATGGGTTGGCCTTCTGAAACACCATGCCGATCTGCTTGCGGAGCCATGTGGGGTCCACAGAGCTGCCGTAGAGGTCCTGTCCGTGGAAATCCACCTCGCCGCTGAGCTTCACGCCGGGGATCAGGTCATTCATCCGGTTCAGCGTCCGCAGAAAGGTAGATTTTCCGCAACCGGAGGGCCCGATGAAGGCGGTGATCTCGTGTTCGGGAATGGCAATGGATACATCGTGAAGCGCATGGTTGGGGCCATACCAGAGATTCAGTTTTTTTGCTTCCAAAATCGGTTCCATAGGGTCTCCTCAATTCTTTTTCAGCTTCCGCCCCAGAAACACGGCGGAGAGGTTGATGAGCAGGGTCAACAGCATCAGAATGGTGGCGATGGAGAAGGCCACCGCCGTCTCGCCCCGTTCGTTGGCGTAGACATACAAAGCCACCGTCAGCGTGGCGGAGGAGGAATGAAGGGCCGTGAAAAAATCGTTGAGCACCAAACCGAACCCGGCGGTGTACAGCAGTGCCGCACTTTCCCCCACGATGCGGCCGACGGCCAAAATGCAGCCGGTGACGATGCCGTCGATGGCGTTGGACAGCACCACGGTACGGACCATGCGCCACTTTCCGGCCCCTAAGCCCAATGCTCCCTCCCGGTAGGACTGGGGCACGGTTTTCAGGCTCTCCTGAGTGGTGCGAAGAATGGTAGGCAGAATCATCACCACCAGAGTCAGTCCGCCCGCCAGCACACCTGCCTGCAAATTCATTTTCTGCACGAAAAACAGCATACCGACAAGGCCGAAGATAATGGATGGGATTCCCGTCAGGGTCTCGGCAGCGAACTCAATGAGGCTCACCAGCCGCCGGTTTTCCGCGTACTCCGTCAGATAGATGGCGGCCCCCACGCCCAAGGGCAGAACGATGACCATGGCCATCAAAATGATATACAGAGTGTTGAGAATGTTTGGTAAAATACCAATCGTATTCTTAATATAGCTGGTCTGGCCGGACAGCAGCTCCCAAGTCAGCCCCGGGATCCCCCGGCAGAAAATGTAGCCGATCAAAAATACCAGCAGCGCGCAGGTCAGTCCGGCGCACAGCCACACCAGCGCACGCATCCCCCGGTTGTAGACCCGGCGGCGAAGGGATAAGGTTTGTCCGTTCATGTCAGCCCTCCTTCCGGTTCTTGACGCACACGTTCAGAAACACATTGATGAGCATGATAAAGAGGAACAGCACCAGGCCGATGGAATAAAGCGCCTGCTGATACAGGCTTCCTACACTGGCGTAGGCCATGCCGGAGATAATGCCGGTGGTGAGAAAGCGCACCGGCGTAAACAGCCCCGGCATATTGGACACGTTGCCCGCCACCAGAATGATGGCCATCGCCTCACCGATGGCCCGGCCCACGCCCAGCACCACCGCCGCCGCGATGCCGCTGCGGGCGGCGTGGACGCTGACCCGGAAATAGGTCTCCATCTCCGCCGCGCCCAAGGCGAGACTGGCCTCCTCGTACTCCTTTGGAACGGCCCGGAGCGCCGTTTCCGACACGTTGATGATAGAGGGCAAGATCATAATGGCCAGCACGATCATGGCGGCCAGCAGGCAGGCGCCGGAGCTGAGGTGGAACAGGTTCCGGATGGCCGGCACCAGCACGATCATGCCCACCAGACCGTACACCACCGACGGGATGCCCGCTAACAGCTGTACCGCCGTGCGGATCACCGCCGCCAGCTTCGGCGGGGCCACCTTCGCCAGAAATACGGCGGTCAGCAGCCCTACGGGAACGCCGATGACGATGGCCCCGGCAGTGCCGTAAACAGAGGTCAGGATAAAGGGCAGAATTCCGTACTGTGCGCCGGTGGTGGTGTTGGTGGGGTCCCAGACCTTGCCCAACAGGAATTGAAACAGGCCGATCTGCCGAATGGCGGGCAGGCCGGAGAGAATGAGATAGATGCTGATGAGCAGCACAAAGGCCACCGCCACGATGCCGCACAGCAAAAAAATCAAATGGATGATCTGTTCCACGGTTTTGCGGGCGCGGTAGCTGCTCCGCTCCGGTGTATGCGGGGGATTTGTAATGCTTTCCACCGCGTTGACGGCGGTCAGAATTGCGTCAGAGTCCATGTCTGGCTCCTTTCTCGGTTTTACAGGAAGCGCCTCCACCTACGGTGATAGATGGAGGCGGGCTTGTCATGCTGAGGGGAAGGAAGGGTGTGGGAGGAACCCTGCGGGGGCACCCCACTTCTTTGATCGAACAGATCTTAGACGATGTCCGAGATCCGCGCCGATTGCTCCCTTATTTCGCGACCGGCACTGCGCCAGCAGCCTTGATTAGCTGGCTGGCAGCGGAAGAGGTAGCGTAGTCGAAGAATGCCTGGGCCGCGGGAGACAGGGTCTCGCCGGTCTTGGTCACCAGCACGAAGGGCCGCTGAATGGCGTAGCTGCCGTCCAGAACAGTTTCCTCCGTGCAGGCCACACCGCCTACGGTGACGGCCTTGACGGTGTTCTTATCCTCCACGGCGGAGAGGGATGCGTAACCGATGGCGTTGGGGTTGCCGGCAACCGCCTCGATGACGCTGCCGGTGGAGGTCAGCTCCTGATCCAGCTTGCAGGCATCCTTGGTGCCGGTGATGGACTCGAAGCCGTCACGGGTACCGCTGCCGGACTCACGGCCGATGCAGGAGATGGCGCCGGGGTCGCCGCCCACCTCGCTCCAGTCGGTGATCTCACCGGTGAAGATCTTGGCGATCTGCTCCACGGTCAGGTCCTCCACCTTGCTGTCAGCATTGACGATGACGGCGATGCCGTCCAGCGCCACGATGGTCTCGGTCAGACCGCTGGCCTTCTCCTCGTCCTTCAGGGCGCGGGAAGCAAGGCCGATGTCGGCGCTGCCGTTGCTGGCAGCCTCAATGCCTGCGCCGGAGCCGGTAGGATCATAGGTGACGGTGACGCCGCTGTTGTCGGCCATGAACTGCTCACTCAGGGTGCCGATGACCTTTTCCATAGAGGTGGAGCCGTTGGTGGACACGCTGCCGGAGAGGGCGGCGGGAGCCTCCGTCTGCGCGCTGCTGTCCGTGTTGGTATCGGCGGGCGTTTCCGTCTTGGAGCCGCAGCCGGTGAGGGCCGCCAGGCTCAAGGCCAGGGTCAAAATCAATGCAAGTGTCTTTTTCATGTTTGTCTTCCTCTTTTATTTGTATTTGATATTTGGGTTTTCCCCTTTTCACATTGTCAGTGTACCGGCTGTATGTAAAGGACAAAAGACAAACCATGTAAAATCCATGTCAAATCATTCCGCAAATCACTTCTCTGCCGAAAAAAAGCAGAGAAAAAGCGTCTTTCCGCAGTGCGGAAAGACGCTTTTTGAAGCACAAACAGTCGATTCGGTTATCGCTGACCCTTGTCGTAGGGAATACCCTCCGCCTTGGGCGCGCGGGAATTCTTGGAGGTAAAGGCCAGCACGATCAGGGAGATGATGTAGGGCAGCATATTGTAAACGGAACTGGGAAGGTTCATGACCTTCAGGAAGGCAAAGCCGGTGTAGACGTTGCCCAAGGCCCGGAAGAAGCCGAACAGCAGCGCTGCCAGCGCGATGCGCTGGGGCTTCCACTGGCCGAAGATCATCACCGCCAGAGACAGGAAGCCGAAGCCAGCCACGCCGTACTCAAACCGCCACTCGGACACACCGGCGGTGATGAACACGATGCCGCCCAAGCCGCCCAAGAAACCGGAGATCAGCACACCGGCCCAGCGCATTTTATAGACGTTGATACCCACGCTGTCCGCCGCCTGAGGATGCTCGCCGCAGGCCATGAGCCGCAGACCGAACCGTGTCTTGTACAGCAGCACATAGGAGGCTACCAGCAAAAGCGCCGTAATGAGCATGAACCAGCTGAACTCAAAGGAGCCGATGCTCACGGTAAATGCCTTTTTGGCACCGGCGTACTGAATGATGGAGGACACGTCATCGGGATTGGCCGCAGTGTTGATGGCCTTGACAATGACGGTGGCCCCAGCGGTGCCCAGCAGGTTCAAAGCTGTGCCTACCAACGTCTGATCTGCCTTGAAGTTGATACAGGCCACAGCCAGCAGGCAGGAATACACCATGCCCACCGCGGCGGAAACCAGCACCACTGCCAGGATCGTCGCAAAATGAGAGCTGTTCTCTCCCAGATAGCGCATCGTCAGGGCACCGCCCAGAGCGCCCATGATCATGATGCCCTCAAGGCCCAGATTGATGACGCCGGAGTGCTCGGCAAAGCAGCCGCCCAGCGCCACCAGAATCAGTACGGAGGCGAAAATCAGGGTGTATTGCAGCAGCAGACTCATGCCTGATCGCCTCCTTTCCCGTTGGCCGCATCTTGTTCCGCGGCAGCCTTGGCCTTCAGAGCCGCCTTTTCCTCCCGTTTGGCAATGGAGCTGTTCATCACATGCTTCATGAACAGCACAAAGCCGCAGAGATAAATGATGATGGAAGAGATCAGATCGGAGATCTGCGCGCAATACAGGGACTTATCCACATACGCGCCGCCGGCGGTGATGTGCTGGATGAAGAAGGACGCCAGCACCGTGCCCAGAGGATTCAGTCCCCCTAAGAAGGCGGCGGCAATGCCGTTGAAGCCCATGGCGGGAACGGAGGAGGTAGAGCACTGCCACTGCTCGTAGCCGGTGAGGTACAGCAGCGCCGCACCCATGCCGGCCAGCGCACCGGAGATCACCAGGCTCAGGATCACGTTCCGCTTTTCCGCCATGCCGCAGTATTTGGCGGCGTTGCGGTTGAAGCCGGTAGCCTTCAGCTCATAGCCAAATCTGGTCTTATCCAGTACGATCCAGATCAGAATCGCCATCACAATGGACAGGGGGATGGCCAGACCCACATACTGATTCTTGTTGAACAACGCCCCCAATCCCAGAGAGGGCAGCACAGCAGAGGGGTTGTTGTTGGCCAGCACGATGGTGTAGGGGCTGGCGGCCTCTTTCACCGTGGTCAGCAGCATATTAGTCAGGTAGAGGACGATCCAGTTCAGCATGATGCCGGAGATGACCTCGTTGACGTTGCAATAGGACTTCAGCACACCGGAGATGGCCCCCAGCACTGCGCCGCCGGCCATAGCCACCAGCAGGCAGGGCAGCCAGCTCCAGCCCAAGCCCAGCGCCGCGTACAGGCTCAGTGCCACGCCGAAGCAGTACTGGCCCGCAGCTCCGATGTTGAACAGGCCCACCTTATAGGCAAACAGGATGGACAGCGAGCACATCAGCAGCGGTGCGGTCTTGACCAGCGTGTTGCCCAGATATTTCAACTGGGAGGATGTCTTTTTATAGGTCAGGAAGTTTTTGACCACAGTAAGGATCGCCTCGCCGGCGCCAGCGGGATTGATGACCAGCAGCACGAGATAGCCGAGGAACAGACCCAGCACGATGCACAAAAGAGAGGCCAGCAGCGATTGGAAGCCGTTGCTCTTGAAAATATTCTTTTTCATGCCTTCACCTCGTCTCTCTTGGCGCCGGCCATGTAGAGGCCCAGCTCCTCCTGGGTGGTGGTTTTCGGGTCCAGCTCGCCCACGATCTCACCCTCGTACATCACAAGGATGCGGTCGGGCACATCCATCACCTCGTCCAGCTCCAGACTCACCAGCAGCACCGCCTTGCCCTCGTCCCGCTGGGCGACCAGCTGACGGTGGATGTACTCAATGGCGCCAACGTCCAGACCGCGAGTGGGCTGGACTGCCACCAGCAGCTCCGGATCCTTGTCGATTTCACGGGCCACGATGGCCTTCTGCTGGTTGCCGCCAGACATGGAGCGGGCAATGGTAACAGGGCCCTGACCGGAGCGCACGTCATACTGCTCGATCAGCCGCTCCGCGTAGCCGCGGATGTTCTTCCGCCGCAGGAAACCCGCCTTGTCGGTGAATTCCGGCTCAAAGTACCGCTGGAGTATCATGTTGTCCTCCAGAGAATAGTCCAGCACCAGACCGTGCTTATGCCGGTCCTCAGGGATGTGGCTCATGCCCATGGTGCTCCGCTTGCGGATGGAGGTGTGGGTGATGTCCTGCCCGCAGAGGAAAAGCTCGCCGGACACCAGCGGTTCCAGACCGGTCAGGCCATAGACCAATTCCGTCTGGCCGTTGCCGTCGATACCCGCAATGCAGACGATCTCGCCCCGCCGTACCTGGAAGGACACATTCTTCACAGCGTTGTTCTTATGGACCTTGGAGGCCATGGTCATATTCTTGACCTCCAGCACCACGTCTCCCGGCTCCGCAGGCTTCTTTTCCACATGGAAATTGACGTTGCGGCCCACCATCATGGCGGACAGCTCCGCCGGGGTGGTGTCTTTCGTATTGACGGTGCCGATGTACTTGCCCTTGCGGAGCACGGTGCAGCGGTCCGCCACCGCCATGATCTCCGCCAGCTTGTGAGAGATAAAGAGGATGGACTTCCCCTCCGCCGCCAGATTCTTCATGATCTGCATCAGCTCGTCGATCTCCTGGGGCGTCAGCACGGCGGTGGGCTCGTCGAAGATCAGGATCTCATTGTCCCGGTACAGCATTTTCAGGATCTCGGTGCGCTGCTGCATACCCACGGTGATGTCCTCGATCAAAGCATCCGGGTCCACATGGAGACCGTACTTCTCGCTGAGGGCCAGCACCTTTTCCCGGGCCTCCTTTTTCTGGAGAAAGCCATGCTTCGTAGGCTCCACGCCCATGATGATGTTGTCCAGCACCGTAAAGCAGTCCACCAGCTTGAAGTGCTGGTGCACCATGCCGATCCCCAAGTCATTGGCGTCATTGGGGTCCTTGATAGAGACCTCCTTGCCGTCCTTCTTGATCGTTCCCTCCTCCGGCTGATACAGGCCGAACAGCACGCTCATCAGCGTGGACTTGCCCGCGCCGTTTTCGCCCAGCAGGGCATGGATCTCACCCTTTTTCAATTGAAGGGTAATGTCATCATTGGCGATGATGCCTGGGAACCGCTTCGTAATGTGGAGCATTTCGATGGCGTAATTCGTTTCCAAGTCAAACCGCCCTCCTTCCGTTTTAATGGCCCGCCGTGTGGATCTCGCGGGGACGGAAACCATGTTCATTTACCGGCAGCGGCATATTGCCCTCACATCCAGTATTATATTCAGTATACTATAACTCCGCTCAAAAAGAAAGGCAAATCGACGGCCGGAATCATTTTTTTGAAGAGTGGTCTCCTCAGGGCGCTTCCATCGGGAGACTCGTCCGCTTTCCGCAAACTGTTCCCGAAAAGACTGCCAGCCGCTTCAACATCCGAAATGCCCCATTCCACCAGGGTGCCAATGGTTTTCCGTACCTCCTTCTTTTGGCAGATAAAAAAGGAACGTCCTTTCGGACGTTCCTTTTCGCGTATGGATTTGCGTTCTGCGCTTAGCCCTTGATAGCGCCCTGGTCCTCCACAGCGATCACGGTGGCGAAGTCAGAGGGAGCCTTGCTCACATCGTTGGAAACGGTGATCTTGCCGTCGAACATATCCTTCACCATGGCCTTGTAGTCATCCTGGGTGAAGCTGTCAGACCACTGAGTGCCCTCACCCATGGGGATCTGGACATAGTTCAGCTCGGGATCATCGCCGGACACCAGACCCAGAGTAGCGATCTTGCCCTTGTAAGCATCCCAGTTGCCGTTGACGATAACGTCAGTCAGGGTGTCATAGGTGGTGGGATACAGACCCTTCATAGCGGAGGTGACGGTCATGCCTTCCACGCCGGCGTAGCCAGCGATGACGCCAGCCTGGTCAACGTCCACGCCGATGACCTTGGCGTTAGCCTTCTTGGCAGCGTCCACAGCGGAGGTGTAGATACCGCCGCCGCAGGCGAAGACGACCTCAGTGCCGCCGGCATACCAGGTATCCATCACAGCGGTGATGTCAGCGTCGCCGAAGAACTGGCCGCCATAGACATAGTTTACGGTCACATCGGTCAGGCCCAGATCGGCGGCAGCGGCGTCAACGCCCTGCACGAAGCCGTAGCCATAACGGACAACAGCGGGAACAGCCATGCCGCCCAGGAAGCCCAGGTTCTTGTAGCCCAGCTTCACAGCAGCGTAACCGGCCATGTAGCCGCACAGCTCTTCCTGGTACACAGCGCAGTACACGTTGCTCATATCAACATACTTGTTCAGATCCCAGTTGCTGGGGTTGAAGTCATAGGACTCACCAGCCTTGGCAACGGCGGTCTCGAGCAGGTCGCCGGCGGCGACGTCGAGCGCGATGAACTTCACATCGGGGAATTCGGGAGCGGCCTCAACGATGGCGCCGCCGAAAGCGTAGCCAGGCATGACGATGACGTTGAAGCCTTCGTCAACGGCCTTTTCGATCATGGCGACACGGTCGGCGGTGTTATCGCCGGCGGGCCTGAAGTAGCTGAACTCGATGCTGTTGTCCTCGGCGAATGCCTTGCAGGCCTCATAGGTGGTCTGGTTGAAGGACTGGTCGGTGATGTCGCCGTAGTCGGTGATCATTGCGACCTTATAGGCGCCCTCGTTCTCAGCAGGCTGCTCGGTCTGGTCAGGCGCATCGGTCTTGGTATCGTCGGTCTTCTTATCGCCGCAGGCTACCAGGGACAGAGACATGACCAATGCCAGAGTCAAAGCAAGAAACTTCTTCATTGGAATCTACCTCTTTCATGTTTTCTCCTTTTAACGTCCGCTCCCGCTCTGAAACGCACCGTGCCGTATTCCCCGGAGGGATCACAGCCTATGTATGGCTTCGGAAGCCGGGTGCAAGCTCTTTAAAAGGGTCGACCTCAAGGGTCTATGTCATTATAACAATTTCACCCGGGCAATGCAATAAGAAACCCGAATTGTTTTCAATTTTGCCATATCTTTCACGCATAAAAGAACACCCCGCCCGGGATCGGGCGGGGTGTTCCCTTCAGGAAGCGTTAACAGTCTATCGGTCTCAGTCCGCCATCTTCACGGCGACTTCCAGCGCAATCTTCATCATGTTGGTGAACGTGTTCTGCCGGTCCGCCGGGGACAGCTCCTCCCCCGTCACCAGATTGTCGGAGATGGAGCAGATGGCCAGCGCCCGCTTGCCGGTGTAGGCAGCGTTGCAGTACAGGGCCGCAGCCTCCATCTCCACCGCCATGACGCCCATCTTCTGGAAGCGCATGTTCCGTCCGGCGGCATCGTAGAAGGTGTCGGAGGAATAGAGGTTTCCCACCGGCATCTTCACACCCAGTTCCTTGGCGCTTTCCACTGCTGCCATCAGCAGGTCAAAGTCCGCGATGGGGGCAAAGGTGCCGCCCAGCTCATACTGCTCCAGATAAGCGGAGTTTGTGCAGGCGCCCTGACCGGCCACCACGCTGCCAAGCTCCAGATCCGCCCGGAGAGCTCCGGCAGAGCCTACCCGGATGATGTTTTCCACATCGTACTGGGTGTAGAGCTCGTAGGAGTAGATGCCGATGGAGGGCATACCCATGCCGGAGGCCATGACGCTCACCGGGATGCCCTTATAAAGACCGGTGTAGCCCTGAACGCCCCGGATGTTGTTCACCAGCTTCAATTCCGTCAGGAAATTCTCAGCGATGAACTTGGACCGCAGGGGGTCGCCGGGCATCAGTACGGTTTTGGCGAAATCGCCCTTGTTTGCTTCGTTATGAGGGGTTCCCATGATGACCTCCTTATTTTTCCATGGCCTTTACGGCCTTGACGATGCGGCTGGTGCCCAGGCGGGAAGCGCCCAGGTTGATAAAGTCCTCAGCGTCCTGCAGGTTGGCAATGCCGCCTGCCGCCTTGATCTTCACGTTGGGACCGATGTGTTTGGCAAAGAGGGCCACGTCCTCACGGGTGGCGCCGCCCCCGCCGAAGCCGGTGGAGGTCTTGATGTAGTCCGCGCCGGAGGCAGTGACGATCTCGCACAGCTTGATCTTCTCCTCGTCGGTGAGGAAGCAGCACTCGATGATGACCTTCAGCAGCTTGCCGTGGCAGGCCTCCTTTATGGCCTTGATTTCCGAGAGCAGGTCCTCCCACTTCCGGTCCTTCACCCAGCCGAGGTTGATGACCATATCCACTTCCTCCGCGCCGTTATTCACGGCGTCGGTGGCCATGAAGCACTTGGCTGCGGTGGTGTCATAGCCGTTGGGGAAGCCAATGACGGTGCAGATAGGCAGCTTGCCCGCCACATACTCCGCCGCCTGCTTCACATAGCTGGCGGGGATGCACACGCTGGCGCAGCCGTACTTCATGCCGTCATCGCAGATGGCCTTGATCTCGTCCCAGGTGGCCGTCTGGGCCAGAAGCGTGTGATCGCACTTGCTCAAAATGTCTTTCAGTTCCATTTCAAGTCACTCCTTTATCATAAAAGTTAAGCTTATTTCCTCGATATGTTTATCATACCAGTTTTTTTGATCGCTGTCTACTGTCCATCTCCACCTCTTTTGCCTAACGCTCCGGCGTCTTGCAATCCGGTCCATTCGGTGCTACAATGTAGGCCACCAAATCCAAAAGGAGCCTTTTTCATGAAAAAACGACTGTTATCCGCGCTGTGCGCGGTGATGCTTCTCATCTGCGCCGTCCCCATGGCCAGCGCCCAGACCGGGGATGCTGCCCGCCGGGCCGATGCCCTGACGGTGCTGCATCTGCTCTCCGAAGATCCCAGTCGGGATCTGACGAAGCCCGCCACCCGGGCTCAGGCCGCCGTGCTGCTGGTCCGTCTGGCCGGCGGCGAGAAAAAGCCGGACACCGACGGCTGGTTTGCCGGTTTCCGGGATGTGCCGGACTGGGCCCGCACCGCTGTGAACTACGCCAACCGCCGGGGCTGGATCTCCGGCGTCAGCAACGTACAGTTTGATCCCAACGGTCACCTGAACGCCGACGCCTGGTGTGCTATGCTGCTGCGGATGCTGGGCTACAGCGACAAGACCGGGGACTTTGAGATCTCCGACGCCGCAGCCTTCGCCTGGCGGATCGGACTCACCGGCCGCCAGCTAATTGGCATCCTCTCCATGGGCGATCTGGCGGAATCCATTTATGACGCTCTGGATTTCTGTTATAAGGGAACGGAGACCACGGTGCTCTCCCGCCTGATGGACCTCGGCGTCTGCACCGCCTCTGCCGCCAACGCTCTGGGGCTGCTGAACAAGGACTATACCGCCCGCCAACTGGCGGACCGCTACCTCTCCGCCGCCTTCCAGCTCAGCCTGTATGAGACAGAGGAGCAGGTCCACGATGAGGTCTCCTCCGCCGACGCCAGCGGCTTCTTCATCAGCGCCGACGGTCTGGCCGTCACCAACTATCACTCCATCGAAGATTCCATCAAGGCCACCGCCACCCTCCTCAACGGAGAAACCTACGAGGTAGAGCGGGTCCTCTACTACGATACCGGTATCGACATCGCCGTAATCAAGGTCTCCCGGACCAATCAGTCCCGCCGCACCACCTCCGCTTTCAACTATCTGGATCTGGTGGGCACGGCGGACATCCGCCCCGGCGATCCGGTGTACGCCATCGGCAACCCTCTGGGTATGGGGCTGGCCATCAGCTCCGGCATCATCGGCTCCACCGCTCATGAGCTGGACCGTTATGCCCTGCCCTGCATTGTCAACTCCGCCGACATTTCCCGGGGCAGCAGCGGCGGCGCGCTGATGAACGCCCACGGTCAGGTCATCGGCGTCACCTCCGGCGCTTATACCTATGGCAACAATATGTATCTGGCTGTCCCTGTGGACCCGGTGATGGCCGCCGACCTGACGGTTTCCGGCTGGACCTTGAAGGAGGTCAAGGCCATCGAAGCCGCCAAGGACAAGGACTGAGCTTTCCCGCTTGTAAAGGAGTGATCCCATGAAACGCATTCTGGCCCTGTTGATGGCCGTTTCCCTGCTGCTGTGTCTGGCAGCCTGCGGCCAACCAGCAGATCACGCCCCGGAGCAGACGCCCCAGCAGACGGAGTCCTCCGATCCTCCCGACCAAACCGAACCCCCCGCCTTGGAAGGCGAGGCCCTCTCCATCCTTCCCGCAGAGGATGCCGGTCTGACGGAGGGCGGCTATGACGCTTACCGGGAGGAGGACCCCATGGCCGAGATCGTTCTCCTGCCCACCCGTTCCGTCACGGACTTCCACTATTTCATCGTAGGTTTCCGGGAGGACGGCGAACAGCTCACGCTCACCCGCGAGGATGACCTCTACACGGCGGATGCCCTTTCCCCGGACCGTCCCCTCCTGCTGGCCATTCCCTTTGTGGAAACGATCCCCAACCGGGGCATCTCCTATGTGGACGCGGACGGCGCCCTCCGCCAGTACGCCATTGTGGAAAGCGGAAAGGGCGGCACCATCTTCCTGATGGAAGAAGCCTTTGACTCCGCAGCCTAAACAGACAAGAACCGTATAAAAGGTCCCCGGAGCGCTGCTCCGGGGACCTTTTTATAGATGATCTTTTCGTTCCTTTTTCGGCTCCGGGCAGAGGAAATACCGGGTCATAATGATACCCAAAATGACAAGGATCACCTGGAAAACATCCACAGGCCAAATAGCTCCGTTGCCGCCTCCCCCGCCGCCGGAGCCGCCCTCCGAATTCCGGTACAGCTTTATCAGCTCCCCTGTATCCAACTGGCTGCCTTCCGCATCATAGTAAGCCACGGACATGCTGCCGAAAAAGCCAGCCTTGACCTGCTCCTCCGTCACCGGGATCACCTGAAGGATACTCTTGGCCGCCGTTCCCTCATACACCGGCGCCAGTGTGCTGATGTCCGGCAGGATCTCCTCCTCGCCATCATAAGCAGGCGGACGGTATCCGGGAAATACCCGGAAGCCGGCAGCCTCCTTCGGCCAGTTTGCGGTATAGATCTCCAGATACCGCTGTCTGCCTATCCGGATCAGCTTCATATTCACAATGGGACAGGTGTCATAGTCTCCGGCCCGAAAGCGATACCCGCCGAACAGTCCCCGCTGGAATTGATAAATGCCCTGCCGTTCAAATGTTCCCCCCTGTTCCACCCGGTACAGAATGAACATCCGGTCCTTGACCGTTGTAGTTTCCAGCACATCCACTTCTCCATCCTGAGGAAAGTTGGAAATAGAAACCGACGCCAGATCCTCCCGGATGATCTCCTTCATCTCTGCGGTACTGGTCAGGTCATAGCAGTATTCCAGCCGGTACAGTCCCACCAGGCACAGCAGCGTCGCCGCCACGGACAAAACGGCCCCCAGCCGCTGCTGCCAACGGAGCCGCTTCAAAAAATTCAGCTTCGGCGGCGGCGCTTTTTCCGCTTTCAGGTCCGCCGCCATGGCGTCCCGGGCTGCCCGGCAGTCCGGACAGGATTCCAGATGCGCGCAAATATCAGCTTCCGTCTCCGGCCCCGTCAGGTGCTCCAGATAGGACGGCAGCAGGTCTCTCACAATATGGCACGGCAGCATTACACACCGCCTCCTTCCAACAATTTCTGCTTTGCCCGGTAAAAGGTCACTCTCGCCCAGGTCTCGCTCTCCCCTAAGATCGCCCCGATCTCCGAAAAGGGCAGCTCCCCGGAAAGCCGGAGATACACCACCTCCCGGGTCTTTTCCGGCAGGGCGTGGATACGGCGGAACAGCTCCTGCCGGCTCAGATTCCCCATTGCCGCATCCTCGGCGCTGCCCTCCCCCGGCAGGTCCGTCATTTCCTCGATGGGAACGTGATTCTCCCTGGCCCGGCGGGAAAGCTCCTTTTTCATCAGGTTTCCGGCGATCCCGCAGAGATAGGTGGACAGCGCCGCCTCTCCCCGGTAATTCCCCGGATGCCGGATGGCCTCGTAGAAGGTCTGCTGGGTCACCTCCTCCGCCAGATCCGCATTCCGGGTGAGGGAGAACACATAGCGGTACACAAGCTCCGCGTTTTCCCGGTACGCCCGGTCAAAATCCGTCATGCTCTCCCCCCCTTTCTGTTGATTTGTGCCGGAACCAGACCGGTTCGTTACAGTCATTCTAAAAAATATTTTCTCAAAAAGCAACTCCCGCTCGTCTCCTTGCGTACACCGCCGACATCCGCTTCACCGCTTCCTCAACAAAAACACCCCCGGTGCGCGGATGCACACCGGGGGTGTTTCGTATACTTTTGAATCGGATAAGACGCTTAGACCTCGCCGAAGTCAGCGCACTTTGCGATCACGCTGGCGCAACGGGGGCACAGGCCGTTCTCGTCCGCTGCGGTGCTGTGCTTCCAGCAGCGGGGGCACTTGGTGCCGGCAGCCTCGCTGACGGAAACCGCCAGCTCGCCGCCCACAGTGACCTCCACCTGGGAGACGATCAGCAGATCCGCCAGAGCAGCGCCGTCCATCTCCGCCAGGAAGGCGTCCTCGGCGGGGACCGTCAGGGCCACATCGGCCTCCAGGCTCTTGCCGATCTTCTTCTCGGCACGGGCGGTCTCCAGCGCGCCGTTGACGGCGTCGCGGACCTCGATGATCTTTTCCCACTTGGCCATCTCGTCAGCGGAGAGAGCGTAGTCGGCAAACACACCGTTCATATCGTTGAACAGCACGTTCCGGTCATCGTCACCCGCCTTGTGGGGCATGGCCAGCCAGATCTCGTCGCCGGTGAAGCACAGAATGGGAGCCATGATCTTTGTGATGGTATCCAGGATCAGATACAGGGCCGTCTGGGCGCTGCGGCGGGCCAGACCGTCGGTCTCATCGCAGTACAGCCGGTCCTTGATGATGTCCAGATAGAAGTTGGACAGCTCCACCACGCAGAAATCGTTGACGGCGTGGGTCACCACCAGGAACTCGTAGTCATTGTACGCCTGAGCGCACTTTTCGATCAGGGCGTTCAGACGGGTGACGGCCCAGCGATCCAGCTCCAGCATGTCGGCGGGAGCCACCAGATTGCTGGGATCAAAGCCGTCCAGGTTGCCCAGGCAGTACCGGGCGGTGTTGCGGAACTTCAGGTAGTTCTGAGAGAGCTGCTTGAAGATTGCGTCGGAGCAGCGCACGTCGGCGTGGTAATCGGCAGAAGCCGCCCACAGACGCAGGATGTCCGCGCCGTACTTGTTGAAGATGTCAGCGGGGTCCACGCCGTTGCCCAGAGACTTGTGCATGGCCTTGCCCTCGCCGTCCACGGTCCAGCCGTGGGTGACACACTCCTTGAAGGGCGCACCGTTGCCGAAGGCGCCCACGGCGGTCAGCAGAGAGGACTGGAACCAGCCGCGGTACTGATCGAGGCCCTCCAGATACATATCGGCAGGCCAGAAGTTCTGATCCCGCTTCATGGAGGCATAGTGGGTGGAGCCGGAGTCGAACCAGCCGTCCAGCGTGTCGGTCTCCTTCTCGAAGCCGCTCTTGCCGCCGCAGTGGGGGCAGGTCATACCGGCGGGCAGGAAATCGGCGGGGTCCTTGTCGAACCAGGCGTTGGAGCCTTCCTTGCCGAACATCTCGGAAATGGCGGCGATGGTCTCATCGGTCACCACAGGTTTGCCGCAGTCCTTGCAGTACACCACAGGGATGGGCAGACCCCACCGGCGCTGGCGGGAAATGCACCAGTCGGCGCGCTCCCGGATCATGCTCTTCATGCGGTCGATACCCCAGCCGGGGACCCAGCGGACCTCGTCGCAGGCGGCGCAGGCCTCGTCCTTGAACGCGTCCACAGAGCAGAACCACTGGGGCGTGGCGCGGAAGATGATGGGGTGCTTGCAGCGCCAGCAGTGGGGATAGCTATGGACGATCTCCTCGCTGGCCAGCAGAGCGCCGGACTCCTTCATATCCTTCAGGATGACAGGGTTGGACTCCTCCACCACCATCCCGGCGTACTTGCCGGCATAGTCGGTGTGGCGGCCCTGATCGTCCACAGGCACCACCATGTCCATGCCGTAGCGCTTGCAGGTCTGGTAGTCATCCGCGCCGAAGCCGGGAGCGGTGTGGACGCAGCCGGTACCGGAGTCCATGGTGACGTAATCCGCCAGCACCAAACGGCTGGTCTTGGGCAGGAAGGGATGGTCCGCCAGCATATTCTCAAAGAAGGCGCCCTCGTGAGTCTCCACGATCTCGTAATCGGAGATGCCCGCCACGCCCATCACCTTGTCGGTGAGGGCCTCAGCCATAATATACATCTCGCCGTTGCCGTTGTTCTTCACCACGGCATAGCTCTCGGAGGGATGCAGCGCGATGGCCAGGTTGCCGGGCAGGGTCCAGATGGTGGTGGTCCAGATCACGAAGTTCAGCTTGGACTTGTCCAGATGGCTCAGCTTGCCCTGATCGTCATGCATGGGGAACTTCACATACACGGTGGTGCAGGGATCATCCTGATACTCGATCTCAGCCTCAGCCAGAGCGGTCTCGTCATGGTAGCACCAGTACACGGGCTTCAGGCCCTTGTAGATGTAGCCCTTCTTGTACATCTCGCCAAAGACCTTGACCTCCTCGGCCTCAAAGCTGGGGTTCATGGTCTTGTAGGGGTGTTCCCAGTCGGCCACAACGCCCAGGCGCTTGAAGCCCTCCATCTGGATGCCGATATACTTTTCGGCATAGGCGTGGCAGGCGGTACGGAAGTCAGACACGCTCATGGCCTTGCGGTTGAGCTTCTGCTCCTTGATGATGGCGCTCTCGATGGGCATACCGTGGTTATCCCATCCGGGGATATAGGGTGTGTACCGGCCACGCATGGCGTAGGACCGGACGATGATGTCCTTCAGGGACTTATTCAGGGCGTGGCCCATGTGGAGGCTGCCGTTGGAGAACGGAGGGCCGTCGTGAAGGGAGAAGCGGGGCTTACCCTCGTTCTTCTTCAGCAACTCGTTGTAGAGGTCCATGTCCTCCCAGCGCTTGAGCATCTCCGGCTCCCGCTTGGGCAGACCCGCCCGCATGGGGAAGTCGGTCTTTGGCAGATTGATGGTCTTGTTGTAATCCATGATGCGTCTCCTTTTATATTTGTAAGTCTTATTTTTTGCTTTTATCGATCATATTGCAGCGGAACACAACCAGTTGGCAGTCTCGGCAGATCATAGTGTCCGGAAACTCCGGAAAGGGGTCTCTTGTAAACATAGATGTGGTATCGTCCCCTATCGGGCCGAGATCGACCTGATCCGTAGGCCCCTTAAAAAATCGCAGTTCCTGCTGAGTCCAGAAGGGATACTTCTGCGTGTGCATAAAGCCTTTTTCCATTACGTTTCCGCAGTTGGGGCAGTTCATTGCTGATCCTCCTTCACGCAAAACAAAAAACGCTTTGCCTCTGAACTCAGAGACAAAGCGTTTGAAAACACTCTGCGGTACCACTCTTCTTGCCGGTCCCCTTGCGGAGCGCGGCCACTCACGCCTGCCATTACAGGCTGACGGAATAACGCCCGTCACACGTCCACGCTTACTCGCGTCGTCTTTCAGCAGGAGGCTCCAAGGTGATTTTCACCGCCGCGCCTGTCCGCCTCGCACCAAACGGCGGCTCTCTTTACAGACTTTCGACCGGCTACTCTTCCTTTTCTTCGCCAAATATCCAGTTACTCGGTTATCATATCACATTTTCACCGTTTGTCAACCGTATTTTCCCGGTTTTTCCCCGGAAAATACAGACTTTTCCGTTCCAACCGCTTCCCGTGGAAAAACCGGCCCCGCCCAAGGGCGGAGCCGGTGCAGAGGAACTGGTGAAATTACTTCGCGGCGGTCATTCCGACGAAACGAACCAGGATCACAGCGGCCTGTGCCCGGGTTGCCGTCCCCTTGGGAGACAGCATCGCATTGGTGGTGCCGCCGATCAGGCCGCTGCCCACAGCCCACTGCAGAGCAGGCACCGCATACTGGCCGACGCTCTGGAAATCCTTGTAGCTCAGCAGATTGGTGTCCTCACCCACACTGATGTCCGCGCCGTTGGCCTTGGCGTAGCGGTACAGGATAGCAGCCAGCTGCTCACGGGTGATGGCACGGTTGGGCGCGAAGGTGCCGTCGGCATAGCCGCCCACGATCTCCTTGCCGGAGGCCCACTTTACGGCATCAGCATAGTACGCACCGTTGTCCACATCGGAAAAGCCGGTAGTATTGGCAGTAACAGCGGGGCTGCCGGCCATACGGTACAGCATCGCCACCACCTGACCACGGGTCAGGGTACCGGCGGGGCTGAATGTGGTGTTGGAGGTGCCGCCCATGATGCCGTCGGCATAGACCCGCGCCACTTCGCTGAAGCACCAGTCGGTGTTCTTCACATCCGTGAAGGGCAGCGTAGTGCTGAGGGTCTTCATCATTTCCTGTACCACGGATGCGGAGGTGTTGGAAGCCTCGGTGTAGTTAAAGGCATAGGTGTCGTGGGCAATGCCGTCTGCCTTATCGCTCATGCAGCGCAGAATAGCGCAGGGCATGCCAAACTGATCGCAGACGCGGGCCACGGAAGCGCCCTCCATCTCGCAGGCCAGTGCGTCGAACTTGGTCTGAAGCTCCTTGACATAGGATTCGCTGGAGATAAACTGGTCGCCGGTGGCGATCACGCCCTGATGGACCTTGGCAGAGCCCAGCACATCGCAGGCAGCGTTGTAAGCGATCTTGGAAAGGGTGCCATCCACGGGGATCATGCCGGTCTCCTGATTGCTGCCGGCTTCGCCGTTCCAAACGAAGCCGTTGTTGGTCTCAGTGCCGTAGTCATGCTGCACAAGGCTGGTGCCGATGACCATGTCCATCACGTTCACGTCGTCGCCCACGCCGCCGGCAATGCCGGTAAAGACAACGCCCTTGACCGTGAAGTTATTCAGCAGGGCCGCGGTATAGTTGGCAGAGAGGACCTTGCCGACGCCGGCCTGAACCAGTACCACGTCCTCGCCATTGAGCTTACCCACATAGTAGGTCTTGCTTCCGATCACGGTTTCCTTCTGGATGTCGGCGGCATCCACAAGAGCCTTCAGTTCCACGCTCATGGCGCTGATGATGGCGGTACGGGGCGTGGTGTCCTTTGCTGCGACATCCTTGGCAGCGGGAAGCGCGACCCGATCCTTGGCAATGGTGTTCAGCATTTCCTTCACCACAGAGGCGGAGGTATTGGAAGCCTCAGTGTAGTTGAAGGCATAGGTATCATGGGCAATGCCGTCGGCCTTGTCGCTCATGCAGCGCAGAATGGCGCAGGGCACATGGAACTCGTCTGCCACGCGGGCCACGGAAGCGCCCTCCATCTCGCAGGCCAGTGCGTTGAACTTGGTCTGAAGTTCCTTGACATAGGACTCGCTGGAAATGAACTGGTCGCCGGTGGCGATCACGCCCTGATGGACCTTCTCCGCGCCCAGCACGGTGCAGGCAGAATCATAAGCGATCTTGGAAAGGCTCTCATCCACAGGGATCATGCCGGTCTCCTGATTGCTGCCGGCCTTGCCGTTCCACTCAAAGCCGCTGTTGGTCTCGGTGCCGTAGTCATGCTGCACCAACTCGGTGGCAATGACCATGTCCATCACGTTCACGTCGTCGCCCACGCCGCCGGCAATGCCGGTAAAGACGATGCCGCCCACATGATAGGTGTCGATGAGGGTCTCAGCGCAGGACGCCGCCAGCACCTTGCCGATACCGGCCTTGACCAGCACCACATCCACGCCGTTGAGGACGCCCTCATAAAAGGTGTTGCCTGCGATCTCTTCCGTCTTGGAGATCTTGGTCGCCTCCACCAGTGCGTTCAGTTCCACGCTCATAGCGCTGACGATACCCAGCGGGCCCTCAGCCTGCGCGGCACCTGTCTGATCCGCAGCTGCGGCGGAAACCCCCAGAGATACCGTCATGACAATGACGAGCATCAGGGACAGGGTCTTTTTGAAGAGTCGGTTCATGCTTCTCTCTACCTCCGTTTTAAAAGTGATACCTTTATCATACTATCAGTCCCTTTCAGAAGCAACCCCAAACAAACAGAATCGGTTCCTCTTTTTTTCGATTTATTTGTTGTTTTTTCATATAGATCATCCTGCTCTTTGACGCAAAAAAAGGGTATGACCTTCCACTGATAGTGGAAGGTCATACCCGCTTGATAAGCTTCATGTCACTGATACCGGTAGAGCTGGGCCGTGTATCCGTCGATACACCGCAAAAACATCTCCCGGTCCCGGAATTCCATCAGTTGAGAACCGGCCTCCTCATGAAAGGACACCACACGGCGCTGGGTATCTACCCACAGCTTCCAGATCGGTTCCCTGGTCATTGTCGTTTCCATAGTGCGTGCTTCTCCTTTCATACACACATTCTCCTTCAGCGCCCCTTGGAGCGGTTTTTGTTCCTGTACCTATAAGACGATTTGAACACCGATTTTGTTGCACATTTTTCCAAAAAATTTCAAATTTTTTTAGGCCAGCAGAGGACGCACCACCTGATCGTTCACCACGGCGAAGCTCTCCCGCAGGTAATAGTTGGCGCTGAGCCACCACCACGGCAGCTTTGCCGGCACCTGCACCACCCTGCCGGGTCCGGCGGCGTTCAGCAGCAGCCGCACCCGCCCCATGTGGAAATCGTTGGTGACGATGGCCACTGTTTTATGGTAGTCATCCGGCAGCAGCGCCAGAGAATTTTGCAGGTTCTGTCGGGTATTGGCGGACTGCTCCTCTAAGATCAGCCGCTCCGGGTCAATGCCCCGGTCCGTCAGCGCGTTATACATGGCCCGGGCCTCGGAGATATCCTCCCCCGGCCCCTGTCCCCCGGACAGCACCGCCGGGATGCCCGGATGCGCCTTGAGATACCGCTCCGCCGCGTCGATGCGGGTTTGCAGGGCCACGGAGGGCGTGGTGCCGTTGACCCCGGCTCCCAGAACGATCACCGCGTCCGCCGGTTGGGCTGACTCGTCCCGGTGTCCGGCCCGGATGACCCAGACCTCCACCGCCGACAAGCCCAGAACCAGCGCCGCCAGTCCTATTTGGGCGATCCGCAGCAAAATCTTCCATCCCCGGTGGCGGCGGCTCAGCCGGCTCAGGCCCAGCAGCACCAGACAGACCAGCGCCAGTCCCCAGCTCAGCTTTCCGGAAAAGCTCACCCCCGGCAGGCGTTGAAGCCCCAGCCCCAGCAGGCAGAACGCCAGCGCCAGCACCGCCGTCAGTCTTTCGGAGCGTTTCCACTCAAAAAACGTATGCTCATTCATATCGTATATTCTCAGATCCTGTCTCCCCGGCGGTCTCCCGCCGGGGAGCGTCCTTGCGGTACGATTTGGGTCAGGCCGCGGTTGTCACCATCACCGTGGGGCCGTCCGCCCCGCCGATGATGCCGAAGCTGGTGGCCTCCGCCCCATCAGACATGCTGGGGCTGTGGCTGTCATCCACGGCGGGAGCAATTTCCGTCTCCGTGGACGAATCATCGCTCTCCGTGCCGAACCACCCCGCCGGGTACTCGCTGTACCGTTCATAGTATTCCTCGGGGCTCATATGGAACTGCCCATAGAACTGGTCATATTGGTCCCAGCCGCCCGCGGCGTACTGCCACGGGTACCGTTCCCGGTTGGTGACCAGATCGGCGTCGGTGATCAATTTCAGGTCCTTCAGCGCCCGGATCGTCTCCGTCATGCCTTCCTTGACGTTGATCCGGATCGTATCATGGATTCTGTTGAACTGGCTCTCCGGCAGCTTGTATTCGAACTGAATGCGGAGGTCATAGTTGTCGGCGTCATTATCCGCCAGGAACCAGTTATACACGCCCCAGTCTCCGTTTTCCGCGTCCTTGGCCACGGCGTCCAAGAGCAGACCCGCCTCCCGGCTGCCGAGAGTGCCGCCGCCGCTCCATGTCTCGAACCACGCTTCAGTCATCTGGAAGCCCTCATCCCGCCAGCGGATACGCTTCTGGCGCATCTCCGGGCTGTTGATGAGCTGATCCAGCAGATAGTCATAGGTGCCCTCCCGGGCCATGCGGTCAGGGGTCAGATACAGGCTGTACCACCGCTCCACCTTCAGCCCGCTGTTGAGCATATAAGTGATCCGGATATCTCTTATGGTTGACTGCGCCCCGCTATCCTCTGCGGATTCTTCCACACTGGCCGTATAGCCGTCGGAATAATAGCCATACCCCGGCGCTTCTTTTTGAATGTAATCCTTATCGTCGATAATGGTCTGATGCAGCGTCCGGACCTCCTCGATGAGGACGTCGTCCTTCCCGGGTGTCAGGTAATAATTGCTGCCGGCGGCGTAGACGTTCACCAGCTTCACGCTGTCCGGCGCGGGGACCCGCCGAACCACGCCGAACAGGTCGCACTTCATGGCGCCGCACAGAGCCGCGCAGCCCAGCGCCACCGCCAGCATCCCCTTCCAGGTGGTCTTGAACACCCGGGGCGTTTTCGCCAGCAGCATGGACGCCGCGTAATAGC
>ENA-UOJR01000809-UOJR01000809.1-human-gut-metagenome-genome-assembly--contig:-C115P-NODE-809-length-35384-cov-44.098446_pt1 | contig 35384 bp, 30 predicted proteins | sample MGYA00242354_ERZ723901 | MGnify/ENA metagenome assembly ERZ723901
AACTTCATGTTGCCGGTGCCGCTGGCCTCCTTGCCGGCGGTGGAGATCTGCTGGCTGACCTCGCTGGCGGGCATCAGCATCTCCGCCATGGAAACCCGGTAATTCTCCAGGAACACCACCTGGAGCTTATCCCGGCAGATGGGGTCACTGTTGATCTGGTCGGCCAGGGAGTTGATAAGGCGGATAATGCGCTTGGCCACAGCGTAGCCCGGGGCGGCCTTGGCCCCGAACAGGAAGGTCTGGGGCCGGAAGTCCATGTTGGGATCGTCCTGGAGCTGTTGATAGAGGCTGATGATGTGCAGCACGTTCAGCAGCTGCCGCTTATACTCGTGCAGGCGCTTGACCTGGACGTTGAAGATGGCGTCGGTGTTCAGGGTGACCCCCTGCTGGCGCTTGGCCCAGCGGGCAAAGGCCTGCTTGTTGTCCCCCTTGATCTGCTCCAGCCGGGAGAGCACCGCCGCGTCATCGGCGAAGCGGTCCAGGTCCGACAGGTGCCCGGCGTGGGTGAGATACCCGTCGCCGATGCAGTCCCGGATCAGGCCGTCCAGGCCGGGGTTGATCTGGCTGATCCAGCGGCGGTGGTCCACGCCGTTGGTGACGTTTCTGAACTTGTCCGGCTCCATGCCGCAGGCGTCCCGGAACACGTCCCGCCGCAGAATGTCGGAGTGCAGGGCGGACACGCCGTTGACGGCCATCCCCCCGGCGATGCAGAGGTTGGCCATGTGCACCACGCCGTCCCAGATGACGGCCATTTTCTCCGTCTTTTTGGGGTCGTGATAGAAATTGTCCACCTTCTGCTGCCAGCGCCGCGCGATCTCCTGCATGATCTGCCAGATGCGGGGCAGCAGGGTCTCGAACAGCCGCTGGGGCCAGCTCTCCAGTGCCTCGGCCAGCACGGTGTGGTTGGTATAGGCCACGGAGTGGCGGGTGATGTCCCAGGCCTCGTCCCAGCCCAGGCCCGCGTCGTCGATGAGGATGCGCATCAGCTCCGGGATCACCAGCGCCGGGTGGGTGTCGTTGATCTGGATGACGTTCTTCTCGTGGAAGTTCTTCAGGGTGCCGTAGGTCTGGATGTGCTGGCGGGTGATGGACTGCAGGGTGGCCGACACGAAGAAGTACTGCTGCTTCAGCCGCAGGGACTTGCCCTCGTAGTGGTTGTCCTCGGGATAGAGGATGGTGCTGATGGAGTCGGCCATGGCCCGCTCCTCGTTGGCCTTCAGATACTGCCCCTGGCTGAACAGCTGCATATCAATGGGCTTGGGACTCTTGGCGTCCCACAGGCGCAGGGTGTTCACATGGTCGGTGTTGTAGCCCGCCACCAGCATATCGCAGGGAATGGCCAGCACCCGGGTATAGTCCTCGTGGACCACCATCAGGTGGCCGTTGTCCCACCGGGTGCGGACCCGGCCGCCGAAGTGAATTTCCTCGGCCTCCTGGGGCTTGGGCATCAGCCACGCATCCCCCAGGTTCAGCCAGTCGTCGGGCAGCTCCACCTGCTGGCCGTCCACGATCTTCTGCTTGAAAATGCCCAGCTCATAGCAGATGGAGTAGCCGGTGGCGGGAATGTCCAGGGTGGTCATGCTGTCCAGATAGCAGGCGGCCAGGCGGCCCAGGCCGCCGTTGCCAAGGCCCGCGTCCGGCTCCATGTCGAAGATGTCCGGGGCGGAGAAGCCCAGCTCCTCCACCGCCTGGGTCAGCTGGGGCAGGATCCCCAGGTTATAGGCGTTTTTCATCAGGCTGCGGCCCATCAGGAACTCCAGGGACATATAGTGCACCCGCTTTTCCTGCTGCTCCTGGGTGCGCTCCTGGGTGTCCACGCTGCGCACGGCCATAATGTCCCGCAGGGCCAGGGCGCAGGCCTTCATGATCTCCCCGTCGGTGGCCTGCTTTTCCGTGCAGCCATAGTTCAGGCGCAGCTTCTGCTGGATGGCCTCCTTCAGGGCGTCTTTGGTATAAGTCATTTAGTGGTTCCTCCGTGATAGATCTTGGTAAATGCGCCGGTAGGCCCCGGCGCTGCGGTTCCAGCTGAAGTCCTCGGTCATGCCCCGGCGGCGGACGGTGTCAAAGCCCATCCGGTCCCCCCGGTACAGGCCCACCGCCTGCCCCACCGTCTGGCACAGGTCATGGGCGGTGCAGCCAGAGAACACATAGCCGTTGCCGTCGGGCTGGCCCACCTGGCAGGAGCGGACGGTGTCGTTGAGGCCGCCGGTCTGGCGGACAATGGGCACCGCGCCATAGCGCATGGCGATCAGCTGGCTCAGGCCGCAGGGCTCGCTGCGGGAGGGCATCAGGAACAGGTCCGCCGCGCCGTAGATCCGACGGGACAGATTGTCGGAATAGGTGATCTGGGCCGATACCCGGCCGGGCCACCGGTTCTGGGCCCAGCGGAAGGCGTCCTCAAACTGGGACTCCCCCTGGCCCAGCACCACCAGCTGGCAGCCGGTGGCCATAAGGCCCTCCAGACCCTGGCACACCAGGTCCATGCCCTTGTGGCCCACCAGGCGGCTGACGATGGCCATCAGCGGGGTGTCCGGCTCCTGGGCAAGGCCCAGCTGCCGCTGCAGCTCCGCCTTGCACACGGCCTTGCCCTCCATATGGTCGGGGTCGAAGGTCCGGGGCAGGGAGCCGTCGTGGGCGGGGTCATAGCTCTCAATGTCCAGGCCGTTGAGCACGCCGGAGAGCTTATAGTCGATCAGGTGCACCACCTGCTCCAGGCCGCAGGCATAGGCCGGGTCGTGGAGCTGGGCGGCGTAGGTGGGGCTGACAGTGGTAACGGCGTTGGCGGTGAGCATGGCCCCCTTCATCAGGTTCACGCACCCGTCCATCCGCAGGATGCCGCCGTCGTACCAGCCCCGGTTCAGGCCGAACAGGTCCTCCACGGTTTCCGGCCCGTACTTGCCCTGATACTCCACGTTGTGGATGGTGAACACCACCGGCAGGTCGTTTCCGGCGTCCCGCAGGTACACCGGCACCAGGGCCGTCTGCCAGTCGTTGCAGTGGACCACGTTGGGATACTCCGCCAGATGGGGCAGCAGGGCCACCGCCGCCTTGGAGAAGAAGGCAAAGCGCTCCCCGTCGTCCATGTCGCCGTACAGGCCCCGGCGGCGGAAATAGCGCTCGTTGTCCGCGAAATACCAGGTGACGCCCCGGTATTCCAGGGAGAACAGCCCGCAGTATTCGTGCCGCCAGCCCAGGTCCACATAGATATAGCAGCGGAAGTTCATCTTCTCCCGCCAGCGCTGGGCGATCTGGCCATACAGCGGCAGCAGCACGGCGGTATGGTCGCCCTCCGCCGCCACCGCCGGGGGCAGACTGCCCAGCACGTCCGCAAGGCCCCCGGTTTTGCAGAACGGGGCCGCCTCGCTGGTGATATACAGAATATTCATATGGTCACCTCCGGATGAACGTGTGTCATATTTCAGATCGTGACGCCCCGGGCCACCACCAGGGGATAGTTCTCGTGTCCCATCAGGGTGCGCCCCTCCTGCACGGTGACGTATTTGTCTGTGATAACGCCCCGCAGGACGGCGCCCCGGCGGACCACGGTGCCCTTGAACAGGATGCAGCCCTCCACGTCGGCCCCCGGCTCGATGCGGACGCCCCGGAACAGGATGCAGTTTTTCACCGTGCCCTGGATGTCGCAGCCGTCGGCGATAAGGGAGTTGACGCAGGAGCCGTCCATATAGGACGAGGGGGAGTCGTTTTCCTTGGCGAAGATGGGCCGCTGGGGGGCAAACAGCTCCATGCGGATCTCCGGCCGCAGCAGCTCCATGCTGCGGCGGTAATAGGCCTCGATGGTGTCGATGCGGGCGGCATAGCCGTCCCAGACATAGGCCCGGAAATGCAGGGCATCCTTCCTGTCCTGGAGAATGTTGTGGCGGAAGCTGTACTGGTTGTGTGCCATGCAGTCGGTGACCAGCTGGATCAGCAGGTCCCGGCGCAGCACGAAGATGTTCAGGCAGCGGAAGCCCTCGGGGGTGAACACGTCGTGGGCCACGTCCACAATGCGCCCGGAGTTATCCAGCTGAAAATAGGTGTCGCTTTCCGGCCCCGGCAGGGAGGTGCACACCGCCGTCATGTCCGCGCCGGAGGCGATGTGGTCCCGCAGCACGTCGTCCAGGGGCAGGTTCACCACCAGGTCGCTGTCGGTCAGCACCACATAGTCCTGCCGGATGTCCTTGAGATAGTCCATCACGCAGCCCAGGGCCTCCACCTTGCCCCGGAACCGGCCTGCGTCGCCCCGCCGCTCGGCATAGGCGAAGGCAGGCAGCAGGGTCAGGCCGCCGTGGTTGCGGCTCAGGTCCCAGCTTTTGCCGGTGCCCAGGTGGTCCAGCATACTCTGGCACTTGCCGTGCATGATGACGCCCACGTCCCGGACGCCGGCGTTGACCATGTTGGAGAGCATAAAGTCCACCACCCGATAGTTGCCGCCGAAGGGGATGGAGCCGTGGATGCGCTGCTCGATGAGCTCCCGCAGTCCGGTTTTCTTTTCATAGGAGAAAATGATGCCGTGCATTCCGTTCATGCTTCCACCTCCCCGTGATGACGGTCCAGCAGGGCCTTGGCAGGCACCACCTCGCCGGGGGCGATAACGGTGTCCGGCCCCAGGACGGCGATGCTCCAGTCGTCGGGATTTTTGGCGGTTTCCGGCGGCGTGCCCACCTGGGCCCCCCGGCCCACCCGGCAGCGCTCGCCGATGATGGCGTACTGCACCACCGCGCCCTCCTCGATGACGGCCCCGGGCATGACCACGGAGTAGCACACGCTGGCCCCCTGGCCCACCTGGGTGTTATAGCTCAGCACGCTGTTTTTCACCTCGCCCAGGATGCCGCAGCCCTTGGCCACGGCGCTGTTGCCCACGTCGGCGTGGGGCCCCAGAAAGGCCGGCGGGCAGGAGGGCGTTCGGCAATAGATGGGCCATTTCTTATCCAGCAGGTTCAGCCCGCTGCCCGGGGCCAGCATATCCATGTTGGCGTCCCACAGGGAGTCCAGGGTGCCCACGTCCTTCCAGTAGCCCTCGAAGCGATAGGCGGACATGACCTCTCCGGCCTCCAGCATGGCGGGGATGATGTTCTTGCCGAAGTCGTTGTCGGAGGTGGGGTCGGCCTCGTCCGCCAGCAGATAGGCCCGCAGCTTCTGCCAGGTGAAGATATAGATTCCCATGGAGGCCAGGTTGCTCTGGGGCTCCTTGGGCTTTTCGGCGAAGGCGGTGATCCGGTCGTTTTCGTCCACGGACATGATGCCGAAGCGGCTGGCCTCAGACCAGGGGACCTCCATCACGGAGATGGTGCAGGCAGCCCCGGCGTCCTTGTGGTGCTGGAGCATCCGGGAATAGTCCATCTTATAGATGTGGTCCCCGGACAGCACCGCCACATACTCCGGGTCGTACAGGTCCACAAAGCCGATGTTCTGATAGATGGCGTTGGCGGTGCCCTTGTACCAGGAGGCGCCGGAGGCGCTCTGGTACGGCGGCAGAATATGGACGCCGCCGTTGAGCCGGTCCAGCTCCCAGGGCTGGCCACTGCCGATATAGCTGTTGAGCTCCAGGGGGCGGTACTGGGTCAGCACACCCACGGTGTCGATGCCGGAATTGGTGCAGTTGGACAGGGGAAAGTCAATGATGCGGAACTTTCCTCCAAAGGGCACCGCAGGCTTTGCCATGTCGCCGGTGAGGACATACAGGCGGCTGCCCTGTCCGCCGGCCAGCAGCATGGCCACGCATTCTTTTTTCATGTCTGTTCGTTCCCTCCAGTCTGTCGGTTATGCCTTGTTGCTTCTGCGCCGGACCCGGCCCTGCAGAAACACCGCGCCCAGGGGCGGCACCCGCAGGGCAATGGACTTGTCCCGCCCGTGGGACGGGATATCCTCCACGGGGATGGGTCCGGTATTGCACACACCGGAGCCGCCCCAGGCGGCGTCGTCGGTGTTGAACACTTCCTCATAAAACAGCTTGCCGGGCACGCCGAAGCGATATCCCTCGTGGGCCTCCGGCGAGAAATTCACCACGCAGATCAGCTCATGGCCCTTGTTGTCCCGGCGCAGGAAGGCCAGAACGTTGTTGTGGTTGTCGTCGGCCACCAGCCACTCAAAGCCGTTCCAGTCCCGGTCGTTTTCCCACAGGGGGCGGGACTTCTTATAAAACCGGTTCAGGGCCTGGATGCAGGCGTGGGTGCGGCCGCAGTCGTCCCGGTCCAGCAGATACCAGTCCAGTTGGCCCCGGAAGTCCCACTCGTGCCACTGGCCCAGCTCCGCCCCCATAAAGGTGAGCTTCTTGCCGGGGTGGGCCAGCATATAGGCCGTGAAGCCCCGGACCCCTGCCAGCTGCCGCCAGTCGTCCCCGGGCATCTTGCCCCGGAGGGAGCCCTTCATATACACCACCTCGTCGTGGGACAGGGGCAGCACGAAGCGCTCGGAGAAGGCGTACATCATGGAGAAGGTCACGTCCTTGTGGTGGAACTGGCGGAACCAGGGGTCCATCTTCAGATAGTGGCACACGTCGTTCATCCATCCCATGTTCCACTTCAGGCCGAAGCCCAGGCCGCCCTCCTCAATGGGCCAGGTGACCTTGGGCCAGGCGGTGGACTCCTCCGCCGCCGTCAGGGCCGGGGGATCCATGGCCGCCGCCAGGCGGTTCAGGTCCTGCAAAAACGAGATGGCCTCCAGATTTTCGTGGCCGCCGTGGACGTTGGGACGCCACTCGGTCCGGCCATAGTCCAGATACAGCATGGACGCCACGGCGTCCACCCGCAGGCCGTCGATGTGGTATTCCTCCAGCCACCACCGGGCGGAGGACAGCAGGAAGGACCGCACGTCGTCCTTGCCGAAGTCAAAGACCCGGGTGCCCCAGCTCTCGTGCTCCCGCTTCAGGGGGTCGCCGTATTCATACAGGCTGGTGCCGTCAAAGTCGATGAGGCCTTGGGCGTCCTTGCAGAAGTGGGCGGGGACCCAGTCCAGGATCACCGCCAGCCCCGCCCGGTGCAGCCGGTCCACCAGATACATGAAGTCGTGGGGGTCGCCGTAGCGGCTGGTGGGGGCGAAATAGCCCACGCACTGATAGCCCCAGGAGTCGTCCAGGGGATACTCCGTCACCGGCAGCAGCTCCACGGCGTTGTAGCCCATGCTGCGGACATAGGGGGCCAGCCGGTCCGCCAGCCGGCGATAGTTCAGGAATTCCCCGTCCTCTCCCCGCTGCCAGGAGCCGCAGTGGACCTCATAGATGTTCAGGGGCCCCTCGGTCAGGGGCGTCTCCCGGCGGCGCTCCCGCCACACGTCGTCGTGCCAGTGGAAGCCGGACACGTCGAACAGGCGGCTGGCGGTGTCGGGCCGCAGCTGGGCATAGGTGCCGTAGGGGTCCGCCTTCCAGCGGACCTGGCCGTCAGCCCCGGTGATGACGTATTTGTAGCAGTCGCCGGGCCGGGCGTCGGAAACGGTCAGGACCCAGTCGCTGCCCTGCCGCTCCATGGGAACGGGCTGCCAGTGGTTGAAGTCACCGGCCAGGGCGGCCTCCCGGGCGCTGGGGGCATAGACCCGGAAGGACCAGCCCTCCCCCGCCGGATGCGCGCCATGGGTCCGGTAAAGCTCGGTGTTTTCGGAAACGTTCATGGAATGATCTCCCTATATCAGCGTAATGTTATCATAACGGCCCCGAAAGCCGGGGCGAAGTGGGTCGATGGCAGGACAAAGTACCGCATTCTGGCCCTATTGTAACGCAAACCGCCCCCAGCGTCAAGAAATCCGCCGTTACCGGGAACACCATTTATACGAAACATAGGACGCCGCCCTCCGGCCCCTTCACCGCCGGGGCAAGAAAATCACCCGAAGGGGGCCTCCCTCCGGGTGATGGAATTATCGGAACACCTGGCCGTCGGCGTCCAGCAGCTGGCGGCGGCGGACCCGGACAAAGTCCGGCGTCAGCTCCGGCAGATACCGGGCGATGGCCTTTTCCAGCAGCTGGGGGTTCAGCCCCGGGTTCTGGGCCTGCACCGTGACAAAGACACGCAGCAGGTTCTCCTCCTGGGCAAAGGCAATGTCCCGGATCATGGGGGCGATGTCCACCTGGGCCAGCTGCTTGCGCTTGGTGCGCTTTTCGATCAGCAGCTCCTGACGGCGGAACAGCTCCTCCAGGGCCTGCACGGCCCCCTCCGGCACCCCCCGGTCATAGTCCAGCTCCACCTCCGCCCGGAGATAGGCCAGCTCCCGCACCGGCCGCAGGGCGGGATAGCAGTCCAGGATCCGCAGTCCCTCCGGCAGGCCGCCGTTGAGCTTTTCGGCCAGGCCCGCCCCGTCGGTGTCCTGGGTCACCTCAAAGTCCAGCAGCTCGCAGTCGCTGGACTGGCACACCGGCAGCGGCAGCACGATGGAGATGATGGGATGGGGATGGAAGCCCTGGGAGTGTTTGATATCCAGTTCCGTCCGGGGAAAGGCCCGCTGCACCGTCCGCAGCAGGTCCAGATTGGAGATATAGGCCGCCGGGCCCTCCTTCACAAACAGCAGTCGCAGCTTAGACATCGCATTTCCCTCCTACCAGCCGGTTGGCGCCGCAGGCGTTGCAGTGGGTGCGGCAGTCCGGGGTGGTGACCCCGGCAAAGGCCCGCTCCCGCTCCCGCCAGAGATAGCTCTCCGTGACGCCGCTGGAGATCATGGCCCAGGGCATCAGCTCGTCCTTTTCCCGGGTGCGGTTGGCGTAAAAATGGGGGTCCAGCCCGCACTGGTCAAAGGCCTCCAGCCAGCGGTCCAGGGAGAAATACTCCTCCCAGGCGTCCAGCTTGGCCCCCTTGCGCCAGGCGGTCTCCAGGACCTTCCCCATGCGCCGGTCCCCCCGGGCCAGAACGGCCTCCAGGAAGCTGGTGTCCGAATCGTGCCAGTTATAGGTGACGGTTTTGGTCTTGATGGCCTCTCGCAGCAGGTTCACCCGCCGCTCATATTCCTCCTTGGAGATCTGCGGCTCCCATTGGAAGGCCGTGTGGGGCTTCGGCACGAACCAAGAGGTGGACACGGTGATGCGGACGCCCCGGTTCTTGTTGCTGGCGCTTTCCCGCCAGGTGTGCATGACCCGGGCCGCCAGATCGGCGATGCCCAGCACGTCCTCGTCGGTCTCCGTGGGCAGGCCCAGCATGAAATACAGCTTCACGGCGCTGTAGCCTCCGGCGAAGGCCGTCCGGCAGGAGGCCAGCAGGTCCTCCTGGGTGACGTTCTTGTTGATGACGTCCCGCAGCCGCTGGGTCCCGGCCTCCGGGGCGAAGGTCAGGCCGCTTTTGCGGCCCTTGGCCAGCCGCTCCATCAGGCTCATGGAGAAGTTGTCCGCCCGCAGACTGGGCAGGGACAGATTCACGTGCCGCTGCTGGCAGAAGGGCTCCAGCTGGTCGCACAGCTCCGTCAGCGGGGGATAATCGCTGGTGGAGAGGCTGGACAGGGTCACCTCCTGATAGCCGGAGTCGTTGCAGGACTCCACGCCGTATCGGGCGCACAGCTCCCGGCTGCGGTTGCGGACCGGCCGGTACACATACCCCGCCTGACAGAACCGGCAGCCCCGGATGCAGCCCCGGAACAGTTCCAGCATCACCCGGTCCTGGACGATCTCCGTGGAGGGGACGATGGTTTTGGTGGGGAAAAAGGCCTTGTCCATATCCCGGACGATGCGCTTGGTCACCACCGCCGGGGCCCCGTCCCGGGGGGTGATGGCGGCCACGGTGCCGTCATCGTGATATGTCACGTCGTAGAGGCTTGGGACGTAGATGCCCGGCAGCTGGGCGGCGGCCCGAAGAAACGCCTCCTTGGTCCAGCCCTCCCGCCGGGCCCGGCGGTGCAGCTCCACCAGCTCCACGGTGATGTCCTCCCCCTCGCCCAGGCTTACCAGGTCGATGAAGTCGGCGATGGGCTCGGCGTTGTACATGGCGGTGCCCCCGGCGATGACCAGGGGGGTCAGGGCCGTGCGGTCGGCGCTGTGAATGGGAATGTTTGCCAGGTCCAGCATATTCAGGATGGCGGGAAAGGCCATCTCATAGCCCACGGAGAAGGCCACGATGTCAAAGTCCGTGATGGGCTGGCCGGATTCCAGGGCGAACAGGGGCATCCCCGCCCGGCGCATCTCCTCCTCCATGTCGCCCCAGGGGGCGAACACCCTCTGGCACCACACGCCCTCCATGTTGTTCATCACACTGTAGAGAATCCGCATGCCCAGGTTGGACATGCCGATCTCGTATGTATCCGGGAAGCAGAAGGCGATCCGGGTGTCCACCCGGGCCGGGTCCTTCTTCACGGCGTTGTATTCCCCGCCCACATAGCGGGCAGGCTTCTGCACCCGGGGCAGAATGCGTTCCAATCGTTTATCCACGGTATGTTCTCCTTTATACACGCTTTTTGCGGCCCAGGAAGGACCAGTCGCCCTCCATGATGAACAGGCTCAGCAGCATCAGGGCCGCGCCGATATAGCCCCGCAGAGACAGTACCTCCCCGGTCATGACAAAGGCCACCATGGAGGCAAACACCGGCTCCAGGGTAAAGATCAGGCCCACATGGCTGGCGGTGGTATACTGCTGCTGCACGGACTGGATGACAAAGGCAACGCCGGAGCAGAAAATTCCCAGAAACAGCGCCGCCGCCCAGGTCCTGCCGGAGGTGGGCAGATGCACCGGTTCCCCCAGCACCAGGGCCAGGGCTAAGGTCACGATGCCCACCACCGCCAGCTGGCACACCCCCAGGCCCAGGGGGTCCACCCGGGGATCCCGGACAGCCTTCTCCGTGATCAGCAGATCCACGGCGTAGCACAGGGGGGTGATGAGGCAGATCAGGTCCCCGGAGGCGGGCCGCAGCTCCCCGTTCAGGGTCAGCAGGGCCATGCCCACGGTACACACCGCCAGCGCCGCCCCCAGCTTCCAGCCGGGACGCTGCCGGAAGAACAGAAAGCCCAGCAGCGGAGCGAAGATCACCTGCAAGGCGCAGATGAACGCGGCGTTGGACAGGGAGGTGCGGGTGATGCCGTAGTTATAGGCCACATAGGTCCCCGCCAGGGCCAGGCCCACGATGAGGCTGTACCATAGGGTGGTGCGGTTGATGTGGACCACGTGCTTCCAGAAGATCAGCCCCAGCACCAGAAACGCCACAATAAAGCGGAAGGCGTTCAGGGTCATAGGCGGCAGATCCGCCAGGCAGATATCCGTCAGATAATAGCTGGCGCCCCAGAAAAAGGTGGTCATCACCAGCAGCAGGTCGGCGCGGCGTTGCTTGTTCATGTCTGTGTTCTCTCCTACCGAAAATCTTCACCAACATCCCATTATACCACAGATCATCCGGCAAGAAAACAGCTTTTTTCGCTTTTTGCGGCTATTTCCACAGGCCCACATACCCCTCGTCGTGGAGCTGCTTGACAAACAGCAGCGCCATAGGCAGCAGGATCATCCCCGCCACGCCCAAGGCCCGGAACCCGGCGTACATGGCCGCCAGAGACGCCAGGGGAGGCAGGCCCGCCTGGGCGGCCATGACCTTGGGCTCCAGAAGGCTGCGCACGGCGGAGATCACCGCATACAGGGCCGCCAGGGCCACCGCCCGGGGGGCCTGCCCCGCCAGCAGACACACCGCCGCCCAGGGCAGCAGCACCGTGCCGGTGCCGAACACCGGCAGGGCGTCCACCAGCGCGGTAACGGCGGCCAGCAGCAGGGCATACCGCTGGCCCATCAGCAGGAACCCAGCCAGCAGCTCGCAGAAGGTGACTCCCAGCAAAATCGCCTGGGCCCGGCACCATTTTCCCAGAGTGGACAGCAGATTGGCCTTGACCCCTCTGGCCCGGTCCAGCCGGTGCCCCAGCTGCCGCCGGAAAAAGGCCATCACCCGGGGATAGCTGCCGGCGGTGAAGAACACCGCCAGGGCCGTGGTGCCGCAGAACAGGAACACCCCCGGCAGGGCGGCGGCCAGGGCCGCCGCCGCTGTGATGCAGGCCCCGCTGGCCCGCTGGGCCACTCCCGCCGCTAGGGTCCCCAGCAGGGCGGGGACCTCCTCCAGCCAGCTCCGCAGCCCCTGGGGACAGGCGGCGCAGAAGTCCTCCAGCCGCTGCCGCAGGTCTTCCGTCATGCCCGGCAGCCCCGCCAGAAGCCCGGGGAGCTGCCCCAGCAGCTCCGCCGCCTGGCGGATCAGCTGCCACACGATCACCGCCGCCAGCGCCAGTATGGCCCCGGTGACGGCGATGGTCACCACCGCCGCCGTGAACCCCCGCTTCAGGCCCATCCGGCGGCGGCACCAGGCGATCACCGGCTCCACCGCCGCCGCCAGGGCCAGGGCCAGCAGAAACGGCAGCAGCCACCGCAGCAGATACCGCACCCCCAGCCACAGCAGCACCGCCCACACGGCCCAATAGGCAGTCCGCACCAAAAAAGCCCGCTGCTTTTCCTGCATTTTTGTATGCTCCCTCCTACGAAAACAGTTGTGTTTTGTCAAACAACATGGTATGATAATGGCCAAAAGAAACGGCGGGGCCGCGTCTCCGCCGGACACATCAGCGGAGGTTTACGGCCATGAGCAATCAGAAGTATTACATCGTATCGACAGAAGCCCTGCCGGAGGTATTCATAAAGGTGGCGGAGGCCCGCCGGATGCTCCAGGTGGGCGAGGCGGCCACCGTGGGCGAGGCGGCCCGGATGGTGGGCATCAGCCGCAGCGCGTTTTACAAGTATAAGGACGCCGTGCAGCCCTTCCAGGACATGAAGGCCGGCCACATCATCACGTTTTACGCCCTGCTGAAGGACAACCCCGGCGTGCTGTCCAACTTCCTGTCTATTTTTGCCAATTCCGGCGCAAATATTCTCACCATCAACCAGACCATCCCCACCAACGGCTGCGCCGGCGTCACCATCTCCGCCGAGACCCGGGACATGGTGGAGGATCTGGAGTCCATGATGACCCGCATCTCCGCCGCCGAGGGTGTGCTGAAGTTCGAGGTCCAGGCCGCCTGACGCCGATTATAAGCGTATACATCAATATGCGCGGATAGAATGACCCCGCCTGAAAAGCCTCGCAGAGTTTGCCGCCCGCGCGCGGCAGACTGCAAGCCTTTTGCCAAAAAGGGCTTTGCCCTTTTTGGCAAACAAAACCCCGCTCTGCCATCCGGCAGGGCGGGGTTTTGTGTTTATATTTTACTTTTTCTTGCCGCCGTGGGTAGCCTTCATGCGCTTTTCGTGGTTGAGAATGGTCTTGCGCATACGCAGGCTCTCGGGGGTGACCTCCAGCAGCTCGTCATCGGCCAGGAACTCCAGGCACTGCTCCAGGCTCAGCTTCCGGGGCGGCACCAGGCGCAGGGCCTCGTCGGACCCGGCGGCCCGCATATTGGTCATCTGCTTCTTCTTGCAGACGTTGACGGTGATGTCCTCCTGCTTGGGGGACACGCCCACGATCATGCCCTCGTACACCTTGACGCCGGGGCCGATGAACAGAGCGCCCCGCTCCTGGGCGTTGAACAGTCCGTAGCTGACGGACTCGCCGGTCTCGAAGGACACCAGGGAGCCGGTGTTCCGGCGGCTCAGGTCGCCCTTATAGGGGGCGTAGCTGTCGAACACGGAGGCCATGATGCCCTCGCCCCGGGTATCCGTCAGGAACTCGTTGCGATAGCCGAACAGGCCCCGGGCGGGGATCAGGAACTCCAGCTTCATGCGGCTGCCCACGGGGGTCATCTCGATCAGGTCGCCCTTGCGGGAGCCCAGCTTCTCGATGACCGCGCCCACGGACTCGCTGGGCACGTCGGCCACCAGCCGCTCGATGGGCTCGCACTTCTTGCCGTCGATGGTGCGGTACAGCACCCGGGGGGGGGACACCTGGAACTCATAGCCCTCCCGGCGCATGGTCTCGATAAGGATGGACAGGCTCATCTCGCCCCGGCCCGCCACGTTGAAGGCGTCGGTGGCGCCGTCGATCTCCGTCACCCGCAGGGACACGTCCTTCAGGGTCTCCCGGAACAGGCGGTCCCGCAGCTGGCGGGAGGTGACGAACTTGCCCTCGCGGCCGGCATAGGGGGAGTCGTTGACGGAGAAGGTCATCTCCATGGTGGGGGCGGAAATTTTCACAAAGGGCAGAGGCTCCACGCACTCCGGGGCGCAGATGGTGTCGCCGATGGTGATGTCGCCGATGCCGGACATGGCGATGATGTTGCCGGCGGTGGCCTCGGTGATGGGCTGCTTGCCCAGGCCCTGGAACTCGTACATGGACACGGCCTTGGCCTTCTTGGCCGGGGCGTCGGGGTCGTGATAGTTGCACACGGCGATCTCCTGATTCTGCTTCAGGACGCCGCGCTCCACGCGGCCGATGGCGATGCGGCCCACGAACTCGTTATAGTCGATGGCGGACACCAGCATCTGGAAGGGCTGGTCCAGGTCCGCCTCCGGGGCGGGGATATAGCTGAGGATGGTGTCGAACAGGGGCTTGAGGTCCGTGCCCGGCACGTCGGGGGAGTAGGAGGCGACGCCCTGGCGGGCGGAACAGAACAGCATGGGGGAGTCCAGCTGCTCCGGGGTGGCGTCCAGGTCCAGCAGCAGCTCCAGCACCTCGTCGATGACCTCATGGATGCGCTGGTCGGGCCGGTCGATCTTGTTGACCACCACGATGACCCGGTGACCCAGCTCCAACGCCCGGCTGAGGACGAAGCGGGTCTGGGGCATGGGGCCCTCGGCGGCGTCCACCAGCAGGATCACGCCGTTGACCATCTTCAGGATGCGCTCCACCTCGCCGCCGAAGTCGGCATGGCCCGGGGTGTCCACGATGTTGATCTTGGTGTCGCCATACTGGATGGCGGTGTTCTTGGCCAGGATGGTGATGCCCCGCTCACGCTCCAGATCGTTGGAGTCCATGACCCGCTCCACCGTCTCCTGGTTCTCGCGGTACACGCCGCCCTGCTTGAGCATCTGGTCCACCAGGGTGGTCTTGCCGTGGTCCACGTGGGCGATAATGGCTACGTTTCTCAGTTTTTCGTTCTGCAAAGGTAAAACCCCTTTCTTTTGGGTATAAAACTTCATGCGTGAGCACTGCACCACGAAAATGCGCAAATGTTAGTGCATGAAGTTTTTGTGCATCATTTCCGGTTGCCCCACAGGGGCGAGGAAATGGCACATTTCTTGTTTTGCTATGCTTTTGCATAGCAAAATTCATGCACTGTGCGGCGCACCACGAAAACAGGCAAACTCTTCTGTGCATGAAGTTTTGTGCATCATTCCCGGTTGCCCCGAAGGGGCGAGGGAATGGCACATTCTATTTTTTGCTATGCTTTTGCATAGCAAATCTCTCAACCTTTACATTATATGCCCTGATTTTTTCAATTGCAAGAACTTTTTGCGAATTCCGGCGTTTTTATGGATTTTGCTTTTTCTTCGGGCCGGAATGTGTTATAGTGGTGGTGAAAAGGGGGAGAAAGCATGGATGAACAGGCGCTGCGGCGCAGAATGGCGGCCCACCGCACCACCCTGCAGCAGGCACGGGGGGAATACGCGGTGCTGGTGCCGCTGGTGGAAACGCCCCGGGGGCTGAGCCTTCTGTATGAGGTGCGCCCGGCGAAGCTGCACCACCACAGCGGTGAGGTGTGCTTCCCCGGGGGACGGATGGAGGCCGGGGAGACGCCCCGGCAGTGCGCCCTGCGGGAGACCCGGGAGGAGCTGGGGATCCCGGCAGAGCGGATCGAACTTCTGGGGGACCTGGACTTTCTGTACCTGCGGTCCGAGGGGCTGATGTATCCGGTGCTGGGCCGGGTGGACCCGGCGGCGGTGCTGCGCCCCAGCCCCGACGAGGTGCAGGACACCTTCACGGCGCCCCTGTCCTGGCTGGCGGCCCATCCCCCGGCTATCTACCGCTATCCCCTGCGGCCGGAGATCGGGCCGGACTTCCCCTATGACCGGGTGGGGGCCTCCGCCGGATATCCCTGGCAGGCCGGGCGTATGGAGGTGCCGGTGTATGAGGGGCTGCCGCATCCCCTGTGGGGGCTGACGGCCCGGATCACCTGGTGGCTGCTGGAGCAGTACGGGAACATATTGACAAATGTGATATAATATATGAGACTGTCAAAAAGGCGGAGATGTTCCACCATCGGAAAGGAAGATAGTTACGAAAGAAACCCATCAGGGGTGTCTTTCGTTTGCAATCATAGGTTTTTCAGAACTTTTTGAAGTTCTGAAAAACCGCACGCAGCTTGGCAAAAAACTTTTTTGACAAGCTGAATATATAGAAAACGAGGAAACTGCTATGGAATTTACACAGGGCGCGCCCTTTGACAGCTTCGGCCTGTCCGAGGCCACCATGCGCGCCATAAGGAACAAGGGATATGAGATCAGCACCCCCGTCCAGGCCGGGTGCATCCCCCCCATGCTGGAGGGGAAGGACGTCATCGCCAAGGCCCCCACCGGCACCGGCAAGACCATGGCCTTCGGCATCCCCATCATCGAGCGCATCGACCCGGAAAGCGAGGAGGTCCAGGCGGTGATCCTGGCCCCCACCCGGGAGCTGGCCATGCAGATCACCGACGAAATGCGCCAGATCGCCGTGTGCCACGAGGGGGTGCGGCTGGTGTGCCTGTACGGCGGCCAGCCCATCGGCAAGCAGATCAACACCCTGAAGCGGCGGCCCCAGATCGTGGTGGCCACCCCGGGCCGCCTGTCCGACCATATGAAGCGCCGCACCGTCACCCTGGGCCAGGTGCAGACCGTGGTGCTGGACGAGGCGGACCGTATGCTGGACATGGGCTTTATCCACGATGTGACCCGGATTCTGGACAAGATTCCCCACCGGAAGAATCTGGGCATGTTCTCCGCCACCATATCCCGGGAGGTCATGGACATCTCCTGGGTGTATCAGCGGGACCCGGAGGAGATCACCGTCCAGGCCACCCGGGAAAACAAGCCCGATATCCTGCAATACCGCATCGAGGTGCCCGCCGATAAGAAGGTGGACGCCATCGCCTCCATCATCCGCGCCCAGCAGCTGGACCGGGTCATCTGCTTCTGCAACACCAAGGGCTCCACCGAGCGGCTGACCAAGTTCCTGCAGCTGCGGGGGCTGGACGCCCAATGCATCCACGGCGACATTCCCCAGCGCAAGCGGGAGGAGGTCATGGCCCGCTTCCGGGATGGACAGCTCCATGTGTTCGTGGCCACGGACGTGGCCAGCCGGGGCATCGACGTGGACGATGTGGACGCGGTGTTCAACTTCGAGGTGCCCGAGGAGAATGAATATTACATCCACCGCATCGGCCGCACCGGCCGGGCCAAGAAGCACGGCGTGGCCTATACCCTGCTGTCGGACTTCCCCTCCCGCATGCGGCTGGACGACATCGCCCGCAACACCCGCAGCCAGATCATCCCCGCCACCCTGGAGGAGGACGGCCGGGTGACTCCTGCGGAGCCCAAATCAAAGTAAGGAGCGTGGCCCCTATGAAACGACGGATACGGTACATGGCCCTGTTGCTGGTGCTGTGCATGCTGGCTCTGACCGGCTGCGCCCAGCCGCGGGACACCATGACCCTGCGGGTGTGCCTGGACGCCGCCCCGGCCACCCTGGACCCCGCCATGGCCTCCTCCGATGCCGAGCGCACGGTGGTGGCCCACCTGTTTGAAAACCTCATGAAGCTCTCCCGGGGGGAGGACGGCGGCATCCAGCCGGTTTACGCCGCCGCCAAATCCTACACCGTGGAGGACAACCTGGACGGCACCGAGACCTATACCTTCACCCTGCGGCAGAACGTCCGCTGGTCCGACGGGCAGACCGTCACCGCCCACGACTTTGTCTATGCCTGGCAGCGGCTGGCGGACCCGGCCACCGGCTCCCCCCATGCGGCTCTGCTGGATATGGTGGCGGGCTTTGACCAGGTGCAGGCCGAGCAGGACGGAAGCCTTCTTCAGGTATCCGCCCCGGACGACTTCACCTTCGTGGTGAAGCTCTCCTACAAGTGCGCCTATTTCCTGACGGATGTCTGCGCCGGGACGGCCACCATGCCGGTGCGCAGCGACGCGGCGGAGCGGGAGGACTGGTCCCTGCACTCCGAGACCCTGCTGACCGACGGCCCCTATCGGGCCACCGGCTGGGACGAGACGGGCCTCACCGCCCAGGCGGCCGACGGGTACTATGACGCCCGCCGCCTGGGGCCGGACGTGCTGGAGTTCCGGTTCGAGACGGACGGCCAGGCCCGGGCGGACCTGCTGTCCGGCGGCGACGTGGACTTTGCCATGAACCTGCCGGAGGGCGACACCTCCGATCCCTATCCCCAGACCACCCTGCTGCTGCTGAACCAGCGGACCGGCAGCCTGGAAAGCGAGTCCCTGCGCCGGGCCCTGGCCCTGGCCATCGACCGGAACGCGCTGACGGAGGGCCAGCCTCTGGACCCCGCCCAGGGCATCGTGCCCCCGGGGCTGCGCAACACCATGGGCGGTGACTTCCGCCAGGGCAGCGGCAGTCTCATCGACAATGAGCCTGACAACTACGAGGCCCTGTGCCAGCAGGCCAAGACCCTGCTGGAGGAGGCAGGCGGCGTGAAGGCCGCCGGGCAGATCACCCTGCTGTATGACAGCACCGACGAGACGGCGGCCCGGACCGCCGCCGCCGTCCTGGACGCCTGGAAGCAGAAGCTGGGGCTCATCGCCATCCTGCGGGGAGCCACGGCCCAGGAGCTGGCGGACGCCCTGAACCAGGGTGAGTTTATGGTGGCCCTGACCACCGTCACCGCCGACCGGGGCGATGCCTCGGGCCTGCTGTCCCTGTGGGAAAGCGGCAATGGGTACTTCTATTCCACCGCCTATGACATGCTGCTGCGGGCGGCGGACGCCTCCGGCCATGTGGAGGTCCGGGACGCCTATCTGGAGGACGCCGAGGCCATGCTGGTGGAGGACGGCTGGGTCATCCCCCTGTACTATGTCCACCGTCACAGCGGCCTGGCCCAGCAGCTGACGGCCCCGCTGTACGACGGCACCGGCGTGTACCGGTTCTCCGCCGTTGTGCGCCAGACGCCGCAGTAAACCACAGGATTCGGGAGGAAGCATCATGAAGGAAACCGTACTGCTTACCGGCGGAGCCGGGTTCATCGGGTCCCACATCGCGGTGGAGCTGCTGCAGCGGGACTATGACGTGGTCATCGCCGACGACCTGTCCAACAGCCGCCCGGACGTGCCGGAGCGCATCGAAAAAATCACCGGCCGGGCCCCGGTGTTCTATCGGATGGACGTGTCGAACCGGCAGGCCCTGGACCGGGTGTTCCGGGCCCATGACATCGCCGCGGCGGTGCACCTGGCCGGATACAAGGCCGTGGGCGAGTCCGTGCAGAAGCCCCTGGCCTATTACCGCAACAATCTGGACACCACCCTGGCCCTGCTGGAGGTGATGGCGGACCACGGGGTCCACCGGCTGATCTTCAGCTCCTCCGCCACGGTGTACGGCAATGCGGAGGCCCCCTGCCGGGAGGATATGCCCACCGGCGGCTGCACCAATCCCTACGCCTGGACCAAGCTGATGATCGAGCAGATCCTGCGGGACGCCGCCAAGGCGGACCCGGCTCTTGCGGCGGTGTGCCTGCGGTACTTCAACCCCGTGGGGGCCCACGAAAGCGGCCTCATCGGCGAGCTGCCCAACGGCATCCCCAACAACCTCATGCCCTATATCACCCAGACCGCCGCCGGCATCCGCCGGGAGCTGACGGTGTTCGGCAACGACTATCCCACCCCCGACGGCACCGGCGTCCGGGACTATATCCATGTGGTGGACCTGGCCCGGGGCCATGCGGCGGCTCTGGACTACTCCCGGAGCCATCCGGGCTGGGAGGCCATCAACCTGGGCACCGGACGGGGCAGCAGCGTGCTGGAGATCGTGGAGACCTTCCAGCGGGTCAACGGCGTGGCGGTGCCCCACCGCATCGGCCCCCGCCGCCCCGGGGACCTGCCTACCTGCTATGCCGCCACGGACAAGGCCGCCCGCCTGCTGCACTGGCACGCGGAAAAGGACCTGGCGGATATGTGCCGGGATTCCTGGCGCTGGCAGCAGAGCCAGCAGTGACCCCATCTGTTCCCGGGCCGGTATAGGCGCTGCCTGTACCGGCCCGCAGCGCTTTCGAAAAAGGAGAATTTTGCTATGCCCATTCGTTCCAGGGCCGCTGCTGCGGCCGTGCATATCCTGACCGCCCTGTGCGCCGCCGTGGGGGTGGTGCTGCAATGCGGCTTCTTCGGCGGAAGGCTGAACCTGGCCGCCCTGCAATACTTCACCCTGATGAGCAACATCCTGTGCGCCGTGTATTTTGCCGGAGCCGCCGTCCGCACCCTCCGCCGGGGGGACACCTGGCTGCCGGTGTGCAAGGGAGCCCTGGTGATGGCCATGGCCATCACGGGCATCACCTTCCACCTGTTCCTGGCCGCCGGGGACTTCAACATGGGCCCCACCCAGCTGATTACCAACCACCTGCTCCACACCGCCGCCCCGCTGCTGACGGTGCTGGATTGGCTGCTGTTTGACGAAAAGGGGCATTATCGCCGGTTTGAACCCTTCCTGTGGGGCATTTTTCCGGCGGCCTACTTCGTATACACCATGATCCGGGCCCGGGTCAGCAGCTTCCGGTTTTACAACGGCTCGCCGTACCCCTACCCCTTCATGGACGTGGACGCTCTGGGCTGGGGCAAGGTGCTGCTGATCTTCCTGGCCATGGCCGCAGCCTTCCTGGCCCTGGGCTATGTGCTGGTGTGGATTGACCACCTCCTGGCCCGGCGGCAGAAGCGATGACCGGCCGCCGGGACCCGGCCCGGGATATGGAGGCCGCCCGGGCCATCGCCCGGCAGGCCGCCGCCCTGGGAGGCCGGGCCTACTATGTGGGGGGCTTCGTCCGGGACCGTCTGCTGGGCCGGGAGAACACCGACGTGGACATCGAGGTCCACGGCCTGACCCCCCAACAGCTGGAGGAAATCTTAGACGGCCTGGGAGGCCGCCTGGAGATGGGGGCCAGCTTCGGGATCTACGGCCTCAAGGGCTATGGCCTGGATATCGCCATGCCCCGGCGGGAGCGGGCCATTGGCCGGGGCCACCGGGATTTCGACGTGACCGTGGACCCCTTTCTGGGCACGGAGCAGGCCGCCCGGCGGCGGGACTTCACCATCAACGCCCTGATGGAGGACGTGCTGACGGGCCGGGTGCTGGACCATTTCCGCGGCCTCCGGGACCTGCGCCGGGGCGTGCTGCGGCACGTGGATGACCGGACCTTTCCGGAGGACCCTCTGCGGGTGCTGCGGGGGGCCCAGTTTGCCGCCCGGTTCGGGTTCACCGAGGCCCCGGAGACCATCGCCCTGTGCCGGGGCATCGACCTGTCTGCCCTGCCGCCGGAGCGGGTGGAGGGGGAGCTGCGCAAGGCCCTGCTTCAGGCGGAGCGCCCCTCACTGTTTTTCGAGACTCTGCGGGACATGGGCCAGCTGTCCCACTGGTTTCCGGAGGTGGAGGCCCTGATAGGCGTGCCCCAGGAGCCAAGATTTCACCGGGAAGGGGACGTCTGGACCCACACCATGCTGGTGCTGGACCACGCGGCGGCTCTGCGCAGCCGGGCCCGGCAGCCCTTTCCCTTTATGCTGGCGGCCCTGTGCCATGATCTGGGCAAACCGGCCGCCACCGAGTATGTCCGGGGCCGTATCCACGCCTATGACCACGAGTCGGCGGGGGTGCCCCTGGCGGACGCCCTGGTGCGGCGGATCGTGGGGGAGAAGGCGGCAGCGGCCTATGTGCGGAACATGGTGCAGCTGCACATGAAACCCAACGCCCTGGTGGGGGCCGACGCCTCCGTCAAGGCCAGCAACCGGATGTTTGACCGGTCCATAGAGCCGGAGGACCTGATTCTGCTGGCCGTGGCAGACGGCCGGGGCACCCACAGCCTGTGGCCCTGGGAGGATACGGAGCCCTGGCTGCGGCAGCGCCTGGCCCTGTACCGGGAGCTGATGGCCCGGCCCCAGGTCACCGGGGCGGACCTCATCGCCGCCGGTCTCACGCCGGACAGCCGCTTCCGGGAGCTGCTGGCCTATGCCCACAAGCTCCACCTGGCGGCGGTGACCCACGACAGCGCCCTGAAGCAGACCCTGGCCTATGCCCGGAAGCTCCGCGTCACAGAAAATTAACTTGCAAAAGAACCCCTCCTGTGGCATGATAAACAAGATGTTATCATGCCGCAGGAGGGATTTTTATATGCGCATCACCGTCATCGGCTGCGGGCGCTGGGGCTCGCTGATCGCCTGGTATCTGGACCGCACCGGCCACGCCGTCACCCTGTATGGCCGCCCCGGCTCCCGGCATATGCAGCGCTTTCTTGCCACCCGCCGCAACGACCTGCTGGAGCTGCCGGAAAGCATCCGGCTGTCCACGGACCTGTCCTGCGTCCGGCAGGCGGAGATCGTGGTGATCTCCATCGGCTCCCAGGGGCTCCAGGGCCTGATGGACCAGCTGCGGCCCCTGGCCCTGCGGGATAAGATCTTCGTTTTGTGCATGAAGGGCCTGGAGCAGGGGACGGGCCGCCGCCTGAGCCAGATCGCCCAGGAGAATCTGGACCCCTCCAACGCCGTGGCGGTGTGGCTGGGCCCGGGCCATGTGCAGGAGTTTTACCGGGGCATCCCCAACTGCATGGTCATCGACAGCAGCCGGGAGGACGTGAAGCGCCTGCTGGTGCGGTCCTTCTCCAGCGACCTGATCCGCTTTTACTATGGGGAGGACCTCATCGGCAACGAGGTGGGGGCCGCCGCCAAAAACGTGGTGGGCATCGCCGCCGGATTTTTAGACGGCAAGGGCCTGTCCAGCCTGAAGGGTGCCCTGATGAGCCGGGGCACCCGGGAGGTGGCCCGTCTCATCCAGGCCATGGGCGGCAGCCGGCTGTCGGCCTATGGGCTGTGCCACCTGGGTGACTATGAGGCCACGGTGTTCTCCCGGTACAGCCACAACCGGCAGTTCGGCGAGTCCTTCATCCGGGGCGAGACCTATACGGACCTGGCGGAGGGGTACTACACCGTGGAGGCCCTGGTGCTGCTGGGGGAGCGCTATGGCGTGGAGCTGCCCATCTGCCAGGCGGTGCACCGCATCCTCTACTGCGGCGCGGACCCCATGGCGGAGCTGCGCACCCTGCTGGACCGGGACCTGACCCGGGAATTCGGCGAATCCTGAACAGATGGCTTTTCCCAAAAGCCTCGCAGAGTTTGCCGCCCGCAGGCTGCAAGCTGCCCGAACCCCCTGTATCCCATGGGATACAGGGGGTTCGGCTTTATGCTTCTTCCCCGCTGAGCTTTCCGTCCTGCATATGCAGCCGGATATCGGCGGCCTCGGCCACCTTGGGATCGTGGGTCACCACGATGACGCAGCGCTCCTCCTGGTGGGCCAGCCGCTGGAGGGTCTCCACGATCATCCGCCCGTTGTCGCTGTCCAGACTGCCGGTGGGCTCGTCGGCCAGGATCACCCGGCTGCCCGCCGCCAGGGCCCGGGCGATGGCCACCCGCTGCTGCTCGCCGCCGGACAGCTGATTGGGCAGCTTCCGGAAATACGACTCCCGGATGCCCATATCCGTCAGCCGCTGCCGGGCCAGCTCCAGAGCCTTCTCCTTGTCCATTTTCTGCAGCCGCAGGGGATAGCACACGTTTTCCTCCGCCGTCAGCAGCGGAAACAGGTTGAAATCCTGATAGATCACCGACACCGTGTCCCGCCGCAGGGCGCTGCGGTCCATGAGCCGGATGGGCTGCTCGTCCAGGGTGATCTCCCCCTCCGTGGGCAGCTTCAGCCCCGCTAAAAGGCTCAGCAGCGTGGATTTGCCGCTGCCGGAGGCCCCCATGATGGTGTACAGGGTCCCGTCATGGAAGGTATAGCTGACGCCGTCCACGGCGGTGACCCGCTGGTACTTCCCGGCATAGGTATAGGTAACGTTTTGCAGCTGGATGTTCATATTTATTCCCTCCCCAGATTTGATTCCAGAAACTTTCGCCGCATGGTCAGAAGATATGCCAGAGCCGTGCCCGCCAGATTCATCACCCAGAAGCCCGCCACCGGCCCCCAGGCCGGGGCCGTCCGGAAGGCCAGCCAGAAGCCCCCTGCGCCGATGATCACCCCCAGCAGACTGAGGATGCCGTGCTCCGTCAGGGCCCACACTAAGATGCTGCCCCGGCTCTGGCCCAGGATAAACTGCAGCTTCAGCTCCCGGCTGCGGTGGCGCAGCAGCAGGATGCTGAACACCGCCCCCACTCCGAAGGAGGCCAGCCCCAGCAGCCACGACACCAGCCCCAGCAGCCGCTGGTTCTGCTGCAATTGCTCCACGGTTTTCACCAGCACATCGTCATAAACGGCCAGGGCGAAGGGATAGGTGCGGTACAGCCGGGACCCCTCCCAGGGCACCGGGGTGCCGTCCTTGGTGGGGGCCACGAAATAGCGGCTGGCGTACCCGTCCCAGAACTCGCCGATCTTCCGGTTGTCCGCCATGGCGGCGGACAGACTGTCCAGCGTCAGACCGCCGTAGGTCTCCTCACACAGCTGCCGCACCACCCACCAGGAGCAGTACAGCCGCCCGGACCCGCCGGTATAGGTCCCCGCCGCCAGGAAGCGGTGCTGGATATTGTCCCCCTCCACCCCGGTGAACTCCAGGGTCACATAGCCGTCCCCGTCCACCAGATGCGCCTGCTCCTCCGGCAGCAGCAGGGAGAAGCCCCGCCCCCGGAACATATCCTCGCCGAAGCCCTCCCGCCAGATGACGGTGCAGCCCGAGGAGGCCAGCAGGGAGCTGTCCGCCTTCAACCCGGTGACGCCGCTGAGGGTCAGCCGGTCCTGGTCGCCGGGGGTGGTGCAGTACACCGTGGACCGCACCTGCACATCCCGGACATAGGGGGCGAACAGGTCGTTGTCCTGGAATTTGCCGTAGGTTTTTTCCCCGTCGAACAGCCGCAGCACCCAATCCGGCAGGTTCAGCTGGTCCGACTGGGTCCCCGTGAGATTGGTGACGCTGCACCGGACCTCCAGATTGTCATAAACCTCCTCAATGCGTGCGGCCATCTGGTCCCGGGACCGCTGGAGCATACACAGGGCCAGGGAAAACGCCAGGGCCGTCAGCACCACCACCAGGCACAGGCTGGTGCGCTTGCGCATCTGCTTGAAAAAATAGGGCGTCATAGGCGGTCCTCCTTTCGCCTTTTGATTTGCTTATTCCGCCTTGCGGATACCCCGGCGTGCGGTGGATACGCTGACCAGGGCAATCACTGCCAGGGCAATGGCCAGGGCTGCGGCGCACAGGGCGACGGTCTGGCCGACGGACACCTTCAGCGTCAGATCAGAGCCGGTCAGGGCCTGGATTTTGTCCGTGGCCCAGGACATACCGGGGATGCTGACCGCCAACGCGATGATTGTCCCCGCCAGGGCCATCAATGCCGAGGGCGTCCAGATTTGTCCCGCAATATCCCGGCGTTTTGCGCCCAGTGTCCACATACGCAGGGCGGTTTTCCCCTCCTGCATGGGAAGCAGTACGCAGTACGCCGCTAAAACCACCGCCCAAAGTGCTAAACCCACCAGAAGCACCGTCCGCGACACCCGGGTGTAACCGTCCAGGCTCTCCACAATGTCGCTGTACCCCTGGTCGTAATACGTCACCGCGCCGCCCAGGTCGTTTTCCTCCAGCCGGGCCTCCATCTGGTCGATGGTGCCGTTTTGCAGGATCAGGCTGGACCACACGCCATAGTTGCCGGTTACCGTCTGGCAGGTGACGCTTTTCTCCGGCACGAACACGCTGTTGGGGGTAAAGCTGGTGGGGGTAGTCACCCACTCGTTGCTCTGGCGATACAGACCGATGATGGTGTATTCCGTCTCCTGCCGGAAGCCCTGGTCCGGCAGATAGCAGGAGGGCCGGGGGTTATATTCGTGTATGTAGGAATACCGCAGGTCCTGGTCGTATTCATACAGGGACAGCGGCAGAACGTCCCCCACGTTCAGGCCGTTTTCCCGGGCCAGGGACTCGGAGACCAGGCACACCGCCGCCCCGGAGTCGTACTCCGCCTGGGAGATGCTGCGGCCCTGGGTGACCATGGTGGTCCCGGCGGCGAAATCCGCCAGAGCCTCTAAGTGGTTCACCGCCAGCACCGGCACGCTGTGGCTGTTGACCCGGACGGACTCCATGGCCTTCTGCCAGGTGGGGGAGGAGGCGATCATCTCCTCCGCCGTGACGCCCTCCGGCAGAATGGTGAAGGAAGCCAGGTCATAATCCGTGTCATAGGCAATGACCCGCTGAACGGTCCACTCCCATTTCTGTTCCTCCACATTCCACTGCTCATCGTATAACGTCCAGGGCTGGGAGCAGTCATCGACATTGAAGGCAATGGTGTTCAGTCGCCGAAGGTCTAACGGCTCCTCTTGCCCGGTAACGGGGTCCCGGTACAAGGGCGTGTCGTCAGGCACGGGATTCCCGTCTCCGTCCGTCATTTCTACGATCTCTTTGCGGTCGGCATAGCGGATGAGGTTACTCTCGATGTCCAGGCTGTAGGGGTCTATTTCCTCGCCGCTCCTGCTGTCGCTCATCAGATCCTGGGCAATGAGCATGCGCTGCTCAAAGTCAAGATCCCGGTAGTTGTGGGTAAACAGCAGATACCGCTGCCCGGGCTGTATGGCCTTGCCCGCCGCATCCGACTCGCCGGTGATCTGCAAATAAAAATTTGCGTTCCGGCCGGCGGGGTCGTCCCAATCGCCGCTCATGGCCTGCACTCCCAGCACCTTGCCGGAGACGACCCAGTTGAAAAAAGCGCCTGTATCATACTCTCTGGGATAATAGACCCTCTCCTCCCCCACCTCCGTGATCTCGATCTCCAGGATGGCGAAGTTATAGGGGACGTCCTCATCGTTATCAATGCGGGTGTCGGAGCTGTCAACGTCCATTTGATAAAATGTGGTCAGCGGCGTGAGCTTCGGACTGTACCCCCCGGCAAGGCCCATGGCGGCCTGACCGCGGATGATGCTCCAGCCCTTCTGGGCGGTCTCCTTCAGAAACTCGTTGGCTTCGTATGTGGGGCCAATGTCCTCGTATACTATGTCGCCGCTGGACACCAGCTGCCGTTTCCCGCCGGTGACCACCGCCACGGTGGTGTAGGTCTCCTCCACCCCGGCCCGGGTCTGGACCGCCGCCCAGAACTGCCCTCCGGACAGGGCCAGGATCACCCCCGCTAAGGCCAGAAGCAGTGCGCCGAAGGCCGCCTTCACCGGCCGCCGGGTCAGTTGGTGCATGGGATTCATAGAAACAGCTCCTTTCGCATCGGTCAAATGGGTGCAGGCAGGACTACTTATGATAAATCATATACGGAGTTTATCATAAGTAGCCCTGCCTGTCAAGCCTTAGTTTTCATAGAGACGGCTCATACCGCCACCGGGGCGGAGCCGATCACCCGCAGATTGCGGCACACCAGAACAGAACAGCCCTCCGGCAGCTCCAGCCGGACCGGGAACGTGTGTTCCTTCTCGGCGTCTGCGTAGCCGCAGTTATGACACCGGATGGTCATCTGCCAGTGCCGGGTCTGCAGCCGGGGCCGTCATCCGTGTACCAGACGGCGGTGGATGCGTAATAGTCGTGGGGACAATAGACGGCGGAAGCGGGGACGATCAGGGACAGGGACATGGCCGCCGCCAGGGCCAGGCCCAGAAGGGTCTTGCTGCATTTTTTCATGGCGGGTCGCTCCTTTCGGCTCTCGTTGTGCCGGACACATAAATAGGAAAAAATAAGAATAAAAAGAATAAGAGGGTGGGCGGGGCGGCTTTCGCCGCCCGCACCCGGGAATTATGGCGATTTTATTCCGTCACGGGGACAGGTTTGATAGACTGGTATTCACGGCAACCGGAAGCCGTGCAACCGGTAAAGCCACTTTTGCGGTCAGTAATATACAAACACTCCTTGCAGCGGTATATTTTTACATACATATGCTTGGCTGGATTGCTTGAGGAGTGGTCACTGCTATATTCTGACCGCTCATGATGTCCACTCGAAAGTGTGGAGTTTGCTGCAACTCCGACTTTTGCTCCGCATTTGGAGCACTGCAGTAAATCGCCTTTGTTCCACTGATGCCCCATAGATGTAATATTATCATACCAAACATACGTTCCGACAATAACGCGTTTGAACGAGTGATTGCAGGTTCCTGCCGCAAATGCGGGAACCATCAGGGAAAGGGACATCATCAGTGCCAAGGACAAGCAGAGGAAAATCTTTGCCAATTTTTTCATGACAGGGTTTGCTCCTTTCGATTTTTCTTTTGAATCATTCGCTGCGGGTAGGGACGCTTCTTACTGCATGGGCCTCACCTCCGTTTCACGTTTCGTCCATTAGCCGGTACAAGTCTTTTTAACAATTACCGTGCGTTGCCATTGACCGGCTACGGACCAAGTGAGACTCATAGTGTATTCATAACCTTTTTTTACCTGGGCTGTTTCAGAAATAGTGACGCTTCCGATACCCTGAGCACTCCATGATGCAATGACATTGGACCCCTGATACAACATCACGTTCGCCGTGACTTTGTCTTCATGGTTATCCGATTTGCAATTTGCATAACAATAGGCCGTAGTACCGGAGAAAGAAAGTCCGGTTTTTCTTTGAGCTTCTCTTTGCTCGGTTGCGTTTGCAATTGAGACTGCGGACAGGAGCGCAAGAAGTAACAACAAAATGCGACTTACCTTCTTATTCATGGGAATCTCCGATCTTCATTTAAATTCAGTAAAGCATATTGCTTTCTGCTATAATAACGAAACAGATCCCCAGAATCTTACAACAAAAATCGGCAAAATTATCAATTTGTGGAATTGCAAAAAGAAACACTCTCTGCCATGGCAATTATGACGGATTCATCGGCAACCGCCGCAACGGTAAACTCGATATTGCTGGCAGTGTCTCTCCAGGTGACAGACGAGAAATTGCCCTCCATCGACGAGACGATCAGCGTGGCGGGTATGCCATTCACCTGCGTGTCCGTCATGGTGTCGCCATTGTCCAGCTCAAAACCGCTGACCACGCCATCGCTCGTGTACAGATAGCTGAGAAGGATCATATCTCCATCGGCGTTTGTATATTTCACATCTCCTGCGGCATACGATGCCGCCCGCTCCGTTTCCGTATAGCCCTCCGGCAGGGCGGCGATCCGGTATTGGGGCAGAGCCTGGGCGGGGCCGTCGCCGTGATAGCGGAACTCCACCCGGCGGCCATCCTGCTGCATGGTCCAGCGGATGATATCCGCCCGGGCCTTGGGGCTGACGGCCAGCACCATGGCCGCCGACAGCGACAGCATCAGCAGCACCACCGCCGCCCGCCGGGCCACGGTGCGCCAGGGGTAGGGGTTTCGCAGCCGGAACCACAGCAGCGGGTCCCGCAGCATCTCCCGCATACGGCGGCGGTGCCCCTCGGACAGCGGCACTTCCGTCTCCGGCGGCGTCTGCGCCTCCTGATCCGCCGCGTCCAGCAGCGCCCGGCGCAGCATCCGGTCCAGTTCCTGATCGGTCATGGTTCGATCCCCTCCTCCTCAAAAATTTTCCGCAGCAGCGCCCGCCCCCGGGACAGCCGGGTGTTCACGGCGCTCTCCGTCAGGCCCAGCCGCCGGGCGATCTCCGCCGTGGACCAGCCCAGCACCAGCTTCATCTCCAGCACCGCTCGATAGGTGTCCGGCAGCCGGGCGAACAGCTGCACCATGGACGAATAGTCCGGCAGGTCCCGGCTTTGCCCGGCAAAATCCGCCCAGCCCTCCTCCAGCGGCAGGTGGCAGCGCCGCCTGCGCAGAATGGTGATGGCCTCGTTCCTCACTATAATAACGAGCCAGCCCCCCAAATCCTTACAAGGAATTTCATCAATTTTTGAAAAATTTTCAATCACCCGCAGAAACGCCTCCTGCACGGCCTCCTCCGCGTCGTGGGGGTCATGCAGCACGGCCAGGGCTGTCCGCTCCATCACCCGGTGATACCGGCGATACAGTTCCCGGAACTGTTTCTTGTCCCCGTCGCTTTCCAGCGCGGCCAGATATAGCGAAAGCACGGCGCCCGTCACCCCCCTTGCCCGTGTCCGGGCCGGTTTTTCCGCCTATTATACCATATTCCGCCTCCGTACTCAATCCCCCGCCCGGCGGCCCCGCCGCGCCCAAAAAGCCGCTGCGGACCCGCAGCGGCATAAGCGATCTCTGATATGGATATGAAATAAGTCGGAGCAAGCGATACAGAAGATTACTCCGACATAGTGTCGGCGGCGACACGGAATCGATACGGCAAAAGAAAGAAAAAACCCAAATCGAAGCCCAGCGCAGCGGGCTCGATTTGGAAAGGAGGAGCAGCGGCATGAGCGCGCTCTGACTTATGAAATAAGTCGGAGCAAGCGATACAGAAGATTACTCCGACATAGTGCCGGCGGCGACACAGAATCGATACGGCAAAAGAAAGAAAAAAACCCAAATCGAAGCCCAGCGCAGCGGGTTCGATTTGGAAAGGAGGAGCAGCGGCATGAGCGCGCTCTGACTTATAAAATAAGTCGGAGCAAGCGATATAGAGCTTGCTCCGACGTGGTGCGAGTGGTGATACAGCATTTTTCAAAAAACACAGTAATATCAATGGTTTTAGGACACCCGAACAGCGAAATTACTTGTATTCCGCCCTCTTGAAACCGTCAATTTCAGCAGCTATTGCTCGGTTCATCTCCCGGTAAGGAGACGACATCCTTGCAATAATCAGTACATAGCGCGTCTGTTACCCAAAGTGGCGCTTGGGTCGGCAGGCGCGCTATTTTTATGCCCGGATGCGGGCGAAGGAGGTGTTATTGTGAAAGCATACGGGAAGTCGTGGGGCTACAACGTATATGACTGCCGGTACTGCCTGTACCGAAAAGGGAAGCTCAAGGGCTGCGTCTACCCGGACGGCTGCTGCTGTCCCGTCCCGCAAAAGCCCGCAAGACGGAACGGCATAGAACAAGTTTACGAAGCAAATGCGGACAATGCCGCTCCCGTTTCGGAGTGCGAGGGCTGTCCCTACGGAAAGGCTGCCCCCTGCATCGGATGGTGTACCAAAGAGGTCATGCGCGCCGCAGGGCTTCCAAAGGAGCGTGACAGAAGCCATGCATGACTATTTCTACGGCGCGGAAGCGGAACAGTTCTCCTTTTACCGTATCCCCAAGGTGCTGTTCACGGAGGAACGGTTCAGAAGCGTTTCCGCAGAAGCCAAGGTGCTCTACGGTCTGCTCCTTGACCGTATGAGCCTGAGCTGCAAGAACGGCTGGCTGGATAAAAAAGGACGTGTGTATATCATCTTCACCATCGAGGAGGTCATGACCGCCCTGGGCTGCGCCGACCAGAAGGTCGGAAAGCTGCTGCATGAGCTGGAGAGCAAATGCCGCCTCATCGAGCGCAAGCGGCAGGGGCTGGGCAAGCCCAACCTCATCTACGTCAAAAACTTTGTGGATAAGGATGTGGATAACGCATCGGGCAGCACCGCGCCCTCCCCGGAATCACGATTCCAGAACCGTGAAAATCACGATTCAGGAGCAGTGAAAATCACGGATCAGGAATCGTTAAAATCACGATCTAATAATACTGAGAATAATGATACTGATTTTAGTGATACTGATTCCTTTCCCTTCACTTCGTTCAGGAGGGATCACGGGCGGGAAGCGAAAGGAAACGAAGCGGCTCTGAGAGAGCGGTACAGAGAGCTTATTGCGGAGAACATCGCCTACGACGCACTCCTGACAGACTATCCATACGAGCAGGACACGCTGGAAGAAATCCTGGAGCTGCTGGTGGATGTGGTCTGTACGACGAAAAGCTCCGTCCGCATTTCCGGCGACGACAAGCCCGCCGAGGTGGTCAGGAGCCAGTTTTTGAAGCTGAACAGCGAGCACATCCGCTTTGTGGTGGGCGGGCTGAAGGAAAACACCACCCGCATCCGCAATATGCGCCAGTATCTTTTAGCCACGCTGTATAACGCCCCTCTGACCATCGGGAACTATTACCGAAGCCTTGTCAGTCACGATATGTCGGAGGGATTCATCTGAGCCGCAGGTTATTGCCTGCGGCTTTGGCATTTTCAGGAGGTGATACGACCGTGCCGAAACAGAAACCCAACGAACAGGTACAGCAGATACCGCTTTCAGAGATTCGTCCCTTCAAGAACCACCCCTTCAAGGTGACGGACGACGAGCTCATGCAGCAGACCATCGACAGCATCATGCAGGTGGGCGTCCTCAACCCCGCCATCATCCGCCCCGCACCGGAGGGCGGATACGAGATGGTAGCCGGACACCGGCGGCTCCATGCCGCAGACCTTGCGGGGCTGAAAACCATACCGGCCATCGTCCGCAATCTTGACGATGACGAGGCGGTGATCCTCAAGTCCGGCAAGCCCATCTCCCTCATGGAGCTGGCGCAGGCGGCGCGCCGGGAACAGGCGCAAGCAGCACGGCAGGAGAAGAAGCCCTCCGTGCTGGCAAAGCTCTGTCCTCCCGTCAACGAGCCGAAAAAGACAGCGCGTTCAAAGCGCACGGAAAGAGAGCTGCTATGATGAATTTTACCAACGATGAAATGAACCTCATGTGCATCTACCAGAGCGACAGCCGCAGCGGGCTGATTGCCGCCCTCACCGAAATGCGCGGATATCTGGACGAGGACGAAGCCGGGCTGCGGGAGCTGACCGACAGCGCCCTGCAAAAGCTGGGCGAAATCACCGACGAGCAGTTTGCGGAGCTGGAGATGGTGCCGGACTTTGACACGGACGAATAAGGTGGATGCGGCGGGAGCGGCCTTCGGGTCGCTCCGGCTTTGCTTTCACGATTCTATTTCCCAAAATCGAAAAAATATTGATTTTGGGAAATAGAACGGGTATAATAAGAGCAGAGGTGATGAATATGAAACTGATAGACCGAGGTATGTATCTCCGGAAGCTAATTGGAGTGATCGGTACGCCGGACATCAAGGTAGTCACAGGCGTCCGACGCAGCGGAAAGTCAAAGCTGTTGGAAGCTTTCAAGGGGTATGTAGAAGCAAATATCGCGGACGCAAATATCGTGCATATCAATTATAACCTGACAAAGTACGAGAAGTTCAAGGACTACCATGTCCTGAACGAATATATTGAAAGCTCCTATGTCGATGGCAAGCAGAACTTTGTTCTGATCGACGAGGTGCAGATGTGTCCGGGTTTTGAGCTTACCATCAACAACCTCCATGCGCAGGAAAGATTCGACATCTATATTACAGGCTCAAACGCTTTCCTTCTGAGTTCAGACCTTGCCACTCTCTTTACGGGTCGGACTTTTGAAGTGAAGGTGTTCCCGTTTTCTTTCAGCGAGTTCTGCGAGTATTATTCCCTTACGGACAGGTATGCCGCTTTTTCCCGGTATCTGAGAGAGGGCGGCATGGCCGGATCGTACCTTTATCAAGACCCGGAAGCCAAGTACGACTATATCGCGGATGTATTCGATACATTGATCGTCAGGGACATACGGCAGAAATATAAAATCCGCAACCCGATCCTGATGAACCGCATTGTCGATTTTCTCATGGACAATATCTCAAATCTCACGTCTGCGAGAAATATTGCGGATGCCCTCACAGGCAACAAGGATAAAATCAACCACAAGACCGTCGGGAACTATATGCAGTATCTGTGCAACGCCTTTGCTTTCTATCGCGTTCGCAGGTATGACATTCAGGGGAAAAAGTATCTGGCATCCAGCGATAAGCTGTATCTGAGCGACCACACCTTCCGGTATGCGAAGCTGGGAACCAAGAATCTGGATTATGGGCGCGTACTGGAAAACATCGTTGCTATTGAACTGCTTCGGCGCGGATATGAGGTCTATGTCGGGGTCTTATACAAGAAGGAGATAGATTTTGTTGCCATCAAGCGCAACGAAAAGCTCTATATTCAGGTTTCAGACAACATCAGCGACGAGAAAACCTTTGAGCGCGAAGTAAACCCCCTTCTTCAAATCAAGGACGCTTATCCGAAGCTGGTACTCGCCAGGATCAGAGATGAAGCGTACCAGTATGAGGGCGTTCAGATCATCGATATTGCGGACTGGCTGGCAGAACAGCCGTCTATTTCCCAAAAATGAAAATAATCTGATTTCGGGAAATAGAACATCGACATACAGGAGAAAGCGTCCCGTTTCATGCATAGGATTCGGGACGTTTTCGGATATACCGCCCTTACATAGAGCGTCCGTTCCGGGCGCTCTAAATTTATGCCATGAAGGAGGAGCAATATGCCGAGCAAGCTACAAACGTATATGCAGATGGCGGACGAGGCGCAGCGGCAGATCACCGGCAGCTACCGGGGCTGGACGGGCTTTCTCACCACCGCCGCAAGGCTGTACAAATACCCCTACGCCGAGCAGGTCATGATCCACGCCCAGCGTCCGGACGCCACCGCCTGCGCGGAGTATGACTTCTGGAACGAAAAGATGGGGCGGTATGTCCGCAGGGGCTCCAAGGGCATGGTGGAGCTGCGGGACTGCGTGCAGAAGCTCATCTCTGAGCAGATGGACGGCTTTATTTCGGATGAAACCATCCGGCAGACGCAGACGGAGCTGAACACCCTCTACGACGGCTTCACCGCAAAGTATGGGCTTATTAACTCCCGCGCCAACGCCCTGGCCTTTGCCGAGGACAGCTCCTATTATCTGCTCTGCTCTCTGGAGGAGCTGGACGAGGACAAAAACCTCAAGCGCAAGGCAGATATGTTCACCAGGCGAACCATACGGGCGCACGAGGCCGTGACCAGCGTGGACACCGCTTCGGAGGCGCTGGCGCTGTCCATCTCCGAAAAAGCCTGCGTGGATATGGAGTATATGTGTTTGACGGGCAACATACTATTGTGGCGCGCAAGCACATGAACGGCAACAACGACCTGCCGATCCTCTGCAAGGTGTACTACGGTATGACAGAGGCTGAGGAAGCCCTGCTGTTTGCCATGCAGACCGGCTACTCCGCAGCCCTGACCCCCAGCGCCAGGCTCCGCGCCAATCTTCGCGGCGAGGATAAGGCGTCGGGCGAGTTCTACGCCGCCACCGAGGAAGCGGGGCTGCATGTGGGCTTTGAGCGGGGCGGCGGTACGGGACGCATCCTCTGCATCAACACCGCCTTTGCGGAGTTCAGGCGCGCCGGGGCGGAGCTCTATAAGGAAGCGCTCACCCTCCTGCTGGAGGCATGGGGCGGCGATCCCGATTCCCTCCGAGCCGAGGTGATTCAGGGTATCGTCCACTTCGTGGAGCTGTACCACGGCGAGTACGACCGGGAACGTCTCATTTACAGCCTCCGCGCCTACGAGCCCAAGTTCATCTACGCGGCGGGCAAGGCGGAAAAGGAACTGCGGGGCATAAAGCGCTACGTCAACCTGTTCTACCGCATCTACAACGGCAGGCGCAAGCACGATATTCTTCCCATGAAGTT
>ENA-UOJR01000839-UOJR01000839.1-human-gut-metagenome-genome-assembly--contig:-C115P-NODE-839-length-34248-cov-46.810166_pt1 | contig 34248 bp, 23 predicted proteins | sample MGYA00242354_ERZ723901 | MGnify/ENA metagenome assembly ERZ723901
GCACCATTTTGTAATTAGTCAGAGAGGATACCGACCATTTTTCTTCGCCCATGCGGAAACGGAGCATAGCATCCCGGATGAACGGAAAAATGTATGTAGCATACTCCGCACCCTTGGCAGGATCATAGTCCATCAGCTTTTGGAGCATTTGCTCCCGGCAGGACAGTTTTATATCCAGAAAACGGTCTGTATCGTACAAATCGCCGCCATCCACACCAAGAAAGCTCTTGATGCGCTTATTAAGCTGCGGCTCGTAGTGATGTAGAAAGAACGAAAAATGTAGCAAATTCTTTTCATGCAAAGCAGACAGGATATATTCGTTCAGATTGCCCACTGATGGCGGCTCCGGTTCCAGTTGGAAGATGCGCTCTGCCACATAGGGAATGATGCCGTCACCGTGCGGATTGACAGCGTGTTTTGGTATGTATCCGGTCATATTCCATGTAAAATCATTCAGCATAGCGCACCTCCCTTCTAAGTAATCAGCAGGAATAATTAACCATAATTCCAGGTTTGTCTTGCAGCATTTATATTATCCAGAAGAACAGATGCAGGATTTGCCTCGTAATAGTACGTGCTTATATCCAAAACGCCTTCTTCCATTTCACCCCACTCTGCTGTTCGGGAAACAAAGATTCTATTATATACACACCAATCGCATGTGGTGGTGAAAGCAGCAATATCTGCAAAGTCTTTTGGAAATACAATTCTTCTTCCATTTGATGTTGGCTTAAGATAGTTCTCCATTATTTCTTTGAAATTCTTCAGATCATAATCCGTAGCGTTTTCCAAAGCTTTACAGACAATCAATTCTTCGTGCGTGAATTCTGTAAGTGTTTCTAAATGGTTTGCAAGAATTAGACCATAAATAACGCAAACCTTTGGGCATTCTGCATTTACGGTTTGTTTGAACAGATTGGCTACGATAATAGCCTTTTCCGGGCTGGAGTTTACATAGTTGTAAAGCTCATTCAATCTTCTTTCGAGATTAAAGCCAGATGCAAGACCGTTCAGTAGATGGCCGAGTTTGAAGGTATTGTATTCAGATAGAAGATCATTTCCTATTCCGCCTACAATTCCCGCAACTGGGTTTACTACGCCCAACACACCAATAGAGCCAGAACGGATTATTTTGGTCATAGGATTGTCCATAACCCGGCTAAGCGCATTCCCAATATCAGTTAAATCATATTTCTGTGCCATTACATACTCCTCATTTCGTCCGTAATTTTGCCTCTTTCTGCAAAGCAGCCTGTTCCATTTCCTTTTCATAATCGCCCTTGGCATAGGCGACATTGCTCAGCGCCCGGAGCATCTTATCTTTTGCCAGCTTTTTCATAACCTCTGCAAGATCAGCGTCCAGAGTACCACGCTTCACATAGCGGTTTATGGTGTTCAGCCGCTTCTCATAAATCTGTTTCAGCGGATGATCGTCCGCAAGCTCCCGCTGTTCTCTGCCTTTCAGATTGCCGATCTGCCGGCAAGTGCGGTGCAGCTTATCTCCCGGTGCATAACCGCCGCAGTATTTGGTGTGCCTTGCGTTGGTGGTCAGAAACCATTTGCCGCAGATCCGGCATTTTTTCGGTGCATGACCAACACACAAGCCCTCAAAGAGATCAGAACGGAACATTCCCACAAAGGATACATAGTGCATCCGTTTGACGAGCTTCGCCACATCCTCGCCGGGACGGACAGTTGTCACATACTGAATAGAGTTGTTCGCAACAGACATCCAGGCATTGCCCTCCGTGATAGAAAACTCCGGCGGGAAATAGCTGCCGAACATTTTTGCAAAGCCCTCTGCGGTACGGTCTGCTTCGTTGCTGTCTGATTTTTCCGCAAAATCAAGCACTGCGGTTTGGTATTCCCTAAGAGAATATGCCAAATGTCCGAATACAGCGGTATAACGTTGGAGCATCACCGCATCAGCATATTTCGGAACTTCTTCAAACGGTAAAGAATTGGTTGCAGCTTTTGTAGCGAACTCCACATATTTTTGTGCGCTGTCCGCAGTAAAAACCTTTTCTATCCGTTCCCGGTGCTTTGGTATATCCATATAGGAAAACGGCGGCGTTTTGCTGAGAATCTCTAACATTGTCAATGCAGCTTCCCTTGCCATAGGAAAGAGTGCAGAAGCGTCCTGTCCGGCGTTCAGCATTCCAAGCAGTAGATTAATTTTCTGGCATTGTTCATTCATTTTGGCAAGAGTATCCGCCGAAACATTCAGCGCATCACAGGCAAGAGTGCCGATAGGAAGTGCTTTGTCCTCATATATGATTGTATCCTGCCAAAAATCCAATGTCATCAATTCTTGATTCATGCTTGCTCTCCTGTCCTGTTTTTTCATTTCTTTCATTATATCATGCAAATGTGAAGAAATCTACATCCTCCGAAAAGCTGTCCTGTTTTTTGAAATGGGGTTGTCCACCGATTAGCCTGTTTTTTGAAAAATCCGGCATAACAATAGTAGACGGAGCGAAGCACCTGCCAATCACGGCGGGTGTTTCGTGCTTTCTGAATACTATGAACGGAGGTTTTCTATGACAATCTATGAAACCATCAAGGTGGCAATCAGCGTAAAGCAAGCCGCCGAACACTACGGGCTGAAAGTCAACCGAAACGGCATGGCTTGCTGCCCGTTCCACAATGACAGGCATCCGAGCATGAAGCTGAATGAGGATTATTTCTTCTGCTTTGGCTGCGGAGTCAAGGGGGATGTGATCGACTTCGTGGCAAGGTCGTTCGATCTGAGCAGCTATGAAGCAGCACAAAAGCTGGCTTCGGATTTTGGGCTTGACCCGAAACCGCCCACTTCCGCAGCTATGCTCAAGCCCAAACGTCCCTATATCCGTCAGTTTCGGGAGGACGAAATGCTGTGCTTCCGGGTGCTGATGGATTATCTGCATCTGCTGGAAGATTGGAAAGTGCGATATGCACCGAAAACACCGGACGATGATCTGGATGACCGTTTTGTGGAAGCCTGCCAGATGATTGATTATATCGAATATCTGGCAGATATTTTGACAGTCGGTGATTTAGAAGAACGGGTTGCCGTGGTGGACGAGCTAATGAAGGAGAGCAAGATTGCTTTCCTTCGGAACTATGTGGCACGGAAACGAAAGGAGGGGTTGTCCCATGGGGAAGAAAGGTAAAATGCCGGATATGAATCTGCCGATCTGGTTTGACGGGCAGAACATCAATGAAGCTCTGTTCTGTGAAGAATTTCTGCGTGAGCGCAGAATCATCTTCGCAAACGGAGCTTTTTTTACGCCCGATGGTCGGGTAACAGACGATCTCCCTCTCCGGGGTGAGATTTACGACAAGCTGAAATTCTGTGCCGTGAACAACATCCCCCGGAAGATCACCAATATTCTGGAGGTGCTGAAACTGGAAGCACAAGTGCCTGACTTTCCTCCGGAGCAGGATCGGATTCATGTTGCCAACGGTACGCTGCTGCAGAACGGAACATTCACTGAGGGCAGACCTGCTATCGTGCGGAGCCGTCTGCCTGTTGCCTACAATCCCGATGCTCCTGCTCCTGTGGTCTGGCTGAACTTTCTGGATGACCTGCTTCATACAGAGGACATTCCCACTTTGCAGGAGTTTATCGGCTACTGCCTGATTCCCTCCAACAAAGGACAGCGCATGATGGTGATTAAGGGCAACGGCGGCGAGGGTAAATCCCAAATCGGTGCGGTGCTTTCGGCAATCTTTGGCATGAATATGAAAGACGGCAGCATCGGAAAGATTTCCGAAAACCGCTTTGCCCGTGCCGATCTGGAACATATCCTCTTGTGCGTGGATGATGATATGCGGATGGAAGCTCTGCGCCAGACCAACTATGTGAAATCCATCGTGACAGCACAGGGCAAGATGGATTTGGAACGCAAGGGCAAGCAGAGTTATCAGGGCTGGATGTTCGTCCGGCTGCTTGCGTTCAGCAACGGCGATTTGCAAGCTCTTTATGATCGCAGTGACGGATTTTATCGCAGACAGCTTGTGCTGACCACCAAGGAAAAGCCTGTGGATAGAGCTGATGATCCTGACCTTGCGGAGAAGATGAAAGCCGAAGCCGAGGGCATCTTCCTGTGGGCATTTGAAGGCTTACAGCGGCTTGTTGCCAACAACTTCAAATTCACAGAGAGTGACCGTATCCGGGAAAACCGGGAAGCGGTCAAGCGTGACAATAATAATATCTTTGATTTCATGGAATCGGAGGGATACATCCGGTGCAAAGCGGATGCGTCCATCAGCTCCAAGGATTTCTATGAAATCTACCGGATGTGGTGCGAAGAAAATTCCCTTGCACCGCTGAAAGCCCGCAGCTTCAGCGACGCCATGATTGCCAATGCCGGGAGATTCAATCTGGAACATTGCAACAACATCACCAACTCTGCCGGACGGCGGGTGTGGGGATTTATGGGTGTGGAAGCTGTGGCAAGACCTCATATAAATGGGTTTTACGATGTTTCGTCATGTACGTACGTACCGGAGGAATGGCGGGATTGATTTTGCCAGTCATGCTCTGTACGTATGTACGCAGCATTTACCCCTGTTTTCTCCCATTATAGGAAACAACGGCTTTCAGAGACAACCTGTTTTCGGGTATTGAAAATCAATGGCAATGGAAACAGCAAAGTTTTTGACCGCAGGACGAAGCTATTTCACGAAATCGTGCTTCTCTGAACCGTGTACCCTGTTCACGGAACAATAGATGTTTTCATTTTTCCAGACCAAATCACACGAAACAGTAAAGCGGGATATGGTCATATATGGACAGGACATCACAAGCAAAATTCTGAACGGATTTCAGAGATTGCAGATTTTTCACTGTTCGGTGTATCTGCTCCGTTTTGGGGTGCAGAGATTGTACCGAACCACAAACAGAATTATGGAGGATTTTTCAATATGAATGTACGCAATGAAATCAAGGCACAGATCATCCGTGCTGGGATGACCATGCAGGAAGTTGTTGACCTGCTCTCGGACGAGTACGGATGGAGCGACAGCGTTTCCAACCTGTCCGCAAAATTACAGCGGGAAAGCATCCGATACAAGGAAGTATTGGAGCTTGCCGATGTGCTGGGATGCGACATTGTATGGCAGCAAAGACGGGAGAAGTGATGCCCCCGGCAACAGCCCCTCGCATCTTCCGTCCCCATAGGCACACCGCAGTGCTGCCTATGGATGGCGGTGAAAGACGCTGCCAACGTCTGCAAGAAACGTTCCGCAGAACAGCTTCATGCAGACGGGCTGACCATGGGAAAAGTTGCAGACATTTTGCCTTGGTCAGCAGAGGTCACCGCAGTGACCGCACACCCCCTCGGGAGAGCCCACGGCACTTTGCAGCCAGAATGGATGAAAGTGTTATAGTGGGTTATTACACTTCCGCAGAAGTGCATCCCCGCAGCCCCGCCCGTCTGCTACTCTCGAAAGAAAGGAAAAAACCTATGGCAAGAAACGATGGAATTGACCGTACCTTTGCCCGTAACCAGGACTTGCCCACCCTCGACGATGTGGCGAAAGTTCAGGAGCATAACGAGCGAGAAAAAGACAGCTACTCCAATCAAGATATTGATACCACCCAGACCCACCGCAATGTCCACTTCAAGAAACCTACCGACAGCTATGCCGCCATGTTCGATCAGATGATTGCAGATGGTGTTATCTCCACCCGTGGTCTGAAAGCCGATGCGGTGAAATATGGGGAGCTGCTGTTTGATGTAAACTCTGCCTACTTCCACAACCACGGCGGCTATGAATATGCCAAACAGTTCTATGCCGATGCCTACAAAGCCGCCGTGGAGATTGTGGGCGGCGAGCAGTATATCCTCTCCGCTGTGATGCACGCCGATGAGCGCAACCGGGCAATGTCCGAAGCCCTGGGCGAGGATGTGTATCACTACCACCTCCATGTGGTTTATATCCCGGTGGTGGAAAAGCAAATCCTGTGGTCGAAGCGGTGCAAGGATGAATTCCTCCGGGGAACGGTAAAAGAAACGATCACACAGGTCAGCCGCAGTAAGAAATGGGAATCCAAACCCGTTCTCAATGAAGATGGCAATCCGATGTTGAACGCAAAAGGGAAAAAGATTTTGAAGTCGTCCTACAGTGTGCTGCAGGATGACTTTTTTAATTTCATGCGAGCCGCCGGATATACCGATGTGGAGCGTGGAGAGCGTGGCAGTACCGAGGAACATCTGACGGTGACACAGTTCAAGTTACAGGCCGAACAGCACCGCCTGGAAACTGTGACCGGACAGGTGGAACAGGCCGAGCAGAGTTTGGCGGATGCCAAGGCTGCTACGGAGAAGCAGAAAAAGAAACTGGAAGCTCTGCAAAAGGAAACCAAGGCAGCAAAGACCATTGCGCTGACGGTGCAGGATATTGAGGAAATGGGCAAGAAAAATGCCCTCACCGGAAATGTCTCGCTCACGCCGGATCAGTGCGATACACTCAAACGCTATGCGGTCAACGGCATTATTGCCAATGCTGACAATAAGCGTTTGAAAGAGAAACTGGCTTCTGCTGAAAAAACAATTTCCATCTGGAAACAGCGGTATGAAGCAGTAAACGAAAAATATATGGAACTGAAACAGAAAGCCCAGCCTTTCTTGGATGCGATAGAGATTGCGTCTGAAAGGGTTTGGGCTTTTGTTCATGCCATTCTCGCCAGAGGAAAGGAAACACAGGAACATAAGCATCCTGCCCGTAAGCGTAGGCAGGATATGGAAATTTAAGAAAGGAACTATTTGCCTATGAATAAAACCGTAGAGGAAATTAACAAGATGATTATGGAAGATGCCCCGATGGAAGAAATCAATGATGCCATCGGCTATATTGATATTTACTCCTGCTTCGACCCGATTTTTGAGCCGCCCATTGATTTTTTGGAAGAATGCCGCAAGCATTGGGAAACAGCGCAGTCTTCTTTCCGCAAAACCATTGAGCGTAAGATCGGGAACACATGGTATGTGATTGAAACAGAATGTGACGGGAATGAGCCGCTTGCCGACAAGGTAAAACGGCTCATTTTTTCTGACAAGGGGGTGATTTGTTAATGACTGCGACACAAAAGCATGATATAATTCCAGTATGCACAACGGTACTGTCGGCTGACCAACAACCGAAGGAGGATATTATGTTGGATCAGCAGAAAATTACCATTCTCTACTGTCGTTTGAGCAATGAGGATGCCCAAGATGGAGAGAGTAACAGTATCGCAAATCAGCGAGAGTATTTAACCCGATATGCCCGTGACCACGGGTATACAAACCTGAAAATTCTGGTGGATGACGGTTATACGGGGACGAACTTCAATCGTCCCGGTGTGCAGGAGGGCTTTGAGCTTGTCAAGCAGGGGCTTGTAGGCTGCTGGCTGGTCAAAGACCTCAGCCGATTTGGTCGTGACTATCTGACTGTTGGACAATATACGGATATTATCTTTCCGAGCTACGATGTCCGCTTTATCGCCGTAAATGACGGTGTGGACAGCAACCGGGGAGACAGCGAGGGCTTCGCCGCAATCCGTAATCTGTTCAACGAGTGGTATCCCCGTGATACCAGCAAGAAAGTCCGTGTCAGTTTGCGGCAGAGAGGAACCAGTGGGAAGCACATGGGCAAACCGCCCTACGGATACCGCTGTGACCCGGAGGACAAGGATCACTGGATTCTGGATGAAGAAGCGGCTCCGGTAGTCAAGCTCATCTTCGACCTTTGCATTGACGGCAAAGGCCCGGAGCAGATTGCAAGGATTCTGGAAGAAAAGCAGATTCTGACCGCAAAAGCTCTGTATGCCAAGCGAAAGAAAAAGCCGATGCCGGAAAGACCGTACCACTGGAGCAACCAGTCCATTGTAGGGATTTTGGAACGGCAGGAGTACACAGGCTGTACCTGCAACTTCAAGACTTATTCCAAGTCCTACAAGCTGAAAAAGCGGATTCCCAATGAGCCGGAGAATATGTTTTATCTGCCGGACACACAGGAAGCGATTGTATCTCAGGCACAGTTTGACAGGGTGCAGGAACTGAGGAAAAACAAACGCCGCCCCGCAAAAGCGGAACGGCAGGGATTGTTCTCAGGGCTTCTGTTTTGTGCCGATTGCGGCGGCAAGCTCCACTTTGCCACAAGCAAAAGCTTTGAGGGCAAGCAGGATCACTACGTCTGCAACAACTACAAGAGCAACCGTGGTACTTGTACTGCCCACTATATCCGGGAAGATGTGCTTCGTGAAATCGTTCTGGAACGCATCCGGGCAGTCAATGAGTATATCCGAAGCGATGTGGACGGTTTTCAGGAGGAATGGCTGCAATGCCGCAGGACTGACCAGGAGCGCAGCATCCGGGATGACAAAAAGAAGCTGGAACAGGCAAAGAAACGCCTTGCCGATCTGGATGTCATCATCTCCCGGCTGTACGAGGACTATGTTCTTGGAAATCTCAATCAGGACAGATACAGAAAGATGTCTGCGGACTATGAAGCCGAACAGGAACGGTTAAAGCTCGAAATTGAAGTTATCGAAGAATGGGTGGAACAGCGGGAAGAAATGAATGACGGTCTGGATGCCTTTATCGCCCTGACACAGAAATATGTGGATGTGGAGGAACTGACACAGACCATCGTGAACGAGTATATCAAGAAGATCGTTGTCTATGCCCCGGACAAGTCCAGCGGCAAGCGCAAGCAGAAAGTGAAGATTTTTTTCAACTTTGTGGACGATGTGGATATTCCCGTTATTTCCGAGCCTATTGTCACACAAACAACCTATGAACGCAGAAAAACGGCGTGACCTTCGGGTCACACCGTTCTCTGCGACAAAATAGTTACTTGTCACTATTAAGCCTTTGGCTTGCTCCTTTTTCTGCTTTATTTGCCGCAGCCACCCTTGTCCTTCAGCGAGCATGCGCCCTTGAAGCCGCAGGCGTTGCAGTGGTTATTCGGGTCGGAAACGATGCTGCCGCTTAAAAAACGCAGCGCGGCCTCGTCCGCTTCGCCGACATAGCCGGGAAAAAGCATCAGACCCGCCGTGCCAACGGCGATGCGCTCATTTTCGTCGATCGTGCCGCAGAGCAGCGCGTCGATGCCATAGCGCTCCAAAAGGTCGATGGCGGCCTTCGTGCTGCGCTCTTCCATCGGCACGAGAAACTGCCGCACGATGCGGCCGTGGTCGTCCTCATAGAAGCGGAAGCCCTCTGCATCGCCCAGCGGCGACGCGACGGTTTCTCCCGCAACGGGAATTGCAATGCGCATAACGATCTCCTCTCTTACGACTCGATGCCCTTGCCGTCGTTCCACTTCCACGCGCGCACTTCGGGCAGGTCGATGCCGTTGTCCTTGATATACTGGCGGTGCTCGACAAGCTTGTCGTTCATCTTCTGGACGAGGTAGGCGCCGCGGTTGCCGAGCTGCGGCAGACGGCGCACCGTGTCGATGACAAGATCGAAGCGGTCGATGTCATTGAGCACGCGCATGTCAAACGGGGTCGTGATCGTACCCTCTTCCTTGTAGCCGCGTACATGCAGGTTGCGGTTGTGGCGGCGGTAGGTCAGCTCGTGGATCAGCGTAGGATAGCCGTGATAAGCGAAGATGATGGGCTTATCCCTGGTGAAGAGTGTGTCGTATTCCTCGTCCGTCAGACCGTGCGGGTGCTCGGTGTGGGGCTGGAGTTTCATGAGGTCGACCACGTTCACCACGCGGATCTTGAGCTCCGGCAGCTCGCGGCGCAGGATCGTTACGGCGGCGAGCGTTTCAAGCGTCGGCGTGTCACCGCAGCAGGCCATCACGATGTCCGGCTCCTGCCCCTGGTCGTTCGACGCCCATTCCCAGATGCCGATGCCCTGCGTGCAGTGCTTCACGGCCTGTTCCATCGTGAGCCACTGCGGGCGCGGGTGCTTGCTCGCCACGATGACATTTACATAGTTGCGGCTCTTGATGCAGTGGTCGAAGCAGGAGAGCAGGCAGTTGGCGTCGGGCGGCAGATACATGCGCACCACATCGGCCTTCTTGTTCGCCACGTGGTCGAGAAAGCCCGGGTCCTGATGCGTGAAGCCGTTGTGATCCTGCTGCCAGACATTCGAGGCGAGGATATAGTTGAGCGATGCAATATCCTGCCGCCAAGGCAGCTCATTGCACATCTTGAGCCACTTGGCATGCTGGGAGAACATTGAGTCCACAATGCGGATAAACGCCTCGTAGCTGTCGAAAAAGCCATGCCGGCCGGTGAGCAGATATCCTTCGAGGAAACCTTCGCAGAAATGCTCGGAGAGCATGGAGTCCATCACGCGGCCGTCGGGGTCGAGGTGGTCGTCGATGCCCTCGATCTGCTCGTCGAGGAAGCGGCGGCCGGTGACCTCAAAGACGGCCTGCAAGCGGTTGGAAGCCGTTTCGTCGGGCGCAAAAATGCGGAAGTTGCGCGCGTCCATGTTCAGCTTCATCACATCGCGGACATAGGTGCCGAGGACGTACATATCCTGTGCCTCTACCGCACCGGGAGAGGGAATATTGACCGCGTAATCGCGGAAGTCCGGCGTGCGCAGGTCGCGCAGCAGGAGACCGCCGTTCGCGTGCGGGTTCGCACCCATGCGGCGCGCGCCTGTGGGCGGGAAGGACGCGACCAGCTCCACCGGCGTGCCGTCCTGATGGAAGAGCTCTTCGGGCTTGTACGAGCGCAGCCAGCTCTCGAGCAGCGGCAGATGCGCTTTTTCCTCCGCCCCCATGGAAATGGGCACCTGATGGGCGCGCCAGCAGCCTTCGACCGGCAGACCGTCAACTTCCTTCGGCCCCGTCCAGCCCTTGGGCGTGCGCAGTACGAGCATCGGCCAGTGCGGGCGGCTTGCCTTGCCGCTCTTGCGCGCGGTGCGCTGAATGCGGTGGATCTCGCGGATCGCCCAGTCGAGCGCAGCGGCCATCTGCTGGTGCATCAGCTCAGGCTCGCTGCCTTCCACAAAGCGTGGCTCCCAGCCGCAGCCGCGGAAGAAGCATTCAATCTCTTCATGGCTCATGCGGGAGAAGATGGTTGGGTTGGCGATCTTAAAACCGTTCAGATGCAAGATCGGCAGCACCGCACCGTCGGTGATCGGGTTCATGAATTTGTTGCCGTGCCACGAGGTCGCCAACGGCCCGGTTTCGGCCTCGCCGTCGCCGACGACGCAGGCTGCAATGAGATCGGGGTTATCCGCCACGGCGCCGAAGGCGTGGGCGAGGGAATAGCCCAATTCGCCGCCCTCGTGGATGGAGCCGGGAGTCTCGGGCGCCACATGGCTGGGAATGCCGCCAGGGAAGGAGAAGCGCTTGAAGAGCCTCTGCATGCCATCCTTGTCGCGCGTGATGTTGGGGTAGACTTCCGTGTAGCTGCCGTCCAGCCAGTCCTGCGCAACCATAGCGTTTCCGCCGTGGCCGGGGCCGGAGAGATAGATCATGTCAAGGTCGTCGCGCTTGATGACCCGGTCGAGGTGCGTGTAGATGAAGTTCTGTCCCGGGCAGGTGCCCCAGTGGCCGACGATGGTCTGCTTCAGGTCGCTTTCACGCAGCGGGCGCTCCAGAAGCGGGTTATCGAGAAGATAGAGCTGGCAGGCGGTCAGATAGTTTGCTGCGCGCCAGAAAGCGTCGATCTGCTTGAGTTCCTGCGGTGACAGCGGCGGCTTTTTGGAAAGCCGTGCAGTATTTTTACGTGCGGGCATGAAAAAGTTCCTCCTTTTTCTGTAGTTGGTTTTAGTATAGCGCTTGAATGCCAAAAATCAATAGAGTGAGGAAAAAATTCACAATTTGCGGAAGAAAAATATAATAAATGCGGCGTTATTTTGCACAACTGAGATATTTTGCGCAAAAATGCGAGGATCATGTGCGCTGTTCTTTGCGTGCAGTGCTCGCATAGGGACTTCCCGTCCGCCCATAAAATGAAGAAAAGAGGAGGAGTTTTTATGCTTTCGATCGCACTTTATCTGCTGTCGCACGCCATGCTGCTCTCGCTTCACCTGTCTGGCGGCTCGTTCCCGCGTCCGCTTTCCGCGCAGGAGGAGAAGAAATATGTTGAGCAGATGCTTGCGGGCGATCTGGAGGCGCGCAATATGCTCGTTGAGCACAACCTGCGCCTCGTCGCCCACATTGCCAAGAAGATGTGTTCCAAAATGCAAATCGCTCTCGTGAAAAAGTGACTGAAGCGGTCTGCCCCAGCCTTAAATAGAGTTCCAGATCAATTCGCTGTTTCGTGCTGCCCTCGCAAACAACCACATGGTCGAGGATTGACGCAACAACCTCCGTCGAGATGGTATCCTGAAAGGAAAGCTCCTGCCAAAGCGCCTGTTCAATTGCGGACAAGTCAATACCCGCAGCTGAGCCATTTTCCTCCAGCTTTTGTAAAGAAATCATCTGCTCCTGCATATCCGCAATCTGTTCGTTGAAGCGGTTATTGCGCTTTTTGAATTCCTGAATTGTGATTGCGTTGGCGATACTGAGTTCCAGCAGCTTATCCTTTTTTCCCTCCAGTTGGCTGATCTGGGTGTTCAACTGGGTGATTTGTCCGGAGTAATCATGCTTCTGCTGAACGCCGGAAACACTGTCCATCACAAGTCGGACGATCTGCTTTTGATTTTTCACCAGCTTTTGGAATTGGTCTGCCAGAATTGCGTCCAGCTCCTTCGTTTGGAGCGTCGGCAAATCGCATCCAGCTTTTCCGCGCTCACGGTACATCCTGCACTGCCAGTATTCCGTGTGTCCCTCCACAGTTTTGAAGCTCTGCCGATGAAAGGTGGTTCCATGCTTTCCGCAAATGATTTTCCCGCTGTATGGATACTTGCTTTGGTAACCAACGCCGTAGGCTTTCGTTCTGGCACTGCGTTTCTTGAATATCTCATTTGCCTGATTCCAAAGTTCTTCCGATACAATCGCCGGGATATTAGGATCTGGGTATGTTACCCACTCGCTTTCATCAAGAAATACCGTTTTTTTCTTCCGATAGTCTAAGGATTGTGTCTTATTGCCGCAGTACCACCCCTTGTACTTGGGGTTTTGCAGAATATGGCCGATGGTGACGGAATTGAACTCGTTTCCCAAAAGACTTGTGTACCCACGGCGAGTCAGCTCCTGTGATAACTTGCGCAGGCCATAGTTTCCGGTGGCATAGAGCTGAAAAATCAGCTTGACTGCTTCTGCCTGCTCCGGGATGATTGTCAGCTTGCAGTCCTTCTTATCGTAACCCCATAAGCGATTATTTCCCAAAACATGGCCGTTCTTGATGGACTGCCGAAAGCCAAATTTTAACCGCTCGGATAGTTTTCGAACTTCGTCCTGTGCCACGCCAGCCATGACGATCAGCCGAAACTCACTATCGCTGTCCAGTGTGTTGATATTATCATTTTGGAACAGTACACCCACATTGTTGTCCAACAGCTCCTGTGTATATTGGATACTGTCCAGTGTGTTGCGGGAAAAACGGGATATTTCTTTTGTGATAATGAAGTCAAACATCTCTCGTTTGGCATCCTCGATCATGCGCAGAAAACTGTCACGCTTATAAGTGCTCGTTCCAGAAATACCTTCATCAATGTAGCCGGGAACATAGGTCCAATTCGGGTTCTTTTGAATGAACTCTGTGTAGTATTGGATCTGGTTTTCCAAACTGCCCTGCTGCTCCACCTTTTCCGTAGAAACACGCGCGTAGAACGTAACCCGGAGCGGCAGATCGTAAATGGTTTTTCCCTGCCGAATCTGCTCTCGAAGCCATCTAATTGTTACCATCCGTACTGACCTCCTCAGTTATTTTGTTGACGGTTTCAGTATCAGATGTAAATTGCTGTTTGTCAAAAAAACGGGAGCTGCTGGCAGAAACATACGTTTCTTCCGAAATCAACTCCCGCTTCCATAGTCGTTTTAATAAAGCCAAAGCAATCTCGCGATCAACCTCCGTCACTGTCTTAGCCCCCCTTCCTTATATGCTATGGGACATGAGCCGAAAAAATGATGGACGGTCACCGCAGATATTCTTCCTCGTGTTTCATTTTCAACAGAAATTCTCCAATCTACACGGCAATATAGCGCCGCCCTGATACTCATGATAGTTTTCGCCTCATGTGTAAAGGCGCTGCCTTTTTTAGCGGGAGCTTTACGCAAAAAGAAACCGCAAGGCAGCTCAAAGGCAGAGCTGCCTCGCGGTTTTTAGAGTTATGCTATTGCGTCATGTGATCGGTGTCCTTCTCCGCCTTTTTGCGATATTCGCGCTCACAGCGCAGATCGATCTGCACTCGCATGAAGCCATGAAGCATCACTGTGAGGAATGGCAGGAGCAGGGCGGCTCCCATCAACGCCTCTATCTCCGTTTCGTCGAGAAAGGATAGCTTGCTGTCAACGGAGAGCGGATAGAACCAGCCGATATCCCACAGATAAAAGATCAGTACGCTGCCAAGCAGCGTCCCGACAAGGCCAACGACTAAGCAAGCGATGCCCTTTCGCTTTTCTCTCTGCCATTCCTTCTTATCCATGTTTCTTACTTCACGCTGCGATAGAGGAAGGTGACGATCTGGGCTCTCGTGCAGTTGTTGTTGGAGCCGAACCGGCCGCCGCCGATACCGCCGGTGATATCGTTCTTCTCTGCCCAGATGACCGCGGCCGCGTAGTAAGCGTCAGAGGCTACGTCGGTGAAGGCAGAATTGCCGCTGGCAGCGGGGCTGCCGTTGGCGCGCCACAAGAAGGTCACGATCTGCGCGCGGGAGCAGGTTGCGTCGGGGCTGAACGTGGTGTCGCTGGTGCCTTCGGTGATGCCGTTTTCTATCGCCCACAGCACCGCGTTGTAATAATAGCTGCCCATGGGGACGTCGGTAAACGGCATGACGCGGGTTTCAGGCTCGGGACTGCCGGCTGCACGCCACAGGAAGGTCACAGCCTGCGCGCGGGTGCAGGGCAGGTTGGGGCCGAATGTATAGTTGCCGATGCCGCCGGTGATATCCCTTCCGACTGCCCACATCACGGCATCGTAGCAGAAGTCGCTGGGGGCCAGATCGGAAAAGGGATTGGGGAGGTCAGGAAACTCTTCCTTAAAGCTGGCCGCCACGGTGACCTTGGAATCGGGCATGGTGAAGGTATACTTGCCGTTCTTCTCGGTCAGCTTGATCTCCTTGTCCTTGACGTCCAGAACGGTGAGGCTATCCAGCACATAGCTCTTGTCGGGATCGACCGTCAGGGTGACGGTGACCCCCTTGGCAGCGGATCTGTGGCTGGCGGTCACATCGCCGTTCTTGGCGCTTTTCACGGTGATGGGATAGGCGGTCGCGCCGGTACCGGTGCCGCCGCCGGTGGAGGTGTTCTTCTCGAAGATTGCCTTGATCTCCACGTCGCCGTTCGGCATGAGGAACTTGTTGTTGGTGATTACAAGTCCTGTCGGAGATTCGACCTGCCATTCCTTGAAGTGGTAGCCCTTGTTGGGCGTGGCAGTCAGGGTGATCTCTGTGCCGGCCACGGCCTTTGCGTGAGATGCGGACGCCGTGCCGTTGCCGTCCGTTTTCACAGTGACGGTGAACAGCTCCTCGACCTTATCCTCCACCGTCAGCGTGCCGTTGACCCTGTTAAGCGAATACCGCTCGTCCCAGCCGGATTTTAGGGCGGCAGCGGGAACAACGGTGTAGGTTCCGGGCGTATTGCGTGCCGTATCCGCCGCGATTTCCTCGTTGTTTGCGTTAAACAGCTTATAGGAAAGGGCGTTGTCCAGCACTGTATCCCGGTCATCCGTGCGTCCTTCGCTGTCCAGCAGGCCGGTACAGGTCACAAGGTCTGTTGGCAGCGCATCGCCCTCGGTGATGGTTGCACTGCCTGCCGTCACAGTGAGGGGGCGCGTACTGACAGCACCGCCGGTGAAAGCCGAACCGCTATCTTTCGTCGATGCCATTGTCGTATCGGAAAAATACAGAAAATCGATCCAAGTTACGCGTGCGCTTGCCTTGATGGCTCGAATCTGGACGGTGTAGATGGACTTCCCCGGTTCGCTGGTGATGTCGGTGGTCTCCTGGTAAATTTCAAAGATCTCGGGATCCTGTATCAGCGCGGACCAGACGCCGTTTTCACCGGGGTTATTCACCCGGCACGTGTAAGTATAGGTATCTCCGTAGAGCAACTTCGCATTGAAATAGATCGGCCCCCTAAAGTCCGCATCGAGATACTGGCGCACGGTCAGCGGGGCGGAAATGGGCGCGTAGTCATCGCTGGTGATGGTGACGGTATAGGTCTCTGATTTGAATTCTGGTATCGTGGTTTCTTGGGTTTTCGTGCAGCTCAGCGTACCGTCGCTGTCTACATTCACTCTGACCGGAATGGAGGGAGAAGTAGGCGGCGTGACCGCAGTGATTTTCGCTCCCTTTGGCGCCTTGCCCGGCTGGAAGAAATCCGCCGCCGTCCATGTACCATTTGGAACGGCATAGTAGCCGTCGCCCCAAGGACTGAGGTGAATTCGGATCACAGGGTCTACCAGCTCCTCCGCGGGAGGCGTGTCCTCCTCGAAGATTGCCTTGATCTCCACGTCGCCGTTCGGCATGAGGAACTTATCGTCCACGATTGTCACGCCGCCGCTGATGACTTGCCACTCCTTGAGGTGGTAGCCGGTGTTTGCCTTGGCGGTCAGGGTGATTACCATGCCGTCCGCAGCGGTGGAGGGGTTGGCGGAGGCCGTGCCGTTGCCGTCATTGGTGACGGTGACGGTGTGCTCGGCTGCGGGGGCGTTGGTTATCGTAATAGACAGCTCCTTCTTATCGTTGCCCACGCTGTTGAGAGCCCGAACGGTAAATGTGGCAGTCTCTTCCGCAGTGGGTGTGCCGCTGATCTCGCCGGTGGTTTGTTTCAGCGTCAGACCCTTGGGCAGCTCGCCACTGAAAAGCTCCCACAGAATGAAGCCTCCCCCAGTTGCCTGAAGCTGATGGTGGTACGGCGTGCCGACCGTGCCGCCGGGCAGCGTCGTGGTAGTAATCGCCGGCGCATCCTCCGAACCTAGGAGCTTCACCCGGATCGCGGCTGTTACCGCAGGCTCCGGCTGCTGATAGCTGTGCTCGTCGTTAGCGTCGAATACCAGCGTACCGGGGATGATCTGCCAAGCCGTGGACTGCGCGTCATAGGACGATTCATCCCACGAAACCTCCATACCAACCCTGAGCCCGTCGATGGCCTCGACGACCACAATTTCCGGCAGGTTAAGCCCTGCAAAGGTCGTGCCGAGTTTTTTCTCCGTAATGGGATCCGGCTCCTCGCAACGCTTGAAGGTGTTTTTGATGACGTTGACCTTGATCGTGGTCTCCGCCTTCCTGTAGCCGTGCTGGTCAGCCGGCGTGAATACCACCGTCACAACGTTCTCGCCCAGCTCGTCAAACCATCCGGGCGTGTCTTCCTTGAAGGAGAACGTGCCGGGGACGACGGTATCCGTCCCCTTGACCCTTGCCACGCCGTCCGCAAGATTGGCGTTTCCCTCGCCTGTGGCTCCCATCTCGAAGATCCGATTGACGAACATGGTATTGTCGGGCAGCGTAAAATCGCCGTTTTTCCACCGGAATACGGGCGGCTGCGTGATCTCCGTCTCCACCGGGTCGGCCTGCAGCGTGATCTTTACCACGCCTCTGAGGTCGGCGCCCTCGGGTACGATGTAATACTTCTCAAATTCGGCGCGGTTGACCTCGCCGTAGATGGTTTGCTCCTCATAAGAATTGGGGTCATAGTTTGAATCGTCCCACTTGATGATGCCGGGCACATTGGCGTTCAGCCCGCTTCCTTCGTGGTTTGGTTCATCGGCCTCCGCGAAGAAATAGAACGCGTTCGGCAGACCGAGATCTTCAAAGGCTGTTCCAATCTTTTTATTGTCAATATACGATGTATTGGCTTGCCTGAATTTGCGGGGAATGACGTCCACGTTGACGGTACATTCCGCCGTGGTGTACTTCATCAGGTCATCGGGTGTGAAGGTGACCTTGAGCGCCAGCAACCCCACCTGAACAAGCCCGCCGCCTCTTTTCCAGTAGCCGTATTTTTCCTGCTCCTCGTTCAGAGTGAACACGCCGTCAACCGTTTCGCCGTTTGCCGTGGCTTTTCCGCCGGAAAGATACTCGTCGGAAAAGGCAAGCTGGCAAAAATCGCCGCTGTATATCTGCCTGGAGTAGGTGGGCGGCTCCAGCGTTGGCACAATGGATTCGTCGCCAATGAGCGTGATTTTGGCGATGGCCTTGACTGTGCTTGCCGGCTCCAGCTTATCCTCGTAGCGGCTTTCTTCAACATGCAGCTGGCCGGTAATGATCTGCTCGCCAGGAGCGTTCGGGTCATAGGAGGAGCTGTCCCATGTCACGGGGATGGGAAAGAAGGTCCTGCCGGTGTTGGTCTTTACCGCGACGTCGGGAGGAAGAGGCCACAGATCCTCAAACGCCGTGCCCAACGGCTTGTCGGGGAGGTCTACCTCTATGACGCTTGTGATCGTGTACTTGATCCCCGTCACGGTGACGATACATTCCGCCGTGGCGTATGTCTCCGCGTCGTCGGGGGTAAAGAGGATTTCCATGCGGTTTTCGCCCGGGTATACTCTACCTCCCCAATTGTGCTTGAAGCGGAACGAGCCGGGAACAACGGTGTCCGTCCCCTGAGCCTTTGCTTCGCCGCCTTTGAGATCCCCATCAAGGTACCACTCACCGACATACCCCTCAGAGGGCAGCGTGGGCGGGGTGGTGATGACCGTTTTGGTGAGCGGCAAAAGCTCTCCGTAGGCCGTATGACAGGTTTCGCAAATGGCCTTCTCCGTGCCGGTGGCCTTGCCGCCGGAGCAGTTGCCTGTTTCGGTATGGCTGCTGTCCGTGATGCAGGTGCGCTTATGGGTTCCGTTGCCGTTGGAGGTCCATTCGCCCCAGCTATGATTGTGCACCTCCCATATGGCGTAGATGGTTGTGGAGTTAGTCTGCCCATTTACCACATTGCAATACCAATGATAGCCGTCCGCACGAAGATATTTCGGCTCCCCATACGGGCTATCCGCCCAGCCCTTGAAGGTATATCCGTCACGGGTTGGAATTTTGTCCGATATGAGGAACGATACTTGATATTCCGAGCTGGTCATGCTCTGACTTGGCGGCGCGCCGCTGCCGCCGTTGGCATGGTAATGCAGCGTATAGGTGTATTGGGTGGCAGCGGGACGGACTGCCCCGCCCGCAGCAAAGGCCGCCGTCGGCAGCATGGTCAGCACCATGCAGCATAGCAGCAGGATGCTGAGGATTCGTTTCTTCATGATATCGCTCCCTCCTGTTCGTGTTGCGCGGGCTTGCCTGTCCCGCCTTTTTTCTGTTTTTCCCTGCTTCCGAGCCGGAAGCACAGCGCGGTGATCGCCGCCGCCGCGGCAAAGGAGACGACGGCCACCAGCACATAGCCGCCCGCGTCCTCCCGCAGCAGCATCGCGCCGAACACGCCCCACGCGGCGGTCTGTCCCCGCACTATAAGTGCGTCCGCCGCCCCGGCAAGTGCCGTGAATAACATCAGGCAGAAAGCGGAGAGGCTTATTGCCTCGCGCCGCTGCCTCCGGCGGGTGTTTTCCCGCACCCGCTGCTTGACGAGTGCGACCCGTCTTGCGGTATCGTACATTTCGTTTGAACCCCCTTTCCGGTTTGTCTGAAACTGTTGCCTAAAAACCCTTTCACTTATATAGGTACAAAAAATCGAAAAAACTCTCACCCAAAACGCAAAATTTTTCAAAAAAATTTGAGAGCCGCCAAAAAGCAGCTCTCAAGGGGTGAATGTTCGGTTATTTCATCCGCGATAAGCGGAAAGCGGACAGCTTTCCCGCCGCCACCAGCAGCACCGGCAGGGCGTAGGCCACATACTGCGCCGCGCCGCCGTAGGCGATGAGCAGATTGTAGATGGCGTGGAGGGTGATGGCCGCCCCCAGCAGCCCGCAGGTGCCTGCAATCTTCAGCCATGTCCGCTGCCACGTGTACGCAAGCCCGCCGCCCACGATTAAACCGCACAGCACATGCATCGCTCCCGTGCCGAAGCCGCGGAAGAAGATGAAGGAAAAGCGGTCCGCGCCGTTCTGGATCAGATAGCACACATTTTCGAAGGTGGCGAAGGCGAGGGCAATCGTGATGGCGGCGGGCTTGATCTTCTCGCCCTCCGGCTCAAACACCAGAAGATAGAATACCAGCGGCAGCAGCTTCATCATTTCCTCCACCACCGGCGCGATCTCCGCCGTGGCGGCAAGGGCGTCCGCCTGACATACCGCCGCGAGGAAGGTGTTGATATAGGCCGAAAGCAGGCACACCCCCATCCCGGCAATGCAGAACAGGAAAAAGCGGAGCTGCCGCCTGCCCATACACAAGGCGGCCACCAGCAGCGGGGACACCATGCACAGAAAAATGTTTTCGATGTAGGTCATGCTTCCACCGCCTTTCTCGTGGCGGGCAGCAGCCCCAGAATCGCAAGCGTCAGCAGCATATCGCACCAGAAGGTGGGGCTGGTCGGTGAGGTATCCGGCCAGAAGCAGCCTGCCGTCCAGAGCAGATACTCCGAGACGACAAAGCACAGCACGCCGATATGGAAGTACCGCATATTCCGCGCCGTATCCGTCTGCGTTTTCGCATAAGAAAGCCCCCGTATGGCGCAGAAGGAGAGCCATATCATCATGCCGCACCAGACCAGGTTGGAGAGAATATCCCCGAAGGTGCAGTAGAACGCCAGCAGCGGAAGGCCGAACGCAGGCGCAAGCCATGCCCTGCGGCAGCGGAAGGCGCGCTCATCTGTTCCGGCCAGCGTGGCCTGCAAAATGCGCAGGAAAATTACGCTCGCCACCCAGCCGAACTCCGACACATAAAAGACCCTCGGTGTGGTATCGAATAGCAGCAAATACAACGTCCAGTAGAGCGCGCCGAGGGCAAAGCAGCCATAGAAGCACAGCAGCAGGAAGTACGTCTGCCTGCGGCTTTTGCGGTAGGCGATACCCGAAAGCAGTGCGCCGACAAACGTAGTCAGTAATTGCAGCAGGTTCTCAATCAGCTCCATGAATCCCCTCGCTTTCTTTGTTCTGATCGTCCTCGCGGCTCATCTGACGCAGCCGGAAGCACAGAACGGTCACGCAAACGCCAAGTAAAAACGCCAAAAGCCCGATGACAATGTATCCCAAAGCAGCGCCGCTGTGAAAGATGCTGGCCGCCGTCTCAAGGCCGGAATAATTGCCTGTCTGGATGCTTGCGGCAATACCGGGCATGGCGAGGGACGCGCCGATGAGCAGCGCAAGGCACGCCGCCACAGCGGAAGCTATGGTGATCGTATTGCGCCGCAGCCGTTTCTCCCGCTGCCTTGCGGCGATGCGCCGCTTCGTCTCCGCGACCCGTTCCTCATGACTCCGCATTTGTGATTCCCTCCCGTTCCAAGAGCCTTCGCAGGCTCTCTTTTCCGCGATACACCATGTTGGTGATCTGCTTCACTGTTTTTCCCGTGACCTCCGCCGCCTGCGCGTAGCTCATGCCCTCAAAATAGGTGAGATATAAAGCCTCCCGATAGTCCGGGTTCATTTCGCTCATGCAGAAATGCAGAATGCGGTTTCGCTCCTCCGTCCGGATGACCTCATCCGCCAGCAGCCGCCCGTCCGGCTCGTCGGTCAGCGCATCGAGGCTGAACAAGGGCTTTCGCTTGCTCTTGTGGCGCAGTGCCATGTGGCGCGCGGCCTTATAGAGATACGCCTTGAAGCCGCCGTCCCGTATCTTCGGTTTTTTCGTGAACAGATAGGCGAAAACATCCAGCATCAGCTCCTCCGCCTCGTGAACGTCGTGCAGATAGCCGTCAATATACAGGGTTAGGGGGTCACCGTATTTCTTCATCAGGGCCTCCAGCCCCGCGTCATCGCCGCTCAGATATTGGCGGTACAAAGCCTCGTCGCAGGCCATATCGTTCACTTCCTTTTTGCGGATGCTTCCCATGCAGAGGGGTATCCGTCAGGGGCTTGTCCTGCCGGAGATCATACTCAACACGGAACATGATATACGAATATCCGAAGAAACACAAGATATCTGGCGAAATGTTCAGAGGAAAGCTGCGGACAGGAGAGATTTTTGAAAAAGTCCTCCAAAACTGGTCATGCACTTTGCAGAAAGAAACGGTATAATGAGCCTGCGTCCGGGTGCGGGGACACAGAAAGAGAGAACAATATGAATGAGACTCATATCACCGCAGAGCTGATCGCGCGGTATGCCCACGAGCTGTACGAAGAAGAAAAAAGCAGCGCCACCATTGAAAAATACATCCGAGATGTCCGTACTTTTTCAAAATATGCCGGATCACAAGCGCTCACGAAAGATCTGACAATTGCATATAAGCGTGATCTTCCGACCAGAGGGTACACGATTTTGTCGGTCAACTCCATGCTCGCCTCGCTCAACAGCTTCCTTGTTTTCTACGGCAGGGCGGACTGCAAGGTTAAGCTGTACCGCGTGCAGAAGAAAACGTATCTGGCTGCAAACCGGGAACTGAGCAGGGCGGAATACCAGAGGCTTTTGAAAGCGTCCAGACACGACAAGCGCTTGTGGCTGCTGCTGCAAACGCTCTGCGCCACGGGGATCCGCGTATCCGAGCTGCAATATTTTACGGTGGAGGCTGTCCGAGCCGGAGAAATCTCCGTCGCGTGCAAGAGTAAGACGCGAAGCATTCTGATTCCCAGGGGGCTGCAAAAGCTCTTATTGCAGTATGCTTGCGGCGCAGGAATCCAAAGCGGGATCATTTTCTGCACCCGAACCGGCCGATCCCTAAACCGCAGCAATATCTGGTCTGCCATGAAGCGGCTGTGCGTGCAGGCAAACGTAAATCCGGACAAAGTGTTTCCTCACAATCTGAGAAAGCTCTTTGCCCGGACTTTTTATCAGGTGGAAAAGGACATTGCAAAGCTGGCGGACCTGCTCGGTCACAGTAGCATCAACACGACACGCATCTACATCATGTCCACCGGAGCGGAACATCGGCGTCAGCTGGAGCGATTGCAGCTGCTAGCACAGCGTACTACATAATTTTTCTTATGTAGTAGACGCGCCGGCCGAACGGTCAGACTGCGCCCACCATTTATTAGGAATAGTAACACTTTTTGTGAAATTCTTCAAGTCTAAATCGTAGATTTATCATTCAAAAGCCATAATTCGTCCACGTCAGGCAAATAGAACGGCATGGAAAATCGACCAATGAACCTGCATTTTCATTGGTCTGTTTTTTTGCGCCCGCTTGGGTGTGGCTTGCGTTCCAGTGCAGCGTTTGGTCGTTCATCCTCACGCATTCTCCCATGCGCGTCTACTACATAAGAAAAATTATGTTCTATGGGGCAATCGATATGACCACACAGACAATGCGTAACGCGCGCAAAAATTGCCATCGGCTATCATATCGGTTATTCGCGCGCGGAAGAAACAACGCCCCAGTACAAAAACGGCTACACCGTCCAGCGCTGTCGCTGTGACTGCGGCGGGGAAATTGACGCGCCTTTGCACCAGCTTACAGCGGGCTACCGGAAAAGCTGCGGCTGCTTGCAGGAAAATCTCAAGCTCTGCGAGGGAACCTCTGTCGCCATTCTGGAAGCTGGCAGACGGCGCTTGCGCCCCACCAACGCCAGCGGCGTGACCGGTGCTTACCGGAACAGGCGCACCGAAAGGTGGTGCGCGCAGATCACTTTCAAATGAGAAACGTATTATCTCGGTGTGTATGAAAAAAGACGATGCCATCGGGGCGCGAAAACGCGGCGAGGGATTGCACAAGAATTTTATCGCGTGGTACTACGCCACGCACCAATTGACAGAAGGAAGGCCATAGTCGTATGAGTGCAGAAACGCGCGGAATGACGCTGAAAGAATACTGCATCAGAAGCCGCCGCGCGGAGCTGCTGCAGCAATGGCACTACGCAAAAAATGATGGTCTGACCCCGGACACAGTTACCTGCCATTCGCGGCAGAAGGTCTGGTGGATTGACCGGCTGGGGCATGAATGGCAGCAGGAGATCTACAGCCACACGGCGCTCTGCAGGGGGTGTCCATTCTGCGCCGGGCGGGAGGTTCTTGCGGGCTTTAACGATTTAGCCTCGACGCACCCGGCGCTGAGTGCGCAATGGGACCAGGAAAAAAACTTTGATCTGACGCCGCAGATGGTGACGGCCGGAAACAGCCGCAAGGTCTGGTGGCGCTGTGAAAAGGGGCATAGCTGGCAGGCAACGATCGCCTCCCGCACCTCCGGGTGCGGCTGCCCGGTCTGTGCGAACCGGAAAATCCTGCCCGGTTTCAATGATCTCGCTACGACCCATCCGGCGCTTGCTGCTGAATGGCACCCAATAAAAAACGGCGACCTCACGCCGCAGAAAATCAGCTACGGCTACGACAAAAAGGTTTGGTGGCGCTGTACCAACGGTCACGAATGGCAGGCTGCCCCGAAAACGCGCGTCCGCATGGGCGCTGGCTGTCCGATCTGCGCAAACGATGTGGCGCAGGCAGGCTATAACGACCTTACCACGCTGTTTCCCGCTGTCGCCGCCGAATGGCACCCAACAAAAAACGGAAACCTCACGCCATCGCAGGTCGTGTCCGGCAGTCATCAGACAGTCTGGTGGCGGTGTTCGCTTGGTCACGAATGGAGAGCAGAGATCGTGGACCGGACGCGGGGTACCAATGGCTGCCCGTACTGCGGAAACAAGAAAGTGCTGGCAGGCTTCAACGATCTTGCAAGCATCGAACCGGAAATTGCCGCCGAATGGCATCCGATGCTCAATGGTGCGCTCACGCCCGAAATGGTCACAGCAGGCAGCAACCGCAAGGTCTGGTGGATCTGTCCGGATGGGCATGTCTGGCGCACGGCGATCTCGAACCGCACGAATGCAAAGAAGCGCACCGGCTGCCCCGTCTGCAACGGAAACGTCAGCCAGAAGCACCGGCATCTGCCTTTTTCGCCGCAGACGGAATCGGAACGGAGGCGCGCATGAGGCAGAGTTTCTTTGACTATTGCAGGCAATATCACAAGGATGCGCTGCTGCGTGAATGGGACACGGCGCACAATCTGCCGCTCACGCCGCAGACGGTTACCTACGGCTGTCACACTTCGGCCTGGTGGAGGTGTGAGAACGGACACGAATGGAAGGCTGCGGTCTATACAAGAAGCGCCGGCGCCCGCTGCCCCTACTGCACGGGGCGAAAGGTGCTGGTGGGCTTCAACGATCTGGCGACACAGCATCCGGAGCTGGCGCGGCAGTGGGACTACCGGAAAAATGCACCGCTCGTCCCGGCGGACATCAGCGCCGGAAGTCATAGATCCGTCTGGTGGCGCTGCGAAAAAGGACACAGCTGGCGCGCAAGCATCCATTCCCGTGCTTCCGGGTGCGGCTGTCCGATCTGCGCCGGGAGGCAGATTCTCGTTGGAGAGAACGACCTTGCGACGGTGGATCCGGAGCTGGCACAGGAATGGGACACGGCGCGCAACGGCAAACTGACCCCGCAGGACGTTCTGCCGGGGACAAAGAAAAAGGTCTGGTGGGTCTGCGGACATGGGCACCACTGGCAGGCTGCGATCTCCGCGCGAACGCACAGCCGGAACGGCTGCCCATATTGTTCCAGAAAACTGGTGCTGCCCGGCTTCAACGACCTTGCGTCACAAAATCCGGTGCTTGCTGCGCAGTGGGACACGGAACGAAACGAAATGTTCACACCGCAGCAGGTCACGCTGACCAGCAACCGCAAGGCGTGGTGGATTTGCGAAAAGGGACACAGCTTTCAGGCAGTGATTGCGTCCCGCGCAAACGGGACCGGCTGCCCGTACTGCACAAACAAAAAGGTGCTGGCAGGCTTCAATGATCTGGCGACCGTCGAGCCGCGCATCGCCGCCGAGTGGCACCCAACGCTCAATGGCGCACTTACGCCGGAGATGGTCACAGCGGGCAGCACAAGAAGAGTTTGGTGGGAATGTCCGCTGGGGCATGTCTGGAAGGCCGTCATTTACTCAAGAACCGGCGCAAAAAAATGCGGCTGCCCCGTCTGCGCCGGCAGAACAAAATGCAAAACGAAGTAAACCCAGCCCGCGGAGACGGGCAAACAATAAATAGACTTTTAGGAGGTAACAACATGAAACAGCGATTATTGGCAATATTTTTGTCACTGACGCTAATGCTCTCGCTGGTGCCATCAGCGTGGGCAGTGGAGAATGAGGAGTCCTCGCAAGAGACTGTGGTAGAAGAGCCTGAAACAGAACTCATCGAAGGGCTTCAGGCGCGCATCAACGCTCTGCCGGACGCGGCTGCGTTGGCGGAAATGGACGAGGATGCACTGAATGCAGTTTATAATGAAGTCCAGACGATCTATGACGCGCTGGACGCACTAAGCACAGAAGAGGTTGAAGCATTAGAGCTGACTCCTCTGGAGACAGCTGCCGCGTTCTTTACCGAACAGGTAGCGCCGCTGGATGTGTTTGCCGGTATTGTAATCAGTGAGAATATGACCTGGGATACGGCCACTAAGCTGACCAAAAACCTGACCGTTAACAGCGGCGTAACGCTGACCATCGGTGCACAGGTGACGATCTCCAGTAATGTCAAGGTCTCCGGCGGCGGTACCATCAAGCGCGGTGAGCGTTTTGCAGATTACATGATCGTTGTCCCTGAGGGCAGCACATTGACTCTGGAAAACATCACTGTTGACGGCGGTGCAGTATGGAGCGGCAATGATGATGCGCCGCTGAAACACGGCACAACAAATAACGGCATCGTGGCAACCAGCGCCATGATTTATAATTTTGGCGAACTGCTCGTTACTGACGGCGCTGTTTTGCAGAACAATGAGAATACTACAGATTCCGGCAAGATTGCAACCAAAGATGAAACTACGGGCGAATATACTTATCCAACAGTTGAGGATAAGGTTCAGTTTGGCGGCGCTGTGCTGAACGGCGGCGAGATGAGAATTGCCGGCGGTTCGATTCAAAATAACAGTGTTGCGTGGCGTGGCGCGGGTGTTGCCAGCTATGGTATTATCGAGATGACCGGCGGCACAGTACAAGGAAACTTTACCAAAAAAGAATATGGTGATGGCGGTGCGTTTTATCTGCACGGTGCAAAAAATACATCTGAGGAAGGTTCCGCTTATTGTACAATTTCCGGCGGTCAGTTTACTGCAAATAAAGCAGGTGGTGCCGGTGGTGCTGTGTGCGCAGACGGACAGTCTATTCTGAATGTTTCCAGAGGTAACTTTGAAAACAACGCTGCTACTACGACTGGCGGCGGCATCAATGTATATTCCTCCATCTTAAATATGTCTGCCAGTACGATCAGCGGCAACTCTGCTGATCGAGGCGGCGGCGGCTTGAATTTAATAATGGGAAGTAAGGCAACCATCACAGGTGGCTTTATTACAACCAACAAAGCAACAAACGGCGGTGGCATTCAAGTGGCTGATAGCTCTGAGCTTGACGCTTCTAATTTAGTGATTGAGAAAAATGAAGCAACCAGTAGTGGCGGTGGCATTCTTGCCCCCGGTGCTAAAAATAAAGCATACCGCATTTCGTTGAACGACGTTTCCGTCAAGGACAATAAGGCGGGAACCGGATCTGGAAATGGCGGCGTTGGCGGTGGCATTTGCGCTTCGAGAGCGTGGCAGGAAGAATCTTCCACCGGCACATTGACTTTGATGAATAGTAAAATTACAGGAAACCAGGGAATAACTGGCGGCGGCATTTATTTGGACGCCGATATTACGGCTACGATGGATGGCGGAGAGATATCCGGTAACAGTGCCATCAGTACGGGACAATCGTCCGGCGGCGGTATTTGGGTGAAGGGAACCTTTACACTGAATTCCGGTAAGATCTCGAACAATGTCAAGGATGGACCGTGGAATGGCGGTGCCGGTGCGTTTGTAAGCGGAACGTTCACCATGAACGGCGGCGAAGTTTCCGGAAACATTGATACATGTACGGAAGAGGAAACGCGTACAATCGGCGGCGGCGCATTCTATGTGATGGGCGGTACGCTGAATATCCTTGGTGGCAGCATTATCGGAAATGCTTCTTACCGGGGCGGTGCGATTACATTCCATTATGGCCCTTATGCACGCGGTACTGTAAATATCACCGGCGGCACCATTACCGGCAACTACTGCACCAGCGGATATGGCAGTGCAGGCGGTGCAATTTATATGCCGACGGCAGTGAAGTCTGCCAGCGACACAATATTCGATCAGACGGTAAATATCAGCGGCAACCCGGTCATCACCGGCAACTATAAGGGCGCAGTGATCGCTTCTAATGAAGGTGTATATACGATCAATACGGCCAATGCCACAACAGAAAACAATATTTATTTGAGCCTGAATCAAAAGTACAGTAGCAATACGGATGCTGTCCCAAGCGATTATGCAGATCGTCAGACCATCGTGCTCGGCGAGCTGACGAACGGCGCGTCTATCGGCGTGACAACGGAAACGTCTCCGGCAGAAGGCAGAAAGGTTCAGATCACTACCGCGGAAACCGACACCGGATATTACAAGGATGCTGCTCAATACTTCATCCCCGATGCGGCCGATGTGATCGCACAGGCAAATGAAGGCAAGTATGTGGAACTGGCCTATACGGCGGATCACTATTATAAGGTGACTCTGGATCTGTCTCACGCCAGCGTTTCTACCGGCAGCCCCACCACGATGGTTAAAAACGGTGAGTCTTGCACGATCACCATCAAGGCTGACGAGGGCTATACACTCCCGGAAGTGACCAAAGATGGCGTAACGTATGATTGCAACAATGACAAGACCGCCGCAACCGTTACGGTTACGCCCACCGCGAACATCAACATAACGATTGCAGCCATCCCAAAGCCGACCAATGCTGACCTTGCGAAGGGCTTGGTCACCGTTAAGTGCCTCAACCCTGTGCCCCACAATGATGTCCAATATGGTCTCAATGCGGCGGTTGCGGCCAACAAATACGCGACGGAGCTGGTCAGCGCTACCGAATACTCCGTGACGTATGACGCAGACGCGTTCGCCGTTAACGGGCACAGTCTCTACAGCGCGAAAACGCTGAATTGGACGCTCACCTACGACGGCAGCAAGTGGAATCTTAAGTCCAAGACCTCCGGCGTTGACGATGTGGTGCTTGTCACCCACGCGCCGACCACCCTCAATGAGGTCACGGAATTTATTGACGGACGCACCGACGTGATCAAGACATCCTGTGTGAACGGTGAGACCGCCACGTGCGCCTATGGTCTCATGGTAGCGTTCGTGAACAAAGATCACGTTGTGTCTGTTGAACAGGAGAAGGACAGCAGTGGAGAGCCCATTCCCGGCAGTTACATTGCTACGCTCAAGATGGATCAGTTTGCTGAAACTTGCGCAAAGGCTTGCAACGACAAGAGCTTCGCGGACAGCCCACGCACTCACGACGTGCTGAGCCAGAATCCTGTCCAGTGGAGATTCAAAGTAACACAGGCGGAAGTAAGCACCGATGCAGGCGCGGAGAAGCAGTACGTCTGGTCGGCAGAGCCTGTCGAAGCAGGCAAGGACGATGTGTGCCAGGTGGCGCACCACGTCGTTCTGACATTCAGCTATGATCAGTATGGCGTGACGGTCGATAACACCAAGGTGGAGTACAAGTACAACACCAGGGAGATCACCAACAATGAGGTTCCCACGCCCACCCGCGAAGGCTATACCTTCGTCCAGTGGCTCGATGCAGACGGCAAGGCATTTGATCCGACTGCAAACGTGACGGAAGACCACACGTATAACAACATCGAGTGGAAGCCCATCGAATATAGAGTGATCTTTGACGCCAACGCCGGAGACAAGACTGTCACCGGTACGATGGAAGATCAGGTCTTCACCTATGATGTCGAGGCCAAGCTGAACGCGAACACGTTCGCCTGCACCGACGAGAAGAACGGCGTGCAGCTCTACGCCTTCGGCGGCTGGAACACCGAGGCCGACGGCTCCGGCACAGCCTATACCGACGAGCAGGAGGTCAGCAACCTGACTGCTGAGAGCGAGGGCGAGATCACGCTCTATGCCCAGTGGCAGCACGTGACGAAGAAGCTGACCTACGTCAGCGCACAGGGCGATGCCTCGGACGCTGCGGATGTCGATATCTTCAGCGAAGTTGTCGTCGCAAACGCGCCTGCGGGCTTTGATGAGACGAAGTACATCTTCAAGGGCTGGAGAAGCAACGTCGCAGTCGGCTACGAAGTCATGCAGCCCGGCGACAAGTTCGTCATGCCCAACACCGACGTCACCCTGACGGCTGTCTGGGAAGAGATCGTCCCCGTTGCCAAGCACACCGTTACCTATCAGATCGACAGCATGCAGTCTAAGGACGGGATCTATGAAGTTGGCAGCACCGTCCACGTCATGCGGGACAACCCGACGAAGTCCGGCTACACGTTCCTCTACTGGCGTTCCAGCCACGAGGGCAAGCTGCTGCGGAGGGGCGACACGTTCGAAATGCCGAACACCAATGTCACCCTGACCGCCCAGTGGCAGAAGGACCCGACCGAATACACGGTCCAGTTCCTTGTCGACGGCAGACCCATCGGTCAGGAGACCGGCATTGCGGGCAGCTTTATCACGCTGAAGCCCGCACAGACTAAGACCGGCTTCACCTTTGTCGGCTGGCAGTCCAGCGTCGGCGAAGGCAAGATCTACCCGGCAAACAGCCGCTTTGAGATCCCTGCTACCACGGTCAAGATGACCGCTGTCTGGCAGGCTGACCCGACCACCTACACCGTCACCTACGCCCTGAACGGCGGCGAAGGCACGGCTCCGACCGCTGCGCAGTATGTCGCAGACGCGTTCGTCACCGTTACGGATGAGACCTTCACCAAGGAAGGCTTCATCTTCGCAGGCTGGCGCTCCAGCTTTGGCGGCACTGTCTATCAGGCAAACGACACCTTCCAGATGCCGGGCACCAATGTGACCCTGACCGCCCAGTGGCAGCCGGTCGAAAAGACCTACACGGTTTCCACCAGCATTGACGGCACGGTCACGCAGATCGTCGACGGCAAGAAGGCCAACGAGATTTACACCATCGCGGTCGACGACCCGACGAAGGACGGTCACACCTTCACTGGTTGGCTCCTGTCTTCCACCGGCACCGTCGTTCATAACGGCGACACCTTCAACATGCCCGCCGGCAACGTCGTCCTGACGGCCCAGTGGGAGAAGGAAGCCGAGAGCTACACCGTTACCTACAAGAATGGCGAGGCGAGCGAATCCGCAGGCAGCTACAAGGCTGGCGAGTGGGTCAACGTCAAGGAGGCTCCCGCAGCAGCTGCAGGCCAGACCTTCAAGGGCTGGGAATCCAACACCGGAGAAACGTATCAGCCGGGTAAGCAGTTTAAGATGCCGGATACGAATGTGGTTCTGACGGCAAAGTGGATCGCCAACACCTACACCATCACATGGATGGGCGCAGATGGTGAGCTGATGCAGACAACGGTTCAGCATGGCGAGACTCCTGTGTATTCCGGTGCAACGCCCACCAAGGACGCTACGGTCGATAAGACCTATACCTTTAAGGGCTGGAATCCGGAAATCACCGAAGCCACTGAAGACACGACCTACACGGCTCAGTTTGAAGAAACCACCCGCACCTACACGGTAAAGTTCTTCAACGCGGACGGCACGCTGCTCGAGAGCAAGCAGGTCGAATACGGCACTGTCCCGAAGCTCGGCTGCACGCCGACGCTCGAGGGCAACAGCCAGTACAGCTACACCTTCAAGACCTGGTCCCCGAAGCTCGCGCCTGTCACCGGCGACGCGGAATACTGCGCGACCTATACCAAGACGGTCAACAAGTACACCGTAACGTGGATCATTGATGGCGATTCTACCGAAGAAACCTACGAGTATGGCAAGATGCCCGCGCACGCAGATCCGGTTAAGGCTGCGACGGATGATACCGTCTACACCTTCAAGGGCTGGACTCCGGCGCTGAGCATTGTCACCGGCAACGTCACCTACACCGCACAGTTTGACGCGATCACAAAGCACACCGTCAGCTATGAACTGGCAGGCGGAACGCCCGCGATTGACAGCGCAAAGTATGCGGCAGGTGATGTGGTTACCACCCCGGCAACCGTTCCCACCAAGACCGGCTATGTTTTCACCGGCTGGCTTGTCAGCTTTGAGAACAAAACCGTCAACGCATACGGCAGCTTCACCATGCCCAACACCGACGTCACGCTGACGGCGCAGTGGAGAGTTGCCATTACCGGCAACGTCTATATCCCTGCTATGAACCCGGAGCACGGCACACACGAAGAGCCTTACAGCGCACAGCTGACCGCGAAAAAGGATAATGCCACCGGCGATCCGGTCACAGCTGGCGATGTACAGTTTGTTCTGGTCGATGCAAACGGTCATGCAGATACAAGCCGGAACATCGGTCACGACCTGAAACTCAATGCAGACGGTTCCATTACAGGCACAGCCAATGGCGCTGGTGAAGTGACCTTCCGGGTCAGGCTGGCCAATGCAGCCGGTGACTTCGTCTCTGACTCTTTCGAGTTTACCATCGTGATCGACAAGGCCTCCAGAATCTGCACTTCTGTGACGATGGAAGGCTGGACCTACGGCGACAAGCCCAACAAGCCCGTGGTGACCCTTTCCAAAACCGAAGGCACAGAGAGCTACACCTACTTCTACAAGGTCAAGGGCACTGATGACAGCACCTACACCACGGAAGTCCCGGTCAACGCCGGCGATTACACCGTTAAGGTCGTTGTTGCGGAATCGGCAAACTACAAGTCCTGCGAAGGTACGGCTGATTTCACGATCCGCAAGGCGCTGATCACATCTGTTGATCCCGTTGTGACCGCTCCTGTTGCCTGCGCGGCTGCGCAGACCACCATTGCCGACGGCAACGGCTACACCGGCACGATCACCTGGACACCCGCGCCTGTGGACGGCAAGTTCGACTACGCGACCGAATACACCGCGGCCGTCGTTCTGACGCCCGACAGCAACCACTACTTCGCGGCGAACACGAAGGCAGAGGGCTGGAGCGTTTCCTATGACGCAGACTCCGGAAAGCTGACGCTGACGCACAAGTTCGAAAAGACCGAGCTTGGCAAGATCGAAACCCCGGTCATCCGCCCGAACGGTGGCAGATTCACCGACCGTCAGACCGTGAAGATCACCTGCGCGACCGAAGGCACCGTGATCCACTACACGACCGACGGCACGACGCCCACCGCGTCCAGCTCGGTCTATGACGGTGTGTTCACGATCACTGAGACGACGACCGTCAAGGCCATCGCCGTCAAGGAGAAGTACCTCGACAGCGAAGTCGCCTCCGCGACCTTCACCAAGTACACGCCGAGACCCAGCACCGGCGGCGCCACTGTCATTCTGACCCCGTCGAAGACGGAGCTGAAGTTCAACACCGCGGATCACTTTGCCTACGTCAACGGCTATCCCGATGGCACCGTGAAGCCCACCGGCGATGTGACGCGCGCAGAAGTGGCTGCAATTCTCTATCGCGTCATGGATGCAGATTGTGTCAAGACGTATGAAACAACCAGATGCTCGTTCAGCGATGTTGTCCGCGGCGACTGGTTCAACACCTACGTTGCAACGCTTGAAAACGCTGGCGTGATCGTCGACACCAGAACGAATGGCAAGTTCCGTCCAAATGAGGCAATCACGCGCGCAGAGCTTGCTGCAATGTTGGCGCAGTTTGCGGACATCAAGAGCGCTGCAAACTCCTTCAACGATGTCTCCGCAAGACACTGGGCATCTGATGAAATTGCTGTCTGCGCAAAGATGGGCTGGATCAACGGCTATCCCGATGGCTCGTTCCGTCCCGATGCAACCATTACGCGTGCCGAAATGATGGCGATGATCAACCGCGCGCTGGACCGCACGCCGAAGTCGGTCTCTGACCTGCTTTCCGGCATGAAGACCTGGAGCGACAACGCGAACACCGGCGCATGGTACTACCTTGATGTGCAGGAGGCTACTAACAGCCACACCTACACGAAATCCGGTACACACGAGACGTGGAAGAAGCTGCACTGACGCAGGCTTCTGAGCATCTTTCCCAGTTGACCACATAGCGAAACAGAAGGGGCGGCTATTCAGCCGCCCCTTCACATTTACCATTTTATCATAAAGTAATGTAGCATAGTGGAGACAATACAAAGTGACGTTTTATGGCTATGAGGGTACAATATAAGTGCGTAGTAATGCTCCCTCTATGAGCAATGACATGATGCCGGGGTCAAAAGTATAGGAAATTTCTGAAAATGGAATAATT
>ENA-UOJR01000848-UOJR01000848.1-human-gut-metagenome-genome-assembly--contig:-C115P-NODE-848-length-33790-cov-7.328650_pt1 | contig 33790 bp, 28 predicted proteins | sample MGYA00242354_ERZ723901 | MGnify/ENA metagenome assembly ERZ723901
GGGAGAAGACGCTGTTTTTCGGGACGGACTGCACGGCGGCGTCCGAGACGCAGCGGCTTGGGAGCGAGGACGTGGACAGGCGGATGACGGATTACCCCGGAGCCGCGGCGCTTCTGTGGGCCGTGGCCGAGATGGACTTGAACCGGCGGCGCGGGGAAGCGAGGGAACACCCTGGCCCGGCGGACAGGCTCGGGGGGTACTGAGATGGCGGAACGGGAAGTAATGGTCGTCTACGCGCCGATGATTTTGCGGAGCCTTGCGGAGATCAAGGAGGCCTTCGGGGTGGGCGAGAGGCAGATCAAGCTATGGGTGCGGCAGGGTGCACCCATAGCCGTGGAAGGTGAGGGGAGCAAGGTGCGGTACAGCGCGGAGGCGGTTAGGTTGCAGGTGTGGAGGGAGGGAAGTGAAAGCCCCCCGGCGTAACCGGAGGGCTTGGGCTTAGGCTCGGGGAGCCGTATGAGCATTATGCGTCAGGCAGTTGGCAATCCAGACCTTGACGAGGGCCTGTCGGCTTACGCCCAGATGTTCAGCTTCTTTGTCCAATGCCTCGACCATCCATGCGGGGAAGTCCACATTGACGCGTTTGGTCTTCACGTTGGGCCGTTCCGCTTTGGACATGTCGGCAAAGGGCATCACACTGCCGCCATCATCAAAGTATTCATCAAAATCATTCGCTTTCATAGGCAGTCACCTCATCCGTATGAGAACGTCGAACGGAGATCAACCGTACCGAGCAACCTCGGCAGGTCATGATGGCCGTCCAGTGCTTTCCACCAAGTCTCCCGATGCACGCCTGTCGTGGTTCATCCTCAAATTTCAGTGGGATGACAAGGAGTCGCTCGTCGTCCCAAAGCCTTTGGGCTTCTTCAAAATCGAGACCGTGCTTGAGCTTGTTCTTGGCGCTCTTGTTCGGATCGTATTCAAATTTCATGGCATAATGGTATAAAAATTATATCCTTTGTCAAGGATAAGAAGGGAGCCTTACCGTGCGCTCATGGCGCGTGTCAACCCAACATCAGCCGGTTCGCCGTCTTCGCGGCGCGGATGGCGTAGCGCATTTCATCAAGGGCGTCGTTGAGCAGGTTCATGGCGTTGTAGCGTGGGGCCGTCAGCGTCTGGAGCAGGGGCTCCACGGGAATGTTCCGCTTCGCGCACACGCGCTGGAGCAGCTCCGGGAACGCCCCTTGCCCGATGGCATCCAGTTCCTTCTCCAGCTTCCGGGCGCGCTGGCGGGATTCGGAAGCGAACTCCAGCCACTCCGTCTCCAGCCTGTCGAGGGCCTTGATCCGGTCGCGGTACAGCCCGGCGTTGGCGGGCAGGGCGGGACGGTTGCGCCTGGCGAGCTCGGCCTCCATGCGGTTGAAGGCTTCGATGTAGGCGAGCTTGAACCGCATGGCTTCCGGGCCTGTGTAGCCCATCGCCAAGAGGGTGAAGCCGTCACGGAAGATGATGTACATGGCTAGCGATCGCCCCGTATTGTCCATATAGTTACTCACCACAAAATTGTGGGCAGTAAACTCTTCCGGGCAGTTAGCAATAATATTTCGGAGATCCCTCAATACGGCATCATGCCGCTTCCTGAAAAACTTGGAGACATCAAGAGAAGTCGTAGCAGGACGGCCATCATGCAGGGAAACGGAGGGGGATGGGAAGGAGAGAAGAAGGGCCTGTGACATAGTGAACCTCTCAGATTTTTTCGATTGGCCCTTGAAAATAACAAGGGCCGGGAGCTCGAAACTGTCTGAGAACAGCCAGGCCTATTTCCCCGAAGGGTATTGTATTAGCCTACTCCCGACCCGTGAAGATCGTATGATACACCTCTCCCAAGGCATCAAGTATGTCTTGGCAGGGCACAAAAATAGCCACTCTCACGGGGTTGGCTTCCGTCTCAGAAAGGAGTTTCGAGGCTCCGTAGACGGAAGTCCACCATGAAAGTGGCTGAAAGTCAAGTAAACATTAAAAGCGAGACATTGTATCCAAGTCACCTCCAAATGCATTTGCAAAAGTTGGCGTTATCTCATATGTACGTATAACCATATCTTTTTCATCAAAAGAGTTTATCATTGGTGGGAGCTTATAACAAGCTGAAAAATTTTCCATAGGTTCTAATATAAATGTATTTAAATATTTATTTCCAATGTAGTGTGGAACAATTTCACCATCCTTTTTGACTAATGAATCACTGGTTCCTTTTTTATTTACATCCAATCTCCATTCTGTTCGTAGTACTCTTTCTTTACTTCCATTTACAATTGAAACTTCTATTGGAAATTCTTTAGAACATAATGACAAGTTATATTTAGCTGTTACGGAAACATCTTTCTTAAGATTTTCATATTTATTTTCAGCGTTACCAATTATAGGAAATATTTTACCTTTTGGACTATAGATAGACATTTTGTTTGTACAAATATCATATATGTATACGTGATTGTTTTCAGATACTATTTTGTATCTAAATAGTAAAAGAATAACGCCACATAACAATATAAAACCAATTGCTATTAATATGGTATTAACGTATTTCACTGTTTTTACCCTCCACAAACCTTACAAGCCCGATACCCATTCGCCCTTGCCTCTTCTGCCGACTGGAACACTACCGTGCACGCCTTGCAGTTGAAGTACCTGCACCGGGCGTTATGGTAGATGCGGCTCTTGTAGTTCCCGTGTACCACAGAGGCGGCCACTGCGTCATCTAACGCGGAGAAGGCGGCGAGGCACAGAAAGGCCGCCGCGACCAACGGAATGAGGCGAAAGTGTTTCATATATCCCTCTTTCTTTATGCCTATCTACTTTTGTCTAAAAAGAGAAGAAGGTGGCTGCAAGAACCACCTTTCTTTTGTCTAGCTCTTCATTTCTGGGGAGTTGGGATCGTCAGCCCTGCATCTGCACGACGGGCTGAGCGTTCCGTCGCAACACCGCACCCGTCCACCGCTGGAACAGCCGCACACGCCGCCGTGCCACGAACAGCAGCCTCTTTGCTGTTCGATGAGGTCCATGACATCAGGGGAAAGCCCTGCGATCTGCCCGCAGGCATCCAGTGCGACCGTGGGCTGCGTCTCTTCGGCGAAAACGATTGAGGGAGCCATAACCGCCAGAGCGGCAACCAGCAACAGCATACCGAGTCTACGCATATCCAACCTCCTATTTAGATTTTTACATATCAAATCATCTATAAAAGAGGAAGGTGAAAATCGATATACGCGGAATGCTGTGTTATATTTTGCAATCGCAGTCCATCCCGAAAGGTTGTCAACCCCCCACCAGCCCCTCCCTAGCCCCTCACCAGCCCCCCATCAGGCTTTCCGCCGGAAAACCCCGTGCTACGCTCCTGACCAAACTCAGGAGCGTTTTTTCATGCACTACACTGAAGCCCGTTGGTCCGGGAAATGGCCGAACTTCACCCCGAAGGAGATCGCCTGCAAATGCTGCGGGGAGATCGTCGTGGACGAGGCGAGCATGGACGCGCTCCAGCGGCTCCGCGACATGTGGGGCGAGCCCCTCGTCATCAACTGCGGTCACCGCTGCTTCAGGCACAACAAGGAAGTGGGCGGGGTCGCGCATTCGCAGCATCTGACCCTCGCCTTTGATGTCCGTATGCCGAAAGAGCGGCATGAGGCATTCATCAAGCTGGCCCGTAAGTGCGGGTTCCGGGGCATCGGCCACCGGGACTACGAGAACTTCGTGCACCTTGATATGGGGCCGGAGCGGGAGTGGTGATGCCTATTGAACGTATCGCCTGCTCCGTCTTTGCCGTGGCCTGCCTTGCTCTCGGCGTGTTTGTGTTCATCGTGACGGAGCAGCGGGATCTTGCCCGACAAGACGCCGCAACATGGGAGGAAAGCGCAAAGCGAAACCGTGCCGCGCTCGAGGACATGACGGCGGCCCATACCAGACTTCAAGAAACGCTTGAAGAACGTGAAGGGAAGCTGGCGGCATTGGAACAGGATCGGGAACGGCAGCGCGTGAAGCTGCGGGAGGCCATGCGGAATGACAGGCAGACTGGCGATTGGGGCGGCACTGTGTTGCCTCCTGCCGTTGACGGGCTGCTCAGGTAAGCCGGTGGCGACCATGCCCGTCGTGATCCGGCAGGATGCCCCGGCGTACCTGACGGCGGAAACGCCCGTGCCCTTATGGACCGGCGTGAACAATGCCGATCTGGTCGATTATGTTTTGAGCCTCCGGCAGGCGCTCGGCTCGTGCAACGCCGACAAGGCCGCCATCCGGGGGGCCCGATGAGCCTGTATGCGCCGTCGCCGTGGGAAGGGTTCGTCTACTACACGCAGAGCCTTGCCGCGCTGTGGCCTGAAAAGGCCGTGATCAGCTCTTTCCTGACAGGGGCCGTGATCCTCTTCGGCGGTGACGCCTTCATCATGTGGCTGCTTCTTAGCGTGATGTGCGCCGATTTTCTGTTGGGGTTCACCGACGCCGCCCGCCGCAAGCATATCCGGTGCCGGGCGATGGGGCGGGGTGCGCTCAAGTTCGTCTACTACTTCTCGTACATCGGACTTGTGGGTGTGGTGAACGTTAGCCTTTCCCGCTCGTTCGGCATCCATGTCCCCTTGCTCGACATGTTCATGAGTTACCTGATCATCACCGACACGATTTCGGTCATGGCGCACATGCAGCGCCTTGGCATCCCCGTTCCCGCTTTGCTCCGGCGCATCGTCGTGCGGAGCCGGGACAAGATTGAACGCGGCGTGTCGGAGACGTTGGATGAGGACAAGCAATGACTCAGATACCGCTTGAAGCCGAAAACGAATTTTACGCCGCGATGGAGCGGGAAGACGCGGAACAGCTGGAGCGCGAGGCCCGCGCCGCTGCGTCCGCCCGGCTCAATGCGTTGGCCTTGCAGCTCAAGCGCGAGTTCTCGACCGCCGAGTCTTCCCGCAAGCTCATTGAGGAGCGGTGGCTTGAAGACCTCATGCAGTACCGGGGGCAGTACCCCGCCGACGTGATGGAGCGGCTGAAGAAATTCAAGCGGTCGCAGGTCTACTATCGGATGACCACGAACAAGGTGGACATGATGGTGGCCCGGCTCATGGACCTGCTGTTCCCGGCGCGTTCAAAGAATTGGGCCATCCAGCCCACGCCGGACCCGGAAATTCCCGGCGAGCTTGTTGAGCAGTCCCCGGAGTTCATGCAGGCCGTGCAGGAGGTCATGGTGGAGCAGATGCAGCTCTTGCAGGCGCAGAACGCGGTTCCCGACGGCCTTGCCATGCAGAAGATGCAGCAGATGGCCATGCAGGAGGCCATGCGGCGCATCGACCTCGACACGGTGAAGCTCCGTATCGCCAAGGCCTGCGCCGACAAGATGGAGCAAGTCATCGACGACCAGCTCAAGGAATCCTCTGCGGGCGGCGAATTCCGCCCCTCGTGGCAGCAGCACTGCAAGGCCGTCATCTTTTCCTCCTGCCTGCTCGGGATGGGCGTGCTCAAGGGGCCGCTGGTCGAACGCCGGGAACTCAGGAAGAGGCGTCCCGTCTCCGATGCAAGCGGCAGGGTTGTCTGGGACGAGCAGGTCATGGGCGAGGAAATCCGGCCCTATTACGAGGCCGTCCCCGTCTGGGAGGTCTATCCCGATCCCGGCGCGCTGGAGCCGCGCCAGCTCCGCTATGTCTGGCAGGTGCACCTCAAGACGGACAAGGACCTGTGGGACCTGACGACGTTCCCCGGTTTCGATGCATCCGCCATCGAGGGGTATCTCAAGGAGCATGAAAACGGCGACGCCTCGTTGACGACCTACGAATCGCAGAAGCGGAATCTGAACGACGCCAGCGGCAACCTCGGCGCGGTCATGGACAAGCGGTTCCGCGTCTACGAACGGTGGGGCTATCTCACCGGGCAGGAACTTCGGGATGCCGGATGTGCGGTTGAGGACGTCGACCTGTACCGCGTGTTTCCCTCCTGCGTGTGGATGCTCGGCGACACCATCATCAAGGCGTCGGTCAATCCGCTTGAAGGCGTGGACATCCCCTTCTTTTTCTATCCCTGCCAGCGTGACGAAACGTCTTTTTGGCCCGAAGGCATCGCGTACCGGCTGCGGTCGCCGCAGGCGGGCATCAACGCCGCCGTGCGCGCGGCGCAGGACAATACGGCGTGGAGTTCCGGCCCCTTGTTCGGCGTGAACATGCAGGCGTTGGCCGAGGGGGAAGACCCGCTGGACATTTCGTCGAGCCGTGTCCTGCTGTTCGACAAGGCCGGGGTGAACATCAACGATGCCCTGAGCGTCGCCGTGGTGCCGTCCTGCATTCAGGAGAACCTGACGCAGGTGAAGTTCTGGCAGGAGTGCGCCGACGAAATCAGCACACCGCGCTTCAACGCCGGGGACGGGCGCGTGTCCGGCGCGGGCGAGACGGCGTCCGGCCTGTCCATGCTCATGGGGGCATCGAACATCCTGCTCAAGGACAGGGTGAAGGACTTCGACGAATACGTGTCCGCGCCGTTCATCCGGGCCATGTACCGCTTCAACATGCAGTGGAACCCGCGCGAGGAGATCAAGGGCGACTACGAGGTCGTCGCCACCGGCTCCCAGTCGCTTATCGCCAAGGAAGTCAGGGCGCAACAGGTGCCCGGCATCATTTCGCTCATGGCGAATCCCTTGTTCGCCAGCCGCATCAAGGAAGACGAACTCCTTAAAGTGACGCTTGAACAAACGGACTTGCCCGCCGAACGCATCCTGCGGACCGAGAAGGAAGCGCAGGAACATCAGCATCAGCAGATGGTCATGCAGGCGCTGGCGCAGGCCGAGGCCAACGTACAGGCCCTGACCGCCGAGTTGGGCAGGCAGGGGCTTTCCTCCGAACAGGTGCAGCAACAGCTCATGCTGGCGTTGGCGCAGTCGCAGCAGCAGGCGGCGCAGGCCCAGTCTGAACAGCCGATGGAAGGGACAGCCGCATGATGAAGCAACAAAGCAGGGCGGTGCTCGAAATCCGTTCCGCATTCAGGACCGGGGTTTATCTCGCGCTGAAGGAACTCCTTGAAGAAGAAATCGAGGAGCAGCGCAAGGCGCTCGAGGTCGCGTCGGACGAGGCAGCTATCAGAAGGGCGCAGGGGGCGATCGCCGAACTGCGTTCCATCATCAATAAAATCACGCCGAAAGAGTGAATGCCATGCAGGAAGACCAGAATCAGGAACTGATGGATCAGGAAGGCACGGAAGCCTTTGCCGCAGGATTCGACGACGAGCCGGGGCAGCCCGCCGAGCAATCGGAACAGCGGCCGGAACAGGTATCCGAAGAAAACACGCCTCCCCATTTTGAGGAACCGCCCGCAGGGCAGGCGGTCCCGCAGACGGAACCGGCAGTACAGGCACAGCCCGCCGCCCCTGAACCCCTGCCGCGTGATGAGCTGCAGCAGCCGAAGACGGTCGAGATTCCCGAGGGGATCAAGTCGGAATTCGCGGAACTGGAACAGCTTTCGCCGGAGGCGGCCGCCATTGCCCGCGAGGATTCCCCGGAAGGGGAAACGCTTCGCAAGCGGCTGGCGGAATACGGCGCGGACAACGCGATGGATCGGGCGGAACTGTTTATGGCCCGGCGTGAGCGGGAAGCCGTCGCCGCGCAGCAGCAGGCAGGCATGGTGGAGGCCGCGAACCGGAATTTCGTGGCAGTCGTCCGGCAGGCCCATCCCGATCTTTTCGAGGCATCCCGCAGCAAGGCGGACAACGAACGGTTTCAGGCGGACATGCGGGCGTGGATCGAGAAGAAACCCTACGATGAGGCGGCACCGCTCATGCAGGTATTTTTGCATGGGCAAGACCCGTATGCCGTTGCCGACCTCATCACTCGCTTCAAGAACGAACGTCAGGCGTCGCAAAAGGCGCGGACGAATCCCGACGGTGCGTTCGCCGTCCCGAGGCGCGGCGCTCCTGTAGTGCCGCAGAGCGTCGGCTCGAAAGACGACTTCGATGCCGGATGGAACATCTAACCGAGGTGAAAACGTATGCCTCCCATGACGACCACAGGGGACATCTCCTACCGCACCGCAGGGTATTTCTCGAAGCAGCTCCTTGAGCGTTCGCAGCCCCTGCTGGTGCTCGACAAGTTCGGGCAGCCGAAGCCGCTGCCCGCCCACAGCACGCGGACGATCAAGTTCCGCGGTTATGAGCACCTTCCCAACCAGCCAAAGGCACTGACCGAGGGCGTGACGCCGCAGGCCAGCAAACCGACGCTCAAGGACATTGAGGCCACCATCAACCAGTACGGCGACTGGATTGAGCTGACCGACGTGCTGGCCGATACCCATGAGGATCCGTTGATTGCCGAGTTCTCCGACATCCTCGGCGAACAGGCGGCCATCATGCGCGAGCGGATCACCGCCGGCGTCGTGCTCGGCGGAACCAACGTGGTGTTTTCCGGCGACACCGGTGGCACGCAGGCGACGGCTCGCACCGGTGTAAACAAACCGCTCACCCTTGAGCTTCAGCGCAGGGTGACGCGGATGCTCAAGCGCCAGCTCGCGCAGCCCATCACCTCGTTCGTCAGCGCGTCTCCCAACTTCAAGACCGAAAGCGTGCTGCCTTCGTATGTCGCCATCTGCCATACCGACTGTGAGGCGGACATCCGGGAAATGCGCGGGTTCCTCGATGTGAAGGACTACGGCGGGGGGTACAAGCCCATGCCCGGCGAAATCGGTTCCGTGGAAGGCGTGCGCTATCTGTGCACGACCGTGTTCGAGCCGTGGGAAAACGGTGGGGCCGAGATTGACCAAAGCTCCGGCATCCTTTCGGCGGGTGGGGCCAAGGCCGACGTGTACCCCGTCCTGTATCTGGCCAAGAACGCCTTCGGCATCATCCCGTTCAACAGGATGAACGGCGGCAAGTCTCCCATCGTACCGATGGTCCTCAACCCCAACATTCCCCGAGGCGGCGATCCTATGGGGCAGCGCGGCAGCATCGCGTGGAAAATGTGGCACGGGGCCATCATTCTGTATGACATGCACATGATCCGGGCCGAAGTCGCCGTATCCTCACTGTAAGGAGTCTCCATGTCTCAGACAAAAGAAACGCCGAAGGAAAAGGAATGCGGCAGCAAGCCGCCTCTGAGCCCGGAAGAGAGCGAACGTCTGAACCAGTCCGTTCAGAAGAGTGAGGCACAGGCCGTGGCGCAGCTTCGGCAGCAGCGCAAAGTGCGGATTGTCATTCCGTCCGGACGCGGTGAACACGAGAAGTGCCCGGTGGCGCTCGGCGTCAACGGCCAGTCATACCTCATCGAGCGGGATAAGGAGGTGGATGTGCCGGAAGCGGTCATTCATGCCCTTGATCTCGCCGTGGAGAAACAGCCCGTGGTGAATGTGGACCCGGTCACACGCGAGAGCATCATGTCGTTCGTGCCCGTGCCCCGGTTTCCCTACAGGCTTATGGAGGCCTGACCATGAGAGCGGCTGAAGTCCTGCGCCTCGTGTCCGGGGTGCTGCAAGACCTCGAACCCGATATGCCCAGACGTTGGGTCTGGGAGCACGATGAAAAAGCGGGGCTCAGCCTGCTTGAGCTGTTGAACGCCGCCGTCCGGGCCGTCGTTTTGCAGCGCCCGGACATAACCGCCGTGACGGAGGCCGTCCTGCTCGAACCGGGCATACGGCAAGGGATGCCGGATCGCCGTCATGGCGCCAGACATGCCTGTGCGGCCTTGATCGGGCTTGTGCGGAACATGGGGGCGGACGGCGAAACGCCGGGGATGGGCATCATCCCCGTTCCGGCGGCATTGCTTCTGGGAATGGCGGGATACGGGGTAATGGCTCCGGAGGTGCAGATGTACGCCTACGACAGGCAGCTCGATCCCTATACGTATTACGTGTATCCCGCCGTGCCCGAACAGGCCGAGGTATGGGTGGAGCTGACCTATTCCGCCATGCCGCCCGCACTGACCGCCACGGATCAGGAACTGCCCGTGCAGGACACGTTTTCGGAAGCTTTGGCGCACCACATGCTGGCGAGTGTGCTGTCCGGCGACAACGAGACGTCCAATCTGACCAGGGCGCAGACGCACATGCAGGCCTATTATCAGGTGATGGGCATCAGGCAGCAGGTGGACGGGACACTGGGAAGAAAAGGGGTTGCCCAATGATGGATGATGTCCGGTTATGCGAATACGCGCTGCTCATGCCCCGTATCCTGCCGCAGGCTTTGCCCGCGCCTCCCTTTATCGTTCTGGATGCCTTGCAACAGGTCGCCGTCGACTTCTGCCGCAGGGCGGATGTCTGGCGCACGGTGCTGGAGTCGGAGATTCGCAGCGGAGCGAGTCGGCTGGAACTTGAACCGGACAGGGGGACCGCCGTTTCCCGTGTGCTCGCGCTTGAACTTGCCGGGAGTCGTTTGTCGTCGGGCATGGACTTCAGAAGCGACGACGGCGTGGTGGCATTCCATACGCCCGTCCGTCAGGACTGCTTGGTCAGGATAGTTGCGGCGATCCGCCCGACACGCTCCGCCACCCGAATACCTGAACCGATACTTGAAGAATGGGGAGACTATCTGGCGGCTGGCACGTTGGCCAGAGTCCTGAGCCAGAGCGGGCCTCAGGTAGGCTGGAGCAACCCCGACGGTTCCACACTGCATTTTTCCCTGTACGAGGAAGGCGTGGCCAAGGCCAGAATCCGTACTGTTCGGGGACTTGATTCCTTCATCACGTATCCATCCATCCGTGTCCGGGAGGCCATATGACGTCTATCCCCACCGTTATGGTTACCGTCAGGCTGCACGATCAGGATGGTGACCCAGAGATTGGCGCTTCCGTGAAGGCGAAGCTCATGACGCCCGAACGGTATAACGGTTACATCGTACCCGAAGAATATACGGGGCAGACTGATGAGACGGGCTGTTGCACCATAGCGTTGTTTCCCAATGAGCTCGGCACTGAAGGCAGCGAGTACAGATTCAAGATGATGCCGAGAAACGGAAAAGCGATTACCGTTTACGCATCTATCCCGAATAAAAATTGCTTTCTTGAGGAAATATGCGATCTTGAACCGTACCCTGTACGTGGCGCCGGGGCCATCATAACGTCGGAGGTGCTCGCCGCCAGCAAAGCGGCCTGTGCCGCCGCACGAACCGCGACGGAAGAAGCCGCTTCCATATCCGTTCATATCAAAGATGCAGTGGACAGTGCGGTCATAGCGAAACAGGCATGTGAGATCGCTGTTGTCAATGCGGAACTGTCCACGACCAAGGCCGGGATAGCCAGTACTAAGGCCGAAGAGTCCAAGTCATGGGCGGACATGGCGTATGATCATGCCCAGTCGTTTCGGGTGCGGGTTGTCGAATCGCTGGATGATATTACGGAAGCATCGCCCGATGGAATATACTACGTCAAAACGTATTCTCAATAATTATGAGGGGAAACATATGGATATGACACGGCGTGAGCTGATAACGGCATTGTCCGGGGGGATTTTTGCTCAGAAGACTGGAGATGCCCTGGCCGTTTTTGAGCCTGCGGCCCTTGGTGACGGTGGTCGGTTACAGGTACTGGCAAACGGCACCATGACCCCCCGGGGGCTCTCCACCCGCTTCGCCGATATCATCAACGTGAAGGACTTCGGGGCGAAGGGCGACGGGGTGCATGATGATACCAAGGCGTGGGAACTCTGGCAGGCGGCTCTTGAAAGGGGAGGGGTAGGCTACATTCCGTCTGGGCAATACCGTGTCAATGGAATCATCCGTTCCATTGTCCAGGGATGTTTCGGCAATGGCGTCGATCATGTGATGGATGCTTCGGTGTATCAGGGTGATGGAGCTTCTGGTATGCGCGAAAGCGCCTTTGCCAACCATATGGGAACGATTGGTCCTGTTATTCAGCATTATAGGACATTTCAGGGCAAAGAGTCATGGTCGCCACTTGTAGACCTGAGCTTTGAGTCGTACAGCGACGGCTATTTTGACTGGACGGAATACGGATCCGGCGCTCAGGGAATTCAGGTTCGCGGATCGGCCAAGGGCATGGGCAATTCCCACCCCGTCTGCATCAGAGGCTTCATGCAGAACAGGCTCAATGGCGACGGCGACGCCGTGGCCATCTGGGGGCGCTGCCAGAAGGAAGATCCCGCCGATGGCATCAACAACTCTGACACCTGCGCGATCCATTCCGCCGTATATAACGAGTCAAAGGGCTCAGGGCTGATCATGGCTTCCGAACATTGGGCCATAGTCGGTGAAAATGGAGGAACTGAGCAAACGAATGGGACGCCCGCAGGAGCTACAATCTGCCAACATGTCAAGGCGTTTTCTTCAAAGGGCATGGCCCATGCGGGTATTTTGATCTCGGGCGGAATGGACAATTACCCCTATGGAATGTGGAATGCGATGCAAATTTCCCGTGGCGCATTCATGCGCAACGGCAGCATGGACGGCATTCCGGGAACAACCGCATTCAAATGCGATTCGTGGTTTCAGGATCTCGGGTATCCGGATATCGGATGGCACGTTGGCTACTGCCCGAACCACATAAAAACTGTTGGTGCGTATCCATTCAATATAACCGGAGATTCCCTTAGAATCAAAAACAATACAGACGGTGGTAACGCTTCCGTCATTATCAACAAGGTTTCCGGAACAGGCACAGCCGGAATCGTTTTACAGGTTGATGACACTAGCCAGAACGATATTTACGTAGAAAAAGGGAATCCGAATACGTTTTACCGGGCGCGTCAATCCGCATCTTCCCACCATCTTTTTTTCTGCACGGATGCGTCAGGTACGCTCTCGAATGCTTTATCGATTGGAACTGTAGCAGTAAATCCGGGTACAGATGGCACTATCGCAAATGGATGGTCTAATAAGCGCTGGTCACAGGTATACGCATCCACAGGGACCATAGAAACATCGGACGAACGGCTGAAAAAGGATATCAGGCCCATAGACGAATCCGTCTTCAAGGCGTGGGGAAAGGTGGAATTCAAACAGTTTCTCTTCAATGATGCGGTTGCTGAAAAGGGCAGTGCGGCGCGTATACATATAGGACTCATAGCGCAACAGGTGATCGCGGCTTTCGCTTCGGAAGGCCTTGACGCCATGCGGTACGGCATCGTCTGCTATGACAAATGGGATGCGCAGGAAGCCGTAACGGAACGCTTTAAGGTCGTTACGAGAGAAGAAACGCACAATGAAGACGGTTCGGTAAAGGAACCGGAAGAGTTTCATTATGAAAACCGAGTCCTGACTCCGGCAAAAGAGGCGGGGGATTGCTACAGCATTCGTTACGAAGAAGCCCTTGCGCTGGAGTGTGCATATCAACGGTGGCTTGGTGAAAAGCGTGATGCCGAGATAGCGAGTCTGATGAAACAGCTTGCGGCGTTGGAGGCACGGCCTGCATGATTTTCGGATTCCATTTCAACGCTGATTCCGGGGAGTTGCTCCAGTTCGTCGTGGACACGGAGCAGCTTCAGATTGCGGCCCGCGCGACCATTGGAGGCGAGTGGAAGGGCTGGAAGCGGCTGGATGTGGATCGCAAGGCCGACGGTACGCTTGATGAGCGCGTCGAGGAGGCCAATGTGGCCAAACGCGCGGACACGGCGGGCAGGCTTTACGCGCCTGTGAAGCTCTCCTGCTCGGGCGTGGTTTCCGGGGTAGTGGAGATCGACGGTTCTAAAGATGTACTCCTTTTCCTGTCGGGAACGGCAGGACTTGACGGCATCATCGCCGAAGCCATCAAGGAACACGTAAAGACCCATCACACAAGCTCCGGCGGGGAGTCCGGCGGAAGCGGTGGCGATGGCCCGGGGTTGTGATGCCTACTCTTGCTGTGACTTCATTTCTCGGTGAAATGCCGCGTATGGAACCTCGGATGCTGGAGAGCGGGTATGCGGTCGCTGCTGTGAACTGTTGTCTGGATCGGGGGAGCCTCCGGCCTCTCCGTGGCGCCGCGTTTATGGAGCCGCTGGACGCTCCCGCCGTGGCCATTTTCAAGCACGACATTGACGGCTGGTTTGCATGGGAAGGCGAGGTCAGCGCCGTGAAAAGCGCCGTGGCTGATGTAGATGGTGAGAAGCCGCTTGGACATGTCCTTGTGACGGGAGAAAGGGGCTATCCAACACAGCGGCTTTCTGGCGGAGAGATCCACCGGTTGGGGATTCCCCGGCCTTCCGTCGCGCCTGTGGCGAACGTCGCCAAAGAGGCGGCATTGGCCACTTCCGTATTCGGGTTCTGCGCGCGGACTCATGCGGAGCTTCCCCTCCGGTATGGTTCCGAAGGTGCCCTAGTGGAGGAAAGGAATGTCGAAGTCACTCCCTATGCGACGCTCGAAGAGATCCTTACCCCGGAAAAAGAGTCCTCGATCGTTCGTTCATCCGCGTACTGTTACACCTTCGTCCAGTCTCTCGCGGGCGGTCTTATCCAACAGGAGTCCGCGCCGTCGCCGCCGTCGGAGGTTGTCGACGTCCCGAATGGGGCGGGCGTTACCCTGTCCGGTTTTGCGGTTCCCGCCCTTGAAGGGCTCACGGTTTCGCATATTCGCATCTACCGCACGGTTTCCGGCACCACGGCGTCCGACTTCCATTTTCTCGCAGAGCTTCCGGCGGAGGTGACATCCTATACAGACACCATACTGGACAAGGATGTTTCCACGGAGATTCTCCGGACGTCCACCTGGGACCCCATACCCGACGACGCGCGGGGACTGATCAAGACTGACAACGGCATCTATGCGGCGTTTCGCGGAAATGAACTGCTGGTGTCGGAGCCGTTCTATCCGTATGCATTCCCGTCCATCTACAGGCTGACGGTCGAGGACACCATCATTGCACTCGGGCATGTTGACGCCACCATCGTCATCTTGACCACGGGCAGGCCATATCTTGCGCAGGGTGGGGTGCCGGAGTCGCTCCAGCTCGTGCACCTGCCCATCGAACAGGCCTGCATGTCCGCCCGGTCCGTCGCGTCGCTTCCCGGAGGCGTCATCTACGCCAGCCCGGACGGGCTCATGATGTTTACGAGCAACGAGCAGTCCCTTGTTTCCGGGCAGACCTTCACGCGTGAGCAGTGGCAGGAGCTGCATCCTGAAACGCTCATGGGCACGGTGCACGACGGGCGGTACGTCGCGTTCTTTTCCGGTACGAACGAGGGGCTCCTGTTCAACCTCGGGCGAACAGACGTCGTGAGGGTCCGGTTTCCTGAGGACTGGAAGGTTCACGCTCTGTACCATCATTCGGAAGACGACTGTGTGTATCTGTCCATTGAAACGAAGGACGGATACGGCGTCTACAGGTTCGAGGCGGGAGAGTCTCTGGAGTATACATGGCGGTCAAAGGCATTTTTTACGTCGGCGTTGACCGGAATGTCCTGCGCCCGCGTCGAAGGCGAACAGGGCACGACCGCTCCGGCAGTACTCAAGGTTTTCGGGCCGGATGCGGAACGCCCCCGGGCTCACATGGCGTTCAGGGATTCGCGCACGCGGCGCATCCCTCCCACGCGCTCGGAACGGCTTTGGAGCTTTGAGATTTCCGGGAGGAGTCCCGTGTACGAGGTCCGCCTGGGAAGCAGTGTGGAGGATCTGGAATATGGCCGCTGATCGTGGTTTGCCTTCCGTGCCTCGCGGGCTGCCCCGTGAGTTGACGGCCTATCTGTCATCGATCGACGCGGTGCTCAGGCGACTGTCGGGCGACATGCGCGGAGCTGAAACGGCCCGGGCCGTCCGGGCGGCGGAGGTTGTTTCCTTTCAGGCCCCGCAGCCCATAGGCTCATCTGCGATTACGGTAGACATGCTTTGTGACGGCGCGGTGACGGAAAGGAAAATCCGTGACGGTGCCGTGACCGGAAAGAAGTTGGCGCAGAGTACCATCACCCCGCGCGAATTGGGCGCCGGGGCGGTTACGGAGGACGCGCTGGAAAAGGGGTCCGTCGCCACGAGCAAGCTGTGCGATCGGGCCGTGACCGACGACAAGATAGGGGATGGCGCTGTGGTTTCCCGCACGCTTGCCGACCATGCCGTCACGGAGATGAAGCTGGCTGGTCGATGCGTCACCGGTGGGAAGATCGCCGATGCGGCCGTGGGGACGGCACAGCTTGAAGACGGCAGCGTTACGGCGGGGAAAATGGCACCGGGCGTGATTCCGGTTCCGCCCGTGTGGCGTTTCGGAAATGCCGTGGATGGAGAAAGTGTCGTCATCCCCGGAAGTTGGAAAGCGCGCCCCATGCTCTTTCTGGCCTCGGTCGCCTGTACGGTTCCCGCCTCCGTAGAGGCGCAGCTCGTTCATGTGGGGCCGGATGCATGGACCGAGGCCACGGACGGGCAGGGGGCCGGTACGGGAGTCTGGTCTTTCACGGCACGCGGGGATTTCACATGGATTGTGATGGGCGATGAAAAGGAGACTGCCGCATGAGCCGTGTCGGGCTTGTCTATCTGAGGGGGAGCGCCGAAGAGCGGGCGCTTGTTCGGAACGTGTATGTCCGGCTTGAACTGGAGGGAACCGCAAGGCGGGTGTTCATGGACGGGACCGTGACGTCCGCCGAGGCGTTCGAGGCGGATCTGTTCCGTCCCGGCTCGCTTCCGTTTCTGGTTTCGCATGATGGGGAGCCCTGCGGCGTGAGCTGGCTGAACACCATCGAGGGACGTTCCGCGCGTGGGCATTATGCCCTGTTCAGAGCGTTCTGGGGCAGGCGGCGGACCATTGAGATCGGTAGAGGCATTTTTCGGCACTATCTAGGACTTCGGGACGCGCGGGGGTACCTGTTCGACGTGCTGATCGGTATCGCCCCGGCGTGCAACCCGCTGGCGTGGAAACTGGCGTTGCTGTGTGGGGCCAAGCAACAATGCGTCCTGCCGCACTTCGCCTACAACGCGGGAACGGGGTTGACGGAGGATGCCGTATTGACCACGACCACCCGCGAATCCCTGGAGGAAAGCCCATGCGGCGCATGATCTACACGAAATTGGTCATCGACATGATGACCGGAGAAACGCTGGAGCAGGAAGGCTACTGGCATGACGGTGAGGTTGCGGAATGCAAGGGCGGCGGTGGTTCGGTGGAGTCGGTGGACTATGTGTACAACGACCGGATGGCCACCATCGCCGAAGAACAGCAGTCGTGGGCCCGCGAATACATGGACATGTGGCAAAAGCACTTCAAGCCCTATGAAATCGCGCAGGCACAGACGAACATGGAGCTGCTCCCTCTGGAAACGGAGGTATACAAGAACCAGCTTTCCGCCGCCAAAGAACTCCTTCCCGGACAGACACAGGCCGCCAAACAGTTTCTGGACGCCTCGACGAAGGGCGTTGACGTGAACGAGCGCATGGGGCTGGCCTCGGCTGACGCCTCGAATGCCTGGAAGGACGTCGGGGCCACGATGGCTCGGGAGAGCGCGCGGATGGGCGTCAACCCTAACTCCGGGCGTTTTCAAGGGATACAGGCGGCGCTCGGCACGCAGAAGGCCGCACAGATGGCCGGAGCGCGGACGCAGGCCCGCGTCGGCGCGGAACAAGAGAATTACGAGCGGCTGAAGAACGCCGCATCGTTCAACCCGACGGGCAGTATGTTGCAGGGCGTCGGTTTCATGAGCGGAGGCAGTTGATGGCGTTGTACAGACAGCAGAGCCCTTATCAGGCCGCATTGCAGGGGATGCAGAACGCTTCTGCGACCACGGCGGGCATGACGAAGAAGCAGGAAGTGAAGGAACCGAAGAAGAGCTTCGGCGGCGCGCTCGGAAGCATGATCGCCGGCGGCAGTTATGGTCTGGGCATGGCCGACATGTTCACCGGAAGCGAGGCCACCAAAGCCATGTGGGGCGGGGTGAAAGGGGCCTTGGGTGGCGGGGGAGAGGAAGTGGTGGGAGGTATTGGCGGTGCCGCTGGAGCGATTGGAAGCACGCTTCCCGAAACAATCGGCGGCGGAGCTCTTTCTCTGGCAAATGGGGGAACGGCTGGCGGCGCCGCTGCATCACTTGCCGCTGCGGAATCAATGGCGAATGCCGGGGGCGCTGCCGCAGTAAGCGGGGCGACTACAGCGGCGACGGAGGCGGCGGGCGCTGCATCCGCCGCCGGGCCCGTGGGGTGGGGACTTCTGGCGGCCGGAGCCTTGGCTGGCCTCGCAAGCTACTATCTGTAGGGAGGAACGATGAGGGGATACGGCGACGATCCGTGGCGGAACGCCATGCAGGGTGTCGGATTTCTCGGCAACGCCATGCGCACCGGCCAGCAGATCGGGGAAGTCCGGCATGGGCAGGATGAACGCGACGCCACAAATAAGGCGTATGAGTATATCACTGGTAAACTTGGAGGTTCTGGGGATCTGTCGGCCCTTGATGGAGATTCCATCCTGAACACCCGGCACGGCGTACAGGCAATGGGAAAGTTCATGCTCGACCGCGCGAATACGGAACAATCCCGATTGTCCATGCTCAAGAACATGGAGGCGGCGGACGATCAATTTTACCAGAAGACGTTCCGTCCGTTGGCTTTCGAGGCACAGAAAGCCTATCAGTCTGGCGATATGCGAAGGTTCGGGCAAATCGTAAGCGAACTCTCCGCAAAGTCGCCTCTTCCCTACAAATACGAGCTTGGACAGGACGGCGATTTTGCCGAATCGTTCCGTTCGTCGAAAGAAGGAAAATTCATTGATACCGGCGAACGCATGACGCCTCAGCAAGTTTTTGAGCAGCTCAATGGCATCATGTCCGGCGAACAGCGTGTGCTTCGCGGCGCGAACATGCAGATGCAGACAGTGAATCCGCGGTTCCTTGCTGCGTCAGCCCGTTACAAGATGGGAACCATCCTCGGCAACGCTCAGGCTCTTTCCGATCCGAACCAATGGATTCCGCTGACCAAAGGCGGGAAAACCATCTACGTCATCCCGCAGAACAGACATGACGACTACTCTGTTGGGCCTTCGTATCGTGTCGTTGACGACAAGGGAGGGATGGGCGGCATGGTGGGCAGCCTTGACGACCTTATGAGCCAAGGATGGGTGCGTGCCGACGTGAAGGCCAAGATCGACAACGCGCAGCGTATCGCCGCCGGGCGTGGGCTTGGCGGGGGGGCCGGAGGCATGGCCTTCAATCTTACGGATGGTGACAGGTCGTGGATAAACAAAGTTTCAACCTCGAAAGACGATATGGGGAATGAAAGCTATAATCCCTATATCGGAATGAGCCTCGAAATTTTGATGGGGAAGCACGGGCTTACCAGAAACTCAGCCTTTGCCGCGTACGACGACGCTGTGACTCAGGCCGTAAGTATGGCGAAGGCAAAGAACCCCAATGCCTCTGAAACGCAACTCAGGCAAATAGCCCAGAAGTACATCTACCAGCAGTTGTCTGGCGGAGACAAAGGGCAACATCAACAGCCATCGGAGCAGTCCACTGACAAGTCCGGATTGAAGTTCATGGAATTTGGGAAGCAGATAGAGAAGGCCACCAACAGAGGTTCCAGCCAAGGCCAACCCGAAGGGGTGGCGGGAGCTTTTGTTGGGCCGCCTGAAAAACCCGCACATCTGAAGGACATCTATGATTGGTGGAATACTTTTAATAACGGATTGAGAAATTATGATCCCGGTATTCCAAACGGGTATTAATCAATTCAACTAGAAGGGCATATCGATGGCAAGGAATAATCTTCCCCGACCCACACGCACAGACATTCATGGTATCATCCCCTCTATTGATGAAAATTGGTTCGCTCAATATGCGCCTATGAGTGAACAGGAACCGCAGGAACAGCCCGGTATTCTTGAACGCACAGGGGAATCCGCCAAGGCCGTCGGGGAAGGATTGACTTTCCTCCCCGGGGGTATCGTGGATACCGTTCAGGACGTCGTCAGCGGCTTTGATCCTACGGACAAGGAAGAGATGGCGCAGCGAGCCCAGACGCAGCGCGAACTGGAGGCGTATCATAAGAAATACGCGGGGAAGGCCTTTGGTGGTGTAACCGAAGCCATGTCTTCCATCCCCTACAGTCTGACCACAATGGGAGCTGGTCTTGCTGGCGGGGCCGCTGGTGGATTGCTTTCCGGCGGGAATCCTGTCGTTGCCGGTGGCGCGGGCATGGCCGCTTCCGGGAAGACGGCTTACGAGGCTTCCGTCGCGCAGTTCAACCGGACGCTCTATGACGCCAGCACGCAAGTGCTCAAGCGTGAACCGACTCCTGACGAATGGGGAAAGATACAGGGCTACTTCGCGGACAAGGCCACGGAGTACGGCCTTTGGGAAGCTGGTCCCGAGGCGATAAGCAATCTGTTGATGACCAAACTCCTTGGCCCTCTTGGCTCCAAGGTGAAAGGCGGGATCAAGGGAGCCTTTAAGAGCATCCTTGGCCTGTATGGCGAAGAACTTGGCACTGAAACCATTACGCAGATGGGGCAGGGCGGCATTGAAGCCGACATGGGGCTTCGGGATAAGGCCCCCGGACCCATTGATGCCTTTTTTGAGGTGGCACCCGCCACGATTGCCCAGACCACGCTTTTCGCCGGAGGAAAGAAGGGGATTGACCTCGCTTTCCGGCGGACGCTTGCGGGGAGGAACAGCGGACAAGAGGGGAATATCCAGCAATCGGGAGGCGGAACAACGGTTCCACCCACTATAGAGAATCCCCAGCCATCCACGCAACAGGCCGCATCAAATATGGAACAGCCCACGCCGAATGGGGGGCAGAGGCCGCAGGCGGAAGATTTTGGCCTGAGTGGGGTTTTCGGTGGACAGAGCTACCAAGACGTTTTGCGACGACAACAGCCGCAGGGGGCTCCCACAGACCGGATAAAGCCGGTTGATCCGTTCGATGACGGGTACGACGAAACGGCGGAATGGGTAAGGCAGAATGAACAGCGTGTTGGCGGATATGACCAGCACGCTGTTTCTGATCTTTGGGACATGACGAAGGGACCAAGTATTTCCTTTGGGAAGACGGTGGACCTCATCGTCGGAGATTATGGGGAGAATGCCCCGGCAGTGCGACAGCCTTCGACAATGTACGGGATGAACTTCCTCAACCAGAATCCGGGCCACATGGATGCCATAGATGTTCCCTATACGGTCATTCCGATGTCGAACGCTCCGCAGGCACGACCGGTTGGCGGCAATGCACGGATTCCTCTCATGGCTGGAAATGCCGTTTCTCAGTCCGCCTACGACCGTACCTTGGTGACGCCGTACAACGCACCGTCCGGCCCTGCCATATCCATGCCTTCCACTGCTCCGGTACAGGGTGTTGTCGGCGGGTTGTCTTCGCCCGTCGCGCAGCCTGCGGGCGGTGTTCCCATGCAGGCCCCGCGCGGCGATACCACGGCGCAGGCGGAAGGGCTTGGGATGCGCGCGCCGGACACGGTTCCGGAAGATTTCCTGCGGAGCCACATCATTGTTGGGGCAGTTCCCTCTCCCGCTCCGGCCTCCCGTTCGGAACGGCATCCGTCCGTCCCTTCGGTTGTCCCGTCCCCTGCGGGGATGGCAGCCGGACAGCAGAACGCTGGGCAAGTTCCCGCCGTTCAAGAACAGGCTCGTAAACGGCTGGAAGGGATGACGCGGCGAGAACTTCTGGCGCTTGTTCCCGAAAAGGAACTGCCCGCCGCACGCAAGGAAAAGAATAAGAACAGTCTGATAGAGCGGATTTTGGCATCGGAATTTGCTGCGGGCACGGGAGAATCCTCTTTGTCCGGGGAAAGGCGTGGAGTAGACTCCGGGCAAAAGGAGGAAGGCCATGCCGGTCTACAGCAAGGAACGCCCGGAACTGGAACTGGAGAGCTTCTTTCGGAGTCTGTACCCGTCGACGCGGCGGGGAATCCGGGAGAACTGGATACGGCTGCAAGAGGATCCGGACGATACCATGGGGATTTGGGAAATAGACCTGATCTGGATACGGCTTTACCTGGAGTTGATGGCAGAGAGGCCGGACTTGGAGCCGCTGTTCAACGAACCGCGGGATCTGTCGAGGTTCCCGGAGAAGGGCGGGGCCAGAATGTGTCCTTCAACCAGATTCCTACGATTCCTGACTCAGGAAGATCTGCTTCTGGACGAGGAGATGAGCCAGCATTTCGAGGATTGCCAGAAGTGGGACGCGATGTATCCGGAGGAAGCAAAGGAACGAAAAATGCGTCGTTTGAGAAAAATGGGCGGAAAGGAATAGAGCGGAAGCTGCTTCGGGCCATAGAACGTCAGCAGGGCGGGGTTTCTCCTGAAGCCGAGGCATGGGCGCACGGATTGAACCCGCAGGAACGAAAGAAGGCTTACGAACAACTCGTACTGAACGAGTTCAAGAGACATACGGCGTCCGAACTCGGTGTGGATGAGGAGAGCCTCAGATTTATCCCAGTACGGAAGGACAGCGAAACCTCGCTCCGGCTGAAAGAGATCGGGGGTGTTTTCGGACAGGATGTCGTCATTTTCAAGGATAGTTCGTCCGTTCAGACAGGCATCCGCGGCGCGTCTGTTCCGACCATTGAGCATGTGGTGTTCATGGAGGGGAGCGCGGAGAGAGAAAAGCCTTATCTCTTCGTCCTCGGGCATGAACTCCTGCACAGAATGCGGAGCGAAGACCTCAAAGCATATAAACAATTCCAAGAATATCTGTTGGATGACCTTCAGGAAGGTGCCATTCCCCGTTACCGTGAAAACCTCGATCGTCGAACGGGGGGCGACGGAACCGTGGCCCGGATGTCGGATGAAGCCATTCTGGAGGAGATCGGGGCCGACCTCGTGGGCAAGCGGCTCACCGAAGAATCGTTCTGGGCGAAGATGGCCGATGAGCGGCCAAGCCTGTTCGCGCGGGTGGCCCAACTTGTCCGCGATCTGTTGGACAGGGTGACGGCCGCATTCCGTGCGGATCCCCTGCCCGCAGCATGGGTGAAGGATTTTGACGCGATCCGGGGCCATATCGATACCATGATGGGGCGGTGGGCGGAGAAGAACGCACGGAGGCAGCAGCGGGAAAATACGGACAGAACGCTTTCCGGGGCAACGTCTCCCGTGGTAGAATCCAAGAAAATGCAGGAGGGCGAACATGGCGAAACCGATGACCGTGGCGGTAATGGACCCGCAGAACTCCCCGTGGTGGAAGATGCGTCTCATATGGCTTCTGGACAACGATCCGGAGCTGGTAATGGAGCTGTGGGAGACGCCGGGGCACAAGGGACTTCTGGATCACCTCGACAGGCAGGTGTGCATCATGACGCAGATTCACCGCGAGATGGACGACACGCCGGAGGACGCGAAGGAGGAAATGATCGAGGCGGCGCTGTGCCCGTCGGACATGATCGATCTGGACGCCGAGATGCCGGAGGAGCTGAGGGAAGAGATTCTGGATTGGGCGGACGAGCCGGAAAACTTTCCGCCGACGGAGGGCGAGGACGGAAGAATAGTCGAAATCACCATGTAGGCCCCGATGACGTACTGGTGCCCGGCGGAAACGTCACTCGCGCCAAGGCCAACATCGAGGCTGTGCGTCTCCTTAAGAAGCTGAACGAGGAAAAGCGGGACGCGACGCCGGAGGAAAAGAAGCGTCTCGCACAGTTCACCGGATGGGGTTCTCTCGCTCAGGAAGTGTTTAACACCGAGTACGCTTACGCCGCGCAGTATGAAAAGCGGTTTGACGGGGGGCTCCCTCCGGCGTTGCGTTATGCCGATGACAAGAAGCGTTCGGATTACGCGCGGTGGAAGAAAAATTACGGGACGGCGCTGCATCCCGATCTCGGCGGCATGATGACCGCTCAGGAATGGGACGCCGCCGAAAAGTCCACGCTCAACGCGCACTATACCGACCGCAAGGTCATCGGCGCCATGTGGGGCATGGCGGAAAAGCTCGGGTTCCGTGGCGGACGGGTGCTTGAACCGTCGGCGGGTACCGGGCTTTTCTTCGGCCTCATGCCTGAAAGTCTTTCCGGCCGTTCCAGTCTCGTCGGCGTTGAACTGGATACGCTCACCGGGGGGATTCTCGGCAAGCTCTATCCGGATGCCGACATTCAGGTGACGGGGTTCGAGAACGCGAAGCGCGTGGGGGACAACACCCTCGACCTTGTGATTTCCAATGTTCCCTTCGGCAATTTTCGGGTTACGGACAAAAAGCGCCCACAGTACGCCAGGCAGTCCATCCACAACTATTTCATTTCCCGCTCCATCGACGCGGCGCGCCCCGGCGGGCTGGTCATGGAGATCACGTCTCACTTCACGATGGACAGCGTGAGCGGGGCCTCGATTCGTGAGGAATGGGGCAGAAAGGCTGATCTTGTGGCGGCGGTCAGGCTTCCCGGCACGGCCTTCGAGAAGAACGCCGGGACGCAGGTGACGACCGACATCCTGATTTTCCGCAAGAAGGATTCCGGCCTTTCTCCAGTATCCAATGCCTTCCGCAACGTGGAAAACGTCGAGACGCCGGACGGCCCGGCGGTCGTCAACGAATACTTCGTGCAGCATCCCGAGATGGTGCTCGGCGAGCATTCCTTGCAGGGGTCCATGTACGGGGAGAACGAGTACACCCTCAAGCCGAAGGACGGGGAGAGCATAGAGGACGGGGTGAAAAAGGCTATTGATGCGCTCCCCGCAAACGTGTTCGGCGAGGGGCGAGCGGTTCCCGTCGAACGGGAAGAGCGGATCGCGGATGCCGGGATGCGGGAAGGGGCGCTTGTCGAGAAGGACGGCGGCCTGTTCACCGTTTCCGACGGGGCGTTGGTTAAGCCCGAGTGGGCCGACAAGCCGAAGAAGGTACGACAGGCGGCAAGCTACGTCGGCGTCAAGAAATCGGTTTTTGACCTCATCAATGCGATGAACAGCGATGCGGACGACGCCGGGATCGGCAAGCTCCGGGACGCGCTGAATAGTGCCTATGATGCCTACGTGAAGGACTACGGCCCGATCAACAAGGACGGAAACGGATTCCTTGAGGACGACATCGAATTTCCCACGGTCGCGGCCATCGAGCGCCTCGTCAGTGTGCCCGTCACCAAGACGTACAAGAGCGGGAAGCGTAAGGGGGAATCGTATCAGGTCGATGAGAAGCGGGTGGCCAAGGCCGACATCTTCACCAAGCGCACGATATTCCCTTTCAAGGAACCGACATCCGCCGAAAACATTCAGGACGCCATCAAGATCTGCCGTATCTTCAGGACGGGGATCGACGTCGGGTATATCGGGAATCTCCTCGGCATGAGCCCGGAGGCAGCCCGTGCCGAACTCCTCAAGACGGAAACCCTCTTCGAGAACCCGGAAACGGGGCTTATCGAACCGGACGACATCTACCTTTCCGGCAATGTCCGCAAGAAGCTGGAAATGGCGGAAGTAGGCCGAGAGGACAATCCGGCCTACGAGAAAAACGTGGAGGCGCTGCGGAAGGTCCAGCCGGAACGTATCGGCATCGACGCCATCCACGCCCGCATCGGCTCGTCGTGGGTTCCCGCCAAGGTCTACGAGGCGTTTGTGACGCATCTCGGCTTTTCCAGCGTATCCGTTGAGAAGGCGCGTCTTGAAGGCGAAGACGGTTCGACGCAGTGGCACGTTGAAGCTTACGGCGGCACGCCGGAAGCGCGGAACCGTTGGGGAGTGGACGGTGCGTCGGTCATTGACCTGATCAGCGACAGTCTGAACCTGAAACGTACTGAGGTCTACGACGAGCATTACAACGCCGACGGGAAAACGTCCCGTGTGAAGAACACCGAGAAGACGCTGGCGGCGCAGGAAAAGCAGCGATCCATTCAGAACGAATTCCAGTCGTGGCTGAAAAAGGACGACGACGCCGGGAGGCTCGTCGAAGACGAGTACAACGATAGGTTCAACGGGTTCGTCCCGCGCAAGTTCACGGCCCCCGACATCAAGCATTTTCCCGGCGCTTCCCACTCCATCGAGTTGCGGGAGAACCAGAAGATAGGCGTTGTCCGAGGGTTGCAGGAATCCACCTTGCTCGCGCACGGCGTCGGTTCCGGCAAGACCATGTTGCAGATTACGCTGGCGATGGAAATGCGGCGTCTCGGGACGGCGAAAAAGCCGTGGATTGTCGTTCAGGCGTCCACCCTGTCGCAGTTCGCGGCTACCTTCAAGACGCTGTACCCGCGCGCGGCTATCCTTGCGCCGACGGAAAAGCAGCGTAACGCGAAGAATCGCCAGCGTCTTCTGGCCCAGATTGCCAGCGGCGACTGGGACGCCGTGGTCACGCCGCATGGCTTTTTCAATTCCATTTCCATTGATCCGGAGAACGAAGCCCGTTTCATCGAGACGCAGATCGAGGAGTATAAGGATTCGCTCAGGAATGATTTTGAAGTCGACGATATCGACAAGAAGAAATCATCGGAGAGCCGGACGGTCAAACAAATCCGCAAGAAGATTGAGAAGCTGAAGAATCGTCTTGAGGCGTTGTCGAACACGAAGAAGGACGAGAACATCTATTTCGAACAGCTCGGCGTGGACGCGCTGATCATCGACGAGGCCCACGTCTACAAGCGCGGAAGCTTCTACACCAAGATGGACAACGTGAAGGGGCTCGACCGTGATTCTTCGCAGCGTTCCATGCAGATGCTCATGAAGGCCCGGCATGTGCAGGCGAAGACCGGCGGCAAGAACGTGGTGCTCGCCACGGGTACGCCTATCTCGAATACCCTGACGGAAATGTGGACCATGTTCCGCTACACGCGCCCCGATCTTTTGAAGGAGTTCGGGGTGGAGCAGTTCGACGACTTTGCCAGCGCCTTTGCCGACACCAGCATCGATCTGGAGGAAACGGCGACCGGCGAGTTCAAGCAGGTGGAACGCTTCAACAAGTTTGTGAACGGCCCGGAGCTGCTCACGCTCTGGCGTTCCGGCGCGGATGTGGCTCTGACGGAAGACCTCGACTACATCAAGGGGCTTCCCAAGCTGAAGGAAGGGCGGATTCACGAGGTGGCCGTGGAGCGTTCGGAGTCGCTGTCCAATTACATTGAAGCGTTGCGGCAGGAGCGCGCCGAGTGGGATAGGCTGTCGGGCAAGGAGAAGAGGGAGCAGAGCAGTGTGCCGTTGCAAATCTACGGCAAGGCGAAAAAGGCGGCCATCGACCTGCGGCTCGTCGATTCTTCCCTGCCGGACGAGCCGGTCAGCAAGGCCAACAGAGCCGTGGAAAACATCTATGATCGTTGGGAAGACAGCCGCGACAGCAAGGCGGCGCAGATCGTGTTCTGCGACAACTTCAAGAGCGGAGACGGCAAGTTCAACCTGTTCGAGGACATCAGGAACAAGCTGATCGCCAGAGGCGTTCCCAAAGAAGACGTAGCCGTCATCCACGACTTCAAGACGGACGAGGCGAGGAAACGCCTGTTCGACGCCGTGAACCGTGGTGACGTTCGCGTGCTCATGGGGACAACGGAAAAACTCGGCGTCGGCGTGAACGTGCAGGAGCGTTTGCTCACGGCGCACCATCTTGATGCGCCGCCTCGCCCCATGGACTTTGAGCAGCGCAACGGGCGCATCCGGCGACCGGGCAACATGTTCCCCGAGGTCGAGGTGTTGACCTACGGGACCAAGAACACGCTGGACTCTGTAACGTTCCAGCAACTTATCAGCAAGCAGAAGTTCATCAACCAGCTTCTTCGCGGCGATGTGGGAACCCGGACTTTTGAAAACCCCTTCGACGCGACGCAGGCAACCTTTGAGGATATGATGGCGGCCTTCTCCAGCAATCCGCTTGCCAAGGAGAAAATGCAGCTACAGGTGGAGGTCCGCAGGCTTGAGGCGTTGAACGCGGCCTATGAGTCCCGTCTCGGAACCCTGCGGTACAACCTGCGGAGCGCGAAGAGCAGTCTTGAATTCCTTGAAGGGCGGACGAAAAGCGCGGAAGCCGTTACCGCATTCGTCAATGAGCACTTCCCTGACGGCGAAATTGAGGGCAGGAAGGAACTTTCCAAGGACGTATCGGCTTGGCTGGACGGCGAATTGAAGCGTATCGAGAAGGTGCTTTCCGGGATCAGGAAATATGCCCAGTGGCAGGTGAAGAACCCGCGTGATTACGCCACAGGAATGACTGTGGAGCTTGGCAACGGGGTATCGGCGGAGATTTCTGTTCTTCCGCATGTTGCCGAGGCGGGCGGGGAGCTTTCCAAGGACGTGGTCATGTCCTATCAGCTTGCCGGGCCTCATGGCATCAAGGAGTCCGGCCCCTTCAACGGGGCTGCGGGCCTGTTCACGCGCCTCAAGAACGATCTGGCCCGGTACACGGGAAGCGCCGCCGAGAACGCGGCGAAGATCAAAGGCGCCAAGGCCCAGATAGCGTCTCTTGAGGAAGAGCTGAAACGTCCGTTTGAGCAGAAGAAGGAGCTTGAGGATGCCCGTGAGCGGATGCTTGAGATCGAGCAAAAGCTGGCGGAAACGTCCAAGAAGCCTGATACCGAAGAAGCGCCGATGGCTTCCGTCAAACCCGGCGAATTTCTGAACGAAGTGCCGGCCTCTCGCCTCCGCGTGCGCAAGGCGGCTGTGCAGTCCGTCGCGGACGCGCTCGGAAAACGGGCGGCCAACGCCGCCGATACGCGGGTGGTTCAGTCGTTTGAGGAACTTCCCGAGCATATCCGGCAGCTTTACGGCGAGGTGTCGTCGCGTCTGGAGGGGGTGTACGATCCCGCTTCCGGCACGGTGTACCTCGTGGCGGACAATCTGCGCGGTACAGCACGCGCGGCGGAAGTGTGGATGCACGAGAACATGGTGCACCACGGCCTGAACGGGCTTTTGGGAAAGGACGAGAAAAGGCGTGTGCTCAACAGGCTGTGGCGGGGTATGGGCGGCATGGGCAATGCGGAAATCGCGTCCGTCGCCCAAAAGTACGGCGTTGATCCCCGCTCCGATGCGGAGGGCCGTGCGCTGGTCATGGAGGAGGTTGTCGCGCACCTCGCTGAAAAGCGGGCGGCATACAAGCTGTCCGGACAAGAGCTGACATACTGGCGGCGTGTCGTCGAGGCCGTACTGCGGGCGTGGCACGCGCTGGTGGATGCCGTGACCGGGCGCACGGGCTCCATGAAATACGAGAACGTGGACAGGCTGTTGTCCGCGCTGGATCGGTATGTCTTTGAGGGCAGGCCCCAAAGCATGGCCGAAGGCGGCATGGTTCCGGCTATGGCGTCGGTGGATAGGTCCGGTTCGGATATGGAGGCCGCTCACGCCGCGTGGGCGCAGGTGCAACGCGATGCAGAGGAATGGGGGAGGCAGGTTGACGCCTTCCACCCTCATGAGGGCACCGGAGGAAGGCAACCCCGACTCATGGCGGTGTGCCGCACCCCCGACGTGCTGCAAAAGTTGGGCGCGCCGGATTTGCCGATGACCATGACTGCGGACAATTTGGGCAAGGTGCTTTCCGACAAGGTGGATCACGGACTTCCCAAGGAGCTGGTAAAGCAGCTTCCGCAGGCGCTGGCCGAACCGATTATGGTATTCGAGTCGGCGTCGCAGGCGGATTCCTTCGTCGTTCTGACGGAACTCAAGCATGAAGGCCGTTCGGTTATGGCGGCTGTTCATCTGGATACCGAGAAACAGCGCGTCAGAGTCAACGATATTGCCAGCGCCTACAAGCGAAGCAATGAGACGTGGTATGCGCGGCAGATAGAAGAAGGGAGGCTCCTTCAGGACAAAAAGAAAAGTCTCGCATGGGCGCGGACAAACAGGCTACAATTGCCCAGAGTGCGCAAACTCCCATCGAGACTTTCTGGAAAGAGAGTACTCACCGAAGAGGATATCGTCAAGCCGATTGCTCCGGATAACAAGCCGTTGGCCTCCCTGCGGGACATCAAAGATGTCCGCGACATCACCGGCATGAGTGCCGAGGATGCCATGAACCTTGCCAAGAACGATCCGTGGATTGGAAGCATCTTTGGAAAATCCGACGACGTGACGCTCATGCAGCGGATTTTCATGTTGCCGCACTGGGTGGCGAAGCGGTTCCCCGGCTTCAAGGCCGTGTACGACCGTCAGGTCAGGCGGCAGGATGAACGGGCGGCGGAACGCGCCCGCAGCCTTCAGGAAATCCCTTCTTTGTTCGGAGAGAACAAGCTTTCCGGCAAGGACATGGGCGAGTTGAAAAAACTGGTCTGGGACAATGACGGCAAGCAGATTACCGAGCTTGAGGGCATCGACAAGTTCCTGACGGACGAAGAGCTGGAGAGCGGGCGCACCACCATCAAGGCCAATCCAGAATGGTATGAGGGCTACGACAAATGGCTTTCCAGGCAGCCCGGGTCCGACGCCGTGAAAAAGGCCATGCGCGAAATCAGGGTGAGCCTCGACAACGACCTCATGCGCGCCCACAACCGTCTTGCCCGGATGAGCGAGATGGGAGACGTGGCCATTCAGGAGTTCCGTACCCAGATTGGGCACATCCACAACTACTTCCCCCACCATCGGTACGGGGATTACTTCATTCAGGGGAAGGACAAGAAGGGCGAGGTCGTCTACCGTGAACACTTCGACGCGCTGCACAAGCGGTATGCCCGGCGACACTTTGAGAACCGCCTTGAGGCGTTGAAGAAGGAATACCCCGACACCGTCTTTGACCTCGACGAAAACACGAAGCTTCCCGACGAGGCTTTCGGGCGTGTCCTTGACCCTGAGGCGATGGAGCAGGTGATCAAGGCGGCTTTGTCCAAAGTTTCCGACAAGGAGCAGGCGGATCGGATTGCCGAGGTGCTGCACGAATCCGTGGCCGACGTGATGAAGTCGTCGGGGTGGGGCTCCCATGCCATCGGACGGAAGAACATACCCGGCTTCGAGAAGGACGACCTCTTCCGGGTGCTCTACGACTACAAGAGCGGGCTTACCGGCTGGCTTACCAAGATGGAATCCTCCAAAGATTTTGCCGAAGCCCTCGGCAAGATCAACGCAAAGGCCCACCCGCAGGAGTGGAGCTACACCTCGCAGTACGTCAAGGACATGCTGCGGAACGGCGACCGTGTGGATCGGACCGTGGGTACTATCAAGTCCGCGGCCTTCGCGTGGTATCTCGGCGGGAACATCAAGACCGCCGTGCTGAACCTCACCCAGAACGTCATCGTCGGCGTGCCGCGTCTGCAAATGGACGTGGAGGGCGGGGCGCGCGCCTACATCGACGGCGCCCAGAAGCAGATCGTCAACCAGTACGCCAGACGGTTTACCGGCGACAAGGGCAAGGGGCTTTCGGAAGAGGAGGCCCGCCTCATTCAGGATCTGTACGGCGACGCTCTGATCACCGACGCATACATGGAGGAGGTACGCGGGCAAGTGACGGGTGGGCCGTCAACCCGGCTCTGGAACAAGTTGATGAAGGTCATGGGCTACCCCATGAGCGTGGCGGAACGTTTCAACCGCGGGTCCCTCGCTCTGGCGGCGTTCCGTGCGGCCCGCGACGGAAAAATGAAGGCGGCGGCGTGGAAGCGGTATGGAGTGGAGGGAGAAAAGGCCACCTATGAACAGGCCAAGGCCTTTGCCGAAGAGATTGTGCGCGATTCCCATTTTGTCTACGGCAAGACGAATGCCCCGGAACTGCTCCGCTCCTCCACGGCCGGGCGTGGGCTCGGCGCGGCGTTCACGTTCAAGACCTTCACCGCCAACCTGCTTGGATTGTGGTCTTGGGCGCTCAGGACGCAGGGCAAGGAAGGAGCGATCATGGTTGCCAAGGGGTTGGGGGCTACCGCTGCACTGGGCGGCCTTGTTTCCCTGCCGTTCTACGCAACGCTCATGGCCTTGTTCCAAGCTGCTACGGGGGATGACGACGACTGGACGGAGGCCATCCGTAAGCAGCTTCCTCAGAACACAATGTTGCGGGACATCGTGTGTTACGGCCTTCCCGCCGGGGCTGGCGTCAATCTGGGCGGTTCCTTAAAGATGGAGCTTGCTCTGACTGGGGGGATGCAGAAGGGCGGCACGCCCAAGGAAGTGCTGACGGAAGGGATCGGCGACATCATCGGCATCCCGTGGGACATGTTCGTGGAGCGGCCTTCCAAGGTCATGGAGGCCATGCGCGCGGACAATTACTGGCGGGCCGTGGAGGAAGTTGTGCCCACTGCCGTCAGCAACGGCATGAAGGCATGGCGTCTTGCCACGGAAGGGCAGAAGACCCTGAAAGGGCGGGACATCAACGATCCGGGAGAGCAGGGGGCGCGCAAGCTGTCCTCCGGTGAAGCCTTCGGCAAGCTGCTCGGCTTCCAGCCGGTTTCCGCAACCAGAAGCTACGACGCCTACACAGCGTCAAAGCATTCCGACAGCGTGCGGGCCGACAAGGCCGACGAGGTTGCGACCATCATGGTCAAGGCGCTGGACGCCGGAGACAGTGCGGAAATGGTGCGTGCACGGAAGGTGCTGAAGGATTGGAACGTGAAGATGGAGGAGGAAGGGAAGCCACACATGCGTATCCTGATGAAGGATGTCCAGAAGAGGGTAACGCAGCGCAGGAGAAAGGCACGCATGACGCCGAAGGCCCGGCAGAGGGGTGAGGCGTTCCAGAGCGTGTGGGGGTAGGCAGGGAGAGCGGGGAGTACGCGAAGGTGTCCTACTTCGGGCATTCAGAACTTCTCTTAGAATGAATGCAAAAAATTCCCCTCCCGGCATAAACCGGGAGGGAAATTTTAGTTTCTTTCCATGAATTCATCAATGACAGCGGAAGCCTTCTTTAGGGCTTCGTCATGCAGGTGTGCATAGCGTTGGGTCATTTGCGGACTTCCATGCGTGAGGAGCTTTTGCAACGTCAGGAGGTCTACCTTGCCCGATGATGCGAGTAGAGAGGCGAAGGTATGACGGAGACCATGCATGGGGCGGAATTTTTCAGGTAGCCCGGCATTCTTTCGGATACGGCGAAAGGAGCGGTAACAGTCGAGCCGATGCCCCTCAGGGTTAGTGGGAGAAGGAAAAACATACTCGTTGAAGCGAGAGATAGATGAAAAGATTATTCTTGCTGCCTCTGGCATGGGGATAACATCTGTTTTTCCTTTTTTGGCGTTTTCTCCCCGAAGCGTGATGAAGTTTCGTTCAAAATCAAGATCATCCCAACGAAGAGAGAGCAGCGCTGTTTTGCGGATGCCCGTGCAAAGCGCAAGGCGCATCGCATTCGCCGCCTGCCGATCGGGATCCTGCGCAAGGACTTCAAGGAGGCTTTTAATTTGCGCCTCGGTGAGATTCTCCGTAGTGATATTGTCCACTTTCGGCATGTCCATAGTACGAATAGCTTTAGGAAGTTCGCAGAGTTCGAGTTTTTCTCCCCATCTGATGATCCGCCGTAGAAGAGACAAAACGTTTTTTACGGTTTGCGGGGCAAAACCTTCCTTCAACATCGTATCTCGCAGCATGAGGATGTTCGCCGCACTGAGTTCTTCTGGCCGCTTCTGCCCCAGCACGCTTTGAATGTGCTTGCGGTAATAGCCAGCCTCGACTTCAATACTCTTCAGGTATGTCTTGTCCTTTTTGAACTTTTCCCACAGGTAGGCAATAGTGACCTCTACCTGTTGCGGAAGGTTCTGCCTCTCATGCCGCATCTCGGAAAGCGTTTGTGCACCACTTCCAGTTCTGATGTTTTCCTTTAAGGTAGAGAGGAGGGTAAAGGCTTTTTGGGCAGTCATACCTTCGCTGCTCCAACCTACAGCCTCCTCCCGAACTTTACCCCCTATTCGATATCGGATAAAAAAATACCTGTCCTTGCGGATACCGTGCTTTCGCGTAGGGTGTTCTCTAAACCGGACGCCCGGAAATCCAGCCTTGATTTTGTCTGCCATTTTGCCCCACTCCTGCCCCACATTTGCAAAGTAAGCTATGGGTGTCATCGGTATGAATCAGTAAGAGAGCAATAGCATAACATGCTGATAAAAAATATAAAAGTATGATATGGTAAGGAACGGTAAATATGAGCGCCCAGTCTTCAAAACTGGTGGACGGTCGAAAGGTCGTTGGTAGGTTCGACTCCTATACGTTTCCGCCA
>ENA-UOJR01000893-UOJR01000893.1-human-gut-metagenome-genome-assembly--contig:-C115P-NODE-893-length-32041-cov-27.992841_pt1 | contig 32041 bp, 20 predicted proteins | sample MGYA00242354_ERZ723901 | MGnify/ENA metagenome assembly ERZ723901
AATTCGAAAAAGAATTCGGTATCTCTATTCCTGATGACCAAGCTGAAAAGATTGGTACTGTAGGTGACGCTGTATCTTACATCGAAGAACACGCTAAGTAAATCGGATTTCATCAATATGGAATTAAAAAGAGTTGTAGTAACAGGTCTGGGCGCCATTACTCCCGTTGGCAATAGTGTACCCGAATTTTGGGAAAATCTTGTGAACGGGGTTAGTGGAGCAGGGCCTATTACTCATTTCGACGCTTCGCTATTCAAGACCCAATTTGCATGTGAGGTAAAGAACTTCGATGCAACCAAATATATCGACCGTAAAGAAGCACGCAAAATGGACCGGTACACACAATTAGCTGTTGCCGTAGCCCAAGAAGCAGTATCAGATTCTGGTCTTGATATCGAAAATGAAGATTTGAACAGAATCGGTGTTATTTTCGGTGCAGGTATCGGTGGTATTCGTACGTTCGAAGAAGAAGTAGGCAACTACGCTCTTCATCAGGAAAACGGTCCGAAATTCAATCCGTTCTTCATTCCCAAAATGATCTCGGATATTGCGGCCGGACAGATTTCCATCATGTACGGTTTCCATGGTCCTAATTATGCAACCTGTTCCGCATGTGCCACTTCCACCAATGCCATCGCTGACGCATTCAATCTTATCCGTCTGGGTAAAGCGAATGTAATCGTATCCGGTGGTTCGGAAGCAGCAATTGCTGCCGCCGGTGTAGGAGGTTTCAATGCAATGCACGCTTTATCAACCCGCAATGATTCTCCGGAAACTGCATCACGCCCGTTCAGCGCAAGCCGTGACGGATTCGTCATGGGTGAAGGCGGCGGTTGTCTGATTCTTGAAGAATTGGAGCATGCAAAAGCACGCGGTGCAAAAATTTATGCAGAAGTAGCCGGTGTAGGTATGTCAGCAGATGCGCATCACCTCACAGCCTCACATCCCGAAGGATTGGGAGCCAAGTTAGTGATGCTGAATGCATTGGAAGATGCCGAAATGGACCCGAAAGCAGTTGATTATATCAACGTACACGGAACATCTACTCCCGTAGGTGATATCTCGGAAGCAAAAGCTATTAAAGAAGTTTTCGGTGATCATGCCTTTGAATTGAACATCAGTTCGACAAAATCAATGACAGGTCACTTATTGGGTGCTGCCGGTGCGGTAGAATCTATTGCCAGCATCCTGGCTATCAAAAATGGCATCGTACCTCCGACTATCAATCACGAAGAAGGCGACAATGACGAAAACATTGACTATAACCTTAATTTCACTTTCAACAAAGCACAGAAACGTGAAGTTAATGTTGCCCTGTCCAATACATTCGGATTTGGCGGTCACAATGCTTGTGTAATCTTTAAGAAATACGCAGAGTAATATCGTGTTACGAAACCAAATAGACAAGATAAGGCTCCTGTTCTGTAAGGACAGAGAGTCTTATCTTTGTTTTTATAGGATACTTGGATTCTATCCTCGCAATATCCATCTTTACGAACAGGCACTCCTGCACAAGTCTACTTCCATCCGTTCGGAAAAAGGACGCCCTCTAAACAATGAACGTCTCGAATTCTTGGGCGATGCCATCCTTGATGCCATTGTAGGAGATATCGTTTATAAACACTTCGAAGGGAAGCGGGAAGGGTTCTTAACCAATACCCGGTCTAAGATCGTTCAGCGTGAAACATTGAATAAGTTGGCCGTACAAATCGGGCTCGACAAGCTCATCAAGTACTCTACCCGGTCTTCATCTCACAACAGTTACATGTACGGCAATGCGTTTGAGGCATTCATCGGTGCCATTTACCTTGACCAAGGATATGAACGTTGCAAACGCTTTCTTGAAGAGAGAATTATCCGTCCCTATATCGACCTGGATAAATTATCCAAGAAGGAAGTGAACTTCAAATCCAAACTGATCGAATGGAGCCAAAAGAATAAAGTAGAGGTATCTTTTGAACTCATCGAACAATTTTTCGATAAAGAAAGCAATCCGGTATTCCAAACAGAAGTACGCATTGAAGGACTTCCTGCAGGTACAGGCACAGGGTATTCTAAAAAAGAATCACAACAAAACGCAGCTCAAATGGCACTTAAGAAAATTAAGACACCGGATTTTATGGCAAGCATAAACGAAGCCAAAATGCTACATTCTCAAAAGGAAGAGATAACAGAAGCCGTATGCGAACAAACGGAAGAAACAGTGATCCCCGAAAAACTCATGCAAGAGGAGCCTGCCGAAGAACACAAATTGTCCGAAACGACATTCGACGAAAACTAAGTTTATCCGAAGCAAATCCCCATACGACGTCCTTGCACCACCAGATCATGGTCTTCAGTGACCAGCTTTAACTTACCGGCCACTTCATTCAAAGGAAGAGAAGATATTTCGTCCCCTTTCAAAGCAATCATACGGCCGAATTGCCCATCAGCAATCAGTTCGGTAGCATGCCCTCCCATCCGTGTGGACAAATTACGGTCAAACGGTGTAGGTGAACCTCCCCGTTGAATATATCCGAGAACAGTCTCACGGGTTTCAATACCGGTTTCGTATTCTATCTCCTGAGCGATATACTCGGCAGCACGTTTCCGCCCGTCCGTCTGAATACCTTCTGCTACAACCACGATGGAATACGGTTTTCCTTTCCTCAAACGGTTCAGGATCACCTCACCGATATTCTTTATATCATAAGGAATTTCCGGAAGAAGAATTACATCCCCTCCACCAGCCATGCCCGAATACAGAGCAATCCAACCGGCTTTATGTCCCATGACTTCAATGACCATCACACGTTTGTGAGAACTGGCAGTGGAGTGTAGGCGGTCGATGGCATCCGTAGCAATACTCACGGCAGAGTCGAATCCGAAAGAGATATCCGTCCCCCAGATATCATTATCAATCGTTTTAGGGACAGAAACAATATTAAGCCCCATCGCGGCAAGCTTGGCTGCTGTTTTCTGTGTTCCATTACCACCGATGCAAACGACGCAGTCGAGCCCTATTTCCTTGATATTATGCTCTATCAAGGCAGGCTTATTCACATCTTCGGCAACTACCCCTCCTTTTTTAAAAGGTTTCTCACGCGAGGTACCCAAAATAGTGCCACCCAAATTAAGCAAACCGGACAATGACTTATCCGTTATCAGCTCTACATCCTTGGTTAACAGACCTTGAAAACCACTATGGATACCGACGACTTCCATACCATAATAATTTATGGCAGTTTTACACACGCCACGAATGGTAGCATTGATGCCGGGACAATCGCCCCCCGAAGTTAAAATTCCAATTCTCATCGCCGTTTATTGTTCTAAAGTTCGGAACTACTCTACTCTTCTTTAACTTTTAACTATTATTTCCGTGGTAAAGATAGAAAAAAAAGATAAATAAGGTTACTTTTGCACGATTAAACATTATCCCAGTAAGAGAAATGAATATCACAAAGATTATAAGACAAGCGTTCAATTCCCGTTTAAAAGAAATAGACCTCTATGCGAGCCAGGCCGGAGAAATACAGCATCGTGTCATGACACGGCTCGTTAACCAGGCTGCCAATACCGAATGGGGAAAGAAGTATGATTATAAATCGATACGAAATTACGAGGAGTTTAAAAGCCGTATCCCTGTACAAACCTATGATGAGATAAAACCTTACGTAGAACGTCTTCGGGCAGGAGAACAGAATCTACTCTGGCCCTCGGAGATTCGTTGGTTTGCCAAGTCTTCGGGAACCACCAACGATAAGAGTAAATTCCTTCCCGTAAGCAAAGAAGCCCTGCAAGATATTCACTACCGCGGAGGAAAAGATGCGGCGACTCTCTATTTCCGGATAAATCCGGACAGCCATTTCTTCTCCGGCAAAGGATTGATTTTAGGTGGCAGTCATAGTCCGAACTTAAATTCCAATCACAGCCTTGTAGGCGATTTATCTGCCATTCTTATACAAAACGTAAGTCCCCTTATTAATCTGATACGCGTTCCCAGCAAGAAAATAGCTCTGATGAGCGAATGGGAAACCAAGATAGAAGCAATTGCCAACAGCACGATTCCGGTCAATGTTACCAATTTGTCGGGCGTACCTTCATGGATGTTGGTACTCATTAAACGTATTCTCGAAAAAACAGGCAAACAAACATTAGAGGAGGTATGGCCTAACCTTGAAGTATTTTTCCACGGAGGGGTGGCTTTCAATCCTTATCGTGAACAATACAAACAGGTGATCCAATCGCCCGGAATGCATTATGTGGAAACCTACAATGCTTCTGAGGGTTATTTCGGAACGCAGAACGATCTTTCAGACCCGGCCATGCTGTTGATGATCGATTACGGAATATTCTACGAATTCATGCCATTGGAAGAAGTTGGCAAAGAATTTCCCCATACCTGCTGTCTGGAAGAGGTAGAATTGAACAAGAATTATGCAATGATTATCTCTACTTCCTGCGGGTTATGGAGATACATGATTGGCGATACTGTAAAATTCACAAGTAAAAACCCGTATAAGTTCATTATCACCGGACGCACCAAACACTTCATCAATGCCTTTGGCGAAGAACTGATAGTGGATAATGCAGAGAAGGGACTGATTAAAGCCTGTGCAGCAACCGGTGCACAAGTCAGTGATTATAGTGCAGCACCGGTATTCATGGACGAACATGCCAAATGTCGCCATCAATGGCTGATAGAATTTGCGAAAATGCCTGATTCCATCGAGAATTTTGCTGCGATATTGGACGCTACTCTTAAGGAAGTAAACTCCGATTATGAGGCCAAACGCTGGAAAGATATCGCCTTGCAACCACTTGAGGTGATCGTAGCCCGGAAAGGATTATTCCATGATTGGCTGGCCCAAAAGGGCAAATTGGGCGGACAACACAAGATCCCCCGCCTAAGTAATACAAGAGAGTATATCGAAGAAATGCTGGAATTAAATGAAGAATAATGTGACAATATGCCAATGTGTCAATTTGCCAATTGCTATTCAGCATTCAGCATTTAGTATTCAGCATTCAGCATTTAGTATGATAACAGTACGGGTGGTTGACACATACTGACATATTACAACCACAAAAGCGGTGGAATATCACTATCAAATTCTCCCCATTCACCGCTTTCACCTTTTCGAGCAATCAGCTTGTTCATCGGCATTTGAGGGTGAAGGCTCGTCCCCCCGTTTTTATGCACCGTGCAAAAGTCTCTTACGAACGCTGCATACGGGTCGTATGGATAATGCCCAGTGAAGGTAAGCACGCTGCTTACGATTACTGATGTGCCGTGACAGCGCAGCCAATTGGCACATTGGCATATTGGCGCATTGTCACATTGTTATAATACCTCCCCCCAACAGCAAGCCATCTTTATAAAAGGCGGCAGCCTGCCCGGGCGCAACAGCTGTAAGAGGTTCAAGAAGCCGGAGATGTAGCAATCCCTCTGTTGTCAACCGCACCTCGCAATGGTTTGCCTGTTTCCGGTAGCGTATTTTTACGATAATATCGTCATGCCCGAACAAACGGGGTTCGTCGATTATGTTCCAATCTTTCAGCCACATCTCCGTCTTCTCAAGAGCCTGCAATGAGGATAAGACGATTTTATTTTCCGCCGGCCATATTTCTTTCACAAATACAGCACGGTTTAAATCGATACCCAACCCTCTACGCTGTCCGATTGTATAAAACGGATATCCGTCATGCCAGGCAATAAAATCCCCCTTTTCATCGACAAATTTTCCTCTTTCAATGCCGGTTGTCGTAAAGCCGGACTGCAAATTCTTTTTCAAAAAACTACGGTAATCCATCGGGCAAAAGCAGACCCCGATACTGTCTTTTTTAGTGGCGGCTTTTTCAAACCCTCTCGCAGCAGCAAAAGCACGTGCTTGCGGTTTCGTCATTTCCCCCATTGGCAGCAACATCCTCCGAAGAATATCCTGTTTCAACCCCCATAAAAAGAAAGACTGATCTTTATCCGAATCGGCAGCAGGTGTGATATAATATTTCTCATCCATCCATATTTTGCGCACATAATGTCCGGTGGAAATATAAAAAACACCCATTTCATCGGCCAACATTGCCAACAATGGCCATTTCAGATAATTATTGCAAAGCGTGCAGGGCACGGGAGTATGACCTGCTAAATATTCATCGATAAAATAAGTGACAATACGTTCATGAAATATCTTACGGGCATCGTAAGTTATATGCCTGATACCAAGCCGTGACGCCAATATACGGGCATCTTCCAAATACTCCGTAGAATCATTCAGCTCAAAAAAACGGAAAGTCACTCCTACCACCTCATAGCCGGCGTCCTGCAACAACATGGCAGCAACCGAACTATCGGTCCCGCCACTCATTCCCAACAATACACGTTTCTTTTGCTCCATCATGCCGCAAATTTAAACAAAATCCCGTATCTTTACCTTTTCAAACTAAATAGAATGAAAGAAACAACGCCACATAGCCAACTTGTCATCGTCCTTTCTGAACATCCGGTACTGGGCATGCTGCTCATACCGTATATCGCAGAAAGAACTACAAAGGAAGAACTTTGTCTGATGGAACAAGCTTTCCATCTTTCTCCAAAAGCTGTGGCACAATTGAGCGAAACAGAACAAAAGGCCATTGAAATCGCGTCACACTACACCGAGAAATATTTGATGACGGTCTATTCCAAAGACAAGACGATTCCCAAGTTCCTCCGTAAACTATCCGAAGATCCGGCAAAGTTGAAAAATATCCGCCTGTTCATCGAGAAAAAACTGATAGAAATGATGGAATTGATCCGTACTCATGCCCTGCTTTTATATCAGAAACAAACAGGCAGCAAATTACTCTACTCACATCACGCCTATCATGTACATAGCAAGGACACAGAAGTTCACTTCTCATTTGAAGTGAACGAGCAATCATTCAGCTATCAACTGCAATGTTATAATGAAGGTAAAATCATTCCTCTTATGGAACTAAAACCGGTAATTGTCCTGACCGCCAATCCGGCAATCTTGTTATTGGGCATGGAAGTATACATTTTCCGGCACATAGAGGCAACACGGTTGCTCCCATTTACAAAAAAAACAAAGATTCGCGTAGACGCTTCACTCACCGAAAAATATATCGACAACATTCTCATTCCTATTGCCAGTTATCACACTATCAGCGCGAAAGGATTGGATATCCGCAAGGAAGAGAGACCTTGTGACTGTCTGCTATACGTAGAGGAAACAATCTATTCCACTCCGCTTTTAAGATTGAATTTCCGCTATGGGACTGAACTGTTCACACCGCAACCCACCGAAGAAATAAAGAAATTCTTCTCACGGGAAGTTATAGAGGGTAAAAACATCATATACTATTTTCAACGTAACACCGATGTGGAAGAAGAAGCCATACAAATCCTCCAAAACACCGGACTGGAACGTATTAATGATTCTCACTTCAAACTATCGGAGAAAACACCGGAGAAGAGCATAACCGAATGGATCACCGTACATCGGGCTATGCTACAAAGTTCGTTTATATTGACCAGCGACTTACAAGACACACCGTACTGCCTGGAGGAAATTCACATCGAACAAAGCTATGATGACGGACCGGACTGGTTCGAACTACACATAACGGTGGTCATTGGTAATTTACGAATACCTTTCAGCCGTTTCCGTAAACACATTTTGGAAGAAAAGCATGAATATGCCCTCCCCGACGGACGGATAATTCTACTACCTGAAGAGTGGTTCAGTAAATACGCCAATCTGATGGAAATAGGCATGACACGAGGAAAGAATATCTACGTAAAACGTCCGTTTATGGGCATCGTAGAATCTATCATGGAAAATAATAATCCTAAGGAATTCATTCCTCCCCAATTTCAACAAAAATATCCCGTACCTATAGAAATAAAGGCCCAATTACGCCCGTACCAACAAAAAGGTTACGCCTGGATGATGAATCTTTACGAACAAGGTTTCGGAGGATGTCTCGCCGATGACATGGGATTGGGAAAAACGTTGCAGACACTCACTTTACTACAAAAGATTTACAGCCGCAATCATGATGATAACGACACGGAAAGAGAAAAGACCGAACTCCCGAAAAACAAGAGTGGAATATCGGTGGAATACGAACGGAATCCCATATTAAAAAGCGAGCCGGTCCGTATCGATGAAATGGGGCAATTTGAACTTTTCGGAAATCTGACGAAGGAAAACACATTGAATAAATGTGAAGTTTCCCAACGTACCGCCGAAACTACTCGCAAACCGAGTACACTGATTGTAGTTCCCACCTCACTGTTACATAATTGGAAACGAGAAGCAGCCCGCTTCACCACTCTGTCTATGGCGGAATACAATAGTAATAGCCATTACAAGGAAGGACATCCGGAGCAATTTTTCAATCGTTTTCATCTGATATTCATCTCTTACGGTACCATGCGGAATAAACTCGATGTTCTCCGGCAATACTGTTTCGAGTACATCGTACTGGACGAAAGCCAAAATATCAAGAATAGTGATTCACTAACTTTCCGTTCCGCCATCCAATTGCGCAGCCGCCATCGTCTCGTGCTGACAGGTACTCCTATTGAAAATTCCCTGAAAGATCTTTGGGCACAATTCCACTTCCTGCAACCGGATCTTTTGGGAAATGAAAGTGCATTTACCAAGCAATTCATTAATCCCATCAAGCAAGGGAACAGCCGTATGGAATTACGCCTGCGCCAGCTTATCACTCCCTTTATCCTGCGTAGAAGTAAAAGTGAAGTCGCACCGGAACTGCCACCCCTTACAGAAGAAATTATCTACTGTGACATGCCGGAATCACAAGATGAAATATACCTGCAAGAGAAAAACAGTCTTCGCAATACCCTGTTGCAACTCAGTCCGAATAAAAAACAGCACCAGCAGTTCACGGTACTCAATGGCATTTCCCGATTGCGCCAATTAGCATGTCATCCGCGAATGATATTCTCCGATTATGAAGGAAGTTCGGGAAAACTGGAACAGATCATCGACACTTACAGAACCCTCCGTAGCGAAGGACACAAAGTTCTGATATTCTCCTCCTTCGTCAAACATCTGGAGCTGATAGCTGCGGAATTTCATAAATACGGCTGGCAATATGCCCTACTTACCGGTGCTTCCACCAACCGTCCGGAAGAGATCGCCCGATTCTCACAAACAGAAGAAATACAAGCTTTCCTCATCTCCCTCAAGGCCGGAGGGGTAGGTCTCAACCTGACACAAGCAGATTATGTATTCATCGTAGACCCATGGTGGAATCCCGCCGCCGAAGCACAGGCCATAGCCCGCGCACACCGCATCGGACAAAACAAGCAGGTCATTGCCTATCGTTTCATTACGAAAGACAGTATTGAAGAAAAAATCATCCGGCTACAAGAAGACAAACGGTTGTTGGCCGAAACATTCATCACCGATAGCGAATCAATTCCGACATTGACCGACCAAGAGTGGATCGGTCTGTTAGAATAAGCTAACCTTGTATTTTTTAGTATGATAGATAGACAAACTGTTTTATCTTGTGTAATATCTGACTTAATCAAAAAACAGGTAACCGCCTTATTTAGAGTTTATATTATATTCGCCCCATCAGAATAATATTAACTTTAATCATTCTTGTATTATGAGAAATGTATATTACACTATTCTTGTAGTTGCATGCCTGATAGGTAATTTAACCGCCAAGGCGTCAACAAGGGCGGAGAACAGCTCCGGGTTTACAGACATCAAACTTGATTTGATGAAGGGAGGCTTATTTACTCCCGATGAAATTGCCAGCAAGACAAAAGTCTCATTCGGCGTAGTTATTGCCGAAGATGGCACACAGACTCGTGTAGCGGCTGATGATGTATCAGCCAATATCGTATTAAAGGATTATAGCTACTATAACGATCATGGATATTCTCCGGGGACTGCCATTGTGAGCGTGAAAGGTCCTGTAAAAATATCCATCGGCTCCTGCCAATACTCAAATAATAATATCGTGGTAAAAGACGCGACGGGAAGTACAGTTACCACTATCTCAAACAACGCTCTTGGATCTTGTTACGAGAAGAATGGCAACCTTTCTGTGGAGGGTTATTACACAGGAGGAGCTACAACGCTTTCCATTACCGGCGGCAGCTACGTTCCATACATCGCGATTGAAGCAATCGATGAGGTTCCGGATGAATCAAATATCAAATACGAATTGGGCGAATACGCGGATGCAGGTACAGTACCTACAGGTGGTAAAATTCTGAACGGAGAGAAATATATATTTCCTCTAAACAGAACTCTATACGTAGAAGGTAAAACACTGACAGCATGGACTGACGGCAGTAACAATTATACTCCGGGAGAAGAAATCACCGTAGCTACCGATCTTAATTTAACTCCTGTATTTACAGACAACGCTGTATCATTAAGCGATCGCAATGACGAAGTGACTGTCACTTGGGACTTCCAGCAGAAAAACGGTGCACCGGAAATAGCTTACGAAGGAAAGCCCGGTATCTATGTATCCCAAGCTGTAGTTAACGGTAACACGATCGATGTAAAAATCGACTTCACCACCAGCCCGGGTAAAATAAACAATGTAGGGCGAGAAGACTTGGTGCAAATAAATACAGGTACAACGTTCACTTTTCCGTCAGCCAAGAACTGCATTATTTCTTTGGAATCTTACTACCCGACAACCACCACTACCATTGCGGGAACTACCAACTACGAACTGTCCGGTAGTGGCACCAACAATATAGCAACCTATGTTTATGGAGGTGATGCTGAAAACATTGATATTGTTATAGGTGATGGTTCTTACTTCAGATACTTCACAGTAGTTTATCCCAAAGTAGAAAGCAATATCCAAGAACGTCCCGTTTATGTGACGGATTTCACTGACTGGCAAAGTTTGTCTTCCAGCAGCGCATCGGCCACTGTTGATCAAATCACTAATTTCAGTAATGAAACTTTCACTTTCACATTTGATGGAGTAACCGTTTCTCCTAATGGAACCAATAGTAAATTCCCTGCTGATGCAATGGGATATGCCATGGCAGAAAAAAATATGGCAGGTACGATCGTTACTTCAAAGCTGAGTAACATCACCCGAGTACGTTTCCGCCATGCTGCCACGGGAAGCAAGCGTGGTTATAAACTGGAAAAGAAAAATGCCACAGATGCTGATTGGGTAGTATTATCCGATGCCGTTGCCGATCCGGCAGGCGGAGCATGGGTGGAATGTGCCGTTAATGAAAACGATGTACAGTTACGTTGGACCAATCTGGCACCTGCTCAAAATGCCTATATGCTCGACCTTGAAATTTATTCCAATGTTGAAATCACCGTACCGCAAGTCACATTGGCAACAAACGTATCGCCCGCAGAAGCCGGAAGTATATCCGTTTCCCCTGTCAGCAGCCAATACGATGAGGGTTCTGAAGTGACGCTGACTGCTAACAAGAATTTCGGCTATAAATTTGTGAAATGGGTGGATGCAGCCAATCAGACGCTCTCCACCGATGCAAGCTACAAACAAATATTAAACGAAAGCATGGTGATCACGGCCGTGTTTGAACAAATAGCGACCTATTCACTCAAAACCAGCGTAGAAGGTGGAGCAAACAGTTATATGATAACCGCTACTCCCGATGCTACCTTAGTAAATGGCGAGAAAATGTATGAAGGAGGAACTCTTGTCACTCTTACGGCAACAGAAAATCCTATTCTGAAATTTACTAACTGGAAAAGCGGAGAAACGACCAATGAACTATCCGTAACCATGGACGATAATAAAGAGTACGTTGCCGTATACAGTGCTTCTGACTATATCGTAGGGTGGGATTTCATCCTAAAAGGCAACAACAGCCGTCCCGCAGACTTCATCTCTACAAGTGAAAATGAAGCAACCGCACTGATTCTTCGCAAAGAAGACGGAACCACTCAAAGCTGGCTGGATAAATCAAAAGAGTCAGGAGGCTACGAGGGTGAACCCGCTGCCGTAAACTGGAAAAACATCTCTGAGAAATATTACTACGAAACCAAAGTAAATGCAGCCGATTTCATCGACATCAAAGTTACTTCCAAAATGCTGTATAATTACAATGCATATTCCGTGCAAAAATTAGAATACTCTTTGGATGGAACCAATTATAAGGAAGCCGCCCGCATCACCCTGACAGGTGCAAAAGCGTGGACACCGTTGGAAGCTACGTTACCCGCAGAATGTAACAATGCAGAGTCACTACATCTCCGTTGGATTCCTGATTACAGCTCTGATATTGTAGGTACAGCATCCGACAATGACGGTACGGCTATCGGTGCAATTTACATCACCGGAACAGAAAACGGGATTCCTCCGGCAGATCCACCCAAATTGTTATCCAGCATCCCGGTAAACAACGCCGAAGAGATTTCGGCTACAGGACGTATCGTATTGACCTTTGACAGCAAAGTAAAAATGGCAGACGGCGCCGTAGCGACTTTGGGAAATAAAACACTGACTCCGACCGTATCAGGCAAGACAATCACTTTCTCCTATATAGGCTTGGACTACAACACTACTTACACATTCACATTGCCAGCCAATAGTGTATCCAATTTATTCGATAATGAGGTAAAAGAGGATATCACCATCCGGTTTACCACCATTGCCCCTCCAGCAGTGACTCCGGGCATGTATGATGCCATCGTCAGCAATGCCGACGAATTGCTTGAAGCCTTGGCACAAGGTAACGCTGCTTCTACTTCCGGTGCACGTTTCCGCATCTTCCTACATGACGGGGTTTACGACTTGGGAAGCAAATGTCTGACAGACGTAAAATCGAACATATCACTGATTGGTGAAAGCATGGAAAACACAATGATCGTAAACAAGGCCCCTGCAGAAGGAATCTCTATCAGCGCTACCCTACAGCCAACAGGAGAAAACATATACATGCAGGATATCACCTTGAAAAATGATTATGACTATATAGGAACTACCGGACGTGCAGTATGTCTGCAAGATAAAGGAAACAAAAACGTATACAAGAACGTGCGTATGCTAAGTTATCAGGATACTTACTATTCTAACAACAACCGTATGCGTTCATACTTCGAAGACTCTGAAATTCATGGTACCGTAGACTTCATCTGCGGTGGCGGCGATGTCTTCTTCAACCGTACGTTACTCTATCTGGAAAATCGTTCTGGAAACTGTATTACAGCACCCGCCGGTGATACCGATTGGGGATATGTATTCAATGATTGTATCATCGACGGATACGATGCAAACAAAGGTACATATGCATTAGGACGCCCTTGGCAAGGTGCTCCGATGAGTGTATGGATTAATACGACGATGAAGGTTATTCCAAAAGCAGAAGGATGGAGTGATATGAGCGAAACGATTATTCCGAAATTATTTGCGGAATACAACAGCCACACAGAAAGTGGTATGGCAGTAGATTGCAGTGCCCGTAAAACGAAATACACCGGTGGAACCATCCCGTACAGCCCTGTACTTTCAGCAGAAGAAGCCGCCCGCTTTACCCTTGAAAACGTATTGGGTGGCAGCGATTCCTGGCAACCGGCTTTATTGACCGAACAGGCTGCGGCTCCGATTCTGACAGTCAACGGTTCTACTCTTACTTGGAATGCCAGCGACTACGTATTCTGTTACGCTATCTGCAAAAACGGAAAAGTAATAGACTTCACAAACGAAACTACCTATACGATTCCGGCAAATGCAACCGACGAAGATGTATTCACTGTACGTGCAGCCAACCAGATGGGTGGACTCGGACAAGCATCCAACGGAAGTAACGCTACCGGCATCGATCAAAGTACCGTAAACAAAGAAGTGGTAGAACGCCAATACTACAATGTAAACGGTATTCGTATCAATAATACAGAAAAAGGTCTGAACATCATCCGTACCATCTATAGCGACGGTACCATTGATACAGTAAAAGAATTCGTAAAATAAAGTAAGAAAAGGTTTCCCGACATCCTTTGCCGGGAAACTATTCTCTATTACTGAATGCCGGCTGCATCCCTTTCATATGCAACCGGCATTTTATTTGCAAGTAGCTGTTAATTGAAAGAAAACACCCTACCAAAAACAGAAAATATTATCTTTGCGCTCTCATAAATCAAACACTGAACAAAAAATGAATTACAAGCTCCTCGTTCTCGATCTGGACGGCACTCTGACCAACACAAAGAAAGAGATAACACCCCGTAACAAAGAGATACTGATACAGGCACAACAACAGGGCACACGACTGGTATTGGCTTCCGGCAGGCCCACTTATGGCATCGTCCCCTTGGCAAACCAATTACAAATGAATCAGTTCGAAGGATACATCCTCTCCTATAACGGCGGAGAAATCATCGATTGGAAAACTCACGAAATACTCTATTCAAACGTATTGCCCGATACCGCCATTCCTCAATTATACGAATGTGCCAAACGGAACGGCCTTGCCATCCTTACTTACGACGAAGAATACATCATCACCGAGAATCCGGAAGATGAATACGTAAAGAAAGAAGCCTTTCTGAACAAAATGCAAATCCGGGAAACAAACGATTTCCTGGCCGACATCCGCCTGCCTTTGCCCAAATGCCTGATAGTAGGAGAACCGGATAAACTGATAGCAGTGGAGTCAGAACTGTCCCTTCTGATGCAAGGCACAATCAGCGTTTACCGTTCAGAACCTTATTTCCTGGAATTAGTGCCGCCGGGTATCGATAAAGCCCGGTCACTTGCCGTATTATTGGAGAAGCTGAACATGAAAAAAGAAGAAATGGTAGCTATCGGCGACGGTTATAACGACTTGAGCATGATTAAATTCGCCGGATTAGGAGTAGCCATGGGCAATGCTCAAGAACCGGTAAAGAAAGCTGCCGATTATATCACTCTCTCCAACGATGAAGACGGCGTAGCCGTTGTTGTAGAAAGATTCTTTTCAGCATCAAAATAAGAAATATCAATTATTTATTCTAACTTTGTGGTTTCAAACAGAATAAATATCAAACGTTATGGAACATCAACTGACTATTTACAACACTTTAGATAGGAAAAAGGAATTGTTTGTGCCTTTACATGCACCCCATGTAGGTATGTACGTTTGCGGACCTACCGTGTATGGTGACGCCCATCTGGGGCATGCACGTCCGGCCATCACATTCGATGTACTCTTCCGTTATCTCACCCATTCAGGATATAAAGTGCGCTACGTGCGCAATATCACCGACGTAGGTCATCTGGAACACGATGCCGATGACGGTGAAGACAAAATCGCCAAAAAGGCACGCTTGGAAGAACTGGAACCAATGGAAGTGGTACAGTATTACTTGAACCGTTACCATAAAGCGATGGATGCATTAAATGTACTTCCACCAAGTATCGAGCCGCATGCATCCGGACACATCATCGAACAAATCGAACTGGTAAGTAAAATTCTGGAAGCCGGTTATGCTTATGAAAGCGAAGGTTCCGTCTATTTCGACGTAGCCAAATACAATAAGGACTATCATTATGGCAAACTCTCCGGCCGCAATCTGGACGACGTGCTGAATACCACCCGTGACTTGGACGGCCAAAACGAGAAACGTAATCCTGCCGACTTTGCGCTATGGAAGAAAGCACAGCCGGAACATATCATGCGTTGGCCCTCACCGTGGGGGGATGGTTTCCCCGGATGGCACGCCGAATGTACAGCGATGGGACGGAAATATTTAGGAGAACACTTCGATATTCACGGAGGAGGTATGGACCTGATATTCCCGCATCACGAATGCGAAATCGCTCAATCGGTAGCCTCTCAAGGCGATGACATGGTACATTACTGGATGCACAATAACATGATTACGATTAACGGTACCAAGATGGGCAAATCGCTCGGCAACTTCATCACATTGGATGAATTCTTTAGCGGAACCCACAAGTTACTGACGCAGGCATATACCCCGATGACTATTCGCTTTTTCATTCTGCAGGCACATTATCGCAGCACGGTAGATTTCAGCAATGAAGCTCTGCAAGCATCTGAAAAAGGGCTGCAACGTCTGATGGAAGCCGTAGATAACTTGGAGAAAATCACCCCGGCAGCCACTTCTACAGTCAGCGTAAAAGAAATCCGTACGAAGTGCTATGAAGCCATGAACGATGACATGAATACGCCCATCGTTATAGCCAATCTGTTCGAAGGCGCCAAAATGATTAACAATATCATTGCCGGAAACGATACAATCTCCGCTGAAGACTTGAAAGATTTAAAAGAGACATTCCATCTGTTCAGTTTTGAAATTCTCGGTTTGAAAGAAGAGAAAGGCTCTTCAGATGGCCGTGAAGCGGCTTATGGAAAAGTAGTCGATATGTTGCTTGAACAACGTGTGAAAGCGAAAGCAAACAAAGACTGGGCGACTTCCGACTTCATCCGTAACGAACTGACCGCACTGGGATTCGAGATCAAAGATACCAAAGACGGCTTTGAATGGAAGCTAAACAAATAAAGAGGAAACCCTGTCTATAACAATAAAATGCCGGATCAAAACAAGTCAATCCGGCATTTTTTCTTTACCTATATTCACTAATACCCCAATTTATTCATAAGAAATCATATTTGACAATATACGTTCCCTATACCAGGGATCATCTATCTCTTTCAGCATTCCCCCCATTTCCGAACAAAGTTGTTTCACCACCTCTTTATTCTCCTCCAATGAAAGGTTATTCATCTGATAAGGGTCTTTTTCATCATCAAACAACAGACTCTTTTTCAATTGCTTCGTATTGCGATCGATATAAAACGCCATTGTATAACGATGCGTCTTGATTCCCCTTGATGAAGGAAAATAAGATGTCACTAACCCGTTTTCATCTTTCTCTCCATCCAGATTCTGAATGTATAAGGCACCTGTCGGACGTACGATATCAGCTTTTTCATCGAAGAAAAGCGGAGCAAAATTGCGTCCCTGTACTTCAGCAGGAATAGAATCTCCAAGACCGCACAATCCCAACAGGGTAGGCATAATATCCGGTGAAGAAAGCATCAGATTATCCACTCGCGGGCGGATTTTATCCGGATACCGCACTATAAACGGAACATTCATCGACTCTGAATAAGGAGAGTTTTTCGGGTCATCCGTACGCTGGCTACACATAGTTTCTCCATGATCCGAAGAGAAAACGACAATTGTATTCTTATCCAGTCCCATCTCCTTCAATGTTGCCAATATCTGACCAAAAGCGCGATCGACGCCAGTCACCGATGCAAAATAGTAACGAGCCGATTCCGCCTTTTCCATTTTCGCATCTGCATTGGGCCGAATCAAAAGACTATCGAGCGGACGGTCTTTATACAAATTGAAATCTTCCTCCATACAGTCGTCCAATGAACGATACGGACTATGCGGAGGATTCATTCCTACCATAATAAAGAACGGCTTTTTCATATCGCGCACATTGCCCTCGTTTTTCAAGTACGAAACAACCATCCCGGCTTCGTGTAAGGGCGACCATTCCTTAGGGTCATGACGTTTCCCGTCCGTATCCCAATAATGAGGATTCTTATGTTCATCAAATGTGCCGTAAGAATACCAATAATTAAATCCGTGTCGACGTTCCTTCGGAGTATAAGCATCCCATACCGGCCGCTTTTCTTCTACATACTGTCCCGGATTTTCCGGATCATTCGGTGTCGGAAAATCAGCATGCAATTTTCCAAAATAAGCACAATCGTAGCCTGCACTTTGAAACACGTCACCGATACACTCTGCATCTTCACGCAAGGAACTGATGGGGCGATTCGAATTACAATTCAAAGGTATACCACTCTTGTTAGGATACATTCCTGTCAACAAACTGCCACGATGAGGGCTACTCAACGGACAATTACTCTGTGTTGAAGTCAGTACCACTGATTCGCGGGCAAAAGCATTCAAATTAGGTGTATGCACGGGATCGGCTTTAAAATTCACCTTTTCCCGGAATCCCTCCTGTCCCCAAAATTCCATCGCCTGATTGCGATACTGATCAGGAAAAACATAAATGATATTGGGATGTTCGATTTGTTCAGCCTGTGGAGCTTTACACCCCTGCATAGCAAACAAACTCAAACCGCCGAATAATAAATTTATCTGATTGTTCATGACAAATGACTATTGATTAGTAGTAAGCAAGTAGTTAAGTAGTCAAGTAGCAAGTAGCCAAGTAGCAAGTAGCAAGTAGTAAGTAGTCAAGTAGAATAGATTCATTCTGAAACATGCATTCTTTTTTGATAGCCGGACTATCACCTACTCACTACTTGACTACTTAACTACTTGACTACTTAATTACTTTTTCTCCATATCTCTCTTACGCATCAATCCCTCCAAGAAGTAATAATCGGCATAGTTCAACGGAACGTCGATTTCGGAGTCGTGAGGGATGCTGCCTACGGAGTGCATCAGTATAAAATTACCGTTTGTTCCTACTGCTGCACGGTAAGCCGGCGAGCCAAGACTCTCCATGATTTTATCAGCCGTAACCTTATAATCATTTCCCGGAAGATAGTTTTCCATTTCATATAGTGCGGAAGCTGTACAGGCAGCAGCCGAGGCATCACGCGGTTCATTCGGAATATTGGGAGCATCAAAATCCCAATAGGGTACGAGGTCTTCCGGCAGATTTTTATTGGTAAAGATAAAATTGTAGACTTTCTGTGCTTGATCAAGATATTTCTTATCATGGGTATAGCGGTAACAAACCGTGTACCCATACAGTGCCCATGCCTGTCCGCGAGCCCATGCCGACTCATCCGCATATCCCTGCGCTGTCTGTTTCTTACGCACTTCACCTGTTTCCGGATCATAATCCACCACATGATAACAACTATTATCCTGACGGAAATGATGCGCCATCGTTGTATCGGCATGTTTCACTGCAATATTATAAAAAGTAGAATCTCCCGAAAGCGTTGTCGCTTCAAACAACAATTCAAGATTCATCATATTATCAATGATAACCGGACATTTCCAGCCGCGTGTACTCTGCCATCCTCTGTCGGCATCCCACGACTGAATAACTCCTGCATTCGGACGAAAACGAGTAGACAATGATCTGGCAGTTTCCACAATCACATCTTTGTATTCTTTCTTATCAGCCAGGCGATACCCGTTCAGATAGCTGCAACCAATCATAAAACCTACATCATGATGCCATTTCAAATGTTTTACCGAATCGAGTGCTTCTGTATATTTCACTGCCAGTGGCAACCACTTCTTATCTCCGGTAAGCTCATAAGTGAGCCATATACTACCCGGATAAAAGCCAGAACACCAATCATCAATGGGAATATAAACAATATTACCATCTTTATCAATCGTGCGTGGATTCAATACTCTACCCGACTTCTCTATAATATCAGTCTGGATCGTATTCTGCGCAGCAGCATTATCAATGTTATCCTGAATAAAGTCTTTTTCAACCGTTTTAGTGTTGTTGCAACTTGTCAGAATCAGCAGGGAAAATCCCAATACACTCAAAATCGTTTTCATAATACCTGGATTATTTGTGATGTAATTAATTTCATGATGGCAAAAATAGCGCAATCCAACAGATTTGACTGTACTAAATAATCCAATTAAGAGACAAATTTGGTACATTTGCAGAAAATAATATGCCAATGAGCCAATATGCCAATATGCTAATGAACCAATATGTCAATGTCCAACTGCACGTCCAGATATGGCAGCGCAGCCAATTGGCACATTGGCATATTGACCAATTAACCAATTATTAATCATGACACCACAGGATTTTTTTAAAAACGATCTTTTTGCCGAAAGGGCAGGCATCGTACTCATGGAAGTACGCGAAGGATATAGTAAAGCCCGACTGGAAATAAAAAAGGAACATCTCAATGCAGGAAACCGCACACAAGGAGGAGCTATCTTTACCTTGGCCGACCTTGCCTTAGCAGCCGCTGCCAATTCGCATGGGCAACTTGCTTTTTCCTTATCGTCCAATATTACGTTTCTCCGTGCCAGTGGTATTGGTGATACATTGTATGCCGAAGCCTGGGAGCGATATATCGGCCGGAGCACCGGATATTATCAGATAGATATCACTAACCAAAAAAATGAATTAATCGCCACATTCGAATCAAGCGTATTCCGCAAAGATCAACAAGTACCTTTTACTTTGTGACAATCGAAGTAAGCGGATAACGATTCCCGGTAACACTTCTGAGAAAAGCTTTGGCCGACCCGATATTCAAAAACATATCCAAACGAACCGGGAGGTGGTTTTTATCATCTGTAATATAGAATGTAATCACCTCCTTTTCTTTATCTTTGTCGGTATATTCCACAAATGAGAAAACAAGGCATCGGTAAGTCGTATCATTCTCTGCTTTGATATTTTTCATCCCGCGATAAATCAAGGTCTGTTCTTCTACCCTGCGACCGGTAGCCATAGGAAAGTTTATTTTCTGCCCGATCGTATAGTCGTTCGGATCGTAAGAGCGGGCTTGTGCCAAAATACTGAGCATATCAAAAACACAGCGACTGTCACTATATTCGGTCTCTATAATCTCACCATCCCGGTAAGTACGCTTTTGATTGACAAAGCACAGTCCGTCTTTATAGGAAAACCATGCCTCGTCTACCGTGTAACGTTTTCCCTCTTCAGCTCCTTTGCGGAAATAACGGGGTTCGAGTTTCTCACTGACAATACAAGTCAAAGTGTCCCGCATTTTAAAGAAAAAATCAATTTTCTTACTGCTCACCGACAAGAGATTAAAACGGTAGGCCGGTTTGGAGTGATAAGTCGTCGCATTCGTGGTAAGGCTTGCCAAACCTGCCTTTATCCATACAAATTTCCAGTTGAAATACAAATCGTACATTACATGCTCACCGGACTTGAAAGCTTCGTTCGTAGCTTCACACTGAGCCTTGACCGGCATTGAGAAGCAAACACTAACAATCAATGTCAACCATAGCAGGTTTATACGACTCTTAACGCTGGCGACCGCTTTGATTATTATTCTGGCCTCTTTTCTTCTTGTCTTCATCTGGTTTTTGTTTTTTAAGTTCATCCGGTTTTTGTTTATCCAATGGTGTTGCCTTCACATCCCAAGTCTGTTCGACCTCCCAATTGGCTCTCGGTTCCAATATCTGCGGATAATAGTACACCATTTCCGGCTGCCGCTTCGTTTCGTATTCACCGGTATCCCAGACTCCATTTCCATTCGTATCATTCACCAAACGAGCGCAGTACTTACCTGGATTCAAGAAATAGAAATCTGCTTTCCCATCAACGACAGGTACTTTACGCACTACCTTATCCTGACCATCGAGCAATTCCACAAAAGCAATGGAATCACACCCTGTAACATTAAAATAAATGGCCCCGTATTCCTCCAGAGAACGTACTTTTATGTTCTGCTTTATCTTATCGGTAAACAACCCGTAAATACCATGAAAAGCAGTCGAATCTACCGAGAACTCGTATTCCGTCGCCGGCTCCCAATCATAATACAAATTATACTTACGTAAGTTCAACGAATCCTGTGTAAAATCAAAAGAAACCTCCTCCCATAACGTATCCACTTTCTGTTTCAGGTGGATAGCCGCAGTATCAAACCAGGCTATCGGCTCCTCAAAAGTCAATGAGATATAATCGTACACATCCATAGAAGAAGAGGCACGCGATGATACAGGCAGGAATTTGGTCGGTTCCGGCTCATCCTCTTCATCTTTCTTTCTCTTCTTTTTCTTGGGCTCATCCGTATTCTTTTTCACATTCTTGGCTACAAGCTTCAATGTATCCGTCCGCGGAACCAACTGATTCAATGTATCCGTATACAAATAGCTAAGACTGAATGACAACGTATCTTGCTTATAAATCAACGAATCTTTTACCCAATAATGAATAGTATCATTTTTCAGGCTCTTCTCAATAACAAAAGCATCCTCCTCTTCAAAGTTCAATCCCTTCAACACCGGCAAAGTATCGGCTTTGGCTGCAAAATAAAGCGTAAATTTCTCCGGAGTCAGACGTTCGCTTTTAATAAGATATTGCGAAAACAGATTTTCCGTAAAAGAACGCAATACAATATTATCCGGCAGATAATAAGTATATTTTCTTTCAACAATCGTATCAATAGTCAAAGAGTCCACCCAAGTCGTATCCTGTCGCATACGTTCCTCCCAACGGGGAATAACCAAAGAGTCATTAAAAGCCAGCGCTTCGCTCTTCTGGCTGAAAGAAAAATTCTGATCGGCATCCATCAGACCAAAGATACGGTATTCTCCCGGAGCAATCCCCCGGATTACAAAATGCCCGCGACTGTCCGTACGGGCTACCCGGTCAAACGGCAATTTAGTAAATGCCGTATCGGATAAATTGGAATGTAAACCCACCAGCATTCCCTTTACCGGCTCCAGATTGGAAGCTTCGAGTAACGTACCGGATACTTCTAACGTATCGATCACATCTCCGGTAGAGAAAGTAAACGCAAAATTACCCAACGGATTTCCTTCATTGTTATCAACGATGGCATCCGAAAAATCAATCGTATAAGTGGTATTGGGTTTCAGTGAATCGAGCAGGTTTATGTTTATCTTCTTTCCCGAAGGTTTAATTTCAGGCTGCTGTGCCTGAGGCGGAGAAATCACAACCTTTTCATTCGCTTTTTCCAATTTTATATATTCATCAAATTCAAGTGAAATTTTCTTCCGGGTGCTGTTAAGTGCCCCGGCAACAGGTGAACTCTTCATAAAACGGGGAGGTGTCTCATCCCTCGGGCCACCGTCCGGACGGCCTATACTGGCACATGAATAAAAAGCAGCCACTCCCGCGACTACCGTCAACACCTTGCGAATAAGCAACTTTATATTATAAGATCTTTTACGTAACATGATGCAAAAATAAAGGTTCTCAGAGAATAAATACTATACTTTACACTAATTTAATGAAAAATCGGGCAATACCGCAACAAGTATCACTCAGCTGTCATTATTTACCAACAGATGCGACATTTGGAACGAAGTCTCTATTAATAAGAGAAAAACATAGTTAAAAAAGCGAGTATTATAGAACATTCTTACAAGAAATTAAAGTACTTTTGCAGCGAAAACTGAAAAAGCGTATTTCGGTTTTCTTCTTCCATCCTTATACATTACTATGAGCACACAAATTTGTAGAAATTTATCAATAAACACTGAATATAGAAGTATGAAAAGTAGAATTGTATTATTCGCATTTTGTTTGACCCTCTTGTCGAGTTGTGGCAAAAAGGGTTTTGACATGGGAGGAGCTCCGGAATGTGCAGTGCAAACCCTGCAACCCGCAACAGTCAATCTGACCAGTTCTTATCCGGCTACTATTAAAGGAAAACAGGACGTAGAAATTCGTCCCCAAGTATCAGGTTTCATCACCAAAGTTTGTGTAGACGAAGGTTCCATGGTACGCAAAGGACAGGTATTGTTCATCATTGATCCTACGCAATACGAAGCTGCCGCACGTTCGGCCAAAGCAGCCGTAGCAACTGCCGAAGCTGCTGTAAGTACGCAACAGATCACTGTTGACAATAAACGTGCCTTGAACAAGAAAAATATTATCAGCGACTATGATCTGGCTATGGCCGAAAACTCGCTTGCATCAGCCAAAGCACAACTGGCCTCGGCAAAAGCACAGCTTATCAGTGCAGAGCAGAACCTCGGATTTACCAACGTAAAAAGTCCTTCCGACGGTATTGTCAATGATATCCCTTATCGTTTGGGAAGTTTGGTAAGCCCCTCGATCGCTACCCCACTGACTATTGTTTCAGATATTACCGAAATGTACGTCTATGCTTCTCTGACAGAGAAAGAACTCTTGGAATTGGTACGTAAAGACGGTTCGCAAAGCGCTGCCGTAGAGACCTATCCCGAAGTACAACTCCAACTTTCAGACGGAAGTACCTACGATCAAAAAGGAAAAATAGAGACTATCAGCGGTGTAATCAATGCAAACACAGGTGCGGTCAGCATTCGTGCTACTTTCCCAAACAGTAACCACCTGTTGAGAAGTGGCGGTATGGGTAATCTCATCATCCCTTACCACATGGAAAACGCTCTTGTTGTTCCGCAAAAGGCAACGACAGAAATACAAGATAAGAAATTTGTATTCCTGCAACAACCGGACAATACGGTTAAGATGAATGAAATCACCATACTTAACATCGATAACGGACAAGAGTATGTAGTTACCTCCGGACTGAAACAAGGCGATCTGATCGTTATTGAAAATGTAGGTACTCTGAAAGACGGACAAACTATTAAACCGACTACTCCTGCCCAGTCGGAAGCAAACTTCCAGCAAGCTATGCAAGATCGTAAAGAAGGAAAAATGTAAATTCAGCTTATAGAGATAACAAAACTATGAAATTAGATAGATTTATTAATCGCCCGGTACTATCTACGGTAATCTCCATCGTAATAGTCATTCTGGGTATATTGGGACTGTTCTCGCTCCCTATTTCCCAGTATCCGGACATCGCACCGCCTACGGTAAGCGTCTCCACCACTTACCAGGGAGCTAATGCCCAGACGGTATTGAACAGTGTGATTGCCCCACTCGAGGAGCAGATCAACGGTGTGGAGAATATGATGTACATGACATCTACTGCAACAAATACAGGTGAAGCCCGTATCGACGTTTATTTCAAACAGGGAACAGATCCGGATATGGCCGCCGTCAACGTACAGAACCGTGTAGCCAAAGCACAGGGCTTCCTGCCGGCCGAAGTTACCCAAGTAGGTGTAATCACCTCCAAACGCCAGACCAGTATGTTGCTGGTATTCTCGTTGTATAGTTCAGACGATAAATACGATAACGAATTCCTTGAGAATTATGCCAAAATTAATGTAATCCCTGAGGTTCAGCGTGTACCCGGTGTGGGTGATGCCATGGTGCTCGGTGCCGACTACTCTATGCGTATCTGGTTGAAGCCGGATAAAATGGCCCAATACCACCTGATGCCTACCGATGTCTCCACTGCTTTGGCCGAACAGAATATAGAAGCCGCTCCGGGCTCGTTCGGTGAACAAGGCAACCAGACTTTTCAATACACACTAAGGTACAAAGGACGCCTGCAAAGTCAGGAAGAATTTGAAAATATCGTCATTCGTGCTACTTCAGACGGACAAGTGCTTCGCCTGAAAGACATTGCAGAAGTGGAGTTAGGACGTTTAACTTATGGGTATACCAACAACGTTAACGGACACCCGGGTGTTACCTGTATTATCTTCCAAACAGCCGGTTCGAATGCAACACAGATTATCAAAGACATCGAAGCATTGCTGCAAAAATCTGAAGAGACATTCCCTCCGGGTGTAAAAGTAAATATTTCCCAGAATGCCAACGACTTCCTTTTTGCTTCTATCCATGAAGTAATCAAGACTCTGCTCGAAGCATTCGTACTGGTATTTATTGTGGTATACGTCTTCCTGCAAGATTTCCGTTCCACATTAATTCCGGCCATCGCTATTCCAGTAGCTTTGATCGGTACATTCTTTGTACTTTATTTGATCGGATTCAGCATTAATCTGCTGACGCTTTGCGCTATGGTACTCGCCATTGCCATCGTGGTCGATGATGCCATCGTAGTCGTCGAAGGGGTCCATGCAAAACTGGACCAAGGATACAAATCTTCCCGATTGGCTTCTATCGACGCCATGAATGAATTAGGTGGCGCTATCGTATCCATCACGCTCGTAATGATGTCCGTATTTATCCCTGTAAGCTTCATGACAGGTACTTCCGGTACATTCTATCGCCAGTTCGGTTTAACAATGGCTATCGCTATCGGTTTATCGGCAGTCAATGCATTGACACTGACCCCGGCGCTTTGTGCCATCCTGCTGAAACCGCATAAAGAAGATGAAAAGAAAAAATCAACTTTCGTCAGCCGTTTCCATACAGCATTCAATGTCTATTATGACAATATATTGAAACGATATAAAAAAGGTACACTTCGTTTCATCCACAAGCCTTGGTTGACCATCGGTAGTGTAATAGCCGGCATCGCCCTGTTGATGTTCCTGATGAATATTACTCCAACCGGTTTGGTTCCAAATGAAGATACCGGTACTATTATGGCAGTTGTCGACATGCCGCCGGGAAGTTCTATGGAGCGCACCACCGAAGTTATGCAGCGCATCGACAGCTTGTTGGGTGCTGACCAAGCAATCGAAAGCCGGACGATGATTGTCGGTTACAGCTTCCTCGCCGGACAAGGACCAAGTTACGGTTCATTTATCTGTAAATTGAAACCTTGGGAAGAACGAAGCATCAAGCAACGTTCCGATTTCGTATCCGGAATGCTTTATCTGAAAGCCCGTGAAGTCATCAAAGATGCACGCGTATTGCTGTTTGCACCTCCTATGATCCCGGGATATAGTGTATCCAACGGTTTCGAGTTGAACTTGCAGGATAAAACCGGTGGTAGCCTGGATAAGTTCTACGAAGTAGCACAAGACTTCATTACCAAGTTACAAGCGCGTCCGGAAATTCAGTCTGCACAGACATCCTTTAATCCGAATTTCCCGCAATACATGATCGATATTGATGCCGCCGCCTGTAAAAAGGCCGGTCTTTCACCAAACGATATCCTGACAACCCTGCAAGGATATTATGGCGGTCTATACTCTTCCAACTTCAACCGATTCGGTAAGTTGTATCGTGTAATGATCCAGGCAGATCCCGATAGCCGTGCCAACCTTGAATCCTTGAAATCCATCAAGGTGCGCAACGGAAATGAAATGGCACCCATCACTCAGTTCATGAGCGTTAAACGTATCTACGGACCGGATAATATCAAGCGATTCAATATGTTTACTGCTATGACTATCAACGGTTCCCCCGCTGACGGCTACAGTTCCGGGCAAGCTATCCAAGCAATGCAAGAAGTAGCTCAAGAATCGTTGCCTACCGGTTACGGTTATGAGTTCTCCGGTATGACCCGTGAAGAACAAAGTTCCAGTGGAAGCAGTACAGCCATGATTTTCGTACTCTGTTTTGTTTTCGTATATCTCTTGTTGAGTGCGCAGTACGAAAGTTATATTTTACCTTTGGCCGTATTGCTTTCTATTCCGTTCGGTTTGGCAGGTAGTTTCATTTTTGCCCATTTGATGGGATTGGCAAACAATATCATCCCGATACTCGGAGCAGCTACCAATAATATCTACATGCAAATCGCCTTGATCATGTTGATGGGACTTTTAGCAAAGAATGCCATTCTGATCGTAGAGTTTGCCCTCGACCGTCGTAAGATGGGTATGAGTATCACTTGGGCAGCCGTATTAGGAGCAGGTGCCCGTTTGCGTCCTATCCTGATGACTTCATTGGCCATGGTTGTCGGATTGATTCCATTGATGCTGGCCATGGGAGTAGGTGCCAACGGTAACCGCGCATTGGGTACAGCTGCCGTAGGCGGTATGTTCATTGGTATGATCTGTCAGATCTTTGTCGTACCGGCCTTGTTCGTAATCTTCCAATACCTGCAAGAAAAAGTTAAGCCGATGGAATGGGAAGATATCGACAACTCTGATGCGGAAACAGAAATAGAACAATATGCTAAATAAAGTTAGAAAAAAATTAAGCATGAAAAAACAAATCATATGTATGTTGTGTGCAACTGCCTTTTTAAGCAGTTGCCACATCTATAAATCATACGACAGACCCGAGGATATTGAGATCTCCGGTTTATACCGTGATACGGTAGCAGGAGGTGATACGTTGGTATCCGATACGACCAACTTCGGGAATCTGCCTTGGAGAGAGGTTTTCACCGATTCTCAGCTACAAACACTCATTGAGCAGGGATTGGCGAATAATACCGATCTGCAGACCGCCATACTGAAAGTAAAAGAAGCACAAGCAGCTTTGATGACTTCCCGTCTTGCCTATGCTCCAATGCTGGCATTATCCCCTCAGGGTACTATCAGCAGTTTCGATAAAAGTGCCGCAACCAAAACGTATTCCTTACCGGTAACCGCCAGTTGGGAACTCGACCTCTTCGGTAATTTGTTGAATGCAAAGAGAGGTTCTCAGGTAGCTCTTCTACAAACGAAAGCATACCGCCAAGCCGTACAAACTCAGATTATCTCCGGCATTGCCAATACATACTACACCTTGTTGATGTTGGACAAACAGTTGGAAATCTCCGAACAAACAGCCGATGTAATGAAACGCAACGTAGAAACGATGCGTGCCATGAAAGATGCAGGTATGACGAATGCTGCCGCCGTTGCGCAAAGCGAAGCCGCCTATGCGCAGGTTATCGCCTCTCTACCGGCTATCCGTCAAAGTATCCGCGAAGCCGAAAACGCCCTCTGCATGCTTTTAAGACAAGCACCGCAAGCTATCAAACGCAGCACATTGGAAGAGCAGCAATTACCCACACAATTCTCTGTTGGCGTACCTTTGCAGCTATTATCCAATCGTCCGGACGTGAAAGCCGCCGAAATGAATCTGGCAAGTACTTATTATAATACCAATGCCGCCCGCGCTGCTTTCTATCCGCAAATCACGATTAGCGGTTCAGCCGGCTGGACAAACAGTGCCGGTAGTGTTATCGTTAACCCAGGTAAACTCCTTGCCTCTGTTGTCGGTTCACTGACCCAACCTCTCTTTTATCGCGGCAGCAACATCGCCCGTTTAAAGATAGCCAAGGCACAGCAGGAAGAAGCTAAACTCGCTTTCCAACAGACCGTATTAAATGCCGGCAGTGAAGTAAGCAACGCGCTCTCTTTATACCAGACTACCGCCGAAAAGACCTCTGCACGTCAACTTCAAGTAGAATCTGCCGAAAAAGGCGCCGAATATACAAAAGAATTGTTTAATTTAGGCACGTCAACCTATTTGGAAGTTCTCTCGGCCGAACAGTCACTGCTGAGTGCGCGTCTGTCACAAGTATCCGACCATTTCGACAGCATGCAAGCCGTAGTCAGTCTCTACCAAGCATTAGGTGGCGGAAGAGAAAATTAAAAGGTATTAATTGTAAATCGTAAATATCATGATTAGTCCGTTAGCTTATGTAGATCCCGGAGCAAAAATTGGAAAGAATGTCACTATCCAACCGTTTGCCTATATCGAAAAAGATGTCGAAATCGGGGACGACTGTATAATCATGGCTTATGCCAGTGTTCTGAATGGTACCCGTATGGGAAAAGGCAATAAGATACACCACCATGCAGTGTTAGGTTCCGAGCCTCAGGATTTTCATTATACAGGTGAAGACAGTAGCCTGATTATCGGTGACAATAATCATATCCGTGAGAATGTAGTGATCAGTCGTGCCACATTTTCCGGTAATGCAACCCGCATCGGTAATGAAAACTTCCTGATGGACAAAGTACATATCTGCCACGATGTTCAGATTGGCAATCACTGCGTAGCCGGTATCGAGACAACCATTGCCGGTGAATGCAAACTCGATGATTGTGTCATCCTGAGCGGTAATGTAATCTTGCATCAGTATTGTCGCGTGGGTAGCTGGTCATTAGTTCAGAGCGGATGTCGTATTTCCAAGGATGTCCCCCCATATGTGATTATGTCCGGCAATCCCACCACCTATCACGGAGTGAATGCCGTAGTACTTACCCAGCATCACAATACATCAGAACGCATCTTACGTCATATTGCCAATGCCTACCGTTTGATCTATCAAGGTAACTTCAGTATTACAGATGCTGTACAGAAAATCGTAGACCAGGTTCCTATGAGCGAAGAGATCGAGAATATAGTTAACTTCGTGAAAGGATCCGAACGAGGAATTGTAAAATAACTACAGATTAAAATCTACATTTAGTATAAAAAACTCCATTGTTCTTTTTTAGAATAATGGAGTTTTTTTATTTCCAAAATAAGAGAGACCGGCAACCTTGAAAATAGCCGACACCCCAACGTACCCACAATCTATCCTACACACACGACAATAATCCTTCGCCAAAGAAGTGCATCTTCCCCAATTTCAAAAATGAAAGTTAATAGTCTCCTCTATAAGCTAAGTAGTCTGAAAAATTAAGATAACTTTCCTCTAAATTTGTTCTTTATCGTCTTCCATCCCCATAAATTGTAATGATATATACCATTATCCATAAAAATGGAAGAACAAAAGATTTTTATCCATTATTCATAAACTAAAATTAGAAAATATGAGACAAGATGATTTCGTGAACTTCATGCGTGCAACTATTTGTAAGTTTGAACAAAGCAATAGCTATGGAACAGCGCATATATACAAAAACAGCCTGAGCAATCTTATTGCATTTTATCGTACCGACAGGATACCATTTAAGAAAATAACTCCGGAGTTACTGAAAGGATTCGAGTTCTACTTAAGGCAGAAGCAGCTCAGTTGGAATACCGTCTCCACTTACTTGCGCACAATCCGGGCAACTTATAATCGGGCTGTCGACAGGCACTTGGCACCCTATATCCCGCGATTATTCAAACAAGTATATACAGGTACACGTGCAGATCGGAAAAAGGCACTGAACGCCAAGGAAATGGCGCAAATATTTCAGAGTTGGAAAAACCGGGATATATCGGAGACACACTCTCGCACGCACGGTCTGTTTATCCTCATGTTCCTACTTCGTGGTTTACCTTTCGCAGACCTGGTAAACTTGCATAAGAAAGACCTAAACGGAAATACAATCTCTTACCGGCGTCGCAAAACCGGCAGGCAGCTAACCATTGACATCCCCCGGGAAGCATGGGCTATTTTAAATGAATACATGGATACCGATCCTCACTCTCCCTACCTATTTCCATTTCTGACGGGTAAAGAGGGCAGTATAGAGTCCTACCGTGAATACCAATGGGCCTTACGTACTTTCAATCAGCAGCTCAATCAACTCAAAGGAATACTGCATTTGAAAACTCATTTAAGCTCTTATACGGCCCGCCATACATGGGCTACCTTGGCCTATTACAATGAAATCCATCCGGGAATCATCTCGGAAGCAATGGGACACTCATCCATAACAGTCACAGAAACCTATCTAAAACCCTTCAATGCAACGAAAATAGATGATGCCAACAGGAAAGTCATTTCATCAATAGCACAGCATCGTTTGGTGAATTAATTATGACACATTACTTTGTAGGTAACGGAATAATGATAAAATACACCTCTGAAAGCGTTTAGAGAGACTACTGTTTCAATTGATTTATTGTTTGATGTAGAGTAAATGTCATAGCGATGTGATCCATATTTATCGGAATGAATATGGAGAGAACTCTTTTTTGCTTTTGCAGAAAAACTCCACTTAATTTTTGGGGAGAATATTGTTAAATAATTGATATTTGAATAGTGTTTCCTTGCATTGATAAAAAAATGTGATGTTTATTTTGCTTTTACGAAAAATATATTGATCTTTGTGACAAAAATAAACTCTGTTACCTACAAAGTAACAGAAGAGCACAGCCCAAAATACATTATCAATACAGAAAAACAAAACAAGTGGTTTATGACAAAATGGTTTGGTAATTTTTTATTTTCAGAAAACAGAAATGAGTACATTAGAATTGCATTTGAGTACAATTCTACCCCATGGCGGGTTTACAATTTGGCACATAGATCAAAGGCCCGTAGCAGAAAAGAGGAAAGAATCCTCATGGAACTGAAGGAAAGAGGCATAATCACAGTTATTCGCCTTTTCTGATCAAAAAGGATTACCAAAAGAGTGGGACCATTTTCTTTATACTCTTCATCTCAAGTATTTGACATGCCCACTCTATTTGGTAATTTACATAAAACATTTATAAAAAGAGACTTGATACGAAGGTCTTTTAAAAAACGTTTTGAGAATTATAATTCCGATTCTTAAAACTTATTTAAACTTTGCCCGGCATTATTTTGAGAAGAGAACTTAAAAACAAACCTTTAACACGACCTTAAGAGTTATACTATTCTTATCAACAACAATAGATCTTTATACAGATAAGCAGTAGCTTTCATTTAAAACGGACTGTAGTGTACTGAATAAGTTGACACTTTCTAAATCAAAAAAAGTATGTCAACCAA
>ENA-UOJR01000896-UOJR01000896.1-human-gut-metagenome-genome-assembly--contig:-C115P-NODE-896-length-31963-cov-15.073461_pt1 | contig 31963 bp, 46 predicted proteins | sample MGYA00242354_ERZ723901 | MGnify/ENA metagenome assembly ERZ723901
AGTCGGTAGAGCACTTGACTTTTAATCAAGTTGTCCGGGGTTCGAATCCCCGATGTCTCATGATTATAAAATGGCGGAAAACCTAGTATTTATGCGGGTTTCCGCCATTTTTGTTGTAACCGTATGTGGGAGATTCTGGACTAAAGTAAATGTCCCATTTGTGTCCCAGAGGGGCATTCTGGACGGGAAATGTCCCAAAAATGTCCCAGATTTTTTTCCTATAAAGCCAGGGCCTTGGCAACAACGTCTGGGGCTTTTTCTTTTTCATCCACGATGTGACTATACACCTCCAGGACCATCTTTTCATCGTCCCCCAGAAGCTGGGCAATCTTTTTAGTGGAGATTGCCGGAATCTGATAGCACAATTCCGTACAGTAATTATGGCGGAATATATGTGCCGTCAGACCGAAGATCACACGGATATTTTTGTTTCCACCAGCGGCAGCATTCATTTTATCCACGATACGCTGCCACATCCTGGTATATCCGGTATGTGTCATGATCCGGGCATTCTGGTTATGGAAAAGATATTCCCCGGGGACAGAGGGGATATAATTTTTTAATTGCGCCACCAGATAAGGCGGCATAGGGACTGTACGGTAGCCGTTATCCGACTTTGGGGACTTGGGAGAGGGATTATTACCATCAAACTCAAAAGCCTGTCTGACGGTCAGCTCGGCTGTTTTAAGACATATATCAGTTTTCCGGAGGGCCAGTGCCTCTCCACGTCTTAGGCCGCAGCCGTAGAGGATATAAACAAAGGTCCGTTCCATAGGGCTGAAATCCGCTTTAGGGATCATTTTTTTCTCCAGATCAGTCAGGGGCCGCCTCTCTTTTGCTTTATACCTGGGCAGCTCTATCCCCTCGCAGATCGTCCGGAAGGCGCTTTCCGGCAAGAGATGATCTGAGATTGCGGATCGGATGACCTGCCGGAAGGTAAGCCGGATCTGCTGGCAGATACGTGGCCGGTCAATCGCGGAGTTGATAAGCATCTGGAAGTGCAGCTTACGGATGTCCTGGAGCCGGATCCCTTCCAGAACAGGAAAGTGATGCGTGATAATATTGAGGTACATTTTCCGTGTGTTTGTGCTCCGGACGGCCTTATAGGTTTCAAGCCATTCCGCAGCATACTCGCAAAACAGCGTATCTGATCCGCGGATGGCATCTCCGTTCCGGATCTTAGCCTTCAGCTCGATCACCTGCTTTTCCAGATCCGCGCTGGATTTTTTTGACCGGAGTGTGACCCTGTGTTTGGTTCCGTCCTGGTTATAGGATCCGTCCCACGTCTTTGTTGTAAAATATCCGTCTGCTCCTTTGGTGTATTTTGCTTTTGCCATCTTCGTTCCTCCTTTTTAAGTATAAAAATAACAGCCGTACAAATGTTTGGATTGCACGCTGTTTCCGAAGATGGTACAATGTTCTTGTGATTGGTTGTCACATTGTATCTCTTCGGAGATATCTGAAGCCGGTTCCTGTTGGCGCAGGGGCCGGTTTTCTTGTTTGGTTAACTCGGGAGAGATTAAAAATTCTTTTATGGCATCTGTGTGGATGCGGTAATTTATTTTAGAGAGTTCCCTTTTGGTATCCCAACCGAGTGCCAGAGGCTTGGATTCTTCGATTTTTAATCTTTGATAGTCTTTAATGATGTAGAGCTTGAATTCAGGAGAGATCCATGAAGCAAATTCAAAAGCTATATCCGAATGAGCGTATGTACCGCCATAACGGCCAGCCTGCGAAGTTATTCCGATGGCACCCATCCGATCTATCCATTGTTTGGGTGTCATGATAAGACGACCGGGCTCATTTCTAACCGTCTGGAATTCCAGACGGTTAAAACTGGGATTATATAGATTTTCCCATGTTGCTAGAAAATCTATAGTGGAATATGAACTCATCCAATTTGATATTACAATCCGTGGATCGTCAGGATCTTTTTGTTTAGCGATATCTGTTAAAGAAATATAAGAATTTTCGTCCAAAATATTTCCCATAATAGATATTTCTGTTCCGTTAGCATTTAATTTCATGGATACTCCTTTCGTAATCTATTTAACCTCAGATTCATATTGGCGCAGGGGCCGGTTTTTATTATTTCTGATGCGATAATCAATAGCCAGAACCGATCTGGATCATTTTGTCGACCTCAACGAAATGGTATTCAGATTTGACAAAATGGTCCAGGTGACATATAATATACTTAACAAGACAGCCGACAGGTAGGTGCACGCTACCCGTCCCGGCGAGTCAATAACCTAAAATAGTCGTCTCCTCCGCCAAGAGCAGGACGGCTATTTTTTATGGGTGTAATTCAGAATCGCAACAATCAAACTGGCTGTCGCCAGAATTATCATAAATTCCTCATATGTACTCATAAAGCATCTCCCCCTTTCCGAAAGGCTCGGAACGGATAGAGAGCTGCCGCCTGTTCGGCTGCCCGGGTAAGTATATTATATTGTCAAGGTGTGGCCCTTGGGGTCTTATGGGATAGAAGTATGCTTTCCTGTTTGACAAAAAGGTCCAGGTGACATATAATATACTTAACAAGACAGCCAGTAAGGGAGGTTAAGGCTCCCCGCCCTGGCGATTATAAGAAGCTAAGAAACAGCCGCCTATTCTTTACCAGAGAGCAGGGCGGCTATTTCTTATGGGTATAATTCAGAATGGCTACGATCAGCATGGCAACGCCCAGGATGATCCGGAATTCTTCATATGTACTCATAAGGCATCCCTCCCTTCCAAGACTCAGGGCGGGAACCGCAGCCGCTCTACTGGCTGCCCGGGTAAGTATATTATATTGTCAAGGTGCGTCTCTTGGAGCCCGACAGGGGCAGAGGGTGCTGTTTAAGTAAGAAAAAAGCAGGTAACCATGAAGTTACCTGCTAACAGTTTGAATGAAATAGGTGGGGTGACATTCCCACATCTCTTTTAAGACCACTAGGGCGTGACGGCTGCCTGTTCCGTCCTCAGATTTCATTCAATAAAGTCTATGCTTTGTGTAACCTCATTATACTACATTTTATGAAAAAGTCAAATGTTTTTGTTGTATTTCCAAGCAAACCCAGTATCAATATAATGTGTCAGTTGTGCATCCATAAGAGGATACATGGTTCTATATGATAGTTTCCCATCAGTAGAAATGCGTATCGCCACAGATACATGGGATGAAAAATCTTTTATAAAGGAGATGCTGCTGTCCTTTGGATGTACACTGATATAATCCGGATTGTGCAGTATCTGCGGAATTTGTTGGAAGCACAGCTCGTATTCATTTGGAGAAAAAAAATCTTTTTTATGGCGTTCTGTATGACTGATTCTGTCTTTCCAAAAAAGGACTTCTTTATCCGGAGATAGGAGCGGTTTTAATTCCGGTTTATGCTGAATAATGGAATCTATTATATCCTGGTGGAGACGGCCTAGGGACACAAAGGAAGTATTTTCATCAAATAAATCCTTATGTAGTTGTTTAACGGTTTTCATTTGAATCTCCCTGCAAAGCAATTCTTTTATTAAAACGCCTTAGGCTGTTTTAACCTTAATTCGACCAGCTCTTTCGGGTACCCTGTACCCTGACAGAACTGCTCAATCGTGCATTCTTTGTATTCTGATATCATCTCATCTGATATCAGAAGATACGCTGCAAATAAATTTGCCCTTCGTTCCAGTTTTGAGTTAAGTAGAAACGTTTTGTTCCGGATAAAATAACAGTTTGATTTTCGATCAAGCAGAGCATGTCCCAGTTCGTGGGCCATTACAAGGATCAGCTCTTGGCGGTCTAAAGCACTACTTAAAAAAATGTACCGGTGATTTTTTAGAAACATATAGCACCCGTCGCATTTTAAATTACCTATTTGGTAAAGTACACCAAGCTGATCGGCAATCTCAAATGGATCAGTAGTTCCGAATTTACGGATACAGGATGCGACCATACGCTTGACCTTTTCAACATCCCCCATAAGCTACCACCTTTTATTTTCTTTTGTGGCCGTACTTTTCTTTGTTTATTATCTTAAGTCTGCGGAGGGCGATATCTAACTCGTCCCGGAAAAGTTCTGCAGCTTCCGGATCCAGTTCTTCTCCGTCATAGGAGGCAGGACCTTCTTCTCCGGCAGACAACTTCTCCATAATCCGATTCAAGTCTTTGGCGATATCCCGCTCGTCTCTGGCAGTTAGAACAGGAGATTCCTTTTTATCCTCTGTGCCAGTCATCAGATATTCTACAGATACATCAAAGTATTCAGCCATTTTCTGTAAAGTCGTCATGTTAGGGTTTGATTTTTCTAGCTTGGAAATATAACCCTTGGCCAATCCTATTTCTTTTTCGGCAGTATTCATTGATACTCCTTTTTTCTTGCACAATAATTTAACTCGTTCTTTCATGCTCAATACCTCGTATCTGAAAAAAATGCAAAATATAGTATTGACATTCTGAATATATCGCGTATAATATAGGCATAAGTTCTGAAAGAAATGCAAAATATGGCAATATAAAAAAGAATGTCCTTAATCATGTGTGGTAGCTTGATTATAGAATATTTTCAGAATCATGTCAATATATTTTGTGTTTTTTTCAGAACCAAATAAAAGAAAGAAGGAGTGGTAACTTGAGCCTAAGGGAAAATATTAGGAAATATTCCAAAGAAAAAGGCATTCCGGTTTATAAACTGGAAGAGGAAATTGGGATATCAAAGGGGAGCATTTCCAAGTGGGACGATATTAAACCTAGTGTTGATAAGGTAAAAGCTGCAGCTGACTTTTTAGGTGTGAGCATCGAGGAGTTGCTGAAGTAAAGGGGGAATGGAGTAGTGAAAAAGACAAAAGCCTTCCGGTTTAGACAGCCGGAAAACACGGATAAATATAACATTGAAGATCAGAACAGTAACTGGGATAAGGCAGAGAAGCTTTTTAGACGGCTCAAGAAAAGAAATCGTTTTAATTTCTTTCTTATTGTTGGCCTAATTGTTTATCTGGCCAAGCACAGGTCAGAGAACAGGAGGTAGGAGGATGGGAGAACTTGAACGATTAAAAGCCGAAAATGCGCAGTTAAAGAGGGACCAGGAATTTCTGTTCCTGATCCTGGACATAGGAATGCATGCGGTAGAGGAGTGGGCCCGGAAAAACGGTCTGTTAGCTGCTGGAGAAGATCCCGATCAGAATTTTCCCGACAGGGACAATCAGATCAGAATATTTATTGAGCAGATCAGAAAACTGGACCAGGATGCCCTTCTTAACCGGCTGGCTGGACTGCTCGACCGACTGAAGGACAGAGACGAGTTGATTTAACTGCTCCCGGTCGCACTCCTGCTTGGATTCGATTAAATTCTGGAGTTCAGAGAACGCAGCACCAGTATTCAGCGTGTAATTGACGTTTGAGACATTAGTTCCGACTACGGAGTTTTCAAAGGTAGTATTGCTGAAATTAAAAGAGGTGTTTGATGTAACAGGAGTGCTGGGGAGGAAACCATTGACCACAAAAGATTCCCCTTTTTCAGTAAGGGAGAGATGGTAAGTTTTTACTGATTTAAGTGGTTGGACTATATATCCTTCTGTTTCAAGATAGGAGATGTCAAATCGGTTTACTGTGTCTGCCGGAATGGATAAAGGGGACGAATTGACTTTCTCATGGTCATAAATCTGTTGTAAAAGATTAATCCTGGATTGCTTCATACATATTATCTCCTTTTAAGTTATTTCAGCATGGCAGCGCTGATAAGAGGAGTATAGCATGGAAAAGTCTGATTTTCCAGAGAAGGTCGCAGATTATCTGGGCGTGACCATCGAGGAGCTGCTGAAGTAGGGAGGTGATAACGGTGGATGAGAGAATTTATAAGACATTGCTGGAAATAAAAAATGAACTCCAAGCTATTAGGGAGTGCTTGGAGTTGCATATCAAAGTTATTTCATCAAATGATAAGCCTATTTTTGATCTTCAGGATTTTTCACAACATGTAAGTGAGGGTGTTCATTGTACTCATTGTAAAAAAATGATTCCGAAAACAGATAAATTTTGCCAGTACTGCGGAAGGGCTATGTTGAAGTAGGGAGGTGAGAAATTTGAAATTTCCCAAGCCGATTATGAGGACATCAGAACTGATTAAAATGGGGTTTCCGGAAGAATTTCTCCGGCGGGCCTATGGGGATAAGAACCAGAGGTTTGCTACAAAACTGGATCCGATGAAATCGAATAGCCCCATTATTTATGATACAGAGGGGCTGTGGATCTGGTGGCAGAAACAGATAGAGCTTCAGACAAAAACCATGCAGAGGAGGTGAGGATGATGAGAAGAAGACCAAAGCGTCCGACCGATGAGCAGGTGATGCTGATCGCAAAGGCCGGGCTGATGGCCAGGGACTGGCTGGTTCTGTGGGCATCAGAGAGCCAGATGTGCCTGGTGCATCGGAGTAATGGGAAAACCAGGAGAATCGAGATTTAAGGGGGGTGAGGACGATGGAAAAAGAGATCCAGTACATGCCGGTGGGCCGGGTACGCCGCCGGAGAAGGACCTGGCACCGGACCATGAGAGATCTGGTCCGGATGCTGATGGCCGGAGGCGAGCTGATCGGCACAGGGATCCTGGCCGGAGCCGGATTCGGAGTCGGGCTGGCAGCAGTGACAGTTTTCTTTTAGAGAGGAGGAGACAGGATGAAGGACGAATGCCTGGCAGTAAAGATCAATTTCCCGGAAAGTGACTTCGCAGGAGCGACCATTTACCTGGAGGACTGGCAGGCCCGGGAGCTGAAAGCCCGGGTGGACAAACATAACCGATGGCTGCGGTCTCAGGGACGTCCGGAGGATTACACCATGGCACATGCCATCCACTCTGTGCTCGAGATGTACTTCAGATGGCTGGAAGAAAAAGAATCCCCGGAAGCGCAACTTCCAGGGGACTCAAGTAAAAAAACACACTACACCCTTATTGTAGGGCAAAAACAGGAGGAAATCAAGATGGTAAAAGTAACGATTGAGTTTGATGGGGAAACAGAGGTGTTTACCGGAGACGCAGTAAGCTGCGTAGTGCTCACAAATGAGCCGGACGGAATCAGGTCCTGGTCGATGCTGATGGGGGAGTTTAATCCTCTCCGATTCCCCCTAATCCTGGCAGATGCGGGCTTTCACCAAGTCAAGGCATCGCCGAAAAACCATTCTCCTCTGAAAGCGCTGGTCGCATTTACGGAAAGAACACTGGAGCTGATGGACCAGGAGATTGAAGCAAATGGCGGGGAAACAGAGGTGCTGAAGCAGATTCTGGAAGCCAGTAAGGAGGAATAGGCGATGGCGGGAGTCAAGGGAGAAATGGAAAATGTGGAGACATTACCGCTGTAAACGGTGTGGGAGGGTCATCTACATAGACCCGGGGGAGAAAAGGCTCTGTGAAGACTGCATGGAAGCAGAAGAGGATAAGGAGGCCCCGGATATACAGGAGGGATCCGGGCATGGCAGCAGAAAAGAGGAAGAGGTGACGGAGCATGACGTATGAGAGGAAGATCGATATCATGGTGGCGGCCTTCTGTGCTGCCCAGGGAGACCGGGGAGAGGCATGGGAGGCCGGGATCCGGAAGGGGTTGATCGATGGATTCCTCCGGATCCGGAGACTGGAGATGGCAGAGGGGGCAGCAGAAGCACGGTGCTGCTTCTTCCCGGTGGAGCGGATCCAGGAAGGATTCGGGATCTGGAACAGCGGCGGGTATGACAGCAGGCATGGGATTGGCAGATCGGTGGCAGCGGCCGGAATGGACGGGGAGAAGCTGCGGCAGATCCGGTATGTGGCGGAGAGAAATGGCCGCCATTCCCTGGCTGTAGTCTATCCGGGATGCTATATTGCCGTATCCGTAAGCCGGGACATGCATGATCCGGCCAGCATAGCTGTGTACCGGGTTGAGGGATTCCAGGAGACGGAGCCGGGGGTGTACCAGGCCAGGGCCGCCAGGGTATACCAGATGGAGCCCTATTATTCCAGCCTGTCAGAAGCCCAGGAAAAGCGTCTGGAACGCCTTATCAGGGTATCCGTCTGGATCGCCACGACGCCGGATCTGTACAAACTTCGGGATAAGGTGTGACATGAAATACTATAAAGGAAAAGTGGAAGCGGTCCGGATCCGGCAGGACTCTTCAGAACTGCATCTGATCGTTGATGATAACCTGGAGGACCTCCGCCGCCAGCGGTGCAGGGAGGTGCAGGTGGGGATCGATGACGGCCGGACGATCTCCCCGGCCCAGAGACGGAAAGCGTATGCGACTCTCCGGGATATCGGGGACTATACAGGTTATGCCCCGGAAGAGATCAAACAGATCATGAAGATCGAGCACATGCTGCGTGTCGGGGACCAGAAGGTGATCAGCCTGTCAGATTGTACCATGACAGACGCCAGGGAGTTTATCAATACGCTGATGGAGTACGCACTGAAGGAGGGGATCATCCTCACAGAGTCGGGACTGATGCGGACAGATGACATAGACTGCTATCTGATCCAGTGCATCCGGTACCGGCGGTGCTGTATCTGCGGGAAGCCGGCGGATATCCACCATGTGGATGCGATCGGCATGGGAAGGAACCGGCAGCAGGTGGATGATTCCGGCCATGAGATTGCCGCCCTGTGCCGGATGCACCATACGATATCACACCAGATGGGATGGGACCGGTTTGCGGATTCGTACCATGTGTACGGGATAAGGCGGGACCGGACGGAGGTGGACAATGAACAGAGCCATCATAAATAAACTGGTCAGGAAGGCTCCGGCCAGTCTGGAGAGCAGTTATATATTCGTAAATGATAACAGGGCGATCTGTGAAGCAGTGATCACGGTCGGATTTACGTCCCTGTATGTGTCCAGGGAAGGCAGCAGCTTTTTTACACTGGAGACCCTGTGTGATTTTATCCGTGATACGGTCAATACGGGCTCTGAGATTGAGAACTATACGTTTGTGCTGGCCTGCTTCCGGAAGAGTACCAATGACAGCCTGGAGGCTGTTCTGAAGAATAATCTGCTCCAGTATAAGTCCGGGGCCTATACCCTGTTTAAGGACAAGGAGTATCTGGCGAAGTATGACCGCCAGGGAGAGCTGGAGGAGGCGCTGAGAGCGTATGTACGGAGGTTTGAGGGCAGCGATGAGATCCTGGTGGACAAGGGGCAGTTCTGCCGGTATTCGGACAGTGGAGCTGTCCAGGGGATCATTGATATCGCCATCGTAAGATATCTGATGGAAACATACTGTATGTTTGTGTCGGGGAAGGAGCTGTACATATACCAGAATGGATGCTATGTCCTGGACCGGGATGGCGTCCGGATCAAACAGGTGATCTCCGGGCTGATCCCGGACCGGTATATTACATACAGGAACCTGTCCTCGATATACAGTCTGCTCCTGGAGCAGCAGCCGCTCCAGAAGACCATGGAGGAGCTGAACTGTTATCCCGCATGGTGGATCAATTTCCAGAATGGTATGTTCGATGTGAAGGCGGGGAAGCTGCACCGGCACCGGCCGGAGTATTACTCCATTAACCAGATCCCGCATGAGCTGGACATGAAAGTCCGGGAAAATATGGAGGCAGCAGGTACCGCGACGAGAAAGTTTCTTTCCGCAGCCCTGCCGGATCCGGAGGACCAGGTCATGCTGTGGGAGTATATCGGATACTGTATGACCAGGGATACGGGGTTTCAGAAGTTTTTGATCCTCCGCGGAGACGGGGGGACAGGAAAATCCAAGGTGATCCATCTGGTGGAGGAGATCGTGGGTGCGGATAACTGCAGCGGAGTCAGCCTCCAGGATCTTAATGAGCGTTTTTTCCCGTCCATGCTGTATGGGAAGCTGGTCAATGCATGCGCGGATATCAGTTCTGAGGCCATGATGCAGGTGGATAATATCAAAAAGGCCACTGGAGAGGATATCATGATCTGCGAGAAAAAGAATAAGGATCCGACCCCATTCCGGAGTTACGCCAAATTACTGTTTTCGGCCAATAAGATCCCGCTGAACCTGGATGAAAAATCCAATGCGTTTTACCGGCGCCTTCTGATCCTGTCCATGGAGCATAAGCCATCAGAGGAGGAGAAGGATCTGGAACTGTCGGACAAGCTGCATGCAGAACTGGGGTATTCGGTCTGGATGGCTGTTGGGGCCTTGAAAAAGCTGTATAAGGACGGGAAATTTGTGGAAAGCGTCGGGTGCCGGTCACAGGTTGAAGATCTGTACCGGGCAGCAGATACGGTCAAAGCGTTCACAGACGAATGTCTTGAGCCAGCGCCGGGGAAAAGGATGGCCCGCACGATGATCTATGACAGCTATAAGGAGTACTGCGACAGCTATGGGCGTAAACCGCACAGCCCTATGATCTTCTACCGGTCCCTGGCAGAAAAGGGATATGCAGAGGGACGGGGGAAGGATGGGCGCTTTTTTAAGGACATTGCCCTGAGGGACGATGGATTTGTATCGGTGGACTAAGCATAGGGTGACAGGTAGGGTGACAGGAAAGTGACAGGTTTTATGACAGGTTTAAGAAAATGGGGATGGTCAGAAAAGCCAGTATTTATGCGGGCTGGAGGGATATCCGGAGAAAAAGGTGACAGAAATGACAGGTTTTTCCAAACTCTTTTCACGTGCGTGCGTGTATCTCTAATTTATATTTACCTGTCATTTCTGTCACTATAAAGAAAAAAGAGTAAAAAAGCTAGGAAATACAAGGAAAAATGGATGACAGGTTTTTAAAGGGACCTGTCACCCTCCAGTCATAAAGCTGTCACCAGGAAGGAGAAGAGGATGAATACAGTGATACTGATGGGAAGGCTTACAAGGGATCCGGAGGTCCGTTATACCCAGGGTGAGAAGTCCATGGCTGTGGCCAGATATACACTGGCGGTTGACCGGAGGAGGGCCGCGGATGCTGGAGGACAGAACACAGATTTTATAAGCTGCGTGGCCTTTGACCGGGCCGGGGAGTTTGCGGAGAGATACTTCCGCCAGGGCCAGAGGGTGCTGGTCCGGGGCAGGATCCAGACCGGAAGCTATGTGAACCGGGATGGCCAGAAGATCTATACGACGGATGTGGTCATCCTGGAACAGGAGTTTGCAGACAGCCGAAGGGACGGAGGAGGAGGCCGCCGGCCGGAGCCCGCGCAGGATGACGGGTTTATGAATATACCAGACGGTGTCGAGGATGACGGGCTGCCGTTCTGATCGGGCAGAACGGATTCAGGATCCTGGGAGCAGGCAGAAGGAGCATGGGAAATGAAAAAGAAAAATGAAGCCGGGATATGGCTGTGCAGCATCTGCGGAAAGGAGATCACAGGAGATCATGTGGAGATCCGGAGCCGCGGGGGAAAAGAAAGGCATATCCACTATGAATGCATGAGGCCGGGAAGACCGGCGCAGGAGAATTCTGAAAAATAAGAGGAGGAAGCTGATCCGCGGTAAAAGGGTGGCCACCCGGCGAATGGATTATGCTGGATGAAAGACAGAGAAGACTGGTGGAAGATAATATGGGACTGGCCTGGTATACGGCCCGGATGAGCAGCGTTCCGATGGAGCTGGAGGAGAAGATATCCCTGTGCTATCTGGGACTGGTGCTGGCGGCAGGGAGTTTTGACCCGGACCGGGGGATCCGGTTTGCGACCTTTGCAGTCCCGGTCATGCAGAATGAGATCTTACAGGGACTCAGACGGGAGAAGAAACACTTTGGTGCGATATCCCTTGAGCAGCCAGCAGGAAAGGAGAATGGAGGAACACTGGCCGATCTGGTGCCGGATCAGGGGCATCCTTTCCGGGATCTGGAAGAGCTCCTGGATTTCCAGGATGCGGTTAAAAGGACCGGGAGGGAGCTGTCCGGAAAGAAGCTCCGGCTGTACCAGGAGCTTCTCCGGAACCCGGGACTGGCACAGAAGGAATACGGGGAAAGGATTGGGTGCAGCCAGTCCGTGGTATCAAGATGGATGAAGGAGATAAGACAAAAACTGTGTTTGTAAAGCCGGAGGAAGGAGAAGGAAGAGGATGAAGGTAAGAATATCGATTCCAGGCGCGTATATGGTGAAGGATATGCCTGAGGACAAGGCATGGGAGACTTTCGGGAAACTGGCAGAGATGATACTGATTATCGGCCGGAAGGATAAAGAAGAGGAAGGTGGAGCGGGTCTGGATACCACTTCATCGGATGCGGATCCGCAGGTATCTGTCCGGGTACCTGGAATGGAGATCCATGAAACAGAAGGGGATGCAGACGAGGCCGCCATGGACACTCCGGAAAGCCGGACGGGGCAGAAATATAAGGGATTCATGTACATTCGATGCCCAGAATGCGGGAAAGAGAAGAGTTTTTTTACCAGACAGGAAACAGATCATTATCATTGTGGTGCCTGTGGAGCCCGTCGGACTTTTGAAAAGCCCTTGAAGGAGCTGAGGCTGGAATGTGAGTGTGGGACAAGGCTGCGATATTTTACAAATCTGGAAGAACCTCTGTTTGATATTAACTGCTTCAGATGCGGATCTCCGGTGACTGTCTCGTGGAATGGGAAAAAGAAGATGTATATGACGGTTTAGAGGAGGGCAGATGGAAGAGGATGAGCAGGAGGGGAACCATTGAAAATCAGGAGCGTTGCAGAAGCAAAAAAGAAGATTAAGATCGGGTCAAAGGTCACAATAATGACCCAAAAGGCATGTGCAAAGGATTCTTTCGTGGCAATCAAGACCGGGATCCCGAGACAAGCGATTGTTATTGGCATCTATGCATATTTCGTCCATGTGCAGTTGGAGAGCGGGGTATGTGAGGGCGTACTGTGGGCGGATTTAATCAACGCCAGTGAGGAGGATAAGCGATGATCAAAGACAGTGGGGAGCGTACAAAATTTGGGACCGGAGCTGTCCGGGACATGCACGCCGGTAAGGGGAGGATGGATCTCCTTCCCTGGGCGGCCATCATAGAGGTTTCCAAACACTGTGAGGAGGGGGCCTTGAAGTATGGCGAGCATAATGTGGACAAGGGGATACCTACACACTCGTTTCTGGATTCCGCAGCCAGGCATATCGCAAAGTATATGGACGGATGGAAGGACGAGCCACATCTCCGGGCCGCCGCCTGGAACCTTTTATGGGCAATCCAGATGGAGATCAAACACCCGGAGCTGGTAGACACGCCGTGGAGAGAGGAGGATAAGGATGGAGAGACTGACACACCCGCGCAGCAGCGGGATTAAGACAGGGCACTGGTCCCCAAATAAAAAAGACGAGCTGATCGAGCGCCTGGCGGCCTATGAGGACACCGGGCTGACACCGCAGGATATATACAGACTTAAAGCGGGGACGATTCTTAAGGCGCTGGGAAAGGATTGGATTCTCCCGGATGATCGGACGCCTGAAAATGGATCATATGTCCTGGTATCATTCGCAAATTTTAGCATGACCGATATCGGAAGGTACGAGGAGGACGAAGATGGAGGGGCCTTTTATCCGGGAGATGAGGAGTACACATACACAAGCGTTGGACTGTTTGTCAATGCCTGGATGCCGTTGCCGGAACCATACAAGGGGGTGGATGATGATGAAAAATAGAGAGGGATACCCGGATCCGACCGCGGGCAGAGCGATCCGGGAGGCTGACCGGCCGCCGGAGAACGTGGTCATGTTCCGTCGGATGATCAAATCGATGTGCACGATCTTCCATCTCCGAATATTGGGGAAAATTACAGTGGTAGATGAGAAAGGACGGCGGTGGTGATGACGAGAGCGGAGAGGCAGCAGGAAGATTAGGCGGAAAGGTGGTGATGCCGATGGGGATTAAGATTACCAGGAAGCTTCTGGGCAGCTACCGGAAGATGAAGCGGGAGATTCCGACTCTGGCAGAAGAACTCGAAGAAATGAAACAGGGAGATAATGGCCTTTGTAACAGTACTATTTTAGATTACCGCACAGGGGAGCCCAGGCCGCAGTCAGTAGTAGGTTTTAATCAAGACCTATATGACAGGAGGCAAAAGATACTGGACGGGAAAAAAGCCAAATGCAAGGCTGTCGAGAAGTGGATCAATGCCATTGAGGATGGGCAGACTCGGTGTGTGTTTAAGATGTTCTATTTGGATGGGATGACATGGGAGAAGATAGCTGCGAAGACTGGATATTCCAATAGTCCGGACTATCCACGGCTGATGATTCGGGACCGGTATTTAAAAGAGCAAGGGATTCGCTAAAAAAAGTTCGTTTTATTCGGAATATTCGTGTTACAGTATACTAGAAGCCAAAGGCACACAGGCCGGCGGCTCCTACCCCGTTCCAGCCGGGTGTCACAGCCTGGCTGGGAAATTCGGAACATCTTCCCAAACGGGAGGAAGCGTGAGCCGTAAAACCGAGCCGCAGGTTCGAGTCCTGGTGTTCCGATGTTATCACAACCTCCTATACAGTATATCCCGGGCGGCCATCGTACCGCCTGGGGAACTTTGACTCTGCGGGATAGAGCAGCCAGGAAGCTCGCCGGGCCCATAACCACCCGGAGGCCGGTGGTTCAAATCCATCTCCCGCGATTTTTCTTCATTATTCTTTTTCTGGTTTGGACCTTTTAGAAGTTTTTTCACGTTTCGTCTTGACTATCAGGCAGATGGCAGTGCCGATTGCGAGAAATGCTTCTGAAGGGTCTTTTATTGTTTCATTTACTGATTACTTTATGGATAAATGAAGGGGAGGAGACGGATGCTTAAATCATGTAAATATTGCGGCCGGTATCATGACAGCAAGTATGACTGCGGGAAAAGGCCTAAGAAAATCAAAATACGAACGGAGAACAGTGGATTCCGTTCAACAGCGGCGTGGACAAGAAAGAGCATTGAGATTCGGGAGAGGGATCGGTATCTGTGCCAATGCTGTCTCCGTAATTATCCGGGAACAGAAAGAAGGCTGAATTATGAGGGAGTCGAGGTCCATCATATTGAACCTGTGGAAACAGCATGGGAGAATCGTCTGAACAATGAAAACTTGATCAGCCTGTGCAGGACCCATCATGAGATGGCTGAATCTGGAAAAATAGAGAACTGGCGTCTTCATGAGATGGCAAGGGAGAATGAGAAAGGTGATGGTATCCCCCCGGGGGAAATGTGAAAAATTCAGACAATTCGTCAAGACCGACGCCCAACCTTTTCCCATAATTTTTTCCCACATCAGCTTTTCAATGATAAAAGAAGGAGGTGAGGAGAATGCCAACACCGCCGAAGACGGCAGATATTATCCAGATGGAAGGAAAATCGCACCGGACGAAAACGGAGATCGCTGAAAGAAAAAGGGCTGAAGAGGAGCTGCTTACCGGAAAGGTCATGAAGGAAACTCCGGAAGTCCGGGCCAGTGAGATAGCACATAAAGAATTTACGAGGTTAAAGCGGTTGCTGAAATCCATTGGTAAGGATGATGATCTGTATGGGGCTGTAATCAACCGGTATTGTATTTTGCAGGCAGAGTGTCTGGAGTTTGAGCAGAAACGTGAGTTGATGTATCAGCAGATGGCAGAGCTGGAAATGGACCGGTCCAAATTTTTGGAAAGCAATGAAATATCATCATATTATAAACTGCAAACAGGCATGCAGAAAAATCTGATTTCCCTGGATCGGCAGGTACAGGCGAAACGGAAGATGCTTATGGATATAGAAAAAGAAAATATCATGACGATTGCATCCTCGCTCCGGACAATCCCCAAAAAACCGGAAAAGAAGAGAAATGCACTGAGGGAGGCGTTGGAAGGTGGATGTTAAGAGCGGAAAGGCTTACCAGTATGCAAAATGGTGTATCAACGATGCAGATGGAAAGGTACCAAGGTATGTGAAGATGCAGGCCAGAGACTGGATCCGGATCGCTGATGGCGAGGATCCGGAAGCTTTGGTTGATGAAAATGCATATGGTAAGATCTGCCGTCTTCTAAAGATCATGATCCATCCAGATCTCAACTGTACGATCTATGATGGCCTGGAGGATTATGCATGGTTTTTTCTCATTGCCGTTATGTGTACAAAATGCCGGGATCCCGAAAAGGATATTCGGTATTACACTACTGCGGTCCTTGAAATAGCACGAAAAAATTTTAAAACTTTCAACTCGGCCGTTATTTTCATATTGCTGATGCTTACAGAACCGGATTTTTCCCGGTTCTTTTCTGTTGCCCCGGATCTGTCATTGTCTTCAGAGCTGCGCAATGCGATCCGTAAGATCATCAAGGTATCCCCGGCCCTGTATGATGACCTGGATCCGGCGTTTAAGATATTGAGATCACAGATCATATGTCTCCTGAATGATAGCGAATATACGCCCCTGGCGTACAGCCAGGACAGGATGGATGGAAAGTTGGCAAATGCCTTTCTGGCCGATGAGGCTGGAGCGTTGGATGATTATCCGGTGGAGGCGATGCGGTCGTCACAGATCACGTTATTTAATAAACTCGGGATTATTATTTCTACCCAGTATCCTAATGACAATAATGTGATGATAAGCGAGATTGACATTGCAAAGAAAACGTTAGAGGGACTGACAGAGGACCGTCGAACCTTTGCGCTTTTATACGAACCGGATAATGAGCTTCAGCAGGGAGATATCTGGATGAAAGATGAACGGGTAATATTTCAGAGTAACCCGGTGGCAGTTGTCCATGATTATATTTTTGATGACCTAAAAAAAAAGCGCAGCCTTGCGATTCTCTACGAAAACAAGAGGGAGAATTTTCTATGCAAGCATTGCAACATTCTGTACAAAGGCCTGGGAGTAGAAGGATATATTGATGTGCAGAGGCTGAAACAGTGCCGGTCGTCGGAAGATGATTCATGGTGGAGAGGGCGGAGGGTGTGGCTGGGGCTGGATCTGTCGCTCAGTGATGATAATACAGCGGCGGCAATGGTAACAGAGGAATCGGGTACGATTTATGCAAAAGTAGTGGGCTTCGTGCCAGCCGGAAAGGTAGATTTTAAGTCTGCCAAGGAAAAGGTGGATTATAAAAAGATGATAGGCGCAGGTGATTGTATAGCCTGCGGAGATGAGGTGATTGATTATGGGACCGTAGAAGAATACGTTATGAGTCTGGAAGAGAAGTATGGGGTAGAGATCCAACAGGTCGGATATGATCGCTGGAATGCAATTTCCACCGTCCAGAAGTTAGAAGCTGCTGGTATTGTATGCGTGGAGATCAAGCAGCATAGTTCAGTTCTTCATGCTCCGACAAAATTTTTGAAGGAGCAGATCCTTGAAAAAAAGTTTGCCTATAAGGCTAACAGACTTTTAGAAATCAATTTTCAAAATGCACGCTGTACAGAGGATACGAACCTCAATAAATACGTAAACAAGAAAAAATCCGCTGGCAAAGTAGATATGGTGGTCGCTTTAATAAATGCTGTGTATCTGCTTCAGCAGGATATTCTGTTTGGAGACGGAGGGTTTGTTGTACAGGTGATTTAGGAGGAGGTATTTTATATGTGGCCGTTTCGTATGAGGGCAGATCCGGAAGAAAAGACAGAACAGGCAGCGGAAGATTCTCTTCTGAGTGCGATGCTGTCTGACGAGCAGATTACGGCAGAACAGGCTATGAATATTCCTGCTTTTGCGGGATGCGTGAATCTGATATGTGATGCGGTATCAGTGATCCCGATCAAGCTTTATAGGATCGAAAATGGACGAAAGACAGAAATCGAAGGAGACAAACGTGTAAGTCTGATAAACCAGGATACGGGTGATACCCTTTCGGGAGTGCAGTTTAAGCGTGCGATGGTGAGGGATTATCTGATTGGCAAAGGTGCCTATGCTTTTATCCAAAGGGTCGGGAGCCAGGTGGAGTCTTTGCATTATGTTGATAATGCAGAAGTGTCCTTCATGTACTCTGCGGATCCGATATTCAAGGATTATGACATCCTGGTACAAGGAATTTCGTATGCTCCATATGAATTTTTAAAGATTTTACGCAACTCCAAAAATGGATGGTCTGGAAGAAGCATTGTCGAGGAAAATCGGCAGATGCTCAGCGTGGCCTACTATTCATTGCTGTATGAGAAAATCCTGGTAAAGACCGGGGGAAACAAAAAGGGATTTATCAAATCAGAAAATGTATTGACGGATAAGGCTGTTAAGATGCTGAAGGACGCATGGAGACGGTTGTATCAGAACAATACAGAGAATGTAGTTGTTTTAAATAAGGGGCTGGATTTTAAAGAGTCGTCAAATACATCCGTTGAAATGCAGCTGAATGAAAATAAAAGAACCAATGCTGAGGCGATCTGTAACATTTTTAAGATTTCTCCGAATGTTCTTACCGGAAACGCTACGGAGGCGGATAAAATTGCCTTTTTTGAGAATTGTATTAACCCGATCCTGGAAGAATGTGTCTGTTCCCTGAATCGCGACCTGCTGAAGGAAACTGAAAAAGGACAGATATTTTTTGCCGCAGATTCTTCAGAGCAGACCAAAGGGGATATTGAAAAGCGGTATAAAGCGTATGAAATTGCAGGGAGGAATGGGTTTATGCAAATCGATGAGATCCGGTTCCGTGAAAATCTGCCGCCGTTAAATCTTGATTTTGTGAAACTTGGCCTGCAGGATGTCCTGTATTATCCAAAAACACAGGATATCTTTATTCCAAATATGAATTCCAGTGGGAACCTGCGTGATGGTGGGGCCGTACAGGGTGCTGCCGGAAGTGGAAATGCAGAGGGGAAAGAAGGTGAAAAAAATGAGGGTTGAGATCAGAAGTGACAGTGTGACCATTGATGGATATGTAAATGCTGTGGCCAGGGATTCGAGGCCTATGAAGGACAGAAAGACTGGAAAACGCTTTGTAGAGCAGATTGTGCCTGGGGCATTTGAACGTGCCTTGAAGCATAATGAGGTCCAGTTACTCTTAAACCACGATGAAAACCGTAACCTGGGATCTACGGAATCGAATCTTACCTTGTATGAGGACAGCATCGGCCTTCGGGCCCACGCTGTTATTACAGATGCAGAGGTCATTGAAAAGGCCAGGAAGAAGCAACTGCGTGGCTGGTCGTTTGGATTTCATGAGCTTGATGCCAGCGAGGAAGAAATATCCAAAGGAATGCAGCGGCGGTATGTTGAAGAACTGGAACTGTTAGAGGTGTCTCTGATCGATCAGAGAAAGCAGCCTTGTTATCAGGGGACCAGTATTGAGACCCGGGCAGAGGATGGAAGCGTATTGATACCGGAAGTACTGGAAACCAGGGCTGAGTATGTGGATATCATTGAAAAAAAGAAATCCCCTGTGGATTACAGTGGTTATAAAAACAGATTAAAAGAATTAGGAGGCAAATAATCATGAGAAAGTTTGAAACGAGAAATAACAGATCCACCAGAAGACGCGTTGGAGCGAGAAAAGGTGTACAGCGGAGGGCAGAGGACCTGAAGACCTTGATGGAGCAGCGGGCGGATCTGTATAAAGAAATGGAGGATCTTGCCAACAAGGCAGAATCTGAAAAAAGGGCGATGACAGAAGATGAAGATCATCGCTTTGATGAACTCGAAAAAGAGATCAAAGCTCTGGACACTACGATTAATAAGCTGGAACGTGCAAGAAAACTGAAAAATGTGGCCGGCGGAATTGATCCGGAGGGTGGGGAAGACAAAAAAGAGATCGAAAAAAAGGAAACAAGAGCCTTTGAAAATTATATCCGCTCAGTTGCCGGCGGCACCCAGATAGAAGCAAGAGCGGGGGAGCAGAATCTGACTATGGGAAATAATGGTGCAATCATTCCCGCCACGATTGCAAACAGGATCATCAATACAGTGAAGGACATCTGCCCGATTTTTGCGCGTGCCACGATGTATCACGTGAATGGTACATTAAAGGTACCGGTATGGGGGCTGGCCAATTCATCCCATAAAATCACAGTCAATTACCAGGAAGAATTCACAGATATTACGGCTGATTCTGGAAAATTTACAAGTATTGACCTGTCGGGATTTCTGGCCGGAGCTCTTGTTCTGATTGGAAAATCGGTAGTCAATAATGCCCAGGTTGATGTTGTAAGCTTTATTGTCGGTGAAGTGGCGCGGGAAATTTCGGCATTCCTTGAAGGAGAGCTTTTAACCGGAAATAGTGGAAAAGCCCAGGGAGCGCTGAATTCTAAGAATACAGTAGAAGCGGCTTCCGGAACAGAGATTACAGCAGATGAGCTGATTTCCCTGCAGGCAAAGATTAAGCAGGTATATCAGGGAGACGCGTGCTGGATCATGCATCCGGATACCTTTGTTTCAATCAAAAAATTAAAAGACGGGAATAACCGGTATCTGCTCCAGGACGACTTTACCGGGGAATTTTCTTACCGGCTGCTTGGAAAACCTGTATATATTTCTGACAATATGCCGAAGATTGGATCCGGAACCAAGGCAGTCCTGTATGGAGATCTGAGTGGTCTGTCGGTCAATATGAGGGAAAATGTGCAGATCCAGATCCTGCAGGAGAAATATGCAACCCAGCATGCCGTAGGTGTTGTTGCCTGGTTTGAATTTGACTCAAAGGTGACGGATGAGCAGAAACTGGCAGTCCTGACCATGCATGCCGGTTGATTTTTGAGGAGGTAGTATATGAGGATCAGTGAAATCAATACAGGAGTAATCTGCCAGGAACTGCACATCATGGAAGATGATGTAGATGAGGCAGAGTTAAGATATCTGGATGCTCTGAAAACGGCTGCCATCTCCTATGTTACCGGATATACAGGTCTTTGCGAAAGTGAACTGGATAGCTATGAGGACATTACGATTGCAGCGCTTGTCCTAATTTCGGACATGTATGATAACCGTCAGATGTATGTAGATAAAAACTATTCCAATCGTGTGATTGAAACGATCCTGAACATGCACCGGATCAATCTGGTACCTGGAGGGGCTTATGGGGGTTAATGCAGGCCGGCTTAAACATAAGGTTACGATCTGCCGGTATCAGGCGGTTGACGATGGTCTGAACGGGACAGTTAATAAGCTGGTCTCGTTCCGGACCGTGTATGCGGAGATGCGGCCGATGAGAGGCAGAGAGTACCTTGAATATTATAATGAGGGGCATGATCTGATCTATAAATGTACCATACGGTATCGAAAGGATCTGAGGGCGACGGACGTAGTGGTGTTCCGTGACAGGCAATTCCGGATCACGTCAATTATCAACGTTATGGAACGCGGAGAGTACATGGAAATCATGTGTACGGAGGATATTGAAAAGAGGAGACCGGAGGTGAGGGAGAATGTCGGCGGAGTTTGATATGAAAGGACTTGCGGAGCTGGAAAAGGATTTAAGAAAATGTATCACAGATTACCCGGACCAGACAGATCGAGCGATGAGACGCTGGGCCAACCAGTGGGTAAGGGAGTGCAATGCGAAGATGCCTGCCTCTTACACAGAGGGAAAGCGGCCTTTTTTAAAGAGCTGGAGAAAGACAATGTCCCGGGAACTTGGGGTTGCTGCTGAAATCCAGATAGTCAATAAATCTCCGCATTTCCACCTTGTGGAAAATGGCCATGAGAAGGTCGTATATGGTAAAAGGACTGGAGGATTCGTTCCAGGAAAGCACTTTGCTGAAAAAACCAGAGAAGAATGGAAAGATACATTTCCGGAGGAAGTAAAGAAATTCATGGATGAGATGCTGAGAGGAGGAAATTTATGATCACGGCAGCAGATCTAAAAGCTGCGGGTAACCAGCTTCTTAAGCAGAAGTATCCGGATATGAAGATTTACGGAGTGGCCTCCATAGAGCAGCTGGAACGGCCGTGTTTTTTTACGGAGATTCTGCCATTTGGCCTGAAATATGAATCAAAAAACTGGGCTCAGAATTCTGCATCTTTTAAGATAACACTGATACAGGAAGAACCGGATGAATTCAGACAGTACCAGTTTGCAGAAGAAATCCGTAATTTATTTGGTTTGAAGCTTGCGGTCGGGGACCGGAAGATTAATGTGGTGTGGTATGGATATGACCAGATGGGAGAACACCATGACATGCTTCAGGTCACAGTAAAATTCGAGTGGTATGAGAATATGTATGAGCCTGAAAGTGCAGAACTGATGGAGAATCTGGAGGTTCATACAACACAGGAAGGAGAATGATTATATGGGAGCACCAGAAGTCAGCTTGACATTTATTGAAAAAGGTATTACAGCGATCCAGCGGGGAGAGAGAGGGACTGTGCTCCTGCTCTTGAAGGATTCGAAAGCGTTGGGCAGCCATACAGTGATCTCTGTTTCTGACATCCCGAAAGAATTATCATCAGATAATCAGTGGTATGTGCAGAAGGCATTGATTGGTTACCAGGTTGCACCACGCCGTGTAATGCTCTATGTCATGAATTCTGCAGAAGATGTTGCTGGAGAGTATACAAAGGCTGAGAAAATCATGGAAACAAACCGGTTTGACTGGCTTGCGATCCCTACAGTCGAAACGGACGGGAAAGCAGAAGAGATTGCTTCCTGGATCAAAACACAGAGGACAGTAAATCATAAGACTGTTAAGGCGGTACTTCCGAACAGCGCGTCGGACACAGAGGGAGTAGTAAATATTACCTCCAGTTTGTTTAAAGAAGGTACGGAATATGAAGCTGAAAAGACGGCCCCCAGAATTGCCGGTTTAATTGCAGGCACTCCGATGACCATATCCTGTACATATGCGCCTTTATCAGACTTTGATGATTGTACCAGGCTTACCAGAGAGGAGCTGGATGCGGCTGTTGACGCTGGAAAGCTGGTCTTTGAGTGGGATGGAGATAAGGTCAAGGTCTGCCGGGGAGTCAACAGCTTTGTGACGACTGCAGACGGAAAGGGAGAGAGCTTTAAAAAGATCAAGATCGTTGAGATCATGGATATGATCCAGGACGATATTGTTTCCACGGCCAGGGACAGTTACATTGGCAAATACGCAAACAGCTATGATAATAAATGCCTGTTGATCACAGCCATCAATGCGTATTTTGCAGAACTCGTAAGAAACGGCTTGCTGGCGAATGGAAAATGCGAGATCAATCTGGACCGGCAGAAGACATACCTTGGCGGCAAAGGAATTGACACTTCCGAGATGTCAGATGATGAAATCCGCCAGGCGAATACTGGAAGCTACGTATTTCTGAAGGCAGTGATTTCTATTCTGGACGCCATGGAGGACATTGAGATGGAGATTTATATTTAAGGAGAGAGGATAAAATATGGAAGGATATAGACCGGATAATGTCATCAGCGGCACCTGGGGAGAGGTGTGGATGGATGACGATTACATGGCAGAGGTGATCAGTTTCAAAGCAGAGGTCGGGATTAAATATTCGGATATTCCCATGGCCCGTCATCTGGTCAATGGGAAGAAGATGACTAACCTGGAATTGTCCGGGGAAGTAAAATTCCACAAGGTAAGTTCTGCGATTTCCAGTAGGATTTCTGATAGTCTGAAGGGCGGAAGAACACCGGCCTTCAAGATTATTTCCAAGCTGGACGATCCGGATGCACTGGGAGCAGAGCGTATTGTCTGTTACGGATGTAAATTTGATAAGGCAATCCTGGCTGATTGGGAAGTTGGCAAAAATGGAGAAGAAAGTTATTCCTTCTCTTTTGAAGACTGGGATTTCCTGGATGAGATATAGGAGGTATTGGTATGAATTTAATGGACAGATTAATGACTCTGAGTAAAGGAGACCTGGAGAAGATCCCGACAGAGAAGATAAAGGCAATGCATTTATCAAATGTAATGGGAGAACCGGTGTATGTGACAGTACGGGCTATCTCCGGAGAACGTTACACAGAACTTTCGGGTACAATGGTTGGAAAGAAGGGGCAGCCGGATTATGGAAAAGCATATAATGCGTATGCGTTAATCGCTGCAGAGGGGATTGTGGAGCCGAATATCAAAGATCCGGAACTTATGAAGCACTTCGGATGCGCAACGCCTAAGGATCTGGTCAAAAAATTATTCCCCGGGGGAGAAACAACAGCGATTGCTGATAAGATTTCGGAGATTTCCGGATTCCTTCCGGAAAAAGAAACGGAGGATGAGATAAAAAAATCATAAAGACCGACAGAGATGCCAGCATCGCGTATTACTTGTACAGGACAAAGGGATGGCGTCCCTCTGAGTATTATAATATGGGCCACGGTGAGAGGATCATCGTGGCCGCTTTCGTTGAACAGGAACTGGCGGACGAAGAAAAGGAAAGGAGGAGCCTGCTATGAGCCGTGTAATTGATGCCATACTCCGTATGACAGATCAATTCTCGAAACCAGCATCCGCCGCTCTGAAAAGCATGACCAGCATGAGTGCGGCTGCGGTAAGGGTTGGTAAGGATGTACAGAAAACGGGGAAAAAGATTTCGGATTTTGGATCCGGCTTAACAGCAGCTGTCTCTATTCCCATCGCTGGCGTAGCTGGTGCTGCCGGGAAAATGGCATTGGATTTTGAAAACAGCGTGGCAAAAGTATCAACAATCGCAGATACTACGGTAATGAGCCTGGATGATATTCGGCGACAGGCTCTGATTACATCGAATGCAACCGGTATCGCTGTGACAGATATTCTGGAAGCGCAGTACAATGCTATTTCAGCAGGGGCATCAACGGCCGATTCACTTTCTCTTGTGGAGGTGGCGGCCAAAGCGGCAAAGGGAGGTTTTACGGACGCTGGAACAGCTCTGGACGGTCTGACATCGGTTTATAACTCTTTCCAGGGGGCTGTGGACTACCAGACAATTTCGGATCAATTTATGGTAGCACAGAACTTTGGTAAGACAACATTCGGAGAACTGGCCAGTTCTATGGGACAGGTGACCCCGATTGCCAACAGCCTGAATGTATCCACGAATGAATTGCTGTCATCAATCGCGGTACTTACGAAAAATGGTATTGCAACCAGTCAGTCGGTTACAGGCCTGAAAGCTGCATACTCCAATATCTTAAAACCTACGTCAGATGCCCAGAAGACTGCAAAGTCATTAGGGCTGGAATTCAATGCTGCACATCTGAAATCAGTTGGCTGGGTTCAGTTCCTGGCAGAAATCCGGGAAAAAACTGGTGGAAATACGGATGCAATGGCAAAACTGTTTGGATCCGTGGAGGCACTGAATGCGGTAACGGTGCTCGCAGGCGCAGGATTTAATGATGTGAATACCGCAATGGGCATGATGGCTGAATCCGCCGGGATGACTGAAAATGCATACCAGAAGATGATGACACCTACGGAGCGGTGTACGATTGCGGTCAACAAACTAAAAAATACGGCGATCCAGGTCGGGGAAAGATTTGTGCCAGTATTTGAAAGAGTTGTCGGTATAGTGGATCGGGCAGCAGACCGGCTTGCCTCCCTGTCAGACGCCCAGATCGATACTGCCATTAAAGCTGCCGGCATTGCTGCGGCTGTTGGACCTGTGATTGTGCTGTTTGGAAAAATGGTGTCTGGTGTCGGAAAAACGATAACCGTGGTTAACCGGTTTGGTGTCCGGGTCAAAGCTGCTGGAGGGATTCTTAAACTGATGATCAGTCCGGCAAACCTTGTTGTCGCAGGACTTCTGGCCCTGATTGCGGTCGTACTGATCTGCGTGAAAAATATAGACCGTTTAAAGGCTGGATTCCAGACGGCTGTCCCTGCCTTCGACAAGGTCCGGTCTGGGTTTGCTGGTATTTATACTCAGATACAGCCGCTCATTCCGATACTGCAGAAGGTGGGAAGCATAATCTGGGATGTACTCCAGGTGGTCGTTGTAGGAGCTGTATCGGGAGCGGTAGGAGCGTTTGCCGGATTCCTGACTGGCGTAACGACGATTGTGGATGGAATCATAACGATGCTGTCCGGGCTTATCACGTTTATTACCGGAGTATTTACTGGAAACTGGTCCCAGGCATGGACCGGGGTACAGACAGTATTTGAAGGTATAGTAAATGCGATTGCCGGAATTTTCAAAGGCGTGATCAATACGATTGCTGGTGCAGTTAATGGTGTGATAGGTGCCATTAACGGTATGACAGTGCCTGAGTGGGTTCCTGGAATTGGAGGCAAGTCAGTGAATCTTCCACTAATCCCGCAGCTGGCATCTGGCACAAAGAACTGGGAAGGCGGAATTGCACAGATTCATGAGCGTGGGGGTGAAATCATTGATCTTCCGGCGGGGAGTCGTGTGTATCCGCATGACAGATCTGTTTCTATGGCCAGGAGTGAAGGACGTATGGAAGGTATTACAGCCTTTAGGAATGCAGTTTCTGAAGCGCAGAATCTGGCGGACAGAAGCAGTAAGATCATCCAGTTCCCGAAGCCTCCAGTTAATAATATGGGGACAGGATCGGCAGTAAGGGCTGGATCTCCAGAACCCCGTGAGCCGATACCTGTACGAAGAGACATTCCGAAACCAGGAATGGAAAGGGGAAATACGAGCCAGCAGATCACTATCGCAAAACTGGCAGACCAGATCATTGTGCGGGAAGAACAGGATATCAAAAAACTGGCGGAAGAACTTACCAGGGAAATGGTAAAACATCTGAGCTCTACGGCCTCAAATATGGGAGGTGATGTAAAAAATGCAAATGTGGCTTAAAGGGGGAACGGGCAGCCTGAGGCTGCCTGTTCTGCCGTCGTCTTATTCGGTGACGGGACAACAGATGAATACGATTGTTACAGTGAATGGTCTCGGGGAGATTCTTCTGAAGGGAAAGAGAGGTCTGTATGAGATCAGCTTTTCCAGTTTTTTTCCACTGGAATATGATTCGTCTTACTGTTCATATCGTGGATTTCCTTCTCCTTCCTCCTGTGTTGAACTGATTAACCGGATGAAGGAGGATGGTCATATAAAACTGATCATTACCGGAGTCCCTGTTTCCATGTATGTGGAAATTGAGGAGTTTACCTGGGGAGAAGAGGATCCGACAGGGGATATTTCTTTTTCGCTGACGCTCCGGGAAGATCGGAAGCCGATCATACCTGTATCTGTATTGGAAACAGAGGCACCAGCTGCCCCGGAAGATGGGAGCGGACGGAGTGGTCCGGAAACTACTCCTCCAACGACATATATCGTGAAGTCGGGAGACTGTCTAAGCGCCATCGCTAAAAAGCTCACAGGATCGTCAGACTGGCATGCAATCTATGAGCAGAATAAAGGCATAATCGGAGGAAACCCTAACCGGATATATCCAGGGCAGGTGCTTACAATCCCAGGAGGCTGATATGAAAGCAAAGCTGATTAAGCCCGATGAAGGGCTGGCATATGATATTACGGAGGCATGCAGCAGCGTAACATGGAGCGGATCTGTACTACAGGCATCAAGAAGTGTGGAACTGGATTATATCAATGCGCCCTATGATACCCGGCTGAAGATCCCTCCTATCGCAACAGGAAACTACCTCTCTGTGGAGGATCAGACAGTGGAGATTTTCTGGGGTCAGTTTTTTGGAAGTGAAGTAAACGGCCAGACAGGAACGATCACTCATTTGGCCAGAGATCCAATGAAATGTCTGCTGGAATCTACAGGAAAATATAATTTTAAAAATGTCACGCCGGAAGCGGTAGCTGCCCAGGTATGTGCGGACGTACAGATGCCAGTAGGTGAACTGGCGGCCACAGGCATTAATATAAAGTCCATGCTATGCAATGATAAAGCTATCTATGACATCATAATGGGCGGCTATACGCAGGCATACCGTATGACAGGAAAACGGTATCTCGCCTATATTATCAACAGGAAATTATCCATAATCGAACAGAATGTGATCCTTGGCGGAGGGTATTATCTTTCTGATCAGCTCAACATAACCGACGCATCTGTCCAGGAAAAGGCAGATGAGATTATAAACAGTGTAAGGATATACAATTCAAAGGGCAAACAGATTGGAGAAGTCCGGGATGAGGATAGTATCAGGAGGTGGGGAGTATACCAAAGTACCTATGACCAGGAGAAGGGCGTGGACGCGCATACGGCCGCCAAAAATATGCTCAAAATAAAACCGGAACAGACGATCATGGTGTCTGGAATTGGTGATATAAATTGTATTTCCGGGCGTGGTGTAGTCGTAAAAGATGGAGCCACAGGATTATCCGGCCTTTACTGGATAAAATCAGACAAACATATCTGGAGTGGCGGTACATATACGATGGAACTGGAGCTGACGTTTGACAAATTAATGGATGAAATGGAAATAGAGGTTGAAACCGAAAAAAAGAAAGGGAGGAAGTCATGAGTGCATATGACGAGTTAATATGTGTGATGCGACAGCAGGGTACAGCCGGAGCTCCGGAGGGTATGCTTTTAGGAACCATGACAGGCCCGACGAGCTGTGAAATTGGAAAATTTAAACTGGAAAAAGATGATCTCTATATTTCTGAACATCTGCTCAGTACAGTTGCAAGTAAAGTCAGCATTCCGGAGTCACATGAGGATCAGACCACCTATCTGGATCCGCTGAAAGCCGAGGACGTGGTACTGCTCCAGAGACTGTCAGATACAGAATATGTGATCATTGAAAAGGTGGTGAAGCTGTGAGCCTACTGCCAAGCTATGCGATTACTGGTGCCAGACAGGGTGGGCGAATCCAGGCAATGAAAATTCCCAGGGAATATGGGATCGATTTTATTTCTGGACAGCCCAGCGGGAAGATAGTGGAAGGTCTGGAGGCAATCCGGGTATGGATCTGGTGCTGCCTGAAAACAGAGAGATTCCGGCATCCGATTTATTCATGGGATTACGGAGTGAGTATGGAACAGTACATAGGAGGAGCTTATTCCAAAGAGTACATAGAAACTGACTGTGAGGCGGAAATCAGAGAGGCGTTGATGATCAATCCGTATATTACCGGCATTACCGATTTCAAAATTCAATTCAGCAAAGATAAGCTGAATATCAGTTTCTTGGTGGAAACAAAGTTTGGACGAATGGAGGTGATAGAGAGTGTTTGAGGATATGACGTTTGCGGCATTGCTCGATGCAGGGAAGCGTCAGGTGAGTGATGATGTGCTTAAGTCGGAGGGAAGCCTTGTATATAATGCGATAGCAGCTCTCGCATATGAGCTGGAAAAGTTATATATTCAGGCCGACTGGATCATGAAACAGGCGGATCCAGCCAAAGCAGATTATGAAAATCTGGTAACGTTAGCCGCGGCCCGCGCTGTTTATCCGGCTGAAGCGACTCATGCACAGGTGCGAATGAAAGCAGATGCAGCGGTGCCCGTAGGTTCCAGATTTTCTCTGTCGGCTTATAACTACGTTGTGCTGGAAGAAATGACGGACCATACATATAATTACCGGATGCAGTGCGAAGAGGCCGGATCCGGACCAAATGAACTGCGTGGGGAGTTGGTTGCCATAGACTATGTGGATGGATTGTCATCAGCAGCGATCACCGAGTTACTGGTTGCTGGCAAGGATGCTGACGGCAGGGATGAGCTTTACTATAAATATCTGGATAGTTTTAAGGAAAATAGCTTTGGCGGTAACATTGCAGAATACAAAGAACGGTTGATGAGCTTTGATGGTATTGGAGGGGCAAAGATATACCCAGCCTGGAATGGGCCTGGCACGGTGAAAGCGGTCCTGATTGGTGCGGATTATGCCCCTGTCTCCGAATATCTGATACAGGAAATACAGGAAGCCATGATGCCCGTGCCGGCGGAAGGATACGGAATAGCTCCTATTGGCCATACGGTAGATATAGCGTCGGCAATCGGTGTCTCGATTGCTATAACAACCAATGTTACCTTCCGGCCAGGATATTCCTGGGCAACCTTACGAACGAAAATAGAAGATGCAGTTAAAAATTATCTGTTGTCTATCCGAAAGGAATGGACGGATGGGGAAGCTCTGGACAAAAGCACTATTTATATAAGCCGGACAGAGGCTGCGATTTTAGATGTGAACGGAGTTCTGGATGTATCGGAGACGGCAATAAATGGGATGGCAGCTAATTTAGTATTAGAACCGGACCAGATACCAGTTTACGGGAGGGTGGATAGCGCATGATGGACATCAATACAATACACTGGTTTCCGAATCACATTGCAGATATGCGTGACTTCCAAGAAATCGCAAAGGCTTATGATTATCTATTGATGCAGGCAATGGATAATATGCAGAAAGTATTCAAAAATCAATTCTTGAATACGTTGGACGAAGATGGGTGTGCTATGCATGAGCAGATCCTTGGAATTGGAGCCAATCCTGTTGACACATTAGAGGACCGGAGGCGCCGGATCAGAGGGTACTATGCCAGTGATCTTCCATACACAGAAAACAAGCTTCGTCAGGTATTGTCTGCAATGTGTGAGAAGAATGGATTTGAGATGATCGTTGATGGAAAAAAATATCAGGTAGATATCCAGATCCGGCTTAACTCTGTGAATATGGTGAACAATGTGCGGGAAATTGCGAGGAAAATGATACCGGCCAATATGGTTGTAAATGTCAATATTATTTACAACATCCATCAGAGATTCCAGGTTTTTACTCATGCAGATTTATCTAAATATACCCATGAGCAGCTTAGATCAGATAAGATCTTTCAGGCCCAGTATAATTTCCATGGATCCATTGGGCGTATGCGGCACTCTGAACTGGCAGCATACACACATCAACAGATATTCCAGGACCCTAATATAGGAGGAAAATAGTATGATCCGAAACACGAAAAATTTTAACTTAAAAAAACCAGAGCAGGGAGATTTTTATAATGTAGACGACTTCAATGATAATTCAGACATCATCGACGCGGAATTAGAAAACCGAAAGAAGGCCCAGGAGGATGATGAAAAAAATATTAAGGGATTGACTAATCCGGAATATGATGATTCCGGAACTGTTTCTGGAATCGACAGTTTCCCTGCTTTTTTAAATAAAACGAAAAGCAAGATGAATATTTTCCAATGGTATCGTGACTTTAAAGCCGGTATGCAGTTTGTACTCCATGCCGGCCAGATTGTCAACAACTGCGTATCATCCGATGCGGACAAGCCCCTGGCAGCGGCGCAGGGTAAGGCTCTGCAGGACCAGCTGACTAAATTGTATAGTGATTTACGAAATACTACATCCGTGAATGGATCATTACTTGAATATGCGTTGTCTGTGACATCATTTGAAAATGTGTTTACTGGAGCAGATACGACTGATCTCCCAAATGATAATGCTAAATACTGTGTTGCTCGCATAATGGAACGTGGTGGTTCCAGATTTATTTCCATCGAAGGCAAAGATAGCCGGATACATACAAATTTTTACAAAGATAGTGCGTGGAATGGATGGGAAACAACTACTTTAAAGTCCGATTTACCCAACATGTACTATAAAATCGGGTCAACCGCAACAAACAATCCGTTAGAAACTATAAAACAAAATTGGAATGATATGCCAGATGGCTATTATCTTTGTGAGGTATCTTGCGGGTCTGCGTATATAGGAATTGTACAGCGTATTTCAAATGGTAAACATGGTTCAGTTCTTGTCAATGGATATGGAGACAATACTCCTATTTACGTCAAGCGTCTGGATGGTGTGTGGAAATAACAACTCAATTAAACTGGTTCCAGTTTAATTAATTTTTATCCTATGGCTATTGCCATGATATGTATAATCCCATTATAAGAACTCCCGTCATTCGCATTCCGGGCGTATATTATCAGTTCGTTAGGTCTTACCTGGGCAGTAAAAACAAGATTTTGCACACCCGCCGAACTTTTATATTCTTGGTTAATGCATACAGCGCTGTCATATGTTAGACCAGGAAATGAAATCTTCGCGAATCCGTCAGAGAATTGGACATCCGTTTTTTTTAGGACTTTCATATCGGACTTTGTAACGAGTTCGGTTTCAGTCCCCCATTGTCCATCAATCTCAGAATTAAATACAAGTTTTTTATCGTCCTCATTAAGCCTAAGCATCAGCAAGTTATTTGTAACTTTGTTACGGAGATATATGTAAGCCCCTCGCTCAACCTGGCCAATTTCCAGGGAAGCATCCCTTGCTTTAAAATCACTATAAAATTTAGCCGGAAAAGGGAAGGCCCCCGGATAGGATGCCGGGG
>ENA-UOJR01000897-UOJR01000897.1-human-gut-metagenome-genome-assembly--contig:-C115P-NODE-897-length-31945-cov-67.708404_pt1 | contig 31945 bp, 27 predicted proteins | sample MGYA00242354_ERZ723901 | MGnify/ENA metagenome assembly ERZ723901
AAGTCCTGCATGAAAAAAGAAAAACAACAGAAGCCCATATCCAGCAGCTTCAGCATAAGGGAAAACAAGGAATCCGCTACACCGCGATGATGCCAGATGCCCGATTCGCACGCAGACTGAGAGGAGAAAAACAATGATCGTACTGCAACTGCTGCTTTATTGTCTGCTGTTTACCGCAATGGTAAAAATCGCTGTGATCGGCGGTGCTGTCAATGGACTGTACTTTTATCCCAAGGAGGTGCAGGATCGCGCCATCGAACTGGGACTGATCGACCGCAATACGATGAACCGGAAACGAAAATGCTTTATGATACTGTTCTTTATCGTGATGCTTGCTGCTCTTGTGCTGATCATCGGTTTGTGGAACGGGGCTTCCTCCTTTGGTGAGGTCTATTGGCAGGCGCTGCTGTTTCTTGAGGTTATGAATATCTATGACGGCGTTGTAATCGACAAGCTATGGGTCGGGCACAGCCAGTTTTGGGTGCTGCCAGGGCTTGAAGATGCGCCGTTCGTGCAGACATGGAGGCAGGTGCTGAAAAAGCGAAGCATACTGGCGCTGATCTGGGTTGCGGGAGCGGCAATTGTCGGCGGTATTGTCCATTTGATTTTCTAAGAAGTTGGAAATTGCCCAAATGAAAAGCAGAATCATGAACTGCAATTGGAGGCAAAAAAGATGAAGACGGAGAAACCGAAACAGTTCATCCACTGGTGCATTCTTGGAGCAGTCGGATGCGGATTTATGGCTGCCGGGGACTGGCTGCTGGGGTGCATTCCGCTTCAGGAAACGGACACCGGTCTTTTCAACAGAGCCTATTATCTGTCCGGCTCCTATGAGCTGTGGAAGCCTGTGCTTACCGTTGGGCTGGGAGCAATCGGGGGCTTTCTCTATTATTTTGTTGTAAAAGCGCTGAATGCGGACATTGACGCAAAATGCCAAAAAAACAAAAACCATCCAGTTCCTGTGCGGGATATTCACCGTTGCAATCGCCCTGACCATCCATACATGGGTGGCCACCATGGCATGGTTTGCCACCTATCTGGGGCCGCGTATCGGAGCAGAGGCTACGCTTGCGGCGGTCACGGCCTATCAGGACGATATGCTCCCCGCGATCCTCCCGCTGTATCTTCCGATGATACTGGTTTTCGGCATCCATTTTGTAATGTTGCTTACTGGAAAAACACGCTATCCGAGGTGGATGCTTGCGTTTCATCCGGTCACATGGAATCTTCTGCTGGCCGCAGTACCGGATATTGCGCAGGCGATGCAGATGCCGGTGGCTACATGGATGTCCGTGATGAGCCAGAGCAGCACGAACAGCGCTATTGCAATCTGGTGCATTGCGGCTGCGGTTTATGAGAGAAAGCATATTCAAAAAAGGAGTCTTAAAGATGAAGCCTGATTACAAAAACTGGATTCCCAAGGGAATGCTGTTTTCGCTCGTCGCAGGAACGGCACTGTCCTTTGCGCTGCTGCTCATTTTTGGCGTATTCGGAATCGGTGTGAGCGGAAAACTGCGCATTGCGCTGGGTGTGGTATTCGGTATCGCCTTTGTCATCTGTGCAAAATACACCGAGTGGTGCGTGCATGCCTATCGGAGCTTTTCCTATGACGGCGAGCGCAAGCTCTCAAAGCAGATCATCGAAGGAACCGCGCATTATGTCACCCTGCCGGAGGGCGGCGTGGGGCTGGATGTGGGCTGCAGCAGCGGCGCGCTGACCATTGCCTGCGCAAAGCGCAATCCCCAGGGAAAAATGATCGGCATCGACCGCTGGGGCAAGGAATACGCCTCCTTCAGTCTGCCGCTGTGCGAAAAGAATGCTGCCGCAGAGGGCGTGAAAAACATTTCGTTCCAACGCGGGAACGCTGTGAAGCTGGATTTCCCGGATGAGAGTTTTGATGCGGTGACAAGCAACTATGTCTATCACAACATCACCGGAGAGGATAAGCAGGCGCTTTTGCTGGAAACACTGCGGGTGCTGAAAAAAGGCGGAACGTTTTCCATCCACGACCTGATGTCTGAGCGGCGATACGGGGATATGCAGGCGTTTGTCCAAAAGCTCAGGGAGATGGGCTATGAGCGCGTGGAACTGATCGATACGACCACGGGCAAGTTTATGGCACCCAAGGAAGCCAAACGGCTGATGCTGCACGGTTCGACCCTGTTGGTGGGAAGGAAGTAATCGGTGTGGCATCAGCGAAAGCTGACCGTTCCCTTGTGGAAATTATGTAGGCAAGACTGCTAAGCGGTATATGGATGCAATGATGGCCTGTCCCCTCGGCGGCTGGGCTGCGTTTTTCGGGTCTGCAAATAAATCACGGGAGGAAAAGCGATATGAAATATAACGGTTTTTATTTCTGGATGTTCAAAAGCCCGATGAAAAAGGTTCTGGCAGAGAAATACGGCAGGGAATATGCCGCTGACACCATGAAAAAGAGCAAAAAGGTCTATCGTGAACTGGTCGAGAAAGCGGACGACATTGGTGACGATAACCCAATGGCGTACAACGAGCTGTTTGCCCTTGCCTTTGTCGCACCCTATGTGGCGAGTGAGAAAAAAATCCCGCCGGAAACCGTACAGGAAATGATGCGCCGCTCACTCTATCATATCAAGTGGTACTTTGCAAAGACCGACTTGAATACCGACAAGGGTAAGGCGGAGAACAAAAAGAGCGTTGTCAAATATGCCAAGTGGTATACGCCCGAAAAGGAGGCGGAATACCCGACCTCCTTCAAGGTGGATTTTGTCGGGCAGCCGTATGAGGGTGCCTGCTACTACCGCATCACCCGCTGCCCCATCTGTTCCTATGCGCGAAATCTCGGTGTTTCCGAACTTATGCCGTTGTTCTGCGAGCTTGATGAAGTGATGATCACGCTTCAGCATGGCGTTCTGCACAGGAAACAGACGCTGGCGAATGGCGGAGAGTATTGCGACTACTTTATTACCGGAAACAGAGAATAAACGGAGAAGCTCGTATCGGTCAATGGCTGATACGAGCTTCTCTTTATATTTCTTAGATTGTGTTTCTTCAGACCTTCCACCCGGCGGCCTGCTGCCGCTCCACCACGAAGCGGCGGTAGAGCCCGTCAACAGCCACCAGCTCGTCATGGGTGCCCTGCTGAACGATCTCGCCGTGATCGACAACGAATATCATATCGGCGTTGCGCACGGTTTTCAGCCGGTGGGCGATCATGATGACCGTCTTATCGTGGGTCAATTCCGCAACGGCCTCCATCAGCTCCTTTTCATTTTCGGGGTCAACATTGGCAGTGGCCTCGTCCAGAATGATGATAGGCGCATCCTTCATAATCGCCCGGGCGATGGAAATGCGCTGGCGCTCGCCGCCGGAAAGCGAGCTGCCTGCCTCGCCGATGACGGTGTCAAAGCCCTCCGGCAGCGCCATGATAAAGTCGTAGCACCGCGCCTTCTTTGCAGCGGCCTGCACCTCCTCCATGGAGGCGTCGGGCTTGCCAAAGCGGATATTGTTGGCGATGGTGTCGGAGAACAGATAGACCCGCTGAAACACAAAGGAGAAATTGCGGATCAAACTGTCGTAGCTGTATTCCCGCACATCCCGTCCGCCAAGGCGCACGCTGCCTGACTGCACGTCCCAGAACCGCGCCATGAGATTGCACAGCGTGGTCTTGCCGCTGCCGGAGGGGCCGACGATGGCGACAGTCGTTTTCTCCGGGATGGTAAGTGACACATCGTGCAGGATAGGCTTGCTGTCATAGGAGAAATCTACATGGGACAGGGCAATGTCCTCCCTCTCCGGAGTCAGTTCCTCGCCGTCAATGTCCATGGGTTCTACGCGCAGAATCGTGTTTGCCTTATCTACGCCGATGTCGATGGAGCGGAACAGAGCCGAAAAGCTCCCGGCAGAATCCAGCTGCTCAAAGAGAATGAAGGAGCAGATGAGCATCAAAAGGCAATTCGTCAGCTCCATGGTGCCGCCGAAATAGAATACGATGGCAGCAGTGCAGACGGCAACGCCGGTGAGCTTGTTGACGATGAACTGCGCCAGCATATAGAGCACCGACGGGATCTCCATGGCAAAGGATGCCTTCCGAGCATCCTCCACGGCGCCGTGTACCTGCGTTGCAGAGTCGTGGGTCAGGTCAAAATTCTTGACCTCGGCGATGCCCTGCACATATTCCAGCACCTTGGAGACAAGCCGCTCGTCGGCATTGAACTTCCGCTGGGAAAGGGCCTGCTCCGCCCGCTGCATGGCGGCGTTGACGGCGAAGAACAGCACCAGTCCCGCCAGCGTAATAAGCCCCATACGCCAGTCAAAGAGGAACATCATCACCGCGATGATGCCGGAGGTCAGAAAGCCGCGGGTCGTGACCATTACCACGCGGGTAGCCACATTCGCCATGTTTTCCATGGTGTTGGTGGTGACGGAGGTCACCTCGCCCAGGCTATTGTCATTGAACCAGCCCATAGGCAGGTAGCGCAGGTGCTCGGCGATTTCGATGCGTTTGTTGGCGCAGGCGCGGTAGCCCGCACGGGTCTGGAGCATGGTAGCCTTCATGTTGATGGCGATAATCACGATCAGAGAAACCACGATGATGCCAAGGCTTATCCATAAAGTCGCCATCGTGACATTCTTCTCCAGCAGCGCCTGAATCACGATGGCGGCGGCCGGAATACGCATGGCAGAGCAGATAGCGCTGACCACGCCCAGCCAGATAGATGTTATAAACAGCTTGCGGTTATCTGCACCGCAGAAAGCAAAGAACTTTTTCAGTGTCTTGAGCATTACGCCACCTCCCCATCGTCTTTGACGCTGATGTGGGCTTTCCACATGGTTTGATAAAGCGGGCAAGAGGCAAGCAGCTCTGCCTGTGTGCCGGTGGCTTCGATCTTGCCGTGATTCACGACAATGATCTGATCGGCGTCCGCAATGGTAGACAGCCGGTGGGCGATGACCAGCAGCGTCTTGCCCCGCACCAGCTTTGCCAGTGCCGACTGGATGACCGCCTCATTTTCCGGGTCTGTATAGGACGTTGCCTCGTCGAGAATGACAATCGGCGCGTCCTTCAGCATGGCCCGGGCAATGGAGATGCGCTGGCGCTCGCCGCCGGAGAGATGTCCGCCAGAGGCACCGCAGACCGTCTGATAGCCGTTCTCCAGCCCCATTATGAACTCGTGGCAGCCGCACTTCTTCGCCGCGGCAATCACTTCCTCGTCGCTTGCACCCTTTTTGCCCATACGGATATTGTCCATGACAGAAAGGTCAAAGAGGTAGTTGTCCTGGGATACATAGGCGATGCACTTTGTGCACTCCGCCAGCGGCAGCGTGTGAATGTCCATGCCGCCCAGCTCGATAGAGCCGTCCTTCACGTCCCAAAGGGAGGCGATAAGCCGGGCGATGGTGGACTTTCCGCTGCCGGAGGGGCCCACAAGAGCATTGACTGTCCCCGGGGCAATGTGTAGATTGACTCCGTGCAGTACCTCCTTGTCGTGATAGGCAAAGCGGACATCTTTCAGCTCGATGGAGTTGTCCGCAGGCAGCTTTTCCGCACGTTCCGGACGCTGCATATCCTCGCCGGACAGCACCTCCGCCACCTCGCCCACGATGGTCGTCACCTGTGCAATGTCGTCGGTGTAGGAAAAGGCGGTGATCAGCGGCTGCATAACGCCGAAGGACAGAACGATGACCGCGAGAAACGTCTCTGCCGACAGAGTGCCATGCATATAAAGAACGCAGCCCACCGGTAAAATACCCAGCAGCGTAGAGGGAAATATCGCCATGCCCGCCACCTGCCCGAAGAGGCTGCCCCGCATCCAGTCGATGAAGCAGTCTGCCCCTTCCTTTGCAGCAGAGACAAACTTTGCGTAGCTGGTTTTGGACTGACCGAAGGCCTTGATGACCTCAATGCCGCTGATGTACTCGACTGCCGTGTCGTTGAGGGCTTTCGTGGAGGTCACGGTGCGCTGAAATTTCTCATTGTACCCGCTGAACATGGACATGAAGCAGAGGATGCCCAGCGGTACGACGATCAGCATAGAAAGCCCCATGCGCCAGTCCTCAACGAACAGCAGCACCAGTACGGCCAAGGCTCCCACAATGTTGGTGGTCATCTCCGGCAGCAGGTGGGCAAGGGTGGTTTCGATGGAATCGACCCGCTCAACGATGATGTTCTTATACGAGCCGGAGGAACGATCCAGCACCGTGCCAAGGGGCAGCGTCGCCAGCTTGTCCAGCAGCCGGACGCGGGTATTGGCCAGCACATGGAACGTCGCATGGTGGGAAAGCGATGTGGACACGCTGTGCAGCACATAGCGCAGCACCCAGCAGCCCGCCATCCACCCGCAGAGCGTCAGGCAGCGGGAAAGCTCCGCCGTGCCGTTCACCAGCGCGGTGATAAGTCGGATGATGATAAAATACGGAATAAGCGAGCAGGCAACGCCCAGCAGCGCCGCAAGGACGCTCAGGGCGTATTCTCCGTACCGCCCTTTTGCCAGCTCTACCAGCCACGAGGCGGCAGAGCGTTTTTGCTTCGTGTTCTGATTCATGGGTAATTCCTCCAAGGCAGATCAGGCAGCCAGATGCTTCTTCACGATGCCCTTGCCGATAGCTGCTCCGATGAATGCCGCCACGATCACACCGGCCACCAGCGCCACAGACACCCAGGACTGCAGCATCTGGGATGCGGCAAGGATGGCGTCCTGACGGCCATCGGTGACCATCTGATCTGCCATCGCTTTAGCAGCAATCGCGTAGGGAATGATAGTGCTGCCGAATGCGGCCAGCACCTGATTGATGACATAACTGACGGTCAGAGCCTTCGCATTGCCATAGCCCATCTTCCACAGCAGCAGTTCAGCAATGACACCGGAGAGGATAAAGAGGATGATGTACGGCAGATATCCGCCCATAATGGCACGGACGATGCTGTAAATCAGGATCGCGCCGGGCTTTTTCACCTTTGCGCCAATAATGAAGTAAATGATGCCCTCCAGCAGGGCGAAAAATACCGGCATCAGAATGATGGTAATGGGCGTTGCGTACAGGACGGAGCTGGCGAAGAAAATGACCACATTGATAAGGGCCAGCAGGACAACGGTGATGATGTCCTTGACTTTCAGTTTATTGGGGTTTGCAGTACTCATGGTAAAGACTCCTTTTTGAATGAAATATGGTTGAACGTCGCAGAGACGGCGATCACAGGATAAGGCCGGCGGAGACCGATGCCGCCAGCAGGACACAGAACACAGCATCCCACGCAGAAAACCGAAGCGACAGATAGTTGCTTTTGCGGCGGGTTAAGTCGATGCCCCGTGTTTCGGCGGAGGCGGACAGCGTCTCGGCGATGCGAATAACGCGCAAAGCCATCGGCACGGTCAGTATTTCGATATAGGATGGCAGCGCTCGCAGCTTTTGCCATGGCGTCACAAACGCGCCCCGCGTGCGGATGGACTGCCGCAGTAGCTTCATGTCTCCCGACAGAACGGGGAAGAAGCGGAAGATCACCGCCACGATCATAATGAGCCGTTCCGGCAGGCGCAGATTGCGCAGCGCCGCCAGAGTACGGCTGGCTTCATTCCGCCCAATCAGCGTCCGCATGGAAATGCCGATGGCGATGATCCTCGGGAACAGCACTAACATAAAGGAAAACACCGTGCCCGGCAGCAGGGCGTTTGCCGCCCACAGCAGCCCAAAGCTCATTCCGCCTGCCAGCGCCGTTCCGAGCCAGCCGTCCGCTGCGGTCAGCAGGATCAGTGCCGTATATACGGCATAAACCAAGTGGTTGTTGGACGTGGAGATCACGACCAGCAGGGCCAGCCAGTAAAGCAGCTTCGTCGCCGGGTGGAATCGTTCTTTATGCTGTTTTTCCGGCGAAAGTTCGGCAGGATGAAAACGCTCCATATACTGCTGGATGGCCTGCAGCTCATGAGCAGTACTGACTGGGAACTCCGCTTCGACCTGCCCGCCGGAGAGCCCAATGCAGCGGTCACACGCACCTGCAATTAGCTCAGGGTCGTGGGTGATGATGAGAACAGTCTTTTCCTTCCGCATCTCCCGGATCAGCGCCGCGCACCGCTCCAGACTTTCCGCGTCCTGTCCTGCTGTCGGCTCGTCCAGTATGACGATTGGCTTGTCGGATAGATACGCCATCATCAGCGTCAGACGCTGCATCTGCCCGCCGGAGAGGGAAAAGGGATGCCGGTCGCGGCAGTCCCATAGATCCATACTTTTCAGCAGCGCTTCCGTTGTTGCTTCAAACTCCGGTGTCACCGCATGGCCGTATTGCAGTTCGTGCAGAACGGAGCCTGTGAAGAACTGGAACTCCGCCTCCTGCAGGACGAACAGCACCTGCCTTTGCAGCTGCTTTGGATTTTGCGGCTTTCCGAAAAGCATTAGCCTGCCGCCGGAGGGGCGGTAAAGCCCTGCAATCAGCTTGCCAATGGTCGTTTTGCCGCAGCCATTTGTGCCCACAAGGCCGACGATCTCATGCTCACGGACGGAAAAGCTGACATCGGAGAGGGTATCTCCGGCCTTCCTGCCGTATGTATAGCGGACATCTGAGACGGCAAGCGCCGTCGGCGCGGTTTTCGGCAGCGGCTCTTTCTCCGGCACGGTGATCTCCGCAAGGTCGAGCGTGCGCAGAGAAAGTGTTTGTCTCTGCTCCACTGAGAACGCCTTTGTCTCTGTGGCAGTGTATTTTCCTTTGATCTCGCCGTCTGCCATAACCCAAAATTCGTCGGCAATGTCGGCAAGATAGTAGAGCCGATGCTCACTGAGCAGCAGCGTTTTGCCTTGCTTTTTCAGGGCAAGCAGAATCTCTTTTAACTGCTGCGTGGCTGCAAAGTCCAGATTGGCCGTGGGCTCGTCCAGCAGAAGAATATCTGTGTCCATTGCCCACGCAGACAAGATGGAGATGAGCTGTCGCTCGCCGCTGGACAACTCGTAGACATTGCGATCCTTCAGCCGCTCCAGATGAAAGATCCGGAAGGCCTCATCTACCCGCCGTCGGATTTTATCTTGCGGCAGACCGTGATTTTCAAGACCGAAGGCCACTTCATTGGAACTGTTCACAGTAAAAAACTGACTTCGCGGATCCTGAAATACCGATGCTGCCAGCTCTCCGATCTCGCCGATACGCAGCCCGGCGGTGTCCTGCCCGTTCAGGCGGCAAAAGCCCTTTAGCTCTCCCTCGTAAAATTGCGGTATCAGTCCATTGATGCACCGCAGCAGCGTGGATTTTCCGCATCCGCTGCCTCCGCAGAGCACCACGCAGCGTCCCGCCGGGATGCCACCGCCGACCTGTCGGAGGATGGGCAGCTTTGCCTCCGCATATTGGAATTCAAATTCAAACTCTATCATCGCAAACTCTTTTCTTATTGGTTAGCTGTCTCTAACCGGCGGTCGTAAGAAACGGACGGATGGACCGTCCGAATCGTTATTTCGGATTTATTGCAAGGTATCGCACAGCTGCCGCCAGCCTGCATTGGTGAAATCGAGGACTGCTTGTAAGCAGGTAAGCATTCTGTCTTCCTCCATATGCTGATTCAGCAGCTGGCGGAAGTACCAGAACTGGGAGCCCATCAAAAGGCGGATTGCATCGGTGTTTGGCGCTTTCCCATAGATATGTGAAAAGAATTCCACCGTTTGTTCCGCTTTACGGTTCATCAGTTCATGCAGCACGGTTTCAATGGAGCTGCCATCGCTGCGGCAGAAAAATAACGTGCAGTCGTCATGGTGCTCGGTCAGGAGCCGAAAATATACTTGTTCCTCGGCGTTTATGGCACGGAGGATGTCCTCCGGCTGCGCGCCGTGCTTTGCTTTTTCGTATTCTTCGGCGACGGGGGTAAAGAGAACCTGCATCGTCTCAAAAAAATCCTGAAGCAGACTGGCAAACAACGCGTCTTTATTCTTGTATCTTGTGTAGATTGCCCCTGTAGTAACACCGGCTTTTTCGGCGATCTTGTGCAGAGAGGCTTTCTGAAAGCCGTGAGCAAGAAATTCCGAATAAGCAGCCTGAATGATCCCATCATCCAGGGAATGGTCTCTATTGGCCATGTGTTGACCTCCCCAAATTACGATAACGGCATAATCGATAACGATGTTATTATAACATAAGCAGCATGCGAATGCAAGGAAAATCCGCTGCCATTTTTCCCGCTCCATGCCGTCGCTGATTAACGCAGCAAGGAGGCAGATTCCGTGTGAACGGGATCCGTCTCCTGAATTTGACATCTCGCTACAGGAATACTTTGTGTATTTCCAAGGCTAATGACGCAGTATATTGCGATTGAACGCTTCTTCTTTGCGCCGTCGCTTCATCGGATAAGCGGCTTCTATTCCGATGAACTCTCAAAATATCCCCTGAGCTGATTTACCGCTTCTGCCGTCCAACTGCCCGAGTTGGTAATTTTGCCGTTCTCAAAGAACAGGAATCGGTCGCAGCATTTCTCCACAAGCTCTGGGTCGTGGGTGATGACGAACTGCGTTTTCCCCATCTCAGAGAGGCGCCGGATATTCTCTGCCACGCGCTCCATGTTGCGGTAGTCGAGACCGCTGGTGGGTTCGTCGTAGAAGATAATATCCTTTTGTGCCGCCAGTGCGCCTGCGATGGCAAGCCTCTGCTTCTGTCCGCCCGACAGCGCCATGGGATGTGCCTCCCGATAGCCCCAAAGCTCCATGCGCCGCAGCATTTCTTCGGCAGTGGAACGCTTTTCATCCTCGGATAGGCGCAGCCCCAGCGTCACATCCTCCGACACGCTCTCAGAGAAAAGCTGGTGGTTGACGTCCTGAAATACCATGTAGGCAAGACTGCTCAGTTTTCGCCCTGCATAGCGTTTTTCACCGTCGATGATCTGTGCCTTACACTTGCGGACAAGTCCGCACAGGCACCTTGCGAAAGTGCTTTTTCCTGCGCCGTTGTTGCCGAGGACGGCCACCACTGCGCCTTTGGGAATTTTCAGTTCCGGAATGTTCAGCGTAAATTCGCCATCGGAACTGCGAAACGGAGAGATGATATATTGTGCGTCTGCGCGGTGCTCTTTCACCTGCGGGGCAAAGCGGCAGGAACTGCGCAGCCCTTCCGCGCGAAGCTCGTCCGGTGTTCTGCGCCAGAACTCGTCTGCCGGTACATCTTCGACGATGCTGCCCTCTTGAAATACCACCACACGATCCGCAAGGCCCCTCAGCCACCAGAGCCGGTGCTCGGCGATGAGGACAGTTTTTCCCGTCGCCTTCCACTTTGCGACGATCTCCCGCAGCTCCCGAATGGCGGAAATGTCCAGATTCGAGGTCGGCTCATCCAACACGAGGATCGGCGGCCTAAGCATACTGACAGAGACACAGGCAATTTTCTGCTTTTCGCCGCCGGAGAGCTGGGAGACATTCTTCCCAAGCAGCTTTTCAAGCCGGAAGTCCTGAACGGTCTCTGTGAAGCGGCGCAATATTTCCCGCTTCTCCATGCCGATATTCTCGCAGGCAAATACGATCTCCGTGTCGGTCAGAAGCGTATAAAACTGCGACTTTGGATTCTGAAACACGGAGCCGACCGTCCCGGCCAGCTCATGGAGTTGGAGTTGGGTGGTGTCATTTCCGTTCACCATGACGGAGCCCGTCAGCTTTCCCTCGTAATAGCAGGGGATCAAACCGTTGACCAGCCGCCCGAAGGTTGTCTTGCCGCTGCCGGATTCGCCGCACAGCAGCACCGTCTGCCCCTGTGGGATGCAGAGACTGACATCCTTTAGCGCACCGTCCGTCACGGCGTTTTCATAGGAATAGCTTACATTTTTGATCTCGATCATCTTACCGTCCTGTCACCTTTGCAAATATAAACAGCGAAACTACCGCCACGCAGAGCAGAAATACAGCGATGTCCTGCACACGAAATCCCATAGGGCAGACATTACTGCGCTTGCCCGGTGTGTCCAGCCCTCGCGTCATGGCCGAGGCGGACAGTTCGTTGCCTACCTGCATCAGCTCCGTCAGCAGCGGCACCATCCGGTATTCCAGCATCTCCAACGGATGCTCCAAGCCTCCGACACCCCGCAGCCGCAGAGCATCCCGAATCATTCCGTATTCCTCACGGATTGTAGGAAAGAAACGAAACATGACGGAGACCGGAACGGAGAACTTTTTGGAGATGTGAAAGCCGTCCATGGCTCCGATAAACTCGCTGACCGTGGTGGACGAGAGCAGCACATCAAACATGGCGAGCCCCGGAAGCATCTGCGTGAAGATCGCCGCCAGCGCACCGGAGATGATGCTGAAAACCGGCGCGTCCAGCTGGCGAAGGAGCATCGGAAGCATAAGGCAGAGCACATACACCATCCCATAGACTGCCGCTTTCCGATATCTTCGCAGGATCAGGAAGGATACAAAGGGAACCGCCGCCAGAACGGGGAGAACAAAGCGCATGACACCGGTATACTCGCAAGAGAACATGAGGAAAGACACAGTAAGGCAGAGAATGATTTTCGTCCGTGCGTCCAGATAGAGCTGCCGCGCTCCGGGCTTTTCGGCAAATAATATTCCCTGCATCAGATCATTCCGCTCTTGGCAAAGTGCTTTTTCAGGACAGCTTTCCCCAGCAGGCCGCCCAGCGCGCCGCCCGCAAAGGCCGTAATCGCAAGAAGCGGCAGCATATAGCCATGGGAGAAGTATCCGGAGATGATGTCCATGTATTCCTGCCCGTAGTAGGCGGTCTTTTCCGCCAGCTGCGCCTCAGTCATAAAGGCAAAGCCCAGAACATTGGCGTTGGCGCCCACGCTGCAAACAGCATAGGACAGGATGGCGGCAGAGGTGCTGGCATACCGCTTTGCCTTCAGAATAAATTCGGCGATAAGCGCGCAAAGAGTGCCTGCAATGAGGCTGTAAATGCCGACGCCTGCCAGTGTGAGGATCGCGCCGTAGATGATGTAGGTGATGAGCACCATGCCGAACTTTTTGATTTTGGAAAAGTAGAGCATCATGGGGATGCCCAGCACCAGAGAGCTGGCAAAGGGGATCATCATGTTTACCAGCGGGATAAAGCCCATAGCCGCCGCGATGAGAAGATTGAGGATGAAATATACGGCGGTGAAAATGCCGATGCTGATCAGATTCTTTCCGTTCAGCTTGCTTTTATCTTTTGTGTTCATGTAAATACCTCCTGATTTATGCTCTGACCTTCCAGACCAGACTCTCGCTTTGCAATGTGTATAGCTTGTGATAAAGACCCTTTTGCTCCATCAGCGTCTCGTGGGTGCCTTCCTCCGCCACGCTGCCGCTATCCAATACCACGATCTTGTCGCAGCCGGCTACCGTGCGGAGCTTGTGGGCAATAATGAGGACGGTTTTATTCTGGATGAGCCGCCCGATGGCCTGCTGAATCTTCGTTTCATTCTCCGGATCAATGCTGGCCGTGCTCTCATCCAGCAGAATGACAGGGGCATTTTTCAGAAACGCCCGGGCGATAGAAAGCCGCTGCCGTTCGCCGCCGGAGAGGGTCTTACCGTTTTCGCCGATAACGGTTTGGTATCCGTCCGGGAGACGGTGAATAAATTCGTCACAGGCTGCCAGCTTGGCGGCGGCGTAGACCTCTTCCTCTGTGGCGTCCTCTCGTCCGATTTTGATGTTGTTGTAAATGGAGTCGTTAAACAGCACCACATCCTGAAACACGATGGAATAGTTTTTCAGCAGCTCCTCCGGCGCGATTTGCCGAAGGTCAACGCCACCAAGGGATACCGAACCGCTCTGCACATCCCAGAACCGTGCGGCAAGCCGCGCCAGCGTGCTTTTTCCGGAGCCGGACGGCCCCACCAGCGCAGTGATCTCACCCTGCTTCGCCGTGAAGGACACATCGCGCAGGACTTCCTCGTGGTTGTAGGCAAAGCGGACATGGTCGAAGCGAATGTCGAAGCGATCCACCGTAATGTCCTCGCTGCCGCCCTGCTCCGGTTCAGCAAGCAATGCCGAAACACGCCCCGCCCCGACCAGCGACGCGATAAAGTCGCCGAGATGCTCGCAGGCGCTGGTCAACGGTTCGTAGATTCGGACGGCAGCATAGAGGAAGATCAGAAACTTAAACAGCGTAATCTCCCCGGCGGCCAGCATCCCCGAACCGAACAGGATCACAAGACCAAGCCCCACGCGCATCACATTATACGAGATGGAGATAGACAGCCCCGCCAGCAGCTCATACAGCACAAGACCGGGAATGATACGCTTTACCTTTTTGCAGAGGCCCTGCTGATAATCGCCCATGGCCTCAGTGGTGCGCAGCAGCTTGATGTTTTCCAGATACTCCTGCAGTCCCGCACTGACATCCAGCTTCTTGCTCCGGTTTTTCTTGTTCGTTCCCTCGGAGATTTTTCGGGACAGCGCCATCACAAGAAGCACCACCGGCATACATACCGCCAGATACAGCGCGAGCCGCCAGTCATAGATAAACAGCACAACCAATGCGACGATACCCGTTAGAATGCCGCCGATGAGCTCCGCTGCACTCTGGGAGAGGACGTGGGACATCGTCTGCACATCATCCATAATGATACCGGTGACATCGCTGAGATCGCGCATCCCGAAAAAGGACAGCGGCAGCCGCCGCAGCTTATCCGCCAGTTCCATACGGAGCTTGTATTCCTCCTGCCCGGAGGTCAGATACTCCTTGTGATAGGCGACCCTGTAAGTGAGAAACATCACGGTGAGAATGACAAGAAGTGCCGCAGCATAGGGCAACAAAGGGATATTTCCACCGTCTCCCGCAAAGTGCTTTGCCATCATACTCTCGCTGACCATGGCAAGCAGAACCACGGGCAGCAGCGCCGCAAGATTGAAGACAGACAGCCAGATACCGGCCTGCATAATGGTTTTTGATCCTTCACGGCTCAGATGAAAAAACTTACTGAATATCATGCCCGACCTCCGATCTTCCACGATACGCTGTTTTCATATTCGTGATACATCTTTGCGTACACGCCCTGCCGCTGCATGAGTTCCTCGTGGGTACCCTGCTCGGCAATCCCGCCCCTTTGCATCACGATGATCTGGTCGGCGTGAACAATGGTCTGGAGCCGGTGTGCGATCATCAGCACGGTTTTCCCCCGGAGCAGCACATCCAGCGCCTTCTGAATGAGGTATTCATTCTCTGCGTCGGCAAAGGCCGTGGCCTCGTCCAGCAGGACGATGGGGGCGTCCTTGAGAATCGCCCGCGCCAGCGCAATGCGCTGCATCTCGCCGCCGGATAGATAGACGCCCCTGGTTCCGATGACGGAATCTACACCATTGGGGAGCTTTTCAAGAATATCCTCGCACTGCGCCTGACGGAGCGCTTCCATGATCTCTTCCCGTGAAGCGCCCGGCTTGTACATGGCGACATTCTCCGCAACGGACATCTTGAAAAGGTTCGTGTCCTGGAACACGATGCTGATGTGCTTCATCCAATCGGCGTAGTCCAGCTCCCGAACATCTACGCCGCCCACGGTGACGGAGCCTTCGCTCACATCCCAGAACCGGGCGATGAGGTTGGCGACCGTGCTCTTTCCGCCGCCGGATTCTCCCACCAATGCAGTTACAGTACCGGGGCGGATAGTTAGAGACACATCGTCCAGCGCCTTCACGCCTGCTTCGTATTGGAAGGACACATGGTCGAGCCGAATCTCCCCGTTTTGAGGAACCGGCAGCTTTTTTGTCTCTGCAAGGGGCTTCTCTGCCAGCATTTCCTCGATAGCTGTGAACGAGGCGTCAGCCAGCATTAGGTTAGAGGAGCTGTGCATCAGCTTTGTCAGAATGGACGCCACCAGCGGAATCAGCACGGCGAAGAAGGCGAAGGTCATGATGGTTTTTTCCGCTCCGCCGCCAAGGTTATAAAGAACAATGCCACCGGGGATGAGAAATAGAAACACAGCGTTGACAATGGTGGTGTACAGGCTGAAGGCATTCTCCATGGAGAACGCATACTTCGTCATGAAGTCGGCGTAGTCCTTCACCGCCCGCTGATAGCGCCGGAAGGAGGATGCTGTCTGCCCGAAGGTCTTAACTACTGCAATTCCACGGACATATTCCGTGGCGGCATTGCTGATGTCCTCGCCGGATTTCTGCACCTGCCCGATAAAACCGCTGCTCTCACCCTTTAGCATCGAGAAAAGGAGAATGAAACCGATAAGAATAGGGACAAGGCAGATGAGCGACAGCCGCCAGTCATACCGGAACATGAACACCAGAAACGCAATGGGCAGCACCAAAGACTGCACATAGTCCGGGATATTGTGAGCGATGAGGATTTCGAGATTGTCGGTGTTCTTCTCGATGATCTTCCGCTGCTTCCCGCTGGGGTGCAGGATGTGATAGCCCAGCGGCAGGGTACCGAGATGGCGGATGAGCTGTGTCCGTATCCGCGCCACCGTGTTGTAAGCGCTGATGTGAGAACACAGCAGTGCCATGCCGTAGATCCCAAAGCCCATACACACATACCAGACTGCCTGCATACCCAGTGCTTTCATGGCTGCCAGGTCCAGCGCCCCGAAATTGCCGGAGGACTGGATCAGCACCTTTGCGACCCCGTATACGCAGAGATAGGCTTTGAGGTTAATGACCGCCGAAAAAGCGGGAAACACGGCGGACAGCAGGATCGTGATGCGGAATGGACCTGAAAATTTCAGGAGCTTTCCGATTGTTTTCGATGTTTGATTCATATCATTGCTCCTTGCGAGTTAGAGTATGCTAACCAACGGGTCGTTTGAAACCATCCCCATAGTGGCGGATGGTTTCAAGCAGGACTATTTCAATCTCAGAATATCGGCCCAGCCCACATCGAAGAAATATTTCAGCTCATTCACATAGGTGATGGCCTCGACTTTCTCCATCTCGTGCGCCACCGGCTCAAACAGCCCATAAAGATAGGAACTGATGAGGATATGCACGGTTTTTTCTCCGGCCTTTTTCCCATTGATAACGGCCTCGTGATCGGTAGCCTCCATAAAGCGGCGGGTGGAGCGCTCCAAGATGTCCACCAGATCATCCATATAGTGTTCATAGGACGAGCCGCCCGCACAGCACAGGAGAAGCCGGAACACATCGAAATGCGCATAGATGTAGTCCACGAACGGATTTCCGTCCCGGTCCTCATGAAGGGCCGTGGCTTCCTGCTGTTCCTTCGTCTGGGCGTGAAAATCCTCGTTGCTTCCAATCAGGGTTGCTTTGAATTCCTCTGCAACAGGTGCGACCAACGCACAGAAAAGCGCGTCCTTCCCGGAATACCGCTTCTGTAGAGCACCCCATGTTACCCCTGCGCTCTTGCAGATAGCATTGGTCGATGCCTTTTCATAGCCCTTCTCCAGAAACTCCTTTTTTGCAGCGTCCAGGATTTTCGGATCGAGGGTTTTATCCGGTTTTGACATTCTGCACCTCCGCAACGATAGTCATACAATCGATAGTAGCACTATCATTAAAGCAAGAGAATTTGTTTTTGTCAATAGGTCAGCGTTTTTTTCATTGTTGCTTAACGTCGAATGTCCCGCAATACTAAAAACGCCCAGCTATGAGAGGCTACCGACAGGACAGTAAGCAATAACTGACCACCTCGGCACGTTCATGGGAATCCCCGGCGCACAGAATATCCAAGTAATACTCCGCCTCGTCCAGCTTGTGACAGGCTTCCACGAACCGCTTATCCGGTGCTTTTGCTGCATATTGCACCTTCCATCTCCGCAGGACACGGGCGTAATTGGATAGAACAGAAAAGCACAGCCGATCGTTTTCTCTGAGTTGCTGTGCTTCTGCTTCTTCCTGCACCACGCTGAAAAGCGTCTGAACAGCGCGATTTACCGCTTTCTCACCCGCAACGGCATTGACCGTTACGATCCGGCGCGCTTTCTGGACTACAAGCTGGAAGTTCTGCAAATGCTGCTGTACTGTCTGCCGAGGTTCGACCCGGAGCAGGAAACGGAGTTCCTGAAATACGCGAAACACTATGTCCTGGACGGGCTGCTGTTCTGCCGCATGATGGTCGAAGCCGGTTCCTTTGCCAGCCTTGCGGAGTATCGGCACGTGCGGCAGATTGGCGCGATCTATAACAATTCGGCAAAAACCGCGCAGAAGTCATTTCCGAGTTTGCCGTCCAAAGCGGATACAAGGATGAAAGCGTATCTGTGGATGAACTGCTGACCATTGCCCAGCGCAACCACAGCATTGCCGAAGGCGAGATTGCTGAAATCCGTGGTTGTGCCGTTTGAGATGGAAAGGCTGGATCTGATTTGATCATGATGGAAAGCAAAACGACGCCGTTGACAACATCTTCGGATCGTGCTACAATTTGACCGAAATGATAAATGTGGTCATAAATTCAAGGAGCGTGCGCAGTGGCTTTTACAGACGAGCAGAATGAACAAATCCGCAATGACCTGATCCGAGCAGCCCGACGCTGCGGCATTACCATCGGGATGCGGAAAACCTCTGTAGAGCAGCTGACGGAGGCCGTTGGGATTTCCAAGGGGTCATTTTACAAATTCTTTGAATCCAAGGAGCTGCTGTTTTTCGCCGTGCTGGAGGATATCCATACAGAGTGTTTCGCAGCGGCGCAGAAGTCTTTGCAGGAAAATACAGCCTTATTGCCTGCCGACCGCGCGGAAGCGGCGATCCTGGCGGCCTGTCGGTGGCTGGCCGAGACGAAAGCCTTTGTGTTCATCGAAAATGACGCGGATTTTCTCCTGCACCGACTGCCGGAGGAAGTAAAGACCGCTCACTATCACGACGACGAGACCCACATCCGTGCCCTGCTGGAAGGGGGCGGCTTGCAGCCGAAGGGCGGCATGGCACTGGCAGCGGCCACGGTGCGCGGCTTGATTTTAACCGTCTCCCATCAGGAGCAGATCGGGGCGCTTTACCCGCAGGTGCTGGAAACGCTGGTGCGCGGCGCTTGCCGGGAACTATTTGAATAAGCGGAAAGGCCGCAGCGATGCGGCTTTTTCAAAGGACTGCGGTTAGCCTGCTCTAACCCGTCTGTGCCATCCATGTGAGTTAGATGGATTTAACATCTTGCTATGAGGACAGGACAATGGAAAAGCAAAAAAATTTCTGGGATAAAAACGCCGGACGGTACGACTGCTTCATGCGAAAGGACGCCGCAGCTTATGAGAAGATGTACGAGTTGCTGCGCCCCGTGGTGCGGCACAAAACCGTGCTGGAGCTGGCCACAGGCACGGGGCTGATCGCCAAAAACATTGTAAACAGTGCCGCTCATATTGAGGCCACAGACGCTTCGCCGGAGATGATCGCAGAAGCGAAGCGGGACAACCGATCCGCCAAGCTGCATTTCTCCGTGCAGGATATGTTCCACCTGCCTTATGCCGACGAAAGCTTTGACGTGGTCATCGTGGCCAATGCGCTGCATATCGTGCCGGAGCCGGAGAAGGCTCTCTCCGAAATTCGCCGGGTGCTGAAAGACGACGGCGTGTTGGTTGCGCCGACCTTTACCCACGCAGATAACGCTTTCTTTGGAAAGGTCAAAGCATTTTTCATGAAGCTGGCGGGCTTTCCGCTGCACAGCAAATGGACGAGTGCAGATTATCTTTCGTTCCTGCGGGAAAACGGCTGGATGGCGCGGAAAAGCACCGTGCTGAAAGCGTCCTTCCCACTGACCTACGCAGAGTGTGTGAAATCGGAGGGATGAACCATGCAGATATTAGAACACGGGCAGGAACATGAGCGGACGCTGCTGTTTTTCCCCTGCACGGCAGAGCCTGTATGGTCCTTTGCCGACACAATCGCGCAGCTTTCTCAGAGATGGCATGTTTTTCAGGTGGTGTATGACGGCCATCAGCCGGAGTACCCCGGGGACTTCACCTCGGTTGAGCAGACTGTGGATGAGGTGATTTCTTATCTGAAATCCCGCAGCGTCTCCCGTCTGGACGGGGCCTATGGGTGCTCCATGGGCGGCGCGTGCCTGACGCGTATGCTGGCATTGGGGAAAATACCCATCAGCCGAGCCATCATCGACGGCGGGATCACGCCCTATCAGCTGCCCTTCTTAGTGCGAAAGCTGCTGCTGGCTCGGGATGTGCTGTCCTTCAAAATGGCGGCAAACAGCCGAAAAATTCTGGAAGCGGCCTTTCCGCCGGAACGGTTTACCCCTGCAGGGCACGACCCCAAAAAGGAGTACGATGCCATGGAAGCCTATCTCAAAACCTTTTCCGATCGGACGATCCGCAATATATTCTGGTCCGCCAACAACTACGCGCTTCCGAAGTGCCCCGCAAAAACCGGCACGAAGCTCACCTACTGGTACGGCGATGACGAAAAGAGGGACCGCAGGCGCGACATTCAATTCATCAAGCGCTATTTCCCGCAGGCACGCATTCACGGCATTCCGAAAATGGCACACGCGGAGCTGGTGATGGTGCATCCGGAGAAATTCTGCTGGTATGCGGAAAAATTTCTGACTTTGCAAACGGAGGAAGCATGACATGAAAGAAAAAATCAGACTCTCCGGCGTGCCGGAGACCATGCTGCAGACCGTTTATGCCAGGGCGAAGGAGAGCCGGGGGCGCGGCGCGATTCACGATGCAAAAGCGGAAGAAATCATCGAGAAACTGGACTACGATTTTTCCCTTGCCGACAAGGACACAGCCATGCACAGCGGCGTCATTGCCCGCACCATCGTGCTGGACCGGCTGACAAAAGCGTGGCTTGGGGCGCACCCCGGCGCGGTGGTGGTCAACATCGCCTGCGGGCTGGATACCCGATGCTACCGGATGTCGGGGTACGCACATTGGTATAACCTCGACCTGCCGGAAACGATGGCGGTGCGGGAAAAGCTTCTGCCGGAAAGCGGCACGATTTCACAGATTGCCATGTCCGCCATGGAAGATTGGGGCAGCAAAATCAGCGAGCAGAATGTGCCGGTGCTGATTGTCATTGAGGGACTGACCATGTACCTGAACGCAAAAGATGTGCAGCAAATTTTCGCAGTGATTTCCAGCCGTTTTTCCCAAGCCACTATATTTGTGGAAACCATGAATCCTGCGATGGTGCGGCACTTCAAGGAGAAATACATTGACGCAAGCAACGCAAAATTTACTTGGGGAATCAAGAATGGAAAAGCACTTGCCGAACTGCTGCCGGGTTTTCGATTCATGGAGGAACACAGCCTGACGGAGGGCATGGCGGTATTTGCACCGATTTATAAACTGCTGGACAAACTACCCACCGTGCGGAATATTTCTAATAAGATCATCGTTCTGGAAAAGGAGTTGTAGAAGATGTCATTCTTTGAAAACACCCGCAAACCTGTGGGCCTCGGCGGGAAGCTCATGGTCGCCATGATGAATTTGGGTCACAGCCCTGTGGCGCGCTGGGGGCTTCAATTTCTGAATGCTGCGCCGGATTCCAAGGTGCTGGACTGCGGCTGCGGTGGTGGTGCGAACATGAAAAGGCTGCTGAAAAAATGCCCGCAGGGTATCGTGAAGGGCATCGACTATTCGCCCGTCAGCGTGGAGAAGACGAAAAAGGTCAACGAGACCGCCATCGCGGAGGGGCGCTGTGCCGTCCTGCAAGGCAGTGTGGCGGATATGATCTTCGCAGATGACTGGTTTGATGCGGTCACGGCCTTTGAAACGGTCTACTTCTGGCCTGATCTGCCGCAGTGCTTTCGGGAGGTCTGCCGGGTGCTGAAACCCGACGGGACCTTCCTCATCTGCAACGAGAGCAGTGGCGACACGGACAAGGATGAGAAGTGGACGGAGATCATCGGCGGTATGACCATATACAGCGGCGATGAGCTGAAAATATTTCTGGAAAACGCTGGATTCTGCAATGTTCAAATCCATAAAAACAAAATGGGCTGGCTCTGCGTGACAGGACAGAAGCGGGAGGAATAAGGAATGCTGCTGCAAACGATTCTGGAAGGACTGTGGCTGGGCGCACTGCTGGTGGCGGTCTGCGCTATCGGTATCCGAAAGGGCGCTGTCGGCATGGTGCATCTGTATGGCGAAAAGGTGCAGGAGCGATGCATCGCACTGGGGCTGACCACAAGGGAGAAGATCAAACGGAACGCGCTGCGCTTCAAGGCAATCTGCATTCCAATCTACCTTTTTTATGTGCTTCTTTGCGTGTATGCCATCAACGGTGCGCAGACATTTTGGGGCGGCTTCTGGCAGTGCTTTGTAATCCTGTCTGTGATGAATCTCATCGACCGGCTTGGCATCGACGGCTATTGGGTCGGACACACCAAGGCGTGGGTAATACCGGGGACAGAGGATCTGATGCCGTACATCTCGAAATCAGACAAGCAGAAGAAATGGCTGTTCGGAACACTGGGAATGGCCGTGATTTCCCTGCTCCTTGCGGGACTCGGGCTGCTGCTGTAAGGAGGAAATACCGATGTCAAAGAAAGCGACCGAATTTCAGAAAAGAGAAATGAGCAAGATGTACCGCGGCAAGCAAATATTCAAGCCGCTGAATACCGGCTGGGTGGATGAGCGCGTGGCCTGCGTGCGGGAGTGGGTGGCGAACATTTTCTTCTACCGCAAGGGCAACACCACCATCATGATTGATGCCGGGTACAACTACGACCGGCTGGCAGAAAAAATGGACTGGCTGGGCATCGACCCGCAGTCCATCCGGCACATCCTCATCACTCATCAGGACACCGACCACGTGGGCGCGGTGGAGGCAGACAGCCCCGGTTTGTTCCGGAGCGCAAAGCTCTATATCGGCGAGATTGAAAACCGGTATCTCACCGGCGAGGTGCGGCGAAAAGTCATATATCATCTCTATAAATTGCCGCAGGTCGCAATTAACAACGAAAAGGTGCTGCTGCATGACGGCGAGTCTTTCGAGATTGACGGCATCAAAATTGAGTGCTTTCTCGTGCCCGGCCATACATGGGGGCATATGGTCTATCTCATTGACGACAAATATCTCTTCACCGGCGACACTCTCTGGTTCGGCGCGGACGGCGGCTACAGCTTTATTTCCTCTCTGGCAGAAAGCAACAAACTGGCGGTAAAGTCGCTGGCGGCGCTGGAGCAGAAGCTGCAAAGCCGTGGATTACACCCGCTGTTCCTCACCGGCCACACCGGCTGGACGGACAACTTCGAGTTCGCCTTTGCCCATAAGGACAAGCTTTGCTCACCGTTCCAAAAGCGGGTTCCCGACCCCACCGCGCCTTACGACGCCTACGATGAATCAGACGATGCGGAGGAAGTGGCGAGGGCCGGGTATCTTCAGGCTGTTGGGCGATAAAGGAGGATGACTGTGCGCTATAAAATTGAAAAGAACACGGTGCAGGAGACGCTGATCATTCCGCTGTACGCACGGAAAATGTGCTCCGAGCTGTACCCCAGTTTGTACCGAGATGAGGCGGCGCGGCGGCTGGTAAACGCGGTCGACTATGATTTTTCCGCCTTGGAGAAAAAATCCCGCAATTCGATGCAGCGCTTCGGCTTTCTTGAGGTCGCCATGCGGCAGAACGACCTTGCCTTCGAGGTGCGGGAGTATCTGAAAAGTCATCCCAATGCGGCGGTGGTGAATCTCGGCTGCGGGTTGGACAGCACAGGTCGGGCTTGCGATAACGGTAAGTGCAAGCTCTACAATCTGGACTTTCCGGACGTCATTGCTGTGCGCAACGAGCTGCTCCCTGCCAGGGAGCGGGAGGAAAATATCCCCTGCGACCTCAACGATACATCGTGGTTTGAGAGAATCGACGCCTCCGGCGGCGCGGTCTTCTTTGCGGCGGGAGTGTTCTACTATTTCCTAAAGGAGCAGGTAAAAACACTGGTACGTGCTATGGCAGACGCTTTTCCGGGCGCTGTGCTGGTGTTCGATGCCGCCAATGAGAAGGCAGTCAAGCTGATGCTGAAAACATGGCTGAAGGATGCCGAGATTAAGGATGTGGGCGCATACTTTGCCGTTTCGGACGCGAAAAGCGAGATCGGCGCGTGGGACAGCAGTTTGCGGGTCTCCAGCCGGGGCTATATGCTGGGCTACAACGATCTGAAAGGCCCGTCAGTTAGCGGCTTTTTCCGCTTCCTTGCCCGGGTCGGCGATGGGATGATGAGAATGCAGATCGTAAAAATCAAATTTAGAGGGAAACAATGAAGCACCTGCACTTTGATGTGAAGACCGCCGGCTTTTACGGCGCGTACTGGGCGTGTGCCGGCGGATCGGACTGCGCGGTCATTGCGATGATTGGTGACGATCCGGAGAATCGGCTTGCGCGCTCTGCCGTGAAATGGCTCTGCGGGCGGGGCGTAAATGTGCTCACCATGTCGCCTGCGAAAAAGGATTACGGCCATCATAATTATCCGCTGGAGCGCATGAAGGCGGCCATTTCGTGGCTGAAAGCCAACGGGAACAAAAAAATCGGCATTGCCGGGGCGTCGACCACCGGAACGCTTGCACTGACGGCGGCGTCCATGTTCCCGGAGATCACCCTGACCATTGCCATGACGCCCAGCGACTTTGTGTGGCAGGGCTTTATGCAGGGCAAGAAGGACGGCTGCAAGGAGTGGCCAGTCGAGGGCGAATCGCTGTTTTCCTACGCAGGCAAACCGCTGCCCTATATGCCGTTTTGCTATCAGCACCCGGACTATTGGCACTGTATCGCCGCCGAGAGCAAACGCACCGGCGATATGGTAAACTCCCGCAAGCTGTTTGACGATTCCGAGGCGGCGCACCCGATCGAGCCGGAGGAGTATATTCCCGTCGAGAACATCCATGGCAAGCTGCTGCTTATCGGCGCGGAGGACGACGTGCTGTGGGATGCCGCCAGATACATCCACCGCATGGAAAAGCGCCTTGCGGAAAAGCCCCATGAATGCGAGGTTGAGACGGCGGTTTATGCCCACGGCACCCACTTTGTTTTCCCGGAGGGAATGCTGAAGATCATGCTGCCTGTGGGAGCAGGTCTCTTCGTCCGTCTGGCATTTCAGGCAGCAAAGCAGTTTCCGGAAGCGTGCAGACAGACACGCCAGGATATTGACCACCGCGTGAGCGCAGCCATCCACACATGGACGAGCACGGAGTAAACGCCGGCATCGGCACAGGCGCATGGCATTCCATTGGAGAAAGGCGGTGTTGACCATCGTTCACATTACTTACCATGACGAAACCAATATCGGTTCCTGCCCGATCGGTCAGACAGGCGGCTTTGAAAACGCCGACGGAAACGGAGAAATTCACTGTTTTCGGATCTTTGACGGCGTGAGCGTGATGCTGATGCAGCTGGAAATGGGATCGTATACGGAGATCCGCACACAGGTCGGCGTGCTGGAAGTCAACTTCTGCATCAACGGACGCTTCGAAACCAGCTTTTCCATGCGCAGTCATGTTCTGCTGAAACCGGGAGACATGGCGATCAGCTGCTACGATGGGCTGCACGGGACAAAGTCGGAGTCACACTTTCCGCTTGGCTATTACGAGGGCCTTTGTCTCGAAATCGACCCCGCAGCCGCAGGACACTGGATATGTCTGAATGCTCCGGCATTTCCCATAGACTTTACCGCGCTCAAGCAGAATCTTCTGGGCAGCAAGTGGTATATGGTCGGCCCCGCCGGTCCGCGCTGCGAGCATGTATTCCGTGAGCTTTATGAAAGCGCCTCCTACGCAGAGCGCGGCTTTTTGCAGCTGAAGGTTCTGGAGCTGATGCTGCTGCTGGGCCGCATTCCGCAGGAACGTGCTGCGGATCCGTATTGCTCTGCCGAGCAGACGACACTGGCACACCATCTCCGGGATCATCTGCTGACGAACCGGGAGGGATATGTGTCCCTTGCCCAGCTGGCGGCAGAGCACGCGATTTCCGTGTCGCACCTGCAAAAGCTGTTCAAGCAGACCTATGGTATGCCTGTCTACCATTACATCAAGGAATACCGTCTGGAGCAAGCAGCGGTGGAGCTGGTTCGCAGCAGGAAGCCTATTACAGAGATCGCCCAGCACGCAGGATATGACAACGCCAGCAAATTTTCGGAGAGCTTTAAAAAGCGGTACGGGAAGACACCGTCCCGCTATCGCGCTGATAAAACGAATGCAGTAAAACGGAGCATAGAAACCAAAACGGAGTAGTTTGAAAACGCGAATCATGTTAGAATACGCGGTGGTTAGAGGACACTAACCAAGAAGTTTCAGGAGGTACTGTATGAAAAAGAAATTTGCTGCTTTTGTGCTTTGCGTGATCTGCCTGCTGTCGGCTGCCGGCTGCGGCCAGACGAAAACAGATGAACAGACGCCGCCGGCGGCTGACCAGAGCACGGTGACCGACGACTATCTGACCACCATCAGCGGTACTTATGTGGAGTTATTCCCAGAACTGTCGAAATCCGAGTATCGGAGTATCTGGATCGATGCCACCACGCCGATAGTAGGCGCTGAGAACGCAGAGGCCACAACGGATATGCTGCTGGGAATGTGCATGGCGGAGCCTTACGGCCCGGAAGCTGCGGAAACATACGCGGCGGACCCGGACAGCATGGCGTTCAACTGCTATTTTCTTGGCGGCATCGACAAGTTCGTGATGGACGGTCACATGATCACCGGTCTGGATGCGCAGGGACGGGAAGTTTTCTCTCACACCTACCAGCTGCTGGATGAGGAAAACGAAAACGGCTTCATCTTCTATCAGAGCGAGGATGAAAATTCCGGCGAGTTTACCTATTTTGCGTTTTCACCTGACACCATGGAGACCACCTATCATCTGGAGTTCCGCTATGCAGAAGATCTCAGCGACCTGCAAAGCTGGTTCGAGGGCAATTACGCCTACTGGAACGCAGCGGCCATCGCGGAGAACTATGATCAGGCGACCATGGAAAATGTCATTGAGCTGTTCGCCACAGAAAATCTGTCGGAAACCAAATAAACCGCATATGCGCATTCGTTTGAACAGAGCGGGTGCGCATACCGTTTTTCAAATGAGGATGTGATTTAATTGAAAAAACAGTCCGATCTTTCCCGGCTGATGGGTTACGCCGGGAACCACCGATATTTCACCTACGCTTCGTGGGTGCTGTCTGCGGTCAGTGCTCTGGTGGCGCTGGTGCCTTTTGTATACATCTGGAAGATCCTGCGGGATGTGCTGAACGCGGCGCCAAACTATGCGCAGGCGGTGAACATTCCTCATTACGGCTGGATGGCAGTGATATTCGCGGTGCTGTCTTACCTTATTTACATTGCGGCGCTGCTTTGCTCCCACCTGTCGGCGTTCCGGGTGGCGACCAATCTGCGGCTGGCAGTGTCGGAGCATCTGGCGCTGCTGCCGCTGGGCTTTGCCGAGAACTTCGGCAGCGGTAAGCTGCGAAAGATCATCCACGAGAGCAGCGGAGCCGCCGAGACCTATCTTGCCCACCAGCTGCCAGACCAGTACAATGCCATCGCCACCCCGGTGGGGCTGCTGGTGCTGCTGTTGGCGTTCGACTGGAGGTTGGGGCTGCTGAGCCTTGCGCCGGTGGTGCTGGCTTTTCTCATTATGGCGACTATGACCGGCAAGCGGATGGTTGAAAAAATGCGGCAGTACGGCAACGCCTTGGAGGCCATGTCCAACGAGGCAGTGGAATACGTCCGGGGCATTCCAGTGGTCAAGACCTTCGGGCAGAGTGTGTTTTCCTTCAAAAAATTCAAGGCCACCATTGATGAGTACGAAAAGTGGGTCGTCTCCTACACCAAAGACCTGCGCCTGCCCATGATGTTCTACACCGCCGCCGTCAACGGCGTGTTCGCCTTTCTGATTGCAGGCGGGCTGCTGTTCACGACACACGGCGTGACCCCGGAATTTCTGCTGAACCTGCTGTTCTATATCATCATCACGCCGGTGATCTCCCTGACTTTGACCCGCATGATGTACATGAGCGAGAACAAGATGGTGGTAGCGGATGCGCTGGCACGCATCGACTCGGTGCTGGAGGCAGCGCCCATGCAGGTTCAGGCTGTTCCGCAGCACCCGCAGGATGCTTCTGTTGCGCTACAGAACGTGCGTTTCAGCTATGACGGAAAAAACGAGGTTATTAAGGGCGTTTCGATGGAGATCCAGCCGGGACAGACTGTGGCTTTTGTAGGTCCCTCCGGCGGCGGAAAATCCACGCTGGCAAACCTTGTCTGCCGGTTCTTTGATGTGCAGAGCGGCAGCGTCCGAGTAGGCGGAGCGGATGTGCGGGCAATCCCCAAGGAAGAGCTGATGGATACCATTTCCTTTGTGTTCCAGAACAGCCGCCTTCTCAAGGGCAGCATTCTGGACAACGTCCGTCTGGGCAGACCGCAGGCCACCGAAGCCGAGGTGCTGGCAGCGTTGAAAGCGGCGCAGTGTATGGATATTATAGAAAAGTTCCCGGCGGGCATCCATACCGTTATCGGCACCAAGGGCGTGTATCTGTCCGGCGGCGAGCAGCAGCGCATTGCCATTGCCCGCGCCATGCTGAAAAATGCGCCCATCCTGATTCTGGACGAGGCCACCGCTTTTGCCGACCCGGACAATGAAGCTAAGGTGCAGGCAGCCTTTGCCCGGCTTGCCAAGGGCAAAACCGTGCTGATGATCGCACACCGCCTGTCCACCGTAGCCAACGCCGACTGCATCTATGTGGTGCAGGATGGGCAAATTGCAGAATCCGGAACAAAGGACGAACTGTGCGCGCAGAACGGCCTGTTTGCCCGGATGTGGCAGGATTATCAGGCCTCGGTGCAGTGGAAGGTCGCAAAGGAGGGGTAAAAGATGATCGGAAAAATTCAACACGCCACAGCCAGCTCCCCGGAGGGCGCAAAAGGGCTTGTAAAGGGCGTTCTGGCCTGTGCGTTCCAAAACATGGCATTCATGTTGCCCACCGGGCTGCTGTATCTCTTGGTAAAAGACATGCTTGCAGGCTCCACGAGCGGGAGAAAAGGTTTTTATCTGCTGGGGTGTGCGGCCTGCTTTGCGCTGATCCTGCTGACCACATGGTTCCAGTACAATGGCACCTATTTTACGACCTATAAAGAGAGCGGCACCCGCCGCCTGACCCTTGCGGAACGACTGCGCAAGCTGCCCCTGTCCTTTTTCGGCAAGCGCGACCTTGCCGACCTGACCAGCACCATCATGGCAGACTGCGAGGTGTTGGAAAAGGACTGCTCCCACTTCATCCCCGGTCTATTCGGTTCCCTCATCTCCACGGTGCTCATTGCTCTGAGCCTGTTCGCCTTTGACGGGCGGATGGCTCTGGCAGCATTGTGGGTCATCCCGGTATCCGTTGCCATCGTGGTGGGCAGCTACCGGGTGCAGGACAAGGTGCAGGCCAAGACCATGGCGGCGAAAATGGCCTGTGCGGACGGCATTCAGGAGTACATCGAAACCCTCCGCGACCTGAAAGCCAGCAATGCGGAGCAGCGGTATCTGTCCGGTCTTTCCGGCAAAATTCGGGCTGTGGAAAAGCAGTCCATCGCAGCAGAACTGGAAACAGCGCTGTTTGTGTCCTCTGCGAGCATGGTGCTCAAGCTGGGCATTGCATCGGTGGCACTCACCGGCTCAGTGCTGCTGGTGCAGGGCAGTATCGATGTGCTGACCCTGTTTCTGTTCCTGATGGCGGCTTCCCGGATGTATGACCCTATGCAGGGCGCGTTGCAGAATCTGGCGGCGGTCATTGCCATGCGCACCAATGTGGGGCGGATGAACGAGATTCTGGACGCTCCCCTGCAGACCGGCAGCGAGCAGCTGACCAATCAGGGCTGCGATATCGTGTTCGACCATGTGGGCTTTGCCTATAACTCCGGCGAGACGGTGCTGCGGGATGTCTCCTTTACCGCAAAGCAGGGGGAGGTCACGGCACTGGTGGGCCCCTCCGGCGGCGGCAAGACTACCGTTTCCCGGCTGGCGGCACGGTTCTGGGACTACCAGAAGGGCAGCATCACCGTGGGCGGCATGGAGGTTTCCCGAATCGACCCGGAAAAGCTCATGAGCCTGTATTCCATCGTGTTTCAGGATGTGACTCTGTTTGACAACACGATACTGGAAAATATCCGTCTGGGGCGCAAAGGTGCCACCGACGAGGAGGTCCTTGCGGCGGCAAAGCTGGCAAACTGCGAGGAATTTGCCGAAAAGCTGCCGGACAAGTGGAACACCAACATCGGCGAGAATGGCTGCGCTCTTTCCGGCGGTGAGCGTCAGCGCATTTCCATCGCCCGCGCCTTCCTGAAGGATGCGCCCATCATCCTGCTGGACGAAGCCACCGCCAGTCTGGATGTGGAGAACGAAACTGCCATTCAGGAGGCACTTTCCCGGCTCATAAAACACAAAACTGTCCTTATCATTGCCCACCGGATGCGCACCGTAGCCGGTGCGGACAAAATCGTGGTGCTGTCCGACGGCGTGGTGGCCGAACAGGGCGCACCCGATGCACTTTATGCCCGGAACGGCCAGTACACCCACATGGTGGATCTGCAGACCGAAAGCCAGAGCTGGGCCATCTGACCCAATTCAAAACAGCCCTTCGGCACAACAAAAAAGGACATCTATTCAAAAGAATAGGTGTCCTTTTTATAAGTACATAACCGCTCAGCCTATAGTATAGCACAGATTCGTGGTTTTCCAAGTGAAAAAAACCACATTTTTAATTTAAGTGATTCAATCTGTCTGTATCACGCAGCGTAATCGCGCCGCGCTTCAACTCCACCAATCCGTCCTCTGAGAAGTTTTTGAGCATTCGTGCCACTGCCTCCCGCGCCGAGCTGATGTGCTGGGCGATCTGCTCATGGGTCATGCGTATCGTGTCGGAGCCGGTACGCTCCGCTTCGGCCAGGAGAAAATCTGCCAGCCGCCGATCCAGCCCCTTGAACATGATCTGCTGCATCGCCCACATCACATCAGAAAACCGTTTCGTTGCCAACTCATAGAGGAAGCAGCGGACATATAGATTTTTCTCCTTGAGTGCAGCAATGATATTTGCGGGGATAATCAGAACGTCCGTATCCATTCCTGCGGTCATTTGCGTATCAAAGGTGATCTGACTGATCACACAGGAGGCAGAAAGCACGCATAGTTCGCCCGGATACAGGCGGAACAGCGTTACCTCCCGCCCCTCCTCGGAGAGAAGATAGGTGCGGATCTCGCCGGAAAGGACGAACAGCATTCCGAGACATTCGTTGTCGCTGCTGTGTATGAACGCGCCCTTTTCATAATGACGGACAAAGGCACTTCGGCGCAGCGTTTCTTGCTCCTGTTCGGTCAAGGATGACCAGAACGGAAGTTGTGTCAGTGTGCGTTCCATATCAATGGCAGCTATGCTTGCCGCAGCCGTGGTCACCGCAGATGTGCCCATCCTCGCCATGCGCATGGTCATGGTGGTCACAGTGAACATTGGGATCGTAGCCCAGATTTCCGCTGAGCAATGCGCTCACCGCCGCGTCAGCGTCCCCGCTGACTCCGCCGTAGAGCTTGATGCCCGCCTCGGCCAGTGCTGCCTGCGCACCGCCGCCGATGCCTCCGCAAATCAAAGTGTCCACGCCGTTCTGCATCAGGAAGCCTGCCAGTGCGCCGTGACCGCTGCCATTGGTGTCAACGACTTCCGCATGAGTGATTTTGCCGTCCGCAGCTTCATAAAGCTTGAACTGTTCGGTGTGGCCGAAATGCTGAAAAATTTGACCGTTTTCATAGGTAACTGCAATTTTCATAATGGAATCTCCTTTGCAATTTTTGTTGGATTTTTCTATGTTAGCTCTCTGCATCCGACAGCAACGGCCGCAGTGGGCTGCCTCCTGTCCTCCGCAGATACGGTAGTTTCCACCGGTGATGTGCAGCGGTTTCCCGTGGACAAGACACGCTGCGATCTTGCGCCGTGCGCTTTCGTAAATCTCCTGCACGGTAGAGCGGGAAATATCCATCTGCGCGGCACACTGCTCGTGGGTTTGCTGCTCCAAGTCAACCAGCCGAATGACCTCGTACTCGTCCAGCGTCAGCAGGATCGGCTCGGTATCCTCACACCTGCTGGGGCAGAAGGTATCAACTTGTGGTGCGCCACAAATCCGACGGCACCGTGGCGGTCTTGGCATGGAC
>ENA-UOJR01000914-UOJR01000914.1-human-gut-metagenome-genome-assembly--contig:-C115P-NODE-914-length-31353-cov-20.689597_pt1 | contig 31353 bp, 29 predicted proteins | sample MGYA00242354_ERZ723901 | MGnify/ENA metagenome assembly ERZ723901
ATTTTTTTGCGATTTTTTATGGAAACCTATTGACTTTTATTTGCAGGACTCCTTAAAAAATTCGTTCTTTTTGCAATGAAATATATTTCATTGCTCGTTGTCCTCATTATATCAATAAACTATTTTTCAGTCTATTGGCAAGTTGTAGGAAAGTTTCTTCTTTCTTTTGTTTAGTCTGACGAGTCACGGATTCTGCAGCAAAAGTCGTCATATTTATGCTGTTACGCAAAAAAGATGCCAGCCGGGTTATCTGCCCGGCTGGCATCTTTGCCTTACTGAACTGTCTATAGTATACACATTCTCCGTGTAAATTGCAACTGAGAATGAAAAGTATTTCATTGCAAAGGCTTAACTTTTTTATTCAAGTCCCTTGCAGTGGCGTAAATGAAGGTACACGGTGTTTTTTGAAATGTTCAGGCAGTCTGCCACCTGAATCACTGCGTCTTTGATATTGAAAATGCCCGAGGCATACAGCTTACTGACAATTTCTCTGTTACGCAGTACACTTCCCGCCAGCCCTTCTGCATCGGTTTCTGCTGCCGCACGCTGTACGGCAGCCTGCACCATTTCTGTAGAATTCTGTACATAGGTTTCCGCTACAGGCTGGCTCTGTGCGGGGGAAATCGTTTCTAGAAGCTGCGAAAGCGGGGTGTCCATATAAAAATTGATACACAGTAACCCGATGATTCGCTGTTCACTGCCCCGGATTGCGATCGTACAAGAGCGCAGCGGTTTTCCATCGCGGTTTGCGCTGGAATAGCAGACCGTATCCCCCTGGGTCTGTGCGTGGATACGTCCCAACATCGTAAGGGCCAATTCTGTGATAGGTGCGCCCTCGCTGCGGCCCGTGTGACTATTCATCACCCGAATTGCCGAATGTTCCAGGTCTTCCAAGCTATGCAGCACCAGTTCATAGCCTGTGCCCAAATATTGTGCCAGACCGTCCAGCATCTGGCAGTAGGAATCCAATATCAGCCGATCTTCCGGCGTGAACTGCACCTCAGGTGATTTCATAGTCGCCTCCATGTCCCATCTTTTTTGCTTTCATGATACTGCATTTTAGCCAAAAAATCAAATAAATTCGCGTTCTTTTTCTTATGGCAACACCGCACAATTCCCGCCTAACGGCTTAAGCACCGCTCCGGCGGCTGCGGCACGGCATCTGCGTTGCCAAAATGCTCGATAATACACAAAGTATTATCTGCGCTTTTGGCTTAGCATCTGCCGCACCTCGCTCGCCGTATCGGCACTTAGAATTATGCGGTATTGCCTTATACAAAATCGTTTACCGGACCCATCCGGTCGGCTGTATAATATTCGCTGCGCTTGATCTCGCCGGGCAGGTCGATGCCAGTAGCCTCCCGCAAGCCAAAGGCGGCAAAATAATCGCAGAATCGTTCTTTCCCAAGCCGTGCGCCGATCTGGATAAAGCAGGGGTTGCAGCTGACGGCCAGCCCTTGTGCGAAAGTTTCGGCTCCGTGGACGTGGCCGTTGGCGCAGCGGAACCGTGTGCCTGCCACGCTGATCTTGCCCGCGCATACAAAGTAATCGGTGGGCTTGCAGGCACCGCTGTCCAGCGCGGCGGCCGCTGTGATGAGCTTGAATACACTGCCGGGCTCGTACAGGTCGCTGATGGCCTTGTTGCGCCACTGGGCTTGCTGGGCCTTTTGCAGGGCGGCGCTGCGCTCCTCACCGGTCAGGGCATCCACCGCCGCGCGGGCATCGTCATCGATGAGCCGCCGGGGCGTGTTGGGGTCGTAGTCCGGCTGGCAGCTCATCGCCAGCACAGCCCCCGTCTGCACATCCATCACAATGCCCACGCCCCGCTCGGCCACATGGTGCTCCTGCACGGCGGCGGAGAGGGCGCTTTCCAGCCAGTGCTGAATTTCTGCGTCGATGGTCAGCGTCAGACTGTTGCCGGGCACGGCCTCCTGCAGGGTCTGGTAGTGGGTGGGCATGTCGTAGCCCCAGGCGTTTTTGGCCGTTAAGATCTGCCCGTTCTGGCCGGTCAACTCCTTATTATAGTAAAGTTCCAGCCCCCACAGGCCCGCGTTGTCTACATCGGTAAAGCCCAGCAGGCCGCCCATAAAATCTCCCTGCGGGTAGACGCGGCGGGTATCCTGCCGGATCTGGATGCCCTGGGCATTGTGCTCCTGACACCAGGCACGCACGGCGTCGGCCATCTCCCGGCTGGCGCGGCGGCGCAGCAGGCAGTCGTTGGAGGTGCGGACCGAGAATTTTTCCAGCGTTTCCGCATAGTCTAGTTCCAGGATCCCGCTCAATGCTTTGGCGGCAGGCTCCACCAGCTCGTCGGCCAGCTCCCGCGGGGCGGCACGGATGGTCCAGCAGGTCTCGCTGGCAGCCAGCAGCGTGCCATCAGCCGAGGTGATCTCCCCGCGGGCGGCGGGCAGTGTGGCCCCGCGCAGCTGCTGGTCGGAGGCACGGGCAGCATAACCGTCGGCGTCCACCAATTGCAGCACGGCCAGCCGCCCTACCAGCCCGCCCAGGCACCCCACAGCCAGCACACCTGCCAGCAGCCGGATGCGCAGCCGCATCCCCTTGGTTTGCAAAGGTGAAAGGTGACGCATGAGAAAAGCCCCCTTTTCAGCGTAGTTCAGTTCTTTTCAAGCTATGAAACGCAATCTGGCAAAATGCCGAAATTTGGGCCGCAAATTCGTTCAAACGTCAATTGACCTTTAAACGGAATCAGCGTAAAATGTTAAGCAATGAATTTGACAATAATTTGTCAAGCTATAAAGGAGGCAATTTTATGGCAAGATTTACTCTCCCCCGTGACCTGTATCACGGCCCCAAAGCCCTGGAGGCATTGAAGACCCTGCCCGGCAAGCGCGCAATGATCTGCGTCGGCGGCGGTTCCATGAAGCGATTCGGCTTCCTGGATCGTGCCGAGGCTTACTTAAAAGAAGCCGGCATGGAAGTGGAGCTGTTCGAGGGTATCGAGCCTGACCCGTCCGTTGAGACCGTCATGAAGGGCGCGGCTGCAATGGAGAAATTCCAGCCGGACTGGATCGTTGCCATCGGCGGTGGTTCCCCCATCGATGCCGCCAAGGCCATGTGGATCAAGTACGAGTATCCTGACATCACCTTTGAGGATATGTGCAAGGTCTTTGGCATCCCGCCGCTGCGCCGCAAGGCACACTTCTGCGCCATCTCCTCCACCTCCGGCACTGCTACCGAGGTGACTGCCTTCTCCATCATTACCGATTATGAGAAGGGCATCAAGTATCCTATCGCTGACTTTGAGATCACCCCCGATGTCGCCATCGTCGACCCCGAGCTGGCCCACACCATGCCCAAAAAGCTGGTGGCCCACACCGGTATGGACGCCATGACCCACGCCATCGAGGCTTACGTTTCCACTGCCAATTGCGACTTTACCGACCCGCTGGCCCTGCATGCTATCGAGATGATCCAGGCCAACCTCATTGGCAGCTACAACGGCGATATGGATAAGCGCGACGCCATGCACAACGCACAGTGCTTGGCCGGTATGGCGTTCTCCAACGCGCTGCTGGGCATCGTGCACAGCATGGCCCACAAGACCGGCGCGGCCTTTGCGGATTACGGTGCCCACATCATCCACGGTGCCGCCAACGCCATGTACCTGCCCAAGGTCATCGCCTTCAACGCCAAAGACCCCACCGCCAAAGCCCGCTACGGTGTGATCGCCGACAAGATGAACCTGGGCGGCGCCAACGACGACGAGAAGGTCGCCCTGCTTATCAAGTACCTGCGCGGCATGAACGACGACCTGAACATCCCGCACTGCATCGGCCACTACGGCCCCGACTCTTACCCCTGCGAGCAGGGCTTTGTTCCGGAGAATGTGTTCCTGGAGAGACTGCCTGAGATTGCCAAGAACGCCATCGCCGACGCCTGCACGGGCTCCAACCCGCGCCAGCCCAGCCAGGAAGAAATGGAAAAGCTGCTGAAGTGCTGCTACTACGACACCGAGGTCGACTTCTAAACTTTATACCAAAAAACCGGGTCCCCGCTGCGGGGCCCGGTTTTTTGCTGCCCCAAACCGGGCAATATCCATCCGATTGCAAATTTTGTGCCATCGGCAGCCGGACAGCAAATTTGCGCAATTTTTGCCTGTTTGTCTTGCTTTTTATCAATTGCATCACCGCGGATGTTGGGCTATAATGATACATAATTCGTGCAGATATTGTGCCCTTTGGGTTTAGGAATTGGTTTAGGAAAATGAAGGAGGAACTCCCCGTATGGGTACCGCAACGCAAGCAAAGACGCCGCTTTTTACACGGTCTGCGCTGGTGGCGCTGATTTGGCCGCTGTTTTTGGAGCAGACCCTAAGCGTGACGATGGGCATGGCTGACACCCTGATGGTGGCCGGTGTGGGCGAGGCGGCTGTGTCCAGCGTGTCGCTGGTGGACAGCCTGAACATTCTGATTATCCAAATCCTGGCAGCACTGGCCACCGGCGGCGCGGTGGTCGCCAGCCAGTACATGGGCCGCCGCGACCAGGAGAGCGCCCAGCGCAGCGCGGCCCAGCTGTACAGCGTGCTGGCCATCTCCACGGTTGCGGTGGGCGTGCTGTGCCTGGCGCTGTCCCGCCCTATTCTGCGCGGGGTGTTTGGCAGCATTGACGACGAGGTCATGCACTACGCGCAGCAGTATTTCATCATCAGCGCCATCTCCTACCCGTTCATTGGGCTGTACAACGGCGGCGCAGCGCTGTTCCGTGCCCAGGGCAACAGCCGCATCAGCATGCTGGCCAGTTTGGTGATGAATGTCATCAACATCGGCGGCAACGCGCTGTTGATTTATGGCTTTGGCATGGGCGTTGTGGGCGCGGCGCTGGCTACGCTGATCGGCCGCGTGTTTGCGGCAGTGTGGATCTTGTGGCAGAACCAGAACATCCACAACCCGCTGCGGGTGGCCGGTTTTGCCGACCTGCGCCCCCGCAAGGAGCCAATCATGAAGGTGCTGGCCATCGGTGTGCCGTCGGGTTTGGAGAACGGCATGTTCCAAATCGGCAAGCTGTGCGTCAGCAGCCTGACCTCGACCCTGGGCACCGCCGCCATTGCGGCCAATGCCGTGGCCAACAGCGTTTGCACGGCGGCCAACGTGCCCGGCGCTACGATGAACCTGGCCATGATCCCAGTGGTAGGCCGCTGTCTGGGTGCCGGGGACAAGGAACAGGCGAAAAAGTACTCCCTGCAGCTGACCGGTATTGCCATCGTGGGCCTGGGGCTGACCAATTTGGCCATGTTTTTGCTGCTGCCGGAGATTATCACCTGGTTCCACCTGTCGGCCGAGGCGGCCAGCATGTGCACGGTGGTGGTGCACTGGTTCAGCGTGTTCTGCGTGGTGTTCTGGGCCCCCAGCTTTACCCTGCCCAACGCCCTGCGCAGCGGCGGCGATGCCAAGTTTACGATGCTCGTCAGTATCGCCAGCATGTGGGTGTTCCGCGTGATTTTAAGCTATTTCTTTGTGCTGCAGATGCACATGGGGTTGACCGGCGTATGGTTTGGCATGTTTGTGGATTGGATCTGCCGGAGTATTTTGTTTGGGGTACGGTTTTATAGCGGCAAATGGATGGAGCATAAGGTAATTTAATTTCTGCTTTCCCCTGCTTAGGGTGTATCTGAAAAGTCCTCAGCGCTGTTCAATTCTACTAAAAAGCACATCTGCTGCGTTGCTCATCCTTGCAATACATCCAGTATTGCAGCGGATTCGCGCCTTGCAGCTGTTGCTTTTCAGCGAATTTTCCAGCACTTTTGACTTATCAGATACACCCTAGGTGGGGGAAAGCATTTTTTATTGACAATTTTGGTCTACTGTGATAGACTACAAATAGAAGAAGTCTATCCATGTAGACCAAAGGAGAAAACCATGAACCATTTAGCCGAAGCTGAATACCGGTTTGCCTGCCTGGTGTGGGACAACGAGCCCCTGCCCAGCGGCCAGCTGGTCAAACTTTCCGCCGCCGAGCTGGGTTGGAAAAAAAGCACCACCTATACCGTGCTGAAAAAGCTGTGCGAGCGCGGCATTCTGCAAAACGAGGGCGGCACTGTGACCAGCCTGGTAAAAAAGGAGGAAGTGCAGTGCGCCGAGAGCGCCGCCGTGGTGGACAAAACCTTTGACGGCAGCCTGCCGCGCTTCGTGGCCGCATTTTTGAACTCGAAGCCCATCAGTGCCGCCGAAGCGGCCGAGATCCGCGCCCTGTTGGACGCGGCCCAATCGAAAGAGGAGTGACTATTATGCGCAGCACCGTGCTTTCGTTTTTGCTGCTCAGCCTGTGGGGCGGCGCGGCGGCGCTGGCGGCCTGGGTCGTCTGCCGCCTGTTGCGCCGTGCCCATGCGCCCAGCCGGTTTTTGTGCTGGCTGTGGCTGGCCGTGGGGCTGCGGTTCGTGCTGCCCTTTGGCATCCCGCTTGCCCTGCCCCGCCCGCAAAACACCCAACTGGCCGAGGCCGCCGACACTGTGCAGGCCCTGACCCAGCCGGAGCTTACCGCCCCGGACCTGCCTGCCATGGTTCCCGCCTCCCCCGCCGCGCCTGCGCCCTGGTACACCACACTGACCGTGTGGCATCTGCTGGCGGCGGTATGGACTGTGGGCGTGGCACTGCTGGCCGTGCGTGCCGTGTGGGGCTACCTGCGCCTGTCCCGTCAGGTGGCGCTGGCCTGCAAAACGCCGGATGGCTGCTTCAGCGGCCCCTGTGTGCCCGCGCCCTTTACCCTGGGCCTGCTGCGGCCCCGCGTCTACCTGCCCGCCGGGCTGGCTGGCCCCGCCCGGGACGCCGTCATCTTGCACGAGCGCACCCACATCCGCCGGGGCGACCCGCTGACCAAGCCGCTGTTTTACGCCGTGGCCTGCCTGCACTGGTTCAACCCGCTGGCGTGGCTGGCCTTCCGCGAGTTTGAGCGCGACATGGAGGCCGCCTGCGACGAAGCTGCCGTGCGAGGCCAATCCCCCGCCGCCCGCAGCGCCTACTGCGAGAGCATTCTGCGGTTTGCCATGCAGGGGCGCGGCGTGCCCGGCAGCCTGGCCTTTGGTCAGGGAAGTGCTAAGACCCGCATCGTGCATCTGCTGCATTACCGCCGCCTGGGGGCCGGGGCCATGGTGGTCTGCGCCGTGGTCATCGCCGCCAGCATGACGGCCTGCATGGTGCGCCCTACTTTGGAAAACGCCCCCGCCGCCACGCCGGAGACCGCCGAAGCCGCTGAGCCGGAGGCCACGCCTACCCCCGCACCGACGCAGGCACCCACCGCTGTGGTCAACACCGCCCAGCTGCCGCTGCTGGAGGACCCCGACAACAGCCCGCTGTTTATCGATCCTGTACCGGATTACAAGTACATTTCCCGCTTTATGGGCAACGGCCACCGCGGTGACGATCTGTGTGCCGCCCCCGGCACCGATGTGCTGGCCGCAGCCGATGGCGTTGTCGTCCAGGCTGCCGAGCATTACAGCTGGGGCAACTTTGTGGTCATCGACCACGGCACGAACGGCGAGGGTTACAGCTGGCGCACTCTGTATGCCCACCTGCAGAGCTATACTGTGGAAGCCGGGCAAAGTGTTACCCAAGGGCAGGTCATCGGCTACGTAGGCAGCACCGGCCGAACCACCGGCAACCAGTGTCATTTTGAAGTGTATGTGGACAACACCCTGACCTCTCCGCGCTGGTTTACCGCCTATCACGGGGAGGGCGACAGCGCCGAGCCGACCGACGAGGAGCGGCAGGAACTCATCGACCAATGCGTCGACGCCAAGCTAAACGATGCCATGTACACGATGGATGAAGCACTGGACGGCCAGGGGGCGCAGGCCGTTGTCTTTTCGCTGCCGCTCGTCCTTTCTGACGATTTGCGGATGAGCAGCACTTTCGCCCAAAACCACACCGGCGTAGACCTGGCGGCCCCGGAGGGCACCACCGTACTGGCCGCCGCCGACGGCACCGTGACCGAGTACGACTATAATGAGGACGACGGCTACTGTCTGGTGCTGTACCACAGCATGGACGACGGTACCTCGTGGCAGACGCGATACAGCCACCTGGGCAGCGTGAAGGTGCAGGTCGGGCAGCAGGTCGTGCAAGGCCAGGAGATTGCCGCCTGCGGCAGCACCGGGGCCAGCACCGGCCCCCACCTGCATTGGGAAGTGCTGAAAAACAGCGAACCCGTAGACCCGCAGACGGTTTGTGAACTCCTGTCTACCCTATAATAAGGTAACATTCCTATGAAATATTCTTCCCTCGGCCCCGCCCTGTTGGCGGCGGGGCTGCTTTTTTGCACCCTTTTTGTGCCGTTTGGCGCGTATGCCGACAGCAAAAAGGACGAATTATCGGCAAAACAGAATCAAGCCCAGCAGGCCTACAACGAAGCCCAGCAAGAACTGGAAGAACTGCAAAACCAGCAAAGCGAGACCCAGAGCCAGATCGACCAATTGCAGGGGCAAAGCGCCGAAGTCGCCGCCCAGTTGAGCGGCATATATACAGCCTTGCAAGAGGCCCAGCGCACCTTGGACGAGCGCACCGCGGCCGCCGAGCAGGCCGCCCAGGCGCTGGCGGACAAGCAGGCCGAATACGACGCCAGCCTGGCCCGCTGCAAAAGCCAGATGGGCGCGATGCAGCTTTTGGACGGCGGCGGCAGCATTACCCTTTTGATGCAGGCCCGCAGCCCGTACGAGATGCTGACCTTTGCCGAGACCCTGCGGGAGCTGGCCGACCACAACAGCGCCGCCCTGGCGCAGTTGAACGCCGAGGCCGAAGCCCTGGACACCGCCCGCGCCGAGGCCCAAGCCGCTGCTGACGAAGCCGAGGCCGCCCGCGCGGCGCTGGATGCCCAGCAGACCGCCCTGGAAGCCACACAAAACGAACTGGGCAGCGCCTTACAAGCCGCCAACACCGCCCTGACCGAGCAGCAGGCCGCCGAACAGGCCCAAGCTGTGGTGACCGAGGCCGCCCGCAAAGCCTATCTGCAGGCCACAGCGGATCTGGACGCCTACGCCCGCGCCCAAAGCAGCAAGTACACCACCGCCGACCTGCACCTGACCAGCCTTGCCTTCCGCTGCCCGCTGGACAGCTACGGGCGCATCACCACCCAGTTTGGCGAGGCCGACCCCTGGGGCATCCCCCACCGGGGCACCGACTTTGCCGCGCCGGGCGGCACGCCGGTCTACGCCATTGCTGATGGCATCGTGAGCGCGGCCGCCGCCGTGTACAGCTACGGCAACTGTGTGCAGATCAGCCACGGCACGGCCGACGACGGCAACACCTACGACAGCCTGTATGCCCACCTGAGCAGCATTGCCGTCAGCCAGGGCAGCGCTGTGACCAAGGGGCAGGTCATCGGCTACGTGGGCAACACCGGCAACGTGTATAGCACCGGGGGCGGTGGCTATCACCTGCACCTGGAACTGCGGGTCAACCGCGCCCGCGTGAACCCGCTGGCTTACGTACCGCAATGAGTAACGACTTTTTGTATTGGTTTGGCTTTTATGTAGAGTATCGGCTGCTCTGCCTTGCACGCGGGCTGGCCGCCTTTACCCGCTGGTTTGTCCGGGTACTGGGTGCGCTGCTGACGGCGGTACTGCGCCCCGTCGCGCTGGGGTGCATCCAGCTGCGGCAGGCCTTGCGCCGCCCCAAAGCATGGCCGGGGCTGGTGGTCCCGTTGGCGGGAGTGCTGGCCTTTGCGTGGCTGGTGCGCACCTGGCTTGGCCAGCCCTTTGCCCTGCGGGTGGAAGTAAATGGCACCGTGGTGGGCTATGTGGCCAGCGAGCAGGACTTTGATACTGCCCGCGCCGATGTGCAGGCCCGCGTGAACACCGCCCGCGCCCTTCTGGAAGCGGCAGGGGCCGACGTGCCCAACTGGGACCTGGACCCGGCCTTTACGCTGGCCGTCAGCGCCGACACGATGACCCCCGGTGAGGTGGCCAACGCCATTTTGCAGGCCAGCGGCAGTGAAATTACTGCGGGCACCGCCGTCTACGTGGACGGCGCCCTGCGCTTTGTGACCACCGAGGGCGACCACCTGCGCACCCTGCTGGCCGCGGTGCGCCGTCCCTACATGGACCCCGCCGACGCCGACAGCCGCGTGGTGTTTGCCCACGAGTTGACGCTGGCAGACGGCATTTACCTGACCGGGTCGGTCAGCCCCTATACCGAAGTTGTATCCGCCCTGCAGGCCAATGACGGCGAGCTGCTGCGGGTACAGATCCGCCGCCGGGAGCGGTACGAGCAGGAGCTTGCCTACGATACCCAAATTGTGGAAGATGACACGCTTGATTTTGGCAAAAGCGAGACCGTGCAGACCGGCGTACCGGGCCGCGAGACCGTGACCTACGAGGTAGTGTACGAAAACGGCGCCGAGGTGGACAGCCGCGTGTTGGATGTAGCCCGCACTGCCGAGCCAGTGCCGGAGGTCATCCGCCGGGGCACCCGGTTGCAAAGCGGGATGATCGGCAAGCTGGGCACCGGCAGTTTCATCTGGCCCGTGCCCGCCTACCGGCACATTTCCCGCTGGGCGAACTTTACTCCCGGAATCAACTATCACCGTGGCGCGGACATTGCCGCACCCTACGGCACCGAAATTTACGCCGCCGACGCCGGAACCGTGGTGGAATCTACCCGCCATTGGAGCTGGGGCAACTACGTGAAGATCGACCACGGCAACGGGTACCAAACGCTGTACGCCCACATGTCGGCCCAGGCGGTGCACGTAGGCGACGTGGTGGAGCAGGGGCAGGTCATAGGCTATGTGGGCAATACCGGCAACTCCTTCGGGAACCACTGCCATTTTGAGATGTATTATAACGATCGGTTGTTCAGTGCAAGGGATGTGTTCCCGGATATGCCGGAGTGGAACCGCTAAAAACCTCCCTCTGGGAGGGAGGTGGCGCATCCTCTCACCCATTTTATTTTTTTCAGCCGGCACTTTACTTTTTTGGTTTTGTGTGCTAGAATACTTTACATAGTAAAGCGACCCCTGCTTGCGGTGCAATGACGCGCCGTTGGTGGGGGTCGTGTCTGTTTTTTAGAGGGTATTTTTAGGGGGAAGCTATGGACCGTATCGATCGAAAAATCTTGGACATCCTGCAAAAGGACGCCCGCGCACCGCTGAAAGAAATTGCCGACCGTGTATTTTTATCCAGCCCTGCGGTGTCGGCCCGCATGGCCCGGCTGGAAAGCTCCGGCGCGATCATGAGCTATCAGGCCCAGGTGGCCGCGCCGATGCTGGGGTACATGGTCAAGGCGTTCGTCAACCTGGACATGGACCCCCAGCGCAAGCCGGAGTTTTACCCCTACATTGAAAGCTGCCCCCATGTGGTGGAGTGCAACTGCGTGACCGGCGATTACAGCATGCTGATCGAGGTGCTGTTTGCCACCACGCAGGAGCTGGACCAGTTCATCAACCATTTGCAGCAGTTTGGCCGCACCCGCACGCAAATCGTGTTCTCCACACCCGTGGAGCACCGCGGCGTGCCCGTCAGTGTGGAGGAAGATGCCGCCGATCCTCAGAAATAGCCGCCGTCCTGGTGGGTGCTCTGGCTTTCCAGCCCCATGGATACGCCCAGGGCTCCATCCACGCGGCGCATGTCATCCTCGGGGATGCGGCCCGCACGCTCCCGCAGGCGGCGCTTATCCAGGGTACGGATCTGCTCGGTCAAAATAATGCTGTCCTTGGCCAGGCCGCAGCGGTCGGCCCGCACGCTGATATGCGTAGGCAGGCGGTTTTTATCCTGCCGGCTGGTGATGGCCGCCGCGATCACCGTGGGGCTGTGCCGGTTGCCGATCTCATTCTGGATGATAAGTACCGGCCGTATCCCGCCCTGCTCGCTGCCCACGACGGGGCTTAGGTCGGCGTAAAAAACCTCGCCTCTGTGCACTTCCATAGAAAAAGCCTCCTCTCGTTTGCTTACCTAGAGTATAAGCGAGAGGAGGTTTTTTTAATCACTCTGTTTTTCGATTTCTGCGGCCAGCGCGTCGCCTTTGACGCAAAGAGCCGTAAACGCGCGGCTGCGCTGCAAGGGCTGCATGATAAACCTGGTACGCAGCGTGTCGATGGCCGCGCAGCCCGCGAAAGTCAGCACGATGACCAGCAGCGTGTACGCCGCCGAGCCGTGGTGCGCCTGGGCGTGGAAGATGCCGTTCCACAAAAAGTCCCGCAGCACGGGGACCTGGTGCAGGATGTAAACGCCCAGCGTCGTGCCCGCCAGCCCGTTGATGAACCGGTTGCTGCCGAGGTCCAGATTTTTGAAGAAGTGGAACAGCGCCAGCGCCGCCAGCAGGCCGGGCAGTGCGCCCAACGCCGTGCGGTAGTAGGCAATGTACTGGAACGCCTTGCTGTCGGTCGCGCCCCGGTATTCCAGCACGGCGCGGATGGCGGTGTTGGCCAGCGGCAGGCCCAGGCCGAGGATAAGCGCCGCGGCGGGGCGGTTCAGCAGGCGGGACAGGCGGTTATCCGGCCAGCGGCGCAGGTAAGCAGCCAGCAGGTAATCGTAGAGGAACATCCACGCCGTATCGCCCAAAATTCCGTCCTGGCCAAACACCGTGGGGTAAACGACCAGCGGCACAGCCAGCACCAGCAGCACGCCTTTGTGGGCGCGGCGGGGCAGCCCATGCAGCAGCCGGTTGAGCAGCGGCACGCAGAGCAACAGCACCAGATAGTCCGAGATGAACCACAGCTGGCGCGTACCGGCGGGAAACGCCGCCCAGCGCAGTGCGCCGAGGGAGACATCCAGCCCGGCCAGCCTGCACAGCAGCGTGACCGGCACGGTGTACAGCCACAGCGACAGCCAAAGCGACAACGGGCGGCGGGTTTTGAACGGCTGTTCGCACATAAACCAGCTGCCCACCAGCACAAACACGGTGCAGGCAATGCGGGAGCCGCAGCCAATGAGGCAGAACACGAAGGAGGACGGCAGCGTGGAATAATCCGCAATGCCGCCCTGGCCGGTGAGGTGGTCGCCGATGATGAGCAGCATGCAAAGGATGCGCAGCAGTTCCAGATTGCTGGCGCGTAGGGCTTTTGTCGGCACGGCGGACCTCCTTTCCGATTGTTACAAAATAAGGCGGCCCATGGCCGCCCGTAAAAGGCAGTTATTTGTTTTGTTCCAGAATTACAAACGCGCAGGCCAGACCGTTTTCGTGGGTCAGGCTCAGGTGCGGGGTCAGGGCGTTGGCGGCGGTCCATTCGGCGGCGGGGCCGGTCAGGGCAAAATAAGGCGCGCCACTTTCTTTACGCAATACCGCTAAATCTGTCAGTGCAAAGCCGCCCAGGCCGGTGCCTGCGGCCTTTAAAAAAGCCTCCTTGGCGGCAAAGTTGGCGGCGGCTGTCTCGGCACGGTGGGTGCCGCCCCGTCCGTTCAACAGGGCCTGTTCCGCCGGGGAAAAAACACGCTGCACAAAGGCGGGCTTTTGCAGCTTTGCCGCCATGCGGTCTGCCGCGCAAAGGTCGGTGCCGATGCCGAAGATCATACTTTCACCCTTTTCGTTTCAACTCAACGCAAACTCCAACAGTGCGGCTCTTTCATTCAGCACGCGACCCTCCATAACGGCGGTCAGCAGTCGCTGCAGGGTAGCACCCACGGCGGGGCCGGCGGGCAGGCCGGCTTCCATCAGGTCGCCGCCGTTTACAGCCAGCTGGCGCATGGTGTAGCAGGCGGTCTTGGAAAGCTCGGTCATCCGGGCCTCAAAGGCGGCCACCTCGTTCCGCCGGGCTTTGACCTCCGGCGTGTCGGCGTGGGCGTCCAGGTCGGCATATTTCAGCGCGCAGAGCCGGTGCAAAAACACCGCACCGTAGCGGTTGAGACTTTTTAAAATGGCGGTGTCCCCCGCCGGGACCGGGGCATCATGGATAGCGATCAGCCCGGTAGTCCCCTCGATCAGATAGCCGGGGGCTTTCAGGCGGCGCAAAATCGTGCGGGCCATCACCGTGCCCCGCTGGTTGTGGCCCTTAAAGTGGGCCGCACCGTCCGCGCCCACGCTGCGGCACTGGGGTTTAGCAATATCGTGCAGAAACGCTGCCCAGCACAGCACCCGCGCGCCGCGGGTATCCTGGCCGCGCAGGTCCAGCTTTTCCACCGCCACGGCCGAGTGCTGCCACACATCGTAGCAATGCCAGCGGCCGGGCTGGGTGCAGCCGATGCAGGCCTGCACTTCGGGCACCGCACCAGCCAGGATCTCGCCGTATTTGGCCAGTGTCGGCCCCGCGTTGGGGGCGCCGAGCAGACCGTCAATCTCGGTATAAATGCGCTCGGCGCTCACGCTTTGCAGCGTATCCCGCGCCTGCAGGGCCGCGGCGGCGGTGGCTTCGTCCAAAGCAAAGCCCAGCCGGGCCGAGAAGCGCAGCGCCCGCAGGATGCGCAGGGCATCCTCGGCAAAGCGCTGGGCCGGGTCACCCACACAGCGGATCATGCCCGCCGCCAGGTCATCCCGCCCGCCGTACAGATCAATAATGCCTTTGCCCGGGGCGTAGGCCATGGCGTTGATGGTAAAATCCCGCCGGGCCAGGTCCCTGGGCAGGTCGTCCACGAACTGCACCGCGTCGGGATGGCGGTGGTCATGGTAGTTGCCGTCCAGGCGGTAGGTGGTCATCTCGTAGGGTTTGCCGTGGAGCACCACCGCCACCGTGCCGTGCTTTTCGCCGGTCAAAATCAGCTGATGGTCGGCAAACAGGCGGCGCATCTCCTCCGGCCGGGCCGAGGTACAGATGTCCCAGTCCCCGGGGGTGCGGCCCAGCAGGCTGTCACGCACGCAGCCGCCCACCACATAGGCAGTGTGCCCGGCGCTTTGCAGCGTTTGCAGCAGGCCGATGACATCCCGCGGCAGATAGATGCTGTCCCGGTTCATGGTGCTGTCCCCCTTTCCCTGGTTTGGTGGTGTATTAGGTGCGGTGCCACTCCTGCGAAAGATCAACGATGCAGGCCAGGCTGCCTTCCTCATCTTTCAGCGAAGCGACCTTCTCGGCGGCCTTGTCGGCGTCGATCATCCAGGTCAGGATGAAGAAGTTCTCAGCCGGGACCTCGTAGTAGACCCAGGCGCCGTCGGCGCGCAGCAGGTCGGGCAGGTGGTCCAGCTCGCCCTCCAGCAGGCCCTGGCCTTCCTCGCCATAGATCATCTCGGGGCCGACCTGCAGAGAGTCGATCACGTTGATGCTGCTATTGATATACGTATCGCGGTCGACCGTTTTATCTCCGGCCTCCCACGCACTGGCGAACGCCTTGACCAGCAGTTCGCGGACTTCCAATTTACTGTCACCCATCTGATACATAACAGGAACCCTTCCTTAAACCATAATATAAAATAAGTATAGCACAAAATGGGACGGTTGGGTATGCCTATTTTGTTTTTTGTACTGCGCGGCGGGGATAAATTTTCTGCTTTTGTTGACAAAGGCGGAAAGCAGGCTATAATTGTTGTACGTACAACGATGTAGGTGCAACCAGTTTACCCGGATACGGAGGCGGCTATGGATATTACCGAACGCAAAATTACCAAAATTGCCCGCGAGGCAGAGAAGCTGGTACTGCTTACCCTGCGGGAAAAGGGCGTTGGCACGGCAGAGATCGACCTGATCCACGCGCTGCGCCATCACCCCGGCTGCACCCAGGCGGCGCTGGCCGAGCTGCTGCACGCCGACAAGGCGGCCATCGCCCGGCGCACCAAAAACCTGGAAGCGAAAGGCTATTTGGTGCGCAAGGCCAGCCCCAATGACCGCCGCAGCCAGCTTTTGTACCCCACCGAGAAAGCCGAAAGCCTGAAATCTTCCAAGGCGGAGATCGAGGCCGAATTTTACGACTACCTGACCAGTGCCCTGCCCGCCGACGAGGCCGCCGCCTTTGCGGTTACGCTGCACAAGCTGTACACGGCCTCCAAGACCGAGAGCCGCGCGGGGTTCCCGCACTTTAAACAAGCCACAGAGGGTGAAGCGGAACATGCAGAATGACAAGAACTTCCGCCCGGACCGCATCGGCGCCTACTTCCGCATCGAATGGCTGCCGCTGGCGCTGGTCACCGTTTCGGGCCTGATCTACAACATCGGTCTGCTGGCCACGCCCTGGTTTGAGGGGCGGCTGGCCCAATGCCTGGCCGATATTTTGGACGGCAGCGCCACCGCCGCGGCCATGGCCATACTGGTGCTGACCTATGTGCTGGTTACGCTGGTGGTGCAGGCGGCGCGGTTCATCAAGCGCTTTTACGTGCGCCGCTTTGCCAATAACATCAACCGCCGGATGAAGGGCCTCCTGTACGCCAACCTGGTGCGCCAGAGCCGCGCCGCGCTGGAAAAAGAGGGTGCGGGCGAGCTGATGACCAAGGCCATCTCTGACGTGGACGACTGCGTGGAGGGCATGCGAAAATTCACCACCGAAATTTTTGATACCGGCGTAGCGCTGGTAGGTTACATCGTGATGCTGCTGGTGTATGATTGGCGGCTGGCGCTGTTGAGTTTGCTGTTTACACCGGTCTCCTACCTATGCGCGGCGTGGATGAAAAAGCCGGTGCAGCGCGAAGGCGCCGCCTACAAAAAGGCCGCCGGTGCGTTAAGCGCCGCCACGCTGGACCGTGCCCAGAACGCCGCCACCTACCGCATTTACGGCTGCGAGACCGCCCGCGAGGCCCGGTACGAGGACGTGCTGACCACCTACGAAAAGACCGCCGTGCGCAGCAACGTGTGGCAATCGGCCCTGCCGCCGCTGTATCTGGCGGTGTCCGAAGCGGGCGCGCTGTTCATTTTGTGGTTCGGTGCCAAAAACGTGCTGGGCACCGGGTGGCAGGCCTGGGATATTGCGGCGTTTACTACGTTCCTCTCCTGCTTTACCAAGCTGACAGTAAAATCGTCGAAAGCAGCGAAGCTGTTCAACGCAGTGCAGAAAGCCGAAGTCTCCTGGAAGCGCATCAAACCGCTGATGAAACTGCCGGAGGAGCCGGACGAGCTGGCTGTGCCCGCCCCCGCCGATGTAACGCTGGAGGATCTGTCCTTTGGGTATACCGAGGAGCCGATTTTTGCGGGGCTGGATCTGACAGCCCACCCGGGGGAGATCATCGGCATTACGGGGCCGGTGGCCTGCGGAAAATCCACTTTTGGGCGTATATTTTTGTGTGAAGCTTCCTATGGCGGCTCGGCCCGGTTCGGCGGCAAAGAATTCTCTGCGCTGACGCCGCGGGAAATTGCATCCACCGTCGGCTACCTGGGGCATGACCCGGAGCTGAGCGCCGACACCGTGCAGAACAACGTGCTGTGCGGCAGCAAGCAGGACCCGATGCCCTGGTTGGCTGCTGTGGCGCTGAAAGACGAAGTGCAGGCCATGGAGAACGGTGTGGACACCGTGATCGGTCCCAGCGGCACGCGGCTTTCCGGCGGGCAGGCCCAGCGGCTGGCGCTGGCCCGCACGCTGGCGCATCCCCGGCCGGTGCTGGTGCTGGACGACCCGTTCTCGGCGCTGGACCGCAGCACCGAGGATACCGTGTTTGCTAACCTGCAGGAGTACGCCAAGGATAAGGTCGTCTTTCTCATCTCCCACCGGCTGTACCATTTTCCCCAGATGCAGCGTGTAATTTTTATGGAGGATGGCAAGACCACCGTGGGCACCCACGAGGAACTGCTGGCGGCGGTATCGGCCTACCGCCAGCTGTACGAAAGCCAGACAGGAGGGCAGCAGCATGAAAACGAACAATAAAAGCGGCGTGTTTGCAGCCCTCCGCATGGCGGCCCGGGCACACTACCCGCTGACTGTTGGCACACTTTTATGCGTGGCGACGTCAGTTATCGCCTCGCTGCTGCCGCCGCTGCTGCTGGCACGCATCATTGATGGACTGGCGGCGGGCCTGCCGCTGACGATCTGGGCGGTGCTTGTCTACTTTGCCAGCCTGGCGCTGGAGGGGGTGCTGTCCTCGGCGCAGGAAAGTCTGCTAGTGCTGTTTGGGCAAAAGATGACCCACGCGCTGCGGTCCGAGATGTCCCACAAATTGACGCAGCTGCCTGCACGCACGCTGGTGGACCAGAACCCCGGCGAGGTGGCCGCGCGGTTCTCCGGCGATGTGGACACGGTGGAGGCGCTGTTCACCTCCGGCATCATCAGCATGGTGGCGGACGCCTGCCGCATCCTTTCCATTATGGCGGTCATCGCCGTGAAAAATCATGGCCTTGCGCTGATTTTAATGCTGGTACTGCCGCTATTCGCGGTGTTTACCCGCCGTGTACAGCGCCGCATGCTGGCCGCTCAGCTGGACAACCGCCGGGCTGTGGCCGCCGTCTCCGGCCAGGTGCCCGAGACGCTGCACAACATCCGCACCATCCGCGCGCTGGGCATGGAGCAGTACATGGAACGCCGCTATGACCGGTGCATCGGCGCGGGCTACGCCGCCATGGAGCGCACTAACTTTTACGATGCCGTCTACTCCCCCGTTGTGCTGCTGCTGAACGCCGTGGTGGTGGGCATCGTTATGCTGCTGTCGGCCTCCGGCAACGCGGTGGTGCTGGAGCTGTTCGGCATGTCCGTCGGCACCTCGGTAGCCGTTATCAACTACATATCGCGTATTTTCGCCCCCATTGAAAGCCTGGGCATGGAGGTTCAGACCATCCAGTCTGCCATGGCGGGCGTGAAACGCATTGATGCGTTTTTGGCCCAGCCGGAACGGGAAATTTCCGCACAGCGTACCAGGGCGGCCCGGGGCGATGTGGAACTTTCCCACGTCACCTTTGGCTACGGCGAGAAACATGTGCTGAATGACTTCTCGATGACCGTGAAACAGGGCGAGCAGGTCACGCTGATCGGCCGCACCGGCGCGGGCAAGAGTACCGTGTTCAAGCTGCTGCTGGGGCTGTACCCGGCCGAAAGCGGCACCGTCACCATTGGCGGCGTACCGGTGGCGGACATCACCGACCGGGAGCGCCGCACCTGCATCAGCTGTGTGGAGCAGCATTTTGCCCGCGTGCCCGGCACCGTGCTGGACCAGATCACACTGGGCGATCCGCAGATCACCGCCGAGATGGCCAAACATGCGGCCCAACTGGCGGGCATTGACGGGGCCATCGAAGCGCTGCCCGACGGCTACGACACCCCGTGCAGTGAAGGGATGTTTTCTCAGGGCGAGTGGCAGCTGTTGTCCATCGCCCGAGCCGCCGCGGCGGACCCCGCCGTGCTGCTGCTGGACGAGATCACCGCCAACCTGGACGCCGAAACCGAAGCCCGCGTGCTGGAGGCCCTGCGGCGGGCGTCCGAGGGTCGCACGGTACTGTCAGTGTCCCACAGAATTTATGAGAACCTGGGCGGGCGAACTGTAGAAATCAAAATATTATAAGTTGTCGCTTATTTTCAGGAAAAGCCTTGACCTTCCAGTGGGTGCAGGGTGTACGATAACCGGGAAAGGAGCGTGATGTTATGAACATCAAGCAGACAGCGGATGCGTCGGGCGTATCGGCGCGGAACATTCGCTACTATGAGCAGGCGGGGTTGCTGACCCCGGCACGCAACCCAGAGAACGACTACCGTATCTATACGGATGCCGATGTGCGGACGCTGAAACTGATTCGCGTGCTGCGCACACTGGATATGCCAGTGGAGGATATCCGCGCGGTACTGAGCGGTACACTGCCGCTGACCGAGGCTGCTGAACGCCAGCGCCGACAGCTGGAGGCCGAGCAGCAAAAGCTGGCAGCGGCCGCAGCCTTCTGCACGGAGCTGGCCGCCGGCGACCGAACGGCGGCAGAGCTGGATGTGGACGACTGCCTGGCTCGGATGGACTCCCCTGCCCAGGCGGGCGGCTGGTTTACCGGCTGGGTGCAGGACTACCGGAAAATGGCGGCTGCCGAGCATAAGCGGCAGTTTACCTTTACGCCGGACACCGCCATTGCAACCCCGCAGGAATTTACGGCGGCACTGCTGGCTTGGGCAGACGAAAACGGCGTGGATGTGAACATGACCCGGGAGAGTATGACCCCGCATTTTATGCTGGACGGCATTGAGTACAGGGCCGTGCGGTATTCGAGCCATGTGCGCAATATCCCGATACTGCGGGTGCGGTGTGAGGTGTGCGATCCATCGGCGCTGGCGGTAGAGGGCGACCCGAAGCGGCTGCGGGTGCAGAGATTTCTGCACTACGGTCTGCCGGTGCTTGTATGCCTTGCATTGGCGGTGGTCTGGGTCTGCACCCGGAATATGCCGCTTTGGCCCGACAAGGCGGCTATGCTGCTGATGCTGGGCGCTCTTGGCATCGGGTACGGCTTCCGCGGGTGGTATCTCTACTACAACGATCGGGACCAATAAAAAATGGGAGACAGCGCGGGCTGTCTCCCATTTGATTTATCCCAGCAGCAGTTTATGCAGGTCTTCCGCGGTATCCGCGATGGCGGCGGCACCGGCGGATTGCAGTTCTTCGCGGGTGCCGTAGCCGTAGAGGGCGCCGATGCAGGGCAGGGCGTTTTTCTTCGCGCCGATGACATCGTGCTCACGGTCACCGACCATGACAACGCCGGTCTTATCGGTCAGGCCGATGGTGTCCAGCGCGTAGGCGATGACCTCGGCCTTGTCGGTGCGGGTCTCGTCCAAAGTCGCACCGCAGATAGCGGTAAAGTACTGCGCCAGATCAAAATGCTCCATGATGCGGCGGGCGTACTCCTCGGGCTTGCTGGTGGCCAGCACCAGCTGGCAGCCGCGGGCGTGCAGGTCGGCCAGCAGCGCGGGGATGCCGGGGTAGACCTCATTCTCAAACAGGCCCTTGTCTGGGAAATACTCCCGGAAGGCCGCCACGGCGCGGTCGGTGTCGGCATCGTTCAAGCCGCAGAGATTGTGGAACGAATCGATCAGCGGCGGGCCGAGGAAGCGGCGCAGGGTGGCTTCGTCGGGCACGGGGATGCCGATCCTGCGGCAGCCGTACCGCACCGAGTTGAGGATGCCGGGGGCGGAATCAGTCAGGGTGCCGTCGAGATCAAATAGAATTGTTTTGTACTGCATGGGCACCCCTTAGTTGAACTTGAACAGCTTCTGGGCAATGCGGTAGCCGCCGATGCTGAGCTTGCAGCCCAGCCAGCCGGGCAGGTTGCAGGCTTCGGCTACCGAGAGGCGGCAGCGGCGGCAAAGGCGCGGATCATGGGCTTTCAGGTCGGCCCACAGCTGCTTGCGCTTTTCCATGGCTTCGGGGCTGCCGTCCAGTGTCAGGAAGATGCTGGAGATGGCCATCATCATCGAGAAATAGTTGAGCATATAGGCCCGCAGTTTGTCCTGGGTAACAGGCAGGGCGTAGACATCCACGGCCTCCATCATAATGCGGGTGACGCGCAGCTGCTGGTCGACGCGCTTGATCATGTTCTTCTCGTTGACACTCTGGTCATCGCGGCCGATGAAGTAGCGGTAGAGGTCCAGGTTGAGGTAGTAGATGGTCTCGACCTCGGGCAGAGGCTGATAGACGAAGATGTTATCCACATAGAAGGTGTGCTTGGGCAGCACCATGCCGGACTTACGCAGCACCTCGGTGCGGTAGATGACGCTGTGCATCAGGATGTTCTTGTTCGGCGGAAAGTGGCCGATCTCGCTCCACTTAAAGACGCGGCCCTCGGGCAGGATGCCGGTATAATCCACGATATTGCGTGTGTTATCAGCCACATGCTCGTACACATAGTTGGCCATGACCAGATCGACCGGCTTTTCGGCGGCAGCCTGGGCGCGCAGCACATCCATAACCTTGGCCAGGGCGTCATCGTCCAGCCAGTCGTCAGAATCGACCACCTTAAAGTACATGCCGGTGGCGTTGCGGATGCCCTGGTTGACACCCTCGCCGTGGCCGCCGTTCTCCTGATGGATCACGCGGACGATGGTGGGGTACTTTTCGGCGTAGGCATCGGCGATCTTGCCGGTGTCATCCTTGGAGCCGTCATCCACCAAGATGATTTCGGCTTCCTCGCCGGCGGGCAGCAGTGTCTCAATGCAGTGGTCCATATAAGCGGCCGAATTGTAGCACGGCACGGTAAAGGTGATAAGTTTCATAAATAGTCTCCCCTTGTGTGGTTTGCCTGGGAGCAGTGCAGGCTTTTGTGCACCGCTGCGGCAAACTGCCGCGCCAGGTCATAAAAGGACAGTATATATCATACGCTCTTTAGGCCCAAAATGCAAGCGGAACGACAAAAAGCGCCCGGTGCCGAACATTTGCATGTCGGCACCGGGCGGCTGCTTGCTGGGAGGTCTTTTCTTACACCGCGGCCTTGGGGGAGACCGTGTTTTAAGAGGCTGCCTTACAATCCGTCATTATAGCGGTTATAACGGTGGACGCCAGACGGCATCACGTCGTTATACATTTCCTCCGGCAGGCCATACGGCGGGGCAGGCTCCAGAAAACCATACATCCACTCGGCTAACGTGTGCAGCTTCAACATACAACCCATCTCCTTTCCGATATTGGCGGGTCTTTTTGGGGGGCGATGCCGCTGCTGCGGGCTGTTCGCCTTGGCGGTATCGCTTTTCTTTTTCTGTCTTTATTATATGCGATACGTCCGTCTTTTGCAAGTTGCATTTTGTACAAACTTACAAAAGTTATTTGTATATTTTAAACTATTTCGGCATGTTGTACATTTTTGGGTTGCATCTGTACGCATTACGCGGACAGTTCCTCCCATGCTTCCTGCATGGTATCGGCCGAAAAAAGGAACTCGCCGTACTCAGAATAGACCTCGATGTGGCCTGCTACGTAACGAAACTGCTGCGTCATGATGTGTACCGCCTTTCCTGTTTGGTTGAGCTTTGTTATGCTTCTATTATACAGGATGGCAAGTACCATAATTTGGACTTTAAGGCTCAGCTGCCCATTTCGTGATACGATAAAGCGGTCTTTCAGTCAAATTTTCGGCCCCACGCAGCACCAGCAGCACCCAAAAGCAAAGCAAAAACCAGTAAAAGCTGTACAGCGGACAGACCAACCCGGCTACGTTGCCCCACAGGGCGCTGTAGTCCCACACGGCCAGGTGCAAAAGGTAGCGGCAGGCCAGGCCCACGCCCAGCTCTACCCCGCTGGCGGCTGCAGCGCCGCATAACGCCGCTGCCCCCAACGGCAGGCTGCGCCGCCGGGCCAATTGCTGCAAAAGGCAAAGGCACGCCCCGCCTGCGGCAAACATTGTCCAATGGGTGGTACCTCGCCAGGCAAGCTCGATGGCCTGATACCCGGCCCCGCCCAGTGCAAACAATATGATCGGCTCTAACATAAAAACACCCCTCCCGCCATAGTATGTGCGGAAGGGGTGCGTTGTAACCAATTTGTAATGTTTTACTTGGACAGTTTCTTCAGCAGGGCACTGCGGGTATCCCACAGCTTTTGGCTGAGGTCAACGTAGTAGCGGTGCGGATTCTCGAAGCGCTTGACCTCGTCCCACAGGGTGTTGACCTGGGCCTTGCAGAACTTCTTGATGTCGTTCAGACTCGGGGACTGGTAGACGCGCTTGCCGTTCTCATAAATCGGGGTGGACAGGCAGCGGGCAGTGCAGTTGACGTAGGTGCACTCTTTCCAGGTCTCGATGGGGTCAAACAGGGTGATACCGTGCTGGGTCTCGACTTGCTCGTCAGCCGTCGTGATGAGGTCAGCCATGGCCTTGCCGTCCTGGTCGTAGATACGCCAGACTTTCTTCAGGCAGGGAATGGTCATCTTCTCAGCAGATTCAGACAGCTTCATCTTGGGGGTGTAGCTGCCGTCGTCCTCTTTCACAGCGGCCAGCTTGTACACGCCGCCAAAGACGGGGTCGCTCTTGGCGGTGATCATGTTCTCGCCGATGCCGAAGCTGTCCACGCGGGCACCCTGCAGGATCAGATCGCGGACAATGTACTCATCCAGGCTGTTGGAGGCGCAGATGGTGCAATCGGGGTAACCGGCCTCATCCAGCATCTTGCGGGCCTTCTTGGACAGGTAGGCAATATCGCCGCTGTCGATGCGGATGCCCTTGGGGCGCTTGCCCATGGGCTTGAGGACCTCGTCGAACACCTTGATGGCATCGGGCACACCGTGGCGCAGCACGTTGTAGGTATCCACCAGCAGCACGCAGGCATCGGGGTACATCTCGGCGTATTTCTTGAAGGCATCGTACTCGGTGGGGAACATCTGCACCCAGCTGTGGGCCATGGTGCCGGAGGCCGGGATGCCGAAGTCGCGGGCGGCCATCACGCAGGAGGTGGAGCCGCAGCCACCGATGTAGGAGGCGCGGGCGCCGAAGTAGGCGGCGTCATAGCCCTGGGCACGGCGGGCGCCGAACTCCATGACCGGGCGGCCGGCGGCAGAACGCACGATGCGGTTGGCTTTGGTGGCGATCAGGCACTGGTGGTTGAAGGTGACCAGCAGCAGGGTCTCCAGCAGCTGGCACTCAATGGCCGGGCCTTCCACGGTAACGATAGGCTCCTGCGGGAAGATGGGCATGCCTTCCTCGATGGCCCAGATGTTGCAGTGCAGCTTGAAGTTGGCCAGGTAGTTCAGGAATTTCTCATTGAATGCGCCGGTGGTGCGCAGATAGTCGATGTCCTCCTGGGTGAATTTCAGGTGGTCCACGGCGTCGATGAACTGCTGCAGACCAGCCATAATGGCGTAGCCGCCGCCATCGGGCACGCGGCGGAAGAACATATCAAAGACGGCGATCTTGTCCACATACCCCTCATCCAGGTAGCCGGCCGACATGGTCAGCTCGTAGAAATCTGTCATGGTCGTAAGGTTGCGTTTTACGTCTAACATGGATAACCCCTCCTGAGGTTTTCACTTATTTGTACGCTTTTTCGATGATTTTTCAATTGGCTTCAGCACGCCCAATGCTGCCAGAACGAACAGGAAGGCGTACACAGCCACGACGATCATCGTAAGCATAACAACAACTTTAAAATAGGTGCTGGAGAAGAACTCGCCCACGCGGGCGATGGTGTACAGCACCTGGTTGCGGGCCACATCGCTGCCGGCGATCAGGTCCGTCGTACCGATGACTTCGCCCTCAATGGTCAGCGTAACGGTGCCGACCACATCCCCCTGCCTGACGGGGGCCGCAATGCTTTTGGGCAGGTTGAAGGTCTGCTCGGTCAGGGCAGCGCCGCCCTCCTTGGGCAGCAGGGTCATCATATTGTCCGTGGGGTAAAGCATGACCGTATCGGACTGGGTGGCGTAATCCACCGGGATCTCGGTGATGGGCTGGGTGGGGTCCAGCGCCGCCGCGATGGTGAAGGAATCGAAGATGACGTCCATCAGCTGGGCGGTCTCGTACAGAGCCGGGCGGGCCTGATCGGGGTCGGCCTCATAGGGCACGTTGAGCACCACGCTGATGTAGCTGATGCCGTCCTGGGTGTGCCAGCCCGCGAAGTTCTGCCACTCGCCCAGGCTGCCGGTCTTGCCGCCGCGCACATAGCTGCGGTAGTAGGCGCTGCCTTCGTTCAGCATTTTGTCCGTGTTCTGGATCACATAGGTCCCGGGGGTAGTGTAGCGGTCGTTGGTGCCCATATCGTAGCTGGGGGTGGACACGACCGTGGCAAAGATGTCGTAGGATGTCAGTGCCCGCAGGATCAGGTAGGCATCGCGGGCAGTCGTGACGTTGTTGGTATCCAGACCGCAGGGGTCGGCAAAGGTAGTGCCGGTGCAGCCGATGCGGGCGGCTTCCTCGTTCATCATCGCCACAAAGTTATCAATGCTGCCGCCGCCCATATAGTCAGCCACAATGTAGGCAGCCTCGTTGGCGCTGGGCAGCATCATGGCGTACAGCAGGTTGCGCAGGGTCTGGGTCTCACCCTTACGGATGTCCGCCGTGGAGGCGTTGGTCGTCTTCTCCCAAATCAGGTCGTAGATATAGCTGGGGGCCGTCACGCTGATGGTGTCCAGCTGGTCCTGATAGTTCTCCAGCAGCAGCAGGGTGGTCATCATCTTGGTCAGGCTGGCGGCCTGCAGCGGGGTCTCGCTGTTTTTCTCGTAGACCACGATATTGGTATCCAGGTTGACCACATAGGCCGCAGGGGCCATGATGTCGGGCGCAATATCCGCCGCCGAGCCGTTGATCCCCTCAGCCGCCACCGGCAGCCCCAGCACGAACACCAGCACAAAGGCGCACAGCACCGCGCAGAATCTTTTCATAGGCATGGTTTCCTTTTGGTTGATATACGGTATTAGTATAGCAAATTGAAAGGGAAAATAAAAGGGTGTGAACCGGGATTTTTACAATCAGTTCATCGCACCGGCGGTGGCAAACAGGCGGTCCACCTCATCGGACAGGGCGCGGTGCTGCGGCATGGCGAGATTTGGGTCAACAGCCAGCAGGGCCTTGGCTTCCTCCTGGGCCACTTTCAGCGTGCGGGTATCCTGCACCAGGTCCGCCACCCGCAGCGTGGGCAGGCCGTGCTGGGCCGAGCCGAAGAAATCACCGGGGCCACGGTTTTCAAGATCATATTTTGCCACGGCAAAACCGTCTGACGTGTGGCACAGGAAGCGCAGCCGCTCTTTAACGGCGTCGTTCTCGTTGTCGGAAATCAGGATGCAGCAGGAATCCGCCGCTCCGCGCCCGACACGTCCGCGGAGCTGATGCAGCGCCGACAGACCGAACCGCTCGGCGTTTTCGATGACCATAACTGTAGCGTTGGGCACATCGACGCCGACCTCGATAACAGTGGTGGAGACCAGCACGTCCAGTTCCCCCGCCTTAAATTTCAGCATCACTTCGTCTTTTTCTTTGGGCTTCATCTTGCCGTGCAGCAGGCCGATGCGCCGGTTGGGCAGCAGCGGGCAGACGGTCTCGGTGTAATATTTTTTGACGGCCTGCATATCTGCGGCCATCTCGTTTTCCTCGATGGCCGGGCAGACCACGTAGGCCTGATGCCCCGCGGCAAGCTGCTTTTCAATAAAGCCGTACATGTCCCGCCGCTTTTTTCCGGTGATGAACCAGGTCTTGATGGGCTTGCGGCCGGGCGGCAGTTCGTCCAGCACCGAGATGTCCAAATCGCCGTACATCAGCAGGCCCAGCGTGCGCGGGATGGGCGTGGCGCTCATCACCAGCAGGTGGGGGCTTTGCGCCTTGCCTGCCAGCAGGCCGCGCTGCCGCACGCCGAAGCGGTGCTGCTCGTCCACGATGGCCAGGCCCAGGTTTTTGAACTCGACCGAATCGGTCAGCACCGCGTGGGTGCCTACCACCAGCCCGGCGCGGCCGTCGGCAATGGCTTCCAGCGCGACCTTTTTCTCTTTGGCTTTCATGCCGCCCACCAGCAGCGTGACGTTGACGCCGAAGGGTTCCAGCCGGTCGGCCAGTGTAGCGGCATGCTGCCGGGCCAGGATTTCGGTGGGGGCCAGCATGGCGCTCTGCCAGCCGTTTTGCGCGGCAAACCAGATGGCCGCCGCAGCCACCAGCGTTTTGCCGCTGCCGACATCACCCTGCAGCAGGCGGTTCATCGGCACCTCACCGCACAGGTCGTGCACAATTTCCTCGGTAGAGCGCTTTTGTGCGCCGGTGGGCGCATAGGGCAGGCTGCCCCAGAACGGGGCAAGGTCCATCTCGTGCATCGGTGCGCTGGTCTTGCGCCGACCGTGGCTGCGCAGCAAAAAGATGCCGATCTGGAGCATGTACAGCTCTTCAAAGATCAGGCGGCGGCGCGCCCCGGCCAGGTCCTCGGCGCTTTGCGGGGCGTGGATACTGCGCACGGCCTGGGCCTTGGTGGGCATGCGGTAGCGGGTCAGCAGCTCCGGCGGCAGCGGGTCGGCCAGCTCGTCCACGTATTGCAGCGCCGCGTGGGCGCAGGCGGCTTGCCGCGCGGCGGGCAGGCCCTCGGTGCCGGGGTAGACGGCCACAAAGGGGCTGGCAGCCACTTGCGCCTCGGTGCGCACCAGTGGGTGCAGCAGTTCACGGCGGGTCATGGTGCCGCCGATGCGGCCCTCGAAGTAGTATGTCTGGCCGATGATGAGTTTATCGGCCACGTAGGGCGTGTTGAACCAGGACAGCCCCAGTACGCCGGAGTCATCCGCCGCCAGCACGCGCACCAGTGCGCGCCCGCCCTTGATGCGGCGGACCGGTTCTTTTTGCAGCACGGTGGCGCGGACACAGCTGTCCACGTCGTAAGGTGCGCTGACTACGGTGTAGGGCTTGGTGTAGTCAATGTATTTGCGGGGGTAGCACAAAAGCAGCTCCCGGATGGTGGTAACGCCGAGCTTTTCAAACTTTTTAGCAAACGCCGGGCCGACGCCCTTTAAATATTGGATAGAACTGTCGATCATCGCCATACGGGACCTCCTTTCTTCCCGCTTTCTTGAAAGAAAGCGGGGCAAAGAACTTTTAATCAAAATCGGATTTTATCCGATTTTATAATTACAAAAGAATTGTAGAGGAATTAGGCCCCGAAGGGGGCAATCTGGAAGACGGCCCAAAAACGTTAAGGCAATACCGCATAATTCTAAGTGCCGATACGGCGAGCGAGGTACAGCAGCCGCAAGCAAAAATCAATAACAAAGATATACCAAAAAAGGCGAACTCGGTCTCACCCCAAATTCGCCTTTTTCCAATGTTATAACGTCAATTACTCCACACTGATCATGTAGTAGTAAACCGGCTGGCCGCCGCTGATGTGGCTGACCTCGACACTGCTGCCGCACTTGGTGCGCACCATATCGGTGGTCTTTTCGGCGTCCTCGTCGCTGACATCGCAGCCGGAGATCACAGTGATGAACTGGCTGTCCTTCTTCTTCATCGAACGGGCCAGACGATAGGTCATCTTGACGATGTCAGTGCCGGTGGCCACGATCTTGCCGTTCTCCAGCGCCATGATCTCGCCCTTCTTGATGGGCTTGCCGTCAAACTCGCTGTCACGGGCGGCATAGGTGATCAGGCCGGTGCTCACATGGTCAGCAGCCTGCATCATGCCAACGGCGTTCTCCTCTGGCTTCAGCTCGGGGTCAAAGTTCAGCATGGCGGTCATGCCCTGGGGCACGGTGCGGGTTGGCAGCACGATGACCTTGCGGTCGGCCAGCTTCTGCGCTTGCTCGGACGCCATGATGATATTCTTGTTGTTGGGCAGGACCAGCACAGTCTTGGCCGGTACGCTCTGGATCGCCGCCAGGATGTCCTCGGTGGAGGGGTTCATCGTCTGGCCGCCGCTGACGACAGCGTCAACGCCCAGGTCGGCAAACACATTCTTCAGGCCCTCGCCGGCGGCCACAGCCACAAAGCCGTACTCGCGCTCGGGGTCAACGGCAGCGTAGGTGAACTCACTGTCCTTCTTTTCTTCGGCCTCGGCCTGCTTCTCCAAGCCCTTGGCCTGCTTCTGGCGGGCCAGGAACTGCTCGTGCATGTTCTCGATCTTGAAGTTGGTCAGGTAGCCATACTTGATGGCCTCGCTCAGCATCATACCGGGGTCGGAGGTATGCACATGGCAGTTGGCCACGTCGTCATCCTCGATGACCACAACGGAATCGCCGTTGGACTCCAGGAAAGCGCGCAGGCGGGTGACGCTGGCGCCGGGATCCTTATGCAGCAGGAACTGGGTGCAGTAACCGTTCTTGATGTCCTCGACCTTCATCAGGTCGTCGGTGAAGACGCCCTTGCCGGCAGCCTCGCTGGAGACCTTCGGCTTAGCGGCCACTTCGACACCGGCAACGATCTCGCCGCCGTCAAAGACCTGCTTCATGCCCTCAAAGATGAACATGATGCCCTGACCGCCGGCATCCACAACGCCAGCCTTTTTCAGCACGGGCAGCAGGTTGGGGGTGTCCTCCAACGCAGCCTGGCCGGCGGCGAGGGTGGCGTCCCACATGGCGGGGATCTCCATCTCGGTGCACTCGGCGGCCTTCTCGGCAGCCAGACGGGAGACGGTCAGAATGGTGCCCTCGGTGGGCTTCATAACAGCTTTGTAAGCAGCCTCAACACCCATCTTCAGGGCGTTGGCAAGGTCTTCGGCGCTGGCCTCATCCTTGCCCTTCAGGGCCTTGGAGAAGCCGCGGAACAGCAGGCTGGTGATAACGCCGGAGTTGCCGCGGGCGCCGCGCAGCATGGCGGAAGCAGCGGTCTTGCTGGCTTCGGCCACGGTGCAGGTGTCGGGCAGAGCCTCCAGTTCGCCGCGGGCGGCGCCGATGGTCATGCTCATGTTTGTGCCGGTGTCGCCATCGGGCACAGGGAAAACGTTCAGCTCGTCCACACGGACACGCTGGTTGGCAATGTTGTTGGCGCCGGAAAGAATGGCGTCGCGCAGGGTCTGGCCAGTAATCATGTTTTTATTACACCTCATGTTTTCTGTTAAACGCCCATCAGTCAGCGATAATGTCGTCGACAAACACGTTAATGCGTGCCACTTTCAGGCCGGTGGCATGTTCCACTTCGTCCTTTACGCGGTGGGTAATGCTTTGGGTGATGGTGGAAATGTTCAGACCATACCCCACTTTGATATGCAGTGCGATGACCAGACGGCCTTCCTCCTGCGTCACGGTAACGCCTTTGGGGGGCAGGCTGCCGGTGCGCAGGGCATTGCGCACCACGCTTTCGGCCGGGGCCTGGCCCATCGCCGCAATGCCGTAGCACTGCTTGGCGGCCTGTTCCACTAAGCCGGAGAAATAATCGTTGGTCAGAGAAATATGTCCGTAAGGATTGACCTTGGTGATCATCTGCGATCCTCCTTTGTGGGCTATACCACGTTAATCATTGTAATTATACACCTTTTTTACCCGCTTGAACAGTGGCTTTGCGATAAAATTGTGCCGTTACGCTTTTTTAACAAACGCTTCACAATTTTTGCTTTGCAAGCGTATATACTAAAAGTAAGACAATTCGGTTACTGATTTCCCATCACACAAGAAAAGGAGTGCCATTTTCGCATGAACCTTTTGTTTTTCCTTACTCCCAAACAGGATGTTTTGTACATTTACGAGGATTTCACCCTGCGTCAAACGCTGGAAAAATGGGCGAACCAACGCTTTGCCACCATCCCCGTGCTGAAACGCAACGGCGAGTATGTGGGCACCATCACCGAGGGGGACATTCTGTGGGGCATCAAGAACCTGCACGGCCTGGACCTGGAGGCCAGCGAGGACGTGCCCATCTCCAGTTTCCCCCGCCGCCGCGACTACAAGGCCGTCACCGTCACCACCGACATGCCCAGTCTGCTGCAGGCCGCCATCGACCAGAACTTTGTCCCGGTGGTAGACGACCGCAATGTCTTCATCGGCATGGTCCGCCGTACCGTAATTTTACGCGATGTTTATAATAAGTATGGTGCCAAGCTGGATAAGCCCCGCCAGAATACATATACCCACGCATAATTGTATGGTAAGCCGCCCGCAGGGGCGGCTTTTTTGCTGCTATTTTATAATAGCAAAAGCGCCCTACCCCTTGCGGGATAAGGCGCTTTGCTTAAAAGAGAAGTCGGCATCTACCTATTTTCACAGGCCGTCTCCAGCCAACTAT